>Ga0070741_10017936_pt1 | contig 11551 bp, 10 predicted proteins | sample Coa_R1_4_FD_66440 | JGI IMG/M metagenome (GOLD analysis project Ga0070741, IMG submission 66440) | Surface soil microbial communities from Centralia Pennsylvania, which are recovering from an underground coalmine fire - Coalmine... | ecosystem: Environmental > Terrestrial > Soil > Unclassified ...
GGTTGGGCGGCGCGCAGCGCCGGCCAACCCGAGAGAGCGCACAACTCGCGCCCCGTTGGGTTGGCGCGCGCTTAGCGCCTCCTGTCCCCGCACCGCTTCAACGATGTCGTTGTCGTTCATTGAAGCTGAAATCCTTTCAGTTTGCACGAGAGAGGCGCTGCGCGCCGACCCAACTAGATGTAGATGGCATTACTCTAGTCCCGCCTCGCCGCCTAAAGCAATCGCGGGCCAAGCGGTCGGCAGAAAGGCGTAAGCAACGAGTTGCACGGCCATTTTAGGCAAGCCTAAAATGCGCCGGATGGACAGAAAGTCAGACACAGCGCCAGCAGAAGCGACCACGGATGAAGTGCGCGCGCCCAAGCTGCTCGATCGGCTGCGCGAAAAAGTCCGGCTCAAGCATTACTCAATTCGTACCGAGCAGGTGTATATCGACTGGGCGCGCCGCTTCATTTTGTTTCATGGTAAGCGCCACCCGAAAGATAGGGTGCGCCTGAAGTCGAAGCGTTTCTCACGCACCTCGCAGTCGAGCGCAACGTCGCTGCATCCACGCAGAATCAAGCGAAAAGCGCGCTTCTTTTTCTGTACAAGGAAGTTCTCGGCATCGAGCTGCCGTGGCTCGACGGCATCGAATCGGCAAAGACATCGCGCCGGCTGCCGGTCGTGCTCACGCCGCGCGAGGCGCGCCTAATTTTGCACGAGCTTTCGGGAACGATGTGGCTCATCGTCAGCCTATTATACGGCACCGGCATGCGGCTGCTGGAAGGGCTGCGGTTGCGAGTGAAGGATATCGAATTCGAGCGCCGCGAGATCGTGGTGCGCGACGGCAAAGGCGGCAAGGACCGCGTTACGGTGCTGCCGGAAAATTTAATTCAGCCGCTGCAGGATCAGCTCAAGCGCGTGAAGGCGCTGCACGATCGTGATCTCGCGGATGGATGCGGCGACGTGTGGCTACCGAACGCCCTGGCGGTGAAGTATCGCAATGCCGGCAAAAGCTGGGGCTGGCAATACGTATTTCCTTCGCCGGTGCGCTCGGTCGATCCGCGCAGTGGCAAAGAACGGCGTCATCATATATATCCGGAATCGGTACAACGCGCCGTGCGTGAAGCGGCGCGGCGTGCCGGCATCGCCAAGCAAGTCTCGCCGCACGTTCTGCGTCACTCGTTCGCCACGCACCTGCTGCAATCGGGTTACGACATCCGCACCGTGCAGGAGCTGCTCGGCCACTCCGACGTATCGACAACGATGATCTACACGCACGTGCTCAACCGCGGCGGCAAGGGTGTAGTAAGTCCGCTCGATCAATTGTGAAAATCCTGATCGTCGGGCCTGCGTGGGTGGGCGACATGGTGCTCGCGCAGAGTCTCTTCAAGCTGCTCGAGCAACGCCACCCGCAATTGCAGCTCGACGTGCTCGCGCCGGCGTGGACGGCGCCGTTGCTCGCGCACATGCCCGAAGTTGACGAAGCGATCCCGCTGCCGTTTCGCCACGGCGATCTCCTGCTGGCCGAACGCGTGCGCATCGGACGGCGCTTGCGCGAGCGCCGCTACGATCAGGCGATCGTGCTGCCGAATACGCTCAAGTCCGCGGTCATGCCGTTGGCGGCACGCGTTCCCCGCCGCACGGGTTATCGCGGCGAGTGGCGCTACGGCTTGTTGAACGATGTGCGTTCACTCGACAGGGTCAAGCTCTACCGTACCGTCGACCGCTTCGTGGCCCTCGGGCTCGAGCCGAACGAGCCGCCGCCGGCCGAAATTCCCGCGCCGCATCTCGTCGTGAAGGCGCAGGACGTGGAGCGGGCGCGGGTGCGGCTCGGTATTCCCAAACCCACTCGGCCGGTCCTCGGTCTGTGTCCCGGCGCCGAATACGGGCCGGCCAAACGCTGGCCGATCGAGTATTACGCCGAGGTCGCGCGCGAGCGGTTGGCGCGGGGCTGGGACGTGTGGCTCTTTGGCTCGGAGCGCGACGCGACGGTGACGGGCGAGCTCAATCGTCTGGTGGACCGCGGCTGTCGCGACCTCGCCGGCCGCACCACGCTCGGCGAAGCGATCGATTTGTTGTCGCTCGCCGACGCCGTCGTCAGCAACGATTCCGGCCTGATGCACGTGGCCGCGGCGCTCGGCCGCCCCCTGGTGGCGATCTTCGGCTCCTCCGACCCGCTCCATACGCCGCCGCTCGGCACCCGCGCGGAAGTCGTCTATCTCGGCTTGTCGTGCAGCCCGTGCTTCGAGCGCGAATGTCCGCTCGGGCACCTGCGCTGCCTGTATGATATTGCGCCCGAGCGGACGCTTTCCGCGTTGAACGAGGTACGACCGGTTGGCTAGTGTCTTCGACCATCCGCTGAAGGATGCGGTCGATCTGAGCAGTGTCTCCCGCGCGCTATTGGTGAAGCTGCGCCATCACGGCGACGTCTTGCTGACGTCGCCGGTCTTCAGCGTGCTCAAGCGCGAGGCGCCGCATCTCGAGCTCGACGCGCTCGTCTACGGCGAGACGCGCGACATGTTGAGCCTGCATCCGGCGATCGCGAACGTTTACGCCATCGACCGCGCGTGGAAACGCGAAACGCCGTGGACGCGGTTGCGTCACGAGTGGCGCTTGCTCAAGCAACTGCGCGCGCGCCGTTACGATCTGCTGATTCATTTGACGGAAAGTTACCGCGGCGCGCTGCTGGCGCAGTGGCTCGCGCCGCGCGTGAGCGTGGCGCAGCGCTATCCGAAGCGCCGCGGCCGTTTCTGGCACGGCAGCTTCACGCACCTCTATTCGATTCCGGCCAAGCCGCGCCACCGGGTCGAGCTGCATCTGGACGCGCTGCGGCGCATCGGCATCTACCCGGCGCAGGAAGAACGCGGGCTGACGTTGGTTCCGGGGCCGGAAGCCGAAGCGTCGGTCGAGGAATTGCTGCGTCAATCGGGTTTGGCGCGCGGCCAATTCATTCACCTGCATCCCACCTCGCGCTGGCTGTTCAAATGCTGGGAAATCGACAAATACGCCGCCCTCATCGCCGCGTTACAGGCGAGCGGCGAGCGCATTGTGCTCACCGCCGCGCCGGCGGAGCACGAGCTTCAATTCGTGCGCGCGGTGCTGGCCGCCGTGCGCGCGCCGGTGATCGATCTTTCCGGCGGTTTGAGCCTGAAGCAGCTTGCGGCGCTGACGGCGCGCGCGAAGTGCTACATCGGCGTCGATTCCGCGCCGATGCACATCGCCGCCGCGATGGGCACGCCGACGGTGGTGCTGTTCGGCCCGAGCGGCGATCTCGAATGGGGACCGTGGCAAGTGCGCTCGCGCGTGATCACCTCGCTGCATTCCTGCCGGCCGTGCGGCATGGACGGCTGCGCCAACGGCAAAGTGAGCGATTGTCTGGTCGATATTCCGGTGGCGCAGGTGCTCGACGCGGTGCGCGGGCTCATCGCCGCCGCATGAGGCCGATCACGCTCGCGCTCGTGCGGCAGCGTTACGCGGAGGACGGCGGCGCCGAACGCTTCGTCGCCCGCCTGCTCGAGGCGCTGGCGGGCAAAGCCGTGCGCGTGACGCTCATCACGCGCCAATGGACCGAAGCGGCCGGCGTCGATGTGGTTACCGTCAATCCGTTTTACATCGGCCGCTGGTGGCGCGATTGGTCGTTCGCGCGCGGCGTGCGCCGTCTCACGGGCAAGCGCCACTTCGACGTCGTGCAATCGCACGAGCGCATTGCCGGCTGCGACGTGTACCGCGCGGGCGACGGCGTGCACCGCGAATGGCTCGCGCAGCGCGCGCGAGTGCTTTCGCCGTGCGGACGCTGGCTGCAAGCGGTCAACCCGTATCATCGCTATGTGAAGCGGGCCGAGCAGCGCGTTTTCACCAGCCCGCGGCTCAAGGCGGTGATCTGCAATTCGAAGATGGTGCAAGCGGAGATCGAGCGTTATTTCGGCGTCGCGAGCGAGAAGTTCCACGTCATCTATAACGGCGTGGATCTCGGCGTTTACCATCCGAGCCTGCGCCGGCATCGCGCCGAGATTCGCGCGCGCCATGGCATCCCCGACGGCGCGCCGCTCTTCCTGTTCGTCGGTTCCGGTTTCGAACGCAAGGGCGTGCCGGCGCTACTCGAGGCGATGACCCGACTCGATGGGACGGCGCATTTGCTCATCGTCGGGCGCGACAAGAAGCGCGACAAGTACGAGCGGCGGGCGCGTGCGCTCGGGCTTGACGATCGCGCGGTGTTCGCCGGCCACCAGTCGGACGTGAAGCCGTATTACGGCGCGGCCGACGCGCTGGTGCTGCCGACGCTCTACGACCCGTTTCCGAACGTCGTGCTGGAGGCGATGGCGAGCGGGTTGCCGGTCATCACCAGCCGCAAATGCGGCGCGGCGGAGCTGATTCGCGAGGGCGAGAACGGCTTTGTCTGCGACGCGCTCGATGTGCCCGCGCTCGCGGCGTGCCTGCGCCGGCTGATGTCGCCCGAACGCGCCTCCGCCCTCGGCGCGCGCGCGCGGACCACCGTGGAGACGATGGACCTCGGGCGCATGGGTCAAGCCATGGTCGAAATGTATGACGGCCTTCTACACTCATAGGCGCGGGATCAGCCGGTACGCAAACTCGCCGCCAATCTTGTCATGGGAAAAAATGAGCGTGTAGGGTGCGCCGCGCGCACCGGAACCGAAAATCATCGGTGCGTGGGACGCACGCTCCGGTCGTTATGGCGCGAAAACTTCCGGCGGCGGGAAAAAATTGTCGAGTCTTCATATAGCGTGCGGGTTCGGGGATGAACGATGGGAAGATTGCGGTCCTGCACACGGAAGCCTCGCTCGGCTTCGGTGGCCAGGAGCGCCGGATCTTGCGCGAGCTCGAGCGCCTCGACCCGGCGCGCTTTCGCGGTCTGTTGCTTTGTCAGCCGGGCTCGAAGCTCGGACAGGTCACCGAAGCGCGCGGGATTCCGACGTTCCGGCTCAAGATGCGCGCGGCGTTCGATCCGATCGCGTTCATTAAAATTCTCCGGCTGCTCCGGCGCGAGCGCGTCGATATTATTCATGCGCACAGCTCGCGCGATGCGTGGCTCGTCGGCGCCGCCGGCAAGCTGCTCGGCGTCAAGGTATTTCGCACGCGTCACCTGCTGACCCGCATCGGCGGGCGCCTGGTGTACACGCGTCTCACGGATTTCGTGCTCACGGTCAGCGAAGGCGTGCGCCAATATCTGATCTCCGCCGGCGTGCCGGCGGCGAAAATCGTGGCGGTCCCGACCGGCATCGATCTCAAGCGCTTCGATCCGGGCCGCAAGGATCTCAAAGACGTGCGTGCCGAATTCGGCCTGCGGCCCGATGACTTCGTCGTCGGCATCGTGGCGGTGCTGCGCTTTAACAAGGGCCACCACCACCTCATCCGCGCCGTCGGCCGGCTCGCGCCGCGCCATCCGAATCTGAAGCTCGTCATCGTCGGCGACGGGCCGCAAAAGCAAAATATCGACAAGCTCGTCGAAGAGCTGGGGCTCGAGCAGCGCGTGATGCGGGTCGGGCATTACGACGACATCCCGAGCGTGCTCAAAGCGCTCGATGCCTTCGCGTTGCCGACGCGGGAGGAAGCGCTCGGGACCGCCCTCATCGAAGCGACCGCCATGGGTGTGCCGGTGATCGCGACCAAGGTCGGCGGGATACCGGAAGTGCTCGGCGAAGCGGGCGTCTATACGCCGACCGAAGACGCGGACGCGCTCGCCCGCAACATCGAGGCTCTCATAGGCGATTCCGCGCGACGCGCGCGCTTGCGCGATCAGGGCATGGAGCGCGCCCGCGCGCTCTACGACGAAAATCTCATGGTGCGGCGCACGGAGACGCTCTATCGCCAAGCGCTCGGGAGCACGACATGACGGTCGCGGTCCCGGTGCTGATGTACCACCACGTTTGTCCCTCTCCGGGCCTGGTCACGGTGAGTCCCGATATCTTCGAGCAGCACATGGCGTATCTCGCGCGCCACGGTTACCGCGCGCTCGCGGCCGATGAGTTTCTGGAGTTTCTGCAAGGCCGCCGTGCACTGACGGGCCGCAACGTGCTGATCACCTTCGATGACGGCTATCTCGACAACTACGTCTACGCCTATCCGATCCTCAAGCGTTACGGGCTGCGGGCCACCGTTTTCGCCATTACCGGGCAGGTCGGCGACGGCGCGGCGCGCGCGCACGCGGACGCCGGCACGGCATTGCCGGTGACGCCCGATCATCGCGGCTGCAAGGTGGCCGTCGCCGAAGGCCGCGCCGATGACGTGATGCTGCGCTGGTCGGAAATCGAAGCGATGGAGGCGAGCCGGACCGTGGAAGTGCATTCGCATACGCACACGCATCAACGCTGGGATCGTTTGTACGCCGATGAGAAAGAACGCCTCGCCGCCGTGCACGCGGACCTTGCCGCTTCCCGCGCGACACTGCAAGCGCATCTCGGCAAAGCGTCACGACATCTTTGCTGGCCGTGGGGCTATTTCGGGCCGGGTTACCGGGAGACGGCGCAGCGGCTCGGATTTGTCGCGCAATACGCGACCGCAAAGGCGATCAATACCCCTGGTATCGATCTCCATCAGATCGGCCGCGTGGTCGCGAAGGCGAGAGCGGGGACGTGGCTAGGCATGCGCTTGGCCATTTACCGGCGTCCGTGGCTCGGGCGCTTATATCTGCGGCTGCGCGGGGCGTGAAGGCGCTCCTGCGCCGCGCGCCATATTCGGGTGCACCAACGCGACTTCGCGGCAATCGCGCCGCCCGGACGTATATAATTCATCCACGCCATTTCCGTTGCCTGATGCAACGCCACGCATGACGACCGACGAGCAGCGATGAGCATTCGTCCCCAAGAGGCGCTCTTGTATCCGCTGCTACGGCTGCTGAAGTCGCTCGACCGGCGGTCGAGCTCGCTCAAGGACCTGCACCCCGACCGAATACGGAACATCCTCGTGGTTTCATCGACCGCGATCGGCGACACACTGCTGTCGACGCCGGCGTTTCACGCGGTCAGGCGGCGTTTTCCGCGCGCGCGCATCATCGCGCACTTCAACGCCGATAACATGGAGCTGTTCGAGAACAATCCCGATGTGGACGGCGTCATTCCTTACTATGGCGGCTATCGGCGGTTCTGGCGCACTGTTTGGCGATTGCGCCGATGCCGTTTCGATTTGGCGCTGATCTTTCACGGCAACGAACCGCAGGCGACGCCCATGGCGTATCTGTCGGGCGCGCGATTCATCGTCAAGCTGCCGAACGTGAGCGCGTATCGGTTCCTGCTGTCCAACCGCGATCCGGTGCGAACGTGGGAGGACTTCGCCCACGGCGTGGAGCAGCGCCTGCAAGTCGCGGAGCTCGCCGGTTGCCGCGGCGACGACAAGCGCATGGTGTTACCGCTCGCCATTGATCAAGAGGCCGCGGTCGCCGAGTTCATGCAGTCGAAGGGCATCGGGCCGTCCGATGCCGCGATCGGATTTCAGGTGGCGGCTTCGACCATCAGCCGCATGTGGTTCGCCGCGAAGTTCGTCGAGCTCGGCCGGCGCGTGGCGCAGGAATATCCGGACATTCGCGTCGTGATCACCGGCTCGCCGCAGGAAGCGCCCTACGCGCGCGAAATTGCCGCGGCGATCGGCGACACGGCGATCGTTGCGGCCGGCGAATTGCGGTTGAAGCAGGTGCCGTGGTTGATTCGACGGCTCAAGCTGCTCGTCACCGGCGACACGGGCATCATGCACTTGGCCGTCGCCGTCGGCACGCCGGTGGTCGCGCTTTTCGCGGCAGCCGACGCGCGCCGCTCCGGTCCCTATTACGACAAGGAGATGCACAGCGTCATCCAGAAGCATCGCACATGCGTGCCCTGCGTCGGCAAGCGCTGCACCTTCCAGATCTGCATGGACAATATTTCCGTCAACGAGGTTCTCACCGCGGTCGCGCGCACGCTGAAGCGGCCGCTGCGTTCACCGATGTCCGCGGCCACCCCGCTTTATTCGTCCAAGTGAGCAAGAGCGTTGTCCTGCTCGACACCGGGAAGGAGTGGGGCGGCGGCACCAACAGCATGTTGGAGTTGCTCAAGCGCATCGACAGGAATAAATACCGCTTCACCTGCGTCTTTTACCATGACTACCGCCCGGGGAGCGGCGCGAGCCTGAGCGAGGAACTGCAACGGCTCGGGATCGACTTCGTGTTGTTGCCGCAAACCTCCTTGCCGAAAGGCGCGAAGTTGAGCAAGGAAGTCGTCAGGGTATTGCTCTTTTTCAGCAAGAGACTAAGAAGGCTCGGCGTTTTTTGGGTCGATTATTATTTTCGCATTCGCCCGGACGCCGCCCGTATCGCCGAGCTGCTGCGGAGCCGATCGGCCGAGCTGTTGTATCTCAATAATCAGCCGTCCTCGAATCTGGAGGGCATACTCGCCGCGCGCGCCGCGGCAATTCCCGTCGTTCAACATGCGCGCAGCAACGCCACCCTCAACGGGGTCGAAGTAAGAATCGCGAACCAAACACTGCGAAAAGTTATTTGCGTATCGGAAGGCGTGAAGCAGCGTCTGGTGGAGCAGGGCATTATCGCGGCGAAATGCGTGGTGGTTCATAATGGCATCGACGGCGGGTTGCAGCCGCGTCTCGCACCCGGCGAGATAAGGACGCGCGCGAGGGTTGGCGATGGATTGCTGATCGGCACCGTCGGCTCGCTCATGCGGCGCAAGCGCATCGGGGATCTGATCCGGGTGATTGCGGCGCTGGTGAAGGAGAGGCGAACGGCGGTCAAATGCTTGATCGTCGGGGCCGGTCCCGAGCAGCCGCGACTCTCCGCCGAGGCGAAGCAATACGGCGTCGCGGACCAGATCATATTCGCCGGTTTCCAGGCGGACGCCCTCTCGTATATTAACGCGCTCGATATATTCGTCCTGCCCTCCGAGAGAGAGGGGCTGCCTCGGACGGCGCTCGAGGCGATGCTGATGTCAAAACCCGTGGTCGCGTCCCGCGTCACGGGTTCCTCGGAGGTGGTCGTGGACGGACAGACGGGTTTTCTATTGCCCTTGGGTGGAATCCCCGAGTGGGTGCAGGCGCTCAGCCAGCTCGCCGATGACGCCGCCCTGCGCAAGCGCATGGGAGAGGCAGGGCGACGGCGCGTGCTCGAGCAATTTTCGATTGATAAATACGTCGCCGGTACGCGCGCGGTTCTCGATGATGTCTTGGCGAGTAGTGTTCGCGGGGAAATTCCTGTAGAACTTGCGCGGAGCGGCAAGGATGACGGTTAGCGTGTTTCAATTCTCGAGAACGAGTTAAGTTGTTCTACGTAATCCTGTCCTATCTATTCTATCCCTTGGTCCGCCTTATCACGGCTTTACGCGGGCGCCGGGAAGTATGCCGGATACTCGTCGTCCAAACCGCGAAGATTGGCGACGTAATTAGCGCGACGCCGGTATTGCGCGCGTTGGCGCGGCGATTTCCCGAGGCGCATATCACGGTGCTGGCAAATCCGGTGACGCGCGAGCTGCTCGAGGGCAATCCGCACGTGGACGCGGTGATAGCTCTCGCGCCCGGCTTTTCCGACGGCTTCGCCGGCAAATGGCGTCTGGTCCGGCTCGTGCGCGCCGGCCGCTACGACGTTGCCATTACGTTGAATCCGAACGTTCCCTTCGCGGTCGGTCTATTCTTGGGCCTGGTTCCAGTCAGGCTTTCCGTGATGCCTGATTTCGCCGGAAGCACGTTCAGGCTGGCGTCCGGTTTATTCAGCCACCTCGCGACCCATCGCGGCGATCGGTTGGTTCTGCAAACGTATTTCGATGTCCTGAAAGAAATCGGTGTGGAAAGCGGCGATTTCTCTAAAGGCGTCGTCAAGACGCCGGATGGTGAAACCAAAGCCACGACGCTATTGGCCGGAGTGAAGAAGCCGATCGTCGGTGTCGCCGTGAGCAGCGCTAACAAACTCAAGCAACTTGACGCCGCCAAAATTTCACGGTTAGTTGACGCTCTGACTAAACGCCATGATTTGTATGCGGTGCTTATCGGGGCCAAGAACGATCGTCAGGATGCCGATCGAGTCATCGCGGGACTGAGCGATACCGCCCAGGTCATCGACGCGGTTGGGAAGTTTACTCTCCGGGAGCTGCCGGGGTTGCTCGAGCGTCTGTCCGTTTTTGTCGGTGTCGACAGCGGGCTCACGTATATGGCGGACGCATGCGGCACGCCGCTTGTGCAGATCGCGGGGCCGGTGAACACGATTGAGCAGCGCCCCATGGGCGATTCGGTGGTGATAATAAAACGCGATCTTTCCTGCGCGCCGTGCTCGCATGTTTTCAATACAGTGCAGTTTTGCAAGATCAAAACGCGGGAATGTATCGAGTCGGTGACGCCGGACGAGATCTGCGACTCGGTATTGTTGCTGCTCAGGAAAGTCCAGGAACGCGCCGAGCGGAACAACGCAATTTCATGAGACCGAACTTTTCCAGAGGCTTTCAGCACGAACGAATGTCGCTTCCCGAGCCGTCACACCTGGATACAAAAGAGTTGGAGGGCTGAAGATGAAGGCGCATAAGCATGTTTCCGATCGTGAGGCGTATAGGCGGTTCTACATCGAGGATACGCACGTAAGACTGCGCCCGGCGCGCGATTTCTTTCGCAAATGGAGAGGCGCGCTGGGATTATTGCCGAAAACATTTCGTGCTCTATCTCGGCATCCCCGCTATCGCCGTGTCGAACAGGAAATACTGCGCCGCGGGTTCCGCCGTATTTTGGACGTCGGCTGCAGTCACGGCATGGTGGCGACACTCCTGGGCCACCGGCTCGGCGTGAATGTTACCGGCGTGGACCTCTCGCCCCTCAAGATCGCGAAGGCGAAAGCGCTCTGTTGGGTGGACTCGGTCAGCTTCCACGAGATCTTGGCCGAAGACCTGAAATTGTTCTCTGCACCGGGATCCTATGACTGCATCCTTATGCTCGAAATCCTCGAGCACGTGATCAGCGTGGAGGAAATTCTGACAGCCGTCACCCCTCTCTTGGCTCCCGGCGGTCTTGTTTTGGTCACGTTGCCCAATGACGACGAGGTACACGAGCCATCCTCGCAGCATGTGCGCGAGTTCGATGAGGACGAAACCCGGCGAACCTTCGGTCATCTGCCGGGATTCCACTACGAGGTGTTGCCGGCCGTACCGGGCTACGCCGGCGGGCACTACGTGCAATTCGCGCTTTCCGACGCGTCCGCGGCGACGCTGACCGAAGCCGGGAATAAATAGTGCGAGGGCGCGCATTTCCTTGGGCGGTGTTGCTGCTCGCGACGGCTTTGGTATTTATTTGGCCCATACCTCATACGATCAGCCTGCGGCAGCTCTTGATTCTGCTCTTTGCCATCTTGCTCGCCTATGGAATTGCCAAAGGGCGTATCGGCGTAAAATTTCCCCGGGACTTGCGAGTCCCGGTCTATCTACTTGTGGCGTTGACGCTGTGGATGATCGTCGTCGCCGTATTCTTATCCGGCGAGACAGCGTGGTCGCTCAGCGAACTACGCGGGCAGTGGGACATGAGCGTCGTGACGCTTACCTTGGGTGCTGTGGTTGGGACGTGGGCGCGCGAAGACCGATCATGGCAAGTGCGATTGTGCGCGGCG
>Ga0070741_10017937_pt1 | contig 11551 bp, 9 predicted proteins | sample Coa_R1_4_FD_66440 | JGI IMG/M metagenome (GOLD analysis project Ga0070741, IMG submission 66440) | Surface soil microbial communities from Centralia Pennsylvania, which are recovering from an underground coalmine fire - Coalmine... | ecosystem: Environmental > Terrestrial > Soil > Unclassified ...
ACAAAATCCTGCCGCACGCTCGCGAGCGCGATAGTCCGCCGCGAGAGCCACCAGCACGCACGCGGCGCGTGTGATGCCGCTGTTCACAAAATGCTTCGCAACGACGCGCCCGACCTCGTAGTGCGAAAAACCCACGACACTGTCAATGCCGCGCTGTGAATACTCGCCGACCTCTACCACCGGCACAGCGGCCTTGACCAAGCTCCGTATGGTGCCGCGTGAATGGTGTAAGCCGGTGAGCACAATCCCGGCGGGAGACCACGCTAAGAATGAATTGACTAACGCCTGCTCCTTTTCCTCTGAGTAGCCGCTGTTGGCAATCATCGTCTGATAGCCTTGATCACCCAACGTTGTCGTCAATTCATCTAGCATCACCGCAAACACGGAATTATTTAGCGTCGGCACGACAATGCCCACAGATCTGCTCGAAGCCGCCGCCAAACTCCCCGCCATCATGTTCGGCACATACGCGAGCTGTTCCGCCGCAGCCACGACACGGGCGTAGACTTCCTCGGAAACCAGGTGCGATCGTCCCTGGAGAGCGCGAGACACCGTGCTAGCGGAAACGCCTGCGAGTCGCGCTACGTCGACCATCAGCGGGCGATTCGCCCATTTTTTTCTGGTCGCGATAGGACTAGCGTGCCTCTTCGACGTGGGCATACCTGTGTCCGCTAGGGTTTCTCATGCCGTAGTCGCCTGCGGAGTCTCATGGAACGAGTGTATCTCGCTACATCAGCATACGGCGCCCTACGACTCATATGAACCGGTGGCCCGAGTCAATGCTGCGGTCGCGAATAGCCGGGGGGCAGAACGCTCCCGCACTCCGTAGCAATCTAGTTACTAGTGCCATGCTAATCGACAGTTATGTGTGCCGTCCTGATTACCTGAGTCCATCGCGCTCGCTCGGTGGTGATAAACGAACTGAAGTCGGCGGGCGTCATGTATGCAGGATCGGTGCCCTGTTCTTCCAACCGCTTGTGTAACTCTGGCACGGCAAGAGCTTGCTGAATAGCCACACTCAGCTGTTCAATCACCTTCTGCGGCGTGTGCGCAGGCGCTAATACGCCCTGCCAGCCGTAGATAACGAAATCTGACACACCTGCTTGCGACGCGGTTTGCACATTCGGCATAGCCGGGGAACGGGTGTTGCCGGTCACGGCCAATGGCTTCAGCGTGCCTTGCTGAACATAAGGCTGTACTACATTGGTCGCGTCAATGAGGAGCTGGACACGCCCCGCAATCAAGTCCGTCAGGGCCGGAGCACTGCCTTTGTACGGAACGTGTTGAATGTCGACAGCGGTCTGTTGTTTGAGCAACTCCCCTGCAAGATGACTTATCCCCCCGTTTCCGCCCGACGCAAAGTTGAGCTCACCCGGCCTGGCGCGTGCCATGGCGATGAATTCCTGCAGCGAATTCACCTTCAAAGAAGCTGGCACCACGGCCACGAGGGGTGTCACAACAAGGCGTGCAATTGGCGAGAACTCCTTCGCGGGGTCGATCGTCAGATTGCGGTACAAGGCTGGATTGACGGCTAGCATGCCCAGGTTGCCCATGAGCAATGTATTGCCGTCGGCCTTCGCACGTGCAACATATTCCATCGCTACGTTCCCACCTGCTCCCGCGCGATTGTCAACGATGATCGTGCGCCCAAGAATAGGGCCCAGTTTCTCGGCCAGTTGCCTGGCTAGAATGTCGACGCCGCCTCCAGGTGGAAATCCAACTACAAGCGTTATCGTTTGAGCGGAAAGTCCTTGCGCTCGTAAACCAATCGCGACGATAAGCGCGAAAGAGGCGCCCAAGCGCAGCAGCCGATTTAGCACATTGTTCTCCGGAGTCACGTTACGCTGAGATATCGAGTTCGTTGTGTTGCGTCGCTCTACCTGGCGGGGCGTTCAGTTCCGCATTCCGGCAAAGGTGACGAAGAGCGCACAACACAGAATCGTAGTGATTAGAACGTTTGCCCGAGACGCCTTGCGTGCAGCTTCTGAGAGCCGCATCGCAGACACACGTTCTTCCATGGACCGAGCTCAGTCCTCACTGTCTTCACGATCCTTGAGCGCGGGGTTGTAGCCACTCCACACCCATTGCAAGGCCTGCGGCAGGGTTTGTCGCATCGTCGCCGCATCGGCATGTCCAGCGTTACGAGCAAACACAAACTGGTATTGATAGCCCTTAGCCGCCAAGACCTTTGCCATATTCTCGCCGGCGAGGACCCAATCATGCATTCCGTCGCCCATCGTTTGACGTGGGTAGAAGAGATCCTTGTCGCCAACGTTAAACCAGAAACGTATTGGCTTGGTTGCGCTTGTCAGAACGAGCGGGGAACCATCTGGAATGGTCGAAGGTGCCGGCACGCCAAAGTTTGATGTATTTTCGAGCGGACCTTTGGGTCCAGCAAACGGACTGTGCAGTTCCCATCCACCCCCGCGCAATGCGGGGTTGTGAGGCCACTGTTGATTCACGAACGTTGGCGAAAACGCCACTACTCGGCCATACCATTCGGGGTGATACCACGCCATAACGAATGATGCTATGCCACTCGAGCTAATCCCTAGTGCAAGTCGGCCCCGCGCAGCCTTAGTCAATTTCACGCCCACATTTCGCCGAACTAAGGGAAGAACTTCGCGCTCCACGAACTCAGCGTACGTACCAGAAACAGTGTCGTACTCGACACCGCGTTGGCTTCCCTGAGCATCTTGCCCGCCGTTTTCGATCGTGATTGCCACCATCGGGGGTAGAAGACCCTTGTGGATCATGTTGTCAAGCGTCGTAAACAGCAGGTCGTCGAAAAGTCCACCATCACCGACGACGATGAATGGTGCAGGCTTGTCTCCGGTGTACTGGTCCGGGACATACACATTGACGTTTCTCGTCCAGGTCCCGGAATGACTACTCGTCATGACCAGATACGATGGATCGCCCGGCACAGTGGGGGCGTTCGGGTCGTTGCCAGGCGCATCACGTGCCACGCCGGTGTGATAGATGACGCTATTGGCGGAGTTCATCGTGAACGAATAGACGGCGCCTTTCGGGACGGCGCCATCAGGAATCGTTTCGGGCGCTGCGTTATGGGTTGGGCCGATGATGAAATTGCCCACCGCATGAACTGATGGAAGCTGGCCATCTGGCAGTTCTTTAGCCGGCGGGTAGTTCGGATTATTGGGATCCCGCGTTGGTGGTTTGGTGCTTAGATCCAGCCCGGTAACGTCGATGTAGAACGGGGCAAGCGGATCCGTTGTGTTCGCGTTTGGGGGGACCACTTGTGCCATCGCGGGCGCAATGAGTGTGGTCGACGCGGCCATAAAGACGCAGAAGATTTTCGAACGGAGATGCACCACAGGTCCTCCTCAGGGAAACGAATTGAGCGATGGCGCTGGCCAATGGCCTTCGCGTTCAGCACCAGTTAACCGTCGAGATCGCACTACGAAGCGCGGCCTCTTCACCACACCTGCCAGCTCCGGAAACACAATTAAGCGCCCGGCCCGAAAAACTATGACAGCGTTTGCACAAAAACACAAATGAAATAAACTTCTTTGACGAATCAATTGTTTATGTGATTTATACGGCGAGGCAGCGCTTTCAGTCGTCGTCGTAACGCGCCGGACAAATGTTCACGGGGCACGTTCGTGCTAGGAGGACGCATGTGCCAAGTTCTCGGTTTTCAGTGCTCGCGGGACCGTGCCAAGCACAGCGCGCGTTGGCGAATCCTGCAAGCATGGAATGTCCTGGTGCGGCTCGGCGATAGGCCGTACGAGCAAGCGACGCGATCGTGGCAGACGCCAACGGCGTCGTGGTTATCCCAATCAAACACCTCGCCGAGGTCGGCTCCGCGGCCGAGAAATGATGGCTAAGTAAAGCGCCATGCTCGAAGCGCTGCGTGCTGCGAAGCCCTCAGGTACCTTCGAATGATCCGCTTGGGTGCCGCAGCAGATATCCGTGTGCGCACCAGCGTCTCGTACGGCGCAACACCTAATTATCGAAATGGTTGCATCGTCGAAGAGACACGTGACAACCTCAACTTGGAGAGCACTCCCAACGCCGGAATAGTGCCGCTGGCACGAATTTCATCGGAAGGGACTCCATCGCGGCGCGTGTGTCGCAAGGTGACCGCCGTTCGGTAAGCATCTAGCGCCGCCTCGACCATTTCTCTGCGAGCACGGAATGTCGATACTGCTGCATATGCCCGAATGGCAGGCAGAGAATCGGGACCGAATTGCCGCGAAACTAGGGCATTGAAGAAGTACGAGAACGTCGTCTCAAACGCTTCCCAGCGTGTGAGCGCGCGGCCGACGCTTAGAAAAATTTGTCCTCGGCAGCATCACCAGCGTCCAATCCCACGCGGTTCTGCGAGACAGCAACTCCCGAGTCGTTGCAGTACCGCGCTGCATTTGTGCCGTCCGACACTTTCCGGCACGGCACGGATAACGCGCGCCATTCGCCGTTATTTGATGCGCGTCCACACGACGTCGTTCGCAACGCCTCCGCCCGAGGGTGCGGCATTGGTGTAGGTCAGTTGATCGCCCGAAAGCTTGAACGGTCGCTTGAACGCAGTGCCGTCCCAATTCGGAAAGGAACTGGCCTCGACGTTGAAGGTGATCGTTTTCTCCTGCGGGTCCACCGTGTACTTGCCATAGTGGAAAATCGCACCGCCGACGATCGCCTTGTTTTCCTCCGACGTGCCTTTGTCGCGCGCCCCCGCGACAATTTTCGGCAAGGTCGCACGCGCGAGATTGAGTGAATAGTGACCGTCTTGTGAAAGGATCAACTGGCCGCGTACCTTGTCGCCGAATTGCGCGTTGACGGCGGCGGTGTAGGTCCCCGCGAGACCATTCCCATCCTGCGCGAGCGCATTGCCCATCATCGCCGCAACGGCGGGGAACAGCAGCAGCGCGGCCACTGCGCAGATCCTTGTTTGGTTGTTCATGGCAACCTCGAGTTGTTTTGGCGCCGCGGACCACATTCCCGAAGCATCCGAAACCATGGTACGCCCGCGTTGGGTCGCAATACTTACATCTGCCTGACAATGTGGCGCTGTCGACCGGAGCTTTCTATCGCATTCCCGCGACACATCGCGCGTCGAGGCGCATCACCCGATCCGGAGGAATCCCCAAGGCGCGCTGTGCATGCGTTCGAAACCGGACGCGGTCACGCGCACCATCTCGCCCAGTTGCACACCTGCGCTTTCATCGCGCGTGATCACATTCGGTTGCACCACGAGCGTCATGTTCGATTCGAGGCGCAGGTCCGGAATGCACCCCGGCGCGCGGCTTTGCGCGCCGAGCACGGGTGGCCAATAGCCGCCGCCAAAGCCGTGCACCACGTCATCGTAGATCGAGAAGCCGGCCTCCTCGATGACGCGACTCGCCTGCACGAGCTCTTCGGCGGTGGCTCCTGCGCGCAGCACTCCCGTGATCGCAGAAAATGCCGCGTCGGCGGTGTCGTAGAGCGATCTGAAGAGCGGTGTGGGTTCGGCACCGATCGCGATCGTGCGGAGCACCTGACCGGGATAATCCCAGAATGTGCCGCTGAACTCCACGAACAGCATGTCGCCGGCGCGCACTCGTCGTGAGGAATGGTGCTGGGGCGGGACGCACGTGTCGGGCCGGGTCATGTCGTTCACGCCGATGAAATGAATCACCGTGGACCCGCCGAGCGGGTGGTACCCGCTTTCGACGAGCGCGCCGAGCTCGCGCTCGGTCATGCCGACTTTGGCTTCGCGCAGCAGGGTCTCGAGACCGAGATCGCTGAACGCCGCGCCGATACGCATCCAGCGGATCTCCTCGTCGGATTTGCGCATCCTCAGCCACTGGTACTCATGCGCGAGGTCGACGAGCTCGAACGTCTGCGCGAGCTGTCGCGCCTTGCGCCACGACAGCAACCCCACAACGCCGACGCGCTTTGCACCGCGGCGCGCGAGCTCCTCCGCCGCCTTTTGCGCACCCCGCCGTTCGGCCCAGCGCACGTCCGCATCGCGCGCAAGTCGGCGCGCATTCGGAACGTGATTGTGAAATTCGATGAACAGGACGTCACGCTCGTCCGGTGCAAAAACGACCATCGCTTCCGATGATGTCGGCCAGCCGGTCAGCCAGTAGACGCCGCTGCCTGCGCGCTGCTCGCCGCACAGGACGACAGCGTCGCAGCCGTGCTTCAACGTCACTTCGGTGAGAGCCCGGCGGCGACGCGCGAATTCTTGGTCGGAAAATCGGCCAAACGGTTGCGCGAGGATCGCGGCAATCTCCGGCTCGTCGAGTACCGTATGCTTCATTGCGGCGCGTGCTGAAATGTCGAAGCTGCCCGTGCTGCGGTGAGAAAGCTTGTGTCGCAGTATCCCGACGGCGCGCCCAGCGCTCTGGCAGGCGCGCCATATCTCCCACGCAAGGCGAGCACCGCGGCGACACCCTCGATGTCGATTGCACCGTCTCGCGGAAATCCCGTGTCACGATCGAACAGCACGCGGTACGAGGTCGCCGCATCACCCGTTGCAGCGTCCTTGACGTTCCGCTCGAACAGTGCGAACGCCTGCTCGCGATGGCGCGGCTCGTACAGCCAGGCAAGCGCCTCGATCAGCGCGCGCATGAACCCGATCACCTGCGCGGCGTTCGCACGAGCCCAGCTCGATCGTGCCGCAACGACGTGTCCCTGAAAGCGCGGCAGCACGATGCTCGCGTCGTCGAGGCGATTGAAGCCGAGCGCAAGGAGCTGCGCGTCCAGGGGCGCATTGAAAAGCGACGCGGCGAATTGGCCATGCCTCAGCCCCTCGAAGCGCTGCGCGACACCACCGACCGCCTCCAGCCGGTAATCGTCGCGCCCGAGCCCAGCACGCTCGAGCATGGCGATAAGCACCAGCGCATTACCCGTCACCAGAGAATCAACCGCCAGCGCCTTGCCCTCGAGCTGCGCGTAGGTGCGAATCTCCGGGTTCGCGACGAGCGTCGGCATCGATCGGACGTCGAGTCCCATCAGCGCGACCGCATCGGGCACCGCCACGCCCGGCGCGCCCTGCCCTTCGCGATACGCGATCACGTTGTCCATGAGCGTGATCGCGACATCCGCGCTGCCCTGCGCGAGGCTCGTCCACTGAAACACCGAACCAGGCGTCGCAATCACCTCGACCGTGACGCCATGCCGCTCGAATGCGCCGGTCTCGCGAGCAGCCCACACCGGCCAGTTGAACCCGCCGGGGAACGCAATCAGCTTGAGCGGACGCACCAGGCGCCTATTTCAGGTCGTTGAGGCGCACGAGCTTGCTCGGAAAGTCGATCTTCGATCCAAGCGCGCCCTCCTTGGCGTAGATGTCGAGCACCTTCTGCATCGCGCCGATGTCGCGGTCGTTGATCTGCTCGTCGTTGCGGAACATGAGCGGACGCACGTAAGTCATCGATGCCGGCGGCACACCTGCGTATTTCGCCAGGAGCGGCTTGTACTTGTCGAAGTCGGCCTCGATGCGTTTGGTGATGTCGCGCAGCACGAGCATGACCTTGCGCGCCGTTTCGGGCCGCTCCTTGAGGAACTTGGTCGTCATCACCGCGCAGCCGCCGAACCATGGATTCGCCACGTACTTCGCACCGACGTTGATCAACGGCGCCTCCAGATCCCCGGTCGCGAGTCCGCTCGCCGCGAATGGATCGATGGTGATGGTCGCGTCGACGGTTCCGGCCAGCAGCGCGGGCACCTGCTGGGGAAACGGAAGCTCGATCAGCGTGACATCGCTTTCGTTCACATTCATCGCGTGCAGGATGTAACGCACATTGGTGCGCCACTGGCCGCCGGGATTGTGGCCGAGCTTCTTGCCCTTGAGATCCTGCAGCGTCTTGATGGGGCTGCCCTTGCGCACGAGCAGCGTGCTGTTGACGTACGGCGTGTCGGCCGCTCCACCCGAGAGACCAAAGATCCTGAGCGAGCCCGGATGCTGCGATTCGGCAACCATGGCGATGCCGGGGGCGGTGCCGTACGGGCCCACTTCGGCACGATCGGCGATGAAGGCGTCGACCAGGCCCGCGGGCGAGTTCAGGCGCTGATCCACGACCTCGATGCCGACCTTCTCGAACGCCTTTTCCTCGAGCGCCACCATGTAGGGCAAGGCGTCGATCGCCGGCACCCACGCGAAGATCACCTTTTCGGCGGCGTGCACCGATGTCGCCATACAAGCGAGCGCTGCTGCGACCACGCCGGTCGTGAACCGCGAAAGCACGGTGCGAGTCGCCGATCGCGCTGCAAATCGGGTAAGCATTGAATGTCCTCCTCTGGGATCGGGCCGATCCTGCTGCCCTGTTGAAATCACGCGGCGTTCACGGCGGGCGTGCCGGGCTGCTCGTTGCTCGCCTCCACGCCGCGGCTCACCTCGCGCCGGAAAACCTCCAGACAGTGCCGCTTCACGGCTACGAACGCCGGGTCCGACAGCGAGTTGGCATCGCGCGGCCATGGCACCGGCACCGGCACGATCTCGGCGACGCGCGCGGGAGGCCGGGTCAGCAACAGCACTCGGTTCGACAGCTGCACGGCTTCCTCGAGATCGTGCGATACGAAGATCATGGTGTTGCGCCGCTTCATGAACACGTTCTGCAGCCGCTCGCGCATGAACAGGGTCATTTCGTAGTCGAGGGCCGAGAACGGCTCGTCCAGGAAAAGCACCTCAGGGTCGGTGATCAACGCGCGCAGGATGGAAATCGTCTGCTGCTGGCCGCCCGAGAGCTCGTACGGGTAGCGGTGCAGGTCGATGCGCACGTCGAATTCGGCGAGGAGCGCTTCCACGCGCCGGTTACGCGTCCGGCGATCGAGGTGCAGGAGCTTGAGCGGGTACTGGATGTTGCTGATCGCTCGCATCCATGGAAAAAGGGCGTCGCGATAGTTCTGGAAGACATAGGACAGCTTCGTTTCACCGATCGGCTTGCCGTTGTAGAGCACCTCGCCCGCGTCGATGGGCGTGAGACCGGAGATCAGGTTGATGAGCGTGCTCTTGCCACAGCCGTTCGGGCCGAATACCGAGATGAACTCGCCTTCGGGCAGATCCAGATCGAAATCGCGATAAATGTATGCGCCTTCGAACTGCTTGGTGAGCCCACGCAGGCGTATGCCGCGATCGTTTGCGTTGCCCGCGCGCGCTGCAGCCGGACTCACCGCGGGTGGTACCGGTTCGAGTTGCACCACCTGTTCGGCCATGGTCACTTACCCGCCCAGTGCACGAAGTGTCGCTCGACCAGCAGGAACAGATAGTTGAGCCCGTATCCAAATGCCCCGGACAGGAAGAGCGAACCGTACATGTCGCGCAGGTTGTAGCCGTACTGGTCCTCGATGATGCGATGGCCGATGCCATCGACCCCGCCGATGAACATTTCCGCCACGACCACGACCACGAGCGCGATGCAGACGCCGGCGCGAAGCCCGACGAAGATCTGCGGCAGGGTCTCGAGAAAGATGACGTCCGAGAAGATGCGCAGCGACGACGCGCCCATCGACCGCGCCGCGAGGATGCGCGTCTTGCGCGCGTTGAGCACGCCGTAAGCGACGTTGAAAACGATGATGAGGAATGCGGCGAACGCCGCGAGCGCGATCTTGCCCTCCTCGCCCAAGCCGAAGATGAGCATGAACAGCGGGAACATCGCGGTCGACGGGGTCGATCGGAAGAAGTCGATCAGGAACTCGATGCTGCGGTAGATGCGCTCCTTGGCGCCGATCAGGATGCCGAGCGGCACGCCGATCCCGGCCGCGAACGCGAAGGCGTAGACCACGCGCGTAAGCGTGCGCAGGAGGTCGTGGGCCATCGTCCCGTGCAGGAGGGCGGTCCACGTCGTCGCGAGGGTGGGCCCGGGTGCCGGCACGAGCTTGGTGTTGAGCAGCCCCGTGGCGGCCGCGACCCACCACAAGCCGACCAGCAGGACCGGCCCGGTGACCGGCAGCAGCTTGTCCCAGAGGGCTCGCCGGTTGCGCCGCGCAACGACCAGAAGGTGCGATTTCCCGCTCGCGGTCTCGGCAACAGCCGCGTTGCGCCTCCCCGATCTCGAGAGCGTCGCCGCCGCGCCGGTTTCGCGCTCGAGGACCACGGGAATATCGATCGGCGCTTTCATGGGTTAGAGATAAGGCGGAGAGCTGATCCAGATGGCCTGCGCGACACGCGAGCCGCGATTGCACCAGCGATGCGGCAGCTCGCTATTGAAGCAGATCGTGTCACCGGTCTTCAACTCGTGCCAGGTACCGGCGACGTCCACGCTGAGGGCGCCCTTCAGCACGATCACCATGTCTTCGCCTTCGTGCGTCTGCGCGGGCCCGCTCGCGCCGCCCGGCTCGGCGGTCACCCACAGCGCCGATGCGCGCCGACGAAAATCCGGCATCAGGAGCTCGTAGCTCACGTTCGACTGCGGAAATGCAATGCGCTTGCGTTGATGCTTGCGCAACACCGCGACGACGGGCTTGGGTGCCCCGGCATCGGGAGCAATGAGCTGGCCCGTGGGAATGCCGAGCGCGCCCGCGATGCGCTTCAGGGTGCCGACGGAGGGCGTGAGCAGGTTGCGCTCGATCTGGCTCAGATAGCTCACCGATAGCTCGGCACGATCGGCGACCTGTTGCAGCGTGAGCTGCTTCTTCTTGCGCGCCTCGCGCATGAGCGGCCCGAACGCTCGCCCGAGGTCGGCATTCGCAACACGCAGCCCCCCCGCGGAAAGCGCGTCGTGCTCGCTCGGGCGACGCAACGGTTCAGAGTACGCGCTCATGTGCGGGCGAGGCGAAATCGAATTCGATATGCGGCCGCGGGGCGCCGGCGAGCGCCACCTGAACGTCGATGAGACCGCCGCAATGCGTGCAGCAGATTTGCCGCAGCGTGAAACGGCCCTGGTCGTAATCCTCGCCCCGCACGGGCCCCGCCGCCTCGACCGGAGATGAAAATGCACCGAGATGCGTCAGCAGATTGGCCCCGGCGGCGCCGATCCTTGCACCACAGTGACCGCATGCAACCTGACCTCGATCGAGATCGGCGCGCAGCACGTCACCATAGCGATGCTCTCCGTGTCCGCGCAGTATCAGGGCGCCTCCGTCGTCGGCGGGCACCGAGCGCGCAATGCGCTGGCGGCGAACCTCGTCACGGCAGGACAGCGTCGTGTGGGCGTCCACGCTGCCGTCCCCGTGCAATGCAACGCCGTAGATTTCGCGCGCCGCGCGTCTCGACACCGCGCCCCGAGCGACGTCTTCGGCGACGCGTTCGGCCTCCCGCAGCAGCGGATCGCCGTACCCGCCTCCCGCCTGCCAGCTGTGATACCACACGTCTCCGCGCGCGAACGGCGTGCGCACATGCTTGCAGCACAGGATCTCGCGTCGGCCCGCGATCGTATCGAGCGTGTCCGGCAGGGGTGCATGTTGCGCCAGCCGTTGCGGCAGGTCCGTGTTCACCACGCGCGCGACCCGGATCGCGGCGCCCGGCATGCCACCGGCGAGCCCGATCGCATTCGGCATTTCCGCTCCGGTGCCGGCGAACAAACCTTCCAGGTGATCGTTGGGCGCGTCGTACATCGTGTACGCAAGCTCGCCCGAGCGCCCGCCGCGATAACGCCCCGGCCCCCCC
>Ga0070741_10017938_pt1 | contig 11548 bp, 10 predicted proteins | sample Coa_R1_4_FD_66440 | JGI IMG/M metagenome (GOLD analysis project Ga0070741, IMG submission 66440) | Surface soil microbial communities from Centralia Pennsylvania, which are recovering from an underground coalmine fire - Coalmine... | ecosystem: Environmental > Terrestrial > Soil > Unclassified ...
CCGGAGCGCGGATTTGCGGCCGTGGGCCGGGTGGTGTTGACGACCGCGTCTTCGCGAACGCTACCGGCATTCGCTGCAGAGGCCACCGCCAGCGTGATGACGATGAGTTGTCGGCGCATCCCGCGACGGTAAACGGCATGGAACGCTCGACCAAGTTCTTCACGGACCCACCGCGACGGACGGCCGCGCAGTCGGACCTACACCTGCATGACCGAGGAGCTTAACTGCTTCACAAGCTTCTGGGTCAATTTGCGAACAGGCCATGAGGCCAATTGCGGAGGGACTTACGATGAAGAAGATCCTGTTCGGGATTGCGGCCGGCCTGCTCTTGTCAACGGCCGGAGCGCGCGCCGATGACAGCGATGCCGCTGACCAGAAGGTCGCCACGGATCGGGCCAAGCTCGAGAACGACAGCAAGACTGTGAAGGCCGACAGGAGCAAGGTAAAGGCCGATCATGAGCAGGTGGTCGACGACCACCAGCAGCTCGCCAAAGATCGCGCGGCACACGACAAGACCGCGATCGCAGCGGACAAGACGAAGCTCGCTGCTGACCGCACGGAGCTGAAGAGCGATTTCCAGCAGGAGCAGGCGGACAAGAAGCAGCGGCGCGAAGATCGTCGCGAGTTGATGCAGGACCGCCGCGCGGACCGTCGAGAGGACCGCAAGGACCGCCATCAGCACAAGTAGCCGTCAGCCGGTAGGGACTGCCTCGGCGTCCGGTCTTCGGACTGGCCGCCGAGTCTTTTTTGCATCGGCGTGAGCGCACTCGAGGCCACGCAAGCACCCAAAGGAGCCCCTCGCCGAGGCAACAAGAGAAGGCGCCCCCATGAAGAGGCAGACTTCGGCTTGTTCAACACGCGGATCTCCGCTGATCGGCCTGTAGGTCCTTCGCGCGCCTTTCCTTGCAGTACCGCGAAGGGAAGTTGGTTGATCATGCGGGCGTCATCTACCGTGACGACTTGGCCGTGGCCCTGAGCATCCGGCACCCGCGCTGTCGGCCTGCAGAAGGACGTCGACCTCGATGACGCTGGTCCTGATCGCCATGCTTCTGTGCACGCCGGCGGACGAGTCGCTCACCGTGACGCTCGTGGAGGGAACCGCCACCTCCGGCGGCGCATCGTTGAGCGTCGGAAGTGTCCTCCACGTGGGCGACACCGTCCAGACGCAGCAGGGTGGCCGGATCGAGATTGCGATCCCCGGCGGCTCCCTCATCCGCCTGGGGGAGAATTCGCGGTTCATCATTTCCATTACCGAGCCACGCAAGCGCTTCAACGCGCGGCTGCTGATCGGAGATCTGTGGACACGCGTCCACAAGCTGCTCGGCGGACAGTCGTTCGAGATCGAAACGGAAAACGGGGTGGCAGGCGTGCGCGGCACCGAATTCCGTCTCGCCGTGGAGACGGACCAACCGGACGTTCTCCGCGTCTACGAAGGTGACGTGCAGGTGCAGGGCCGGTACGAACGGTGGTCGCACCAGGTAGGGCCCGGGAACGAATTGCGCTTTCGCCGGGACGCGACGCCTCCACAGCCGTTCGACCCAGCGGGCGAGAACGGGCATGCGTTCATGCAGTGGGTGAGATCGCGCCCGACGCGCGATGGGATGGAACCCGGGCGCGTGCGGGAGCATGAGCGCCGCAAAGAGGACCCGGAAGACCGCCAGCGCCACCGGAGAGAGCGTCAACACCAGCGATGATTCGATCTCGTCCGTAGAACACTGTCTTGCCGACCCGGCAGACAGCGGCGCAGCCGCCGAGCGGCAATCGCAACCTGATCCGGTGCCGCCGACCGCGCCAAGTCCGCGCCACGCGCCGGCGGCTGTGCATGTCGTCCTACTTCGGCGTGGCCGTCAGGTCGTCGAACTGCACGATCGAGTCGGCCTTGGTCCAGACTCCGAACTTCCCCGCGTCTTTGAAGGAGTCGTCCTGCGCGTCGATGACCTTGGTGCCGTTGAAGAAGACCTGGATGTGATCGCCGACCATCTCCATCGCGAGCTCGTGCCAGACGCCGGATGCGACCTTGCCGTCCCAGCCTTCGAACCGGACCCGCCGGCCCTTGACCACATGGTACAGGTGCACGTTGTCCTCGAGGGCGTTGGCCCGCGCGATGTAGTAGTTCTCTGAATCGCGAAGGCGCCAGATGATCCCGCACCCCTGATCGCCTTTCCCCGCGATCGGCTTGCACTTCACGGACAGCCGCAGATCTTTCAGCTCCGGCCCGGTATACGCGATGGGGAACCGGTAGTCGGTCGGGTCGCCGTCGATCTGGGCGAGAACGTTCTTGCCGCTCGGTGCGTCGGCGACCGCCTGTACGACCCACTTTCCCGGCTTGCCCTTGCCGGTCAGAGCGAACTCGAATCCTTTCGGCGGCTGCCCCGTGGCATCCGACTCGAAGGTGAACGTCGTTACCGCTGCAGCCATCGCGATGAGCGTCATGGTCATGCCTCTCCTCCGCGGCGCTTGCGTTTGAAGTACTCGTAGAGATCGTCGAGCATGGAGCTGGCTCGCTGCAGGCGCACCTCGTCCTCGGGATGCGCCATGGCGATGCCGTTGATCAGGTGTTCAACTCCGGTGTTGTCCGCTCTGCCGTACTTCTCGTCCTTGAGATCGATGTCGTGGACGATCTCCGCGATCGCCCGCAGCGCGGCGTCGGTGATCTCGAACCGCGCGAGCAGCACCTCGAACGAGCACAGCTCGCCCTGGTGGGTGAACTCGCCATCGAACATGTCGAAGCGCAGCTCGCCGGGACGATGCCGGTACTCGCGCGCGGAGACGAATCTGAATTTCGCCTTCGGGTCGATGAATCGCCGAACCAGCCACGCGCTCGCCATCCGATCGACATGGATGCCGGTGCGCGTCACCCAGGTCGCGCCGCGCGGCTTCTCGACCGGCTGGGCAGGAGTTGCTTCCTTGTCCGACGCGCGGACCGTGAGCTTCTGCTCGATCTCCTTCAGCAAGCCGTCGACGGATTCGCGGCTGCGCGCGTGAAAGAAGTCGATGCCCGCGATGTCCGCGACGCGCTTCTGCAGGCGCGCGGCCGCCGCTTCGATTTCCCCCCGCTTCTGCTGAGGGATCTCGCCCTTGCGAGGAAGGCCGCGCGCCAGCTCCCGCGCCTCGCCGGCGACTGCCTGGTAGTCCGCGTCGCGCGCTGCGCGGAACATCTCCTTGACCTGCTCGTCGTCGAGCCCTTCGACGAGCCGCGCCTCGACGAGCGAAGCGTCGCCGCCTCCTTCGACGATCTCGCGCAGGACCCAGTTGAGGTCCTCCTGCGCCTGATCGCTGCTGGGCAGCGCGTACACCGAATTCTTGATGGCGACCGCCCCGAGCTTCTGCAGCCGCCGCCAGATCTTCACCCGGAAGTAGTTCGGCTTGGGAGGGATCTGGTGGATGAGCAGAAGCCAGCCGGCGTCCTCGGGCGTCTTCTTTCCCGGCACCCGGGGCGTTATAGTGCAGGCGTATCATCTGTCAACAGGTGGTGCTGCAAGTGAATCCGATGACACAGGTGCCTCAGGCCAAGGACAGCCCGAAACCGGACGGCGGGACCGTCCCCTGCACGATGCGGCAACTGTTGCTCTACTTCCTTCGCCTCGGCACCTTCGGATTCGGCGGACCGATCGCACTCGCCGGGTACATGCAGCGCGACCTCGTCGAGGACCGCCGCTGGTTTTCGAAGCAGGACTATCTCGAGGGACTTGCGCTCTCGCAGCTTTCGCCGGGGCCCCTCGCCGCGCAGCTCGCCAAGTATCTCGGGTGGGTCCGTGCTGGCATCCCGGGAGCAACGCTGGTGGCGGCGGCCTTCATCGGGCCGTCGTTCCTGATGGTGCTCTCGATCTCCTGGCTCTACGTGCGATTCGGCGGCCTTCCCTGGATCCAGGCCCTGTTCTATGGAATCGGCGCGGCGGTGATCGCCATCATCGCCCGCAGCGCCTGGAAGCTGGCGCGATCCACGGTGGGCAAGGATCCCGTCCTCATCGCGTTGTTCGCGGTCAGCGGGCTCGTCACCGGCTGGACCGAGAAGGAGTTCATCTGGATCTTCTTCGGCTGCGGCTTCGTGGCGCTCCTTGCGAAGGCTTGGCGCCCATCCGCGGCGACCTTGTCCGCTCTTCTGGTCCCCACCTGGCTGATCTCCGGAGCTCGCGGCCCGGGAATCGGAGAGCTCTGGCGCATCGCCTGGTATTTCACCGAAGCGGGGGCGTTCGTGTTCGGCAGCGGGCTCGCCATCGTGCCCTTCCTCCACGGCGGCGTGGTCGATGACTTTCACTGGCTCAACGAGCGGCAGTTCCTGGACGCCGTCGCGGTGGCGATGATCACGCCGGGACCTGTCGTCATCACCGTCGCATTCATCGGATTTCTCGTCGCCGGTTTCACCGGAGCGGCGGTGTCCGCAGTCGGCGTCTTCCTGCCGCCCTACCTGATCGTGATCCTCGTCGCACCACACTTCCGCCGCTGGTCGAGAAGCGAGCGGGTCAAGACTTTCGTCGCCGGCGTCACCGCCGCGGCCGCCGGGGCGATTGCAGGCGCCGCCTGGGTGTTGGGCAGACGCGCCATCATCGATCTGCCGACCGCGGCCATCTTCGCGGTCGTGCTGGTGCTGCTGATCAAGGCGCGAAAGATTCCCGAACCCGTGATCATCCTCGCCGCGGGCGCCGCCGGACTCGTCCTGCGGCACGGTGTCCCCCGATGAAGCGAAGGAGGTTCCATGCACTGGTCCCCCGCCGTGTTGGTCCTCTTGATCGCCGGCCTTCCTGAGACGGCAGCAGCGTCCGTGTTGGGGAAGGTGGCCGATGTCCCCCTGCCGGGGGCCACCAGCCGGTTCGATTATGCGAGCCTCGATCCCGGAACCGGCCTTCTCTACCTGAACCACATGGGGGCGGGTGAGGTCGTCGTCTTCGACACCCGCGCGCGCAAGGTCTCCGCGGTGCTCAAGGGTTTCCCGAACTGCACCGGGATCCTCGCGGTTCCCCGGCTGGAGCGCGTCTTCGTCAGCACGCCCGGAGACGGCAAGGTGGTCGCGCTCGACGGCAAGACGCACGCGGTGCTGGCGCGGATCCCGGCGGGACGGTTCCCCGACGGCATCGCCTTCGAAGCCGGTTCGGGACGGGTCTTCGTTTCCGACGAGCGCGGCGGCGCGGTTGTCGCGATCGACGCTTCGACGCTCAAGGTCCTGCAGCACATTCCAATCGGCGGCGAGGCCGGTAACACGCAGGCGGATTCCGAAGCGCACCTCGTCTACACCAACGATCAGACCGATGGTGACCTGGTGGTCATCGACGCGCTCAAGCTCGAGGTGAAGGAGCGAATCCCGCTGGGCCTGAAGGGCAACCACGGGCTTTACCTCGACGTGCCGCGGCATCTCGCCTTCATCGCGAGCGAGGATACCGACGAGCTCGTGGTGCTGGACCTCGCAACCCGCAAAGCCACGGCCCGTTTTCCTCTGGGAAAAGGGCCGGACGTGCTGTCGTTCGACCCCGGCACCCGGCGCCTTTATGTCGCGAGCGAATCCGGAACTCTTTCCGTCTTTCGTGAGAATGACGTGGGACTCGTGAAGGAAGGAGATCCGCAGGTTGGCCGCAATGCACACGTCGTGTTGGTGGATCCGGCGAGCCACCTCATCTACCTGCCGCTCAAGGACGTCGAAGGGCATCCCGTGCTGCGAATCATGGAGCCCGTTCTCCCTGCAACTCCGTGACGGCGTCCGCCCGGCCGTGTCGGGCGGAGATATGCCCCCGCTCCGCTCTGCAGGATCCGCTGCGTGCGCGAACTGCATCGGGTTTTCCGGGAATGTTCCACGGTTCGTGATGCTCACCCGGGCGATCGTGCGGCGCGCGGCAGCGCTCGGTAACGCAATGCGCCCATCCGGGATCATCGCTCGTCTTGGTGACGCCTGAATCGTGGTGCTAGTGTCGCCGGGCTCAGAGGGGGAGGTGTCTTCGTGGCAGTCCGCTCGGCCACGTTTGCGGAATCGGCGCGCCGGACCTCGGTCGACGAGTTCCTGTCGACGATGCCATGGTTCGCCAGCCTGGATTCTCTCGAACGCAGGCGCCTGCTCTCCGAAACCGTGCTGAAGACAGTGCCGGCCGGAGGCTGCCTGGCGCGACAAGGCGATCCGCCGACATTCTGGTACGGCGTCATCGACGGGTTGCTCAAGCTCTGCTGGAACGAACGCGATGGCCGCTCGCTGACCTTCACCGGCGTCTGCGCGGGCAGCTGGTTCGGAGAGGGAACAGTCGTGAAGAGCGAGCCTCGGCGCTACGACGTCATCGCGCTGCGCGACACCCGTGTAGCGTGCATGCCCGCTGCGCTGTTCAATCGGCTGCTGCAGACGAGCTTCGCCTTCAATCACTTCGTCATCGAGCTGCTGAACGACCGCGCCGGACAATTCATCGGCCGGTTCGTGTCGCAGGTGATGCTCAACGTCGACGCGCAGGTTGCTCACGCGCTGGCGGGGCTCTTCCATCCGCGGCTGTATCCGGGCATGGAACCGCGGCTGCGAATCTCGCAGGAGGAGGTCGCCCACCTTTCGGGGATCTCCAGGCCTCGCTGCAACGAGGCCCTCCGCCGTCTCAAGGAGGCGGGGTTCCTGCGGACCGAGTACGGCGTGATCACCATCGTCGACCTGCAAGGGTTGAAGCAGTTTCAGGGCTGAAAACGCGGCCTGCGGCTGATTGTCGCTGCGACGACAGACAGCCCCCCACGGACCTGTGTAGATCCAGCGACGCTGGTGCCCCGCCAGGCTTCGCCAAACCGCCTTTTGACACCCGAGAACTTCACCGGGAGGAATCCCATGGACCAGATGCGCTCCCCAGGTCAGCGCCGCCCCGCAGCAGCGCTCGTTCCAGCGCTCGTGCTTTCGCTGGCAGCCCTTCCAGCGCTTGCCGACCGCGACGATGCCGCTTCCTTGTCGATCTCGGCAGTCTCGACGCGCGCCGAATACGCGACCGGAGGCGACATCCTCTTGCGGGTCGCCGTCCCCCGAGGCGTGTCGCCCAGCGACGTCGAAGTTCGGCTGAACGGCAACGACGTGACCGCTGCATTCCTGGCGGATGCGACAGGCGACGCGCTCATCGGATTGGTGTCCGGACTGCACGACGGAGAGAACGTCGTGACCGCCAGCACCCGGCGGACCAGGCCCTCGCGCAACGCGCGCCTCACGGTCCGCAACTTCCCCAGCTCCGGTCCCGTCTTCGAGGGACCCCATCAGCAGCCCTGGATCTGCGAGACGGCCGCCTCGGGCTTGGGCGCACCACCTGCGTCGGGACCCTGCGTCGCCGCGACGATCTACGAGTGGTTCTACCGGGCGTCGAACAACACCTTCAAGCCGCTGACCTCACTGGCGCGGCCGTTTCCCGCCGACCTGGTGAAGACGACCACCATCGATGGGCAGGTCGTCGACTACATCGTTCGCGTGGAGTCGGGCACCATCGACGAGTCGATCTATCGAATCGCGATCATCGACGATCCGACGAATCCGATCCGCAATCCGTGGTCCGCGGGCGGCAAGAAGCCCGGCGCCGGATGGAACGGCAAGTTGAGCTTCCCGTACGGAGGCGGCTGCGGGCCGGCATTCCGATCCGGCCGCAACGCCGTCAGCTCCGCGCTTACCAACGACCCGCTCAGCCTCGGCTTCGCGGTCGCGTTCGGCACCCGGAACACCCTCGGCAACGGGTGCGACTTCGTCGTCTCCGCCGAGACCACGATGATGATCAAGGAGCGCTTCGCCGAGCAGTATGGAGTGCCGCGATTCACCATCGGCTCGGGCGGTTCCGGCGGATCGATGCAGCAGCACTTCATCGCGCAGAACTATCCGGGGCTTCTCGACGCGATCACGCCTGCGATCTCGTATTCGGACCTGGTCTCGATCCTGCCCGACGTCACCGATTGCGGTTTGCTCAACAACTACTTCGATAACACGAGCAACCCGGCCAACTGGCCCGCGTCGCGCCGCTCCAAGGTGGACGGGTACCCGGTCGCGACCACCGGCACCCCCAGGACGACCTGCGTGACCTGGAACGGCTTCGCTCACACCTGGGTGAGCCCGTTCAATGGCTTCGACGCCGTCGTTCCGCTGTCGGCGCGCTACGATCCGACGACGAATCCCACCGGCGCGCGCGGCTCGTTCACCGATGGCATGATCAACGTCTTCGGCACCGACCCGAGGACCGGTTTCGCCCGGACGGTGTTCGACAACGTCGGCGTCCAGTACGGGCTGAACGCGCTCAACGCGGGGGCCATCACCGTCGACGAGTTCCTCGACTTGAACGAAAAGATCGGCGGGCTCGACGTCGACGGCAATTACATCCCCGAGCGCAGCGAGGCGAATCTGCAGGGACTGGAAAGAGCGTACCGGGATGGCGTCGTCACCTCGGGACAGAACCTCACGCTGCCGATCATCGATACCCGCATCTATACCGAGGCTGGCGTCGACATCCATACCCGCATCCGGACGTTTGCGAAGCTCGATCGACTGATGAAGGCGAACGGGACCATCGCCAACGAGGTGAACTGGCTGACGCCGGTGACGGCGCCGACCGGTGTGAACCTTGCCCAGCTCGCGCTGCGGGCGCACAACGAATGGCTCGAGAACATCGCAGCCGACGCGGGGCGCGGGTCGTACGCTGAAAAGGTCATCCGCAACAAGCCGGCCTGGGTCAAGGACGCGTGCTGGGAGGCCGACGGCACGAAGCACGAGGAGACGTTCACGCGAAACGGCCCCAGCGTTTGCAACATGCTGTTCCCGATCAATTCGACGGTGCGCATCGAGGCCGGCGCGGCCGTTGCCGGCGACGTCATGAAGTGCCGTCTGAAGCACGTCGACGCGCGCGCCTACGCGGTCGCTTTCACGCCAGCGCAGGTCGAGCGGTTGCACGCCATCTTCCCCTCAGGCGTCTGCGACTGGTCCCGGCGCGGCGTCAAGCAGAAGCCGATCTCCGGCGTTTGGCTGGACTACTCGCAGCGCCGAGGTGAGGACGACGACCGGGACGACGACGACTGAAGGCAGAGTCGCCCCATACCTTCTGACTGAACTCCAACCCGTCGCTTAAGAGTGCCGTTCGTCAGGCTACGTACTCGAGTTCTCACCACATCAGCATCGTCAACGAGGAACATCATGAAGCTCCTTGGAAGGGGAACATCGGTTCTCTTGTTTGCGGCCGCGGCCCTCGGATCGCGCGCCGCGGCAGCGGCCTCCTGCGAGAGTCTCGCGAGCCTCCACCTGCCGGACACCACCATCACCGTCGCCGCGATGGTTCCGGCCGGGGCCTTTGATCCGCCCGGGGCGACGCCACCCATCGACACGGCCGCATGCCGCGTGGCGGGAGTGATCAAGCCGACCAGCGATTCGAGCATCGTGTTCGAAGTCTGGATGCCGGCGACAGGATGGAACGGAAAGTTCCTCTCGGCCGGGGAAGGCGGCTATGCCGGCGCGGTCAACTACGGCGGCATCGCCGACGCGCTGCGACGAGGCTACGCGGGCGGCTCGACGGACACCGGACATCCCGTCGGGACCGCCGACTTCGCGCCCGGGCATCCGGAGAAGGTCACCGACTTCGGCTGGCGCGCGAAGCACCTGCAGGCGGTGCGTTCGAAGGACATCATCCGCGCGTTCTACGGCCGGCAGATCACGCATTCGTACTTCAGCTCCTGCTCGAACGGCGGACGGCAGGCGCTGATGGAGATCCAGCGCTTTCCCGACGATTACGACGGGCTCCTGGTGGGCGCCCCGGCCCATGACTGGACGCATCTCTTTGCCGGCTTCATCTGGAACGAGCAGGCGCTGTTCAACACTCCCGGGGCATACCTGACGGCCAGCAAACTGACCGCGATCCAGGCGGCGACGCTCAACACCTGCGACGCCCTCGACGGCGTGACCGACGGCGTCGTGGAGGATCCGCGCCGCTGCACGTTCGACCCGGCGAGCATCGCCTGTCCGGCCGGAACCGATGGGCCGAGCTGCCTGACGCCGCCACAGGTCGCGGCGACCCGGAAGATCATGGGCGGTGCGCGCAATCCGCGCACCGGGAAGCAGATCTTTCCCGGCTGGTTCGCGAGCGCGGCGGCAGCGCCGGGCGGCTGGTCTGCGTGGATCACCGGTCCCGCCGTTCCGGGTGCATCGATCCAGGCGTTTTTCGGGAACGGCTACTTCGGCCGTTTCATCCAGGAGATTCCGGCGCCCGGCGTCTGGGACTATTCGACCTTCAACTTCGACAGCGACATGGCGAGCGCCGACGCGAAGCCGGTGGGCGGGGCCGTGACGATGAACGCCGTCGACCCCGAGCTCGGCGACTTCCGGCGTGCCAACCGCCAGGGAAAGATCATCCAGTGGCACGGATGGGAGGATCCGGCGATCTCGGCCGTCAGCTCCGTCGACTACTACAACGAAGTGCTGTCGGCGAACCCCGGCGCCCGCGAGTTCTATCGGCTCTTCATGGCGCCTGGGATGCTGCACTGCGGAAGCGGGCCGGGCCCGAATTCGTTCGGCCAGTCGCTCGCCCAGGCCACGCCGCTCGACCACTCGGCGCAGAACGACATCCTGACCGCGCTCGAGCGCTGGGTCGAGAACGGCGTCCCGCCGAAGCGCATCGTCGCGGTGAAGTACGTCAACGACCAGCCCGCGCAGGGCGTCCTGCGTACCCGGCCGCTGTGCGCATACCCGCGGGTTGCGGTCTATCGCGGATCCGGGAGCACGGACGACGCGGCGAACTTTGATTGCCGCAAGCCGGAGCAGAACGGCCGTGATGACGGAGACGATGACTGAATGAACCGCGGATTCGGCGAGCTCCTCGCGGGTTTCGCCGCCTCCAGGACGCCCGTTGCTTCAGCGAAGCGAACCGCGAGGATGACAAGCTGCGCGTAGGCGCTCGGGTCCTGCGTTCTCATTCCTTGGCAGTTCTTTCCGCTCCCGGATCCACCAGCGCAGCCATCTTCTCATCGAGCTCGCGAGCCACTTCGTCGATGTCGGGATTATCGAACTGACCGAGGAGCGTCGAGGGACGGTCGTACTCGAGAACAGTGCCGCTCTCGTCGCCGGCCACGAGGAGACTGAGCGGCGCGTACAGGCCGCTGCCGATCCCCCGCTGCGTCATCCGCGCCGCCGTCAATGGATGGCCGATCAGCAAAAAGCCCGGACCCGCTGATTCCGGATCCGGGCAATTTGGAGCGGAACACCGGGTTCGAACCGGCGACCTTCGCCTTGGCAAGGCGAACAGGCCGAGTCACCAACGGTCTCCACTCCTCACCAACCAGTACCAACCCAGCCAAATCATTCAGGCAGCGTAGCACCTGAGGGCGTGGGGGATTACCAACGATCGCCAACCCTCAACAACGTTCGTGTTCCACAGGTGTTCCAAGACGACGCGCGGGTCGCTGGACGTCGCTCAGGCTGCCGTTCTCCTCGGATGGACGAAGAACGCCGTCCGGGCTGCGTGCCAAGGCGGCGACCTCGCGCACCAACGGGATCACCTCAACGCGTACCGCATCCCCTGCTCGGCCGTCTTGGCCGCCGCGACGGGCCGGGACACGAAACGTATCGACTGAGAGGATTCGTGTCGCCACT
>Ga0070741_10017939_pt1 | contig 11547 bp, 15 predicted proteins | sample Coa_R1_4_FD_66440 | JGI IMG/M metagenome (GOLD analysis project Ga0070741, IMG submission 66440) | Surface soil microbial communities from Centralia Pennsylvania, which are recovering from an underground coalmine fire - Coalmine... | ecosystem: Environmental > Terrestrial > Soil > Unclassified ...
CCCCTGCCAGCACCGCGGTCAGCGCCGCGTGCTCGCGGCGCAGCGCGGCGACCTGCTCGGGGAACTCCGCCGCGAGAGCCGGGAACAGGCCCTCCTCCTCGACCGCGCAGTGCGGGGCGAGCAGGTCGGCGATCCGCTGCGCGAGATGCGCCATCCGCGCCAGGTCGCCGTCACGGTGCGCGGCGCGCGCCTGCGCGACCAGCTCCAACGCCCGCTCGTGCTCGTCCGCCAGCTCGCCGATCGCGGGCACGCTCTGGCAGCCGCAGTACTCGCACATGGCTCCTCCTTCACCTCGCACCCCGGCACCGACCGCACACGTCAAGCGGGCAGCCGCACCAGGACGTCGCCCGCGTCGAACACCACCGCCCCGGCCGCCGCGAGCGCGGCGCGCGAGACGCGGAAGTGGTGCCCGCACAGCAGCAGATCGGTCGGCTCGCGCTCGGAGTCGGTAACCGGCATCACGACCCTGACAACCGGCTGCGCGCAACAGCAGCATGCCGGATTCGACGTCGGCAGCGGTTCGAACACCCGCCACACGTCGCCCTGCCCTATCGCAGCGGCGGCGGCCGCGGCGATCGCGCCGTCCGCGACACGCTCTAGCGTTTCGGTACCAGGTTTGCCGTCCACGCCATGAGCGTCGCACCGGGCCGGGTGGCGCAGCAGGGCCATGGTTACCGCCGGCCGGGGGCCGAAGGTCCCGTGCGGCGGCGCCGGGCGACCCCGCGCGGTGCGCGGCGGCGGTCGCGGGGACCATCGCCCCTGTCCACGCGGGCGGCGCGGCGTTGTGCTGTAGTCATGAACGCGATATCGCCCACTGATGATGAAATCCGCAGGCGCGTGGTCGACCGGGTGATCGACGTCGGCGGCGAGGTCCTGGACGTGAAGGTCACCCGCGGCGCGGTCCGGCTGCGCGGGCGGGTCGGCGAGCCCGGGGAGATAGCGTTGGCCGGAATGCTCTTACGCCGCGTCGACGGCGTGGATAGCGTGGTCGCGCAGTTCACGTTGCTCGACGAGGTGAGCGAGGAGCCGACCCGTGGTTGACCGGCCCGCCGAGGGCAGCGACATCGGAGAGAGTGCTGCCGCAGACAGCGCTGCCGCAGACCGTGCCGAGGTGGCGCGCTGTCGCGTGGTCTGCGTGGCCGGGGTCGGCCCCGGCGACGGGCGCACGCTGATCGAGCTCGGCGTCACGGAGCTGCTCGCCCGCCATGCCCGCCGGATCGGGGTCTTCCGGCCCGTCGGCCGCACCGGCGGCGATCCGGTGATCGAACTGCTGCGGACGCGATACCGCGTCTCCGCGCCGCCCGACCTGCTTTACGGATACTCGTACGAACAGGCGGCTGTGATCCGGGCCGAGCAGGGCGCCGACGAGCTGGTGCGGCTCCTGGTGGACCGGTTGCGGGACCTGTGCGCGCACTGCGACGCGGTGCTGGTGCTCGGCACGGACTTCTCCAGCGGAACGATTCCCGACGAGGTCGCGCTCAACGCCCGCCTCGCCGCCGAGTTCGGCGCGCTGCTGCTGCCGGTCGTCGGAGGACGCAAGCAGCAGGCCGCCACGGTCGTGGCCGAGGTGCGCAACGCCCACCGCGTCTACACCGATCTCGGGTGCGCGGTGGTCGGCGTGATCGCCAACCGGGTGGACCCGCAGGACGAGCAGGTCGTCTCGCGGCTGCTGGATGAGCAATGCCCGGTGCCGGTCTTCGTCATCCCGGAAGAGCCTTCGCTGCGCGCCCCGACGGTCGCGGAGGCCGTCGCGGCCACCAGCGCCGAGGTGCTGCTGGGCGACCAGGACGGACTGGCCCGGCTGGTGCGCGGCTACGTTTTCGGCGGCGCCGCGCTCCCCCGCTTCCTGGCCGCTCTCGGCGAGGGCCACCTCGTGATCGCCCCCGGCGACCGGGCCGACCTGCTGATCGGCGCGCTCGCCGCGCATTCGGCCGGTTCGCCGCCGATCGCGGGCGTGCTGCTGACGCTGGGTCAGCCGCCGGGCGAGCAGATCCTGCGGCTGGCCGAGCGGCTCGCGCCGGGCACGCCGGTGGCGCTGACGGCCTCGGACAGCTTCGCCGCCGCCACGACCCTCTCCGCGCTCAAGGGCGACGTGGCCGCGGCCGACCCGCGCAAGGTCGACGCCGCGCTCGGGCACTTCGAGCTGCACGTGAACACCGCCGCGCTCGCGGAGCGGATCGCGCTCGGCCGGGTGGAGCGCGTCACGCCGATGATGTTCGAACGCGAGCTGATGGAGCGGGCGCGTGCCCCGCGGCTGCGCGACATCGTGCTGCCGGAAGGCTCCGAGGAGCGCATCCTGCGCGCGGCCGAGGTGCTCGTGCGCCGCAACGTGTGCAACCTGACCCTGCTCGGATCGCCGGACGCGATCCGTCGCCGCGTCGCTGAGCTCGGCGTGGACCTGCGCCTCGACGTCGAACGGGGCGAGCGCGAGGCGCGGGTGCGCGTCATGGACCCCGCGGCCTCGGTTCTGCACAAGCGGTTCGCGCGCACCTACGCCCGGCTTCGGGCACACAAGGGCGTCACCGAGGCCCAAGCCCTCGACATCGTCTACGACCCGGGCTACTTCGGCGCGCTGCTGGTGCAGGAAGGCCTGGCCGACGGGATGGTCAGCGGCGCCGTGCATTCGACGGCGGCCACCCTGCGACCGGCCTTCGAGATCATCGGGACCGCGCCGCAGGTCGGGTTGGCCTCCTCGGTGTTCTTCATGTGCCTGCCGGACCGGGTGCTGGTCTACGGCGACTGCGCGGTCAATCCGGACCCGAACGCCGAGCAGCTGGCCGACATCGCGATGCGCAGCGCCGGGACCGCCGCGCGCTTCGGCATCGAGCCGCGGATCGCGTTGCTGTCGTACTCGACCGGGGACTCCGGGCGCGGGGTCGATGTGGAGAAGGTGCGCAAGGCGACGCAGATCGTCCGCGCGCTGCGGCCGGACCTGCCGGTCGAGGGGCCGATCCAGTACGACGCCGCGGTGGAACCCGACGTCGCGTTGACCAAGGCCCCGGGCTCGACCGTGGCCGGCCGCGCGACCGTGCTGATCTTCCCCGACCTCAACACCGGCAACAACACCTACAAGGCCGTGCAGCGCTCGGCGGGCGCGGTCGCGATCGGGCCGATCATGCAGGGCCTGAACAAGCCGATCAATGACCTGTCACGCGGCGCGCTGGTCGAGGACATCGTGACGACCGTGGCGATCACCGCCATCCAGGCGCAGCCGGGCACCGACGGCTGACGGCCGACGGCCGACGGCTCATCGCAGGCCGAGCGCGGGCTGCCGGTCACGGACCATCGGACCGGCAGCCCGGGTCTTTCGACGGGATGCGCGCTCCCGGATCGCGAGCAGCATGGCCGTTAAGACGGTCCGACCGCCCCGCAGTGCCTCCGCAACTCCCGAGAAGGGCGAGTCACCATGCCTCTCGTCTTCATCTTCGTCGCCGTGCTGTTCTGGCTGACCATCCTGACCATCTTCGCGGTCGGGTGGCTGCTCAGGATGATGTTCCACATGTTCGCCGCTCCGGTGTACGGGGCGCGCGGGCTGATCTACCGGTCCCACGGCGGGGTCCGCAGGTGAGCTCTACTGATCCGTGTGGCGGGTCCGCGCGATCCGTTTCCGGGAGTGCGGGGCCCGCTGCCGGATCAGCCTGTTGTAGAGCTGCTGACGCGCGATGTCTATGCACTCGCGCACGCTGTCGCCGGCGGCATGCGACTGCACCGGACGGCCGTCCAGGTCGATCGTCGCGCTGAGCTGGACGGGATGCACCGCTCCGGGGTTGCCTGAGACCACGACGGTCACGTGCACCCTGCGCAGCGGCCGGTGTGCATAGGCCGCCAGGGCGTGGAACTTCTCGACGGCGTAGTGCCGCTCCTCGCGGGTGAACGGCCCGGTCATCTCGACGAGAATCGATTCGGCTGCCTGACCCGTATTCCTGGACATGCGTCCTCACTTTCCGCGCGAAGGGGCGCCGACGAGGAACACTCCGCCCGGCACGAGGGGCTTTCCGGCCGCGTCGAGAAGGTAGAGCAGCGGACGCGCGGTCGGCACCTCCAGCCGGGTGATCTCCGCGTCGGAGATCCCATCAAGCCACTTGATCAGGGCGCGCAGGGTGTTGCCGTGCGCCACGATGAGCACGACCCGGCCGGCGCGCAGCTGCGGGGCGATCGCGTCGCTCCAGTACGGCAGGAGCCGGGCGGTGACGTCCCGCAGGCTCTCGGTGTGCGGCAGCACCCGGGGCGGCAGGGCGGCGTACCGGGGATCGGCGAGGTTCGGGTCCTCCGGCAGCGCGGGCGGCCGCTCATCGTAGGAGCGGCGCCACCGCTGCACTCGTTCCGCGCCGAACTCCTCTCTGATGAGGTTCTTGTCCTTGCCCTGCAGCGCTCCGTAGTGCCGGCCGTTCAACTGCCAGGAGCGGTGCACGGGTACCCACGGGCGGTCGGCCGCGGTCAAGACCAGGCGCGTCGTCGCCACGGCTCGCTGAAGCAGCGAGGTGAACGCGACGTCGGGGCGACAGCCGGCCGCCGCGATGGCCTGCCCGGCCTGCGCCGCCTCGTGTTCGCCGAATCCGGTCAGCGGCGGGTCGGCCCAGCCGGTGAAGCGGTTGGCGGCGTTGAACTCGCTCTGGCCGTGCCGCAGCAGGATCAGCCGGCAGCCGTGGAATTCCGCGCTCGCCGAGCTCACCGGATCCATCACGCCCCTCCCCTTCTCCTGGCCCCAGCCTTGTGCCCACCCGTCGCGGCCGACAGGGTCTCAAGTCCCGCCGCGGGGATGGAGCGGCTCAGCGTCCCACGGCTCAGTACGGCAGCATCCGGCGCCCGGACGGGGTGCGCAGGTCCAGTTCGGGAAGGTCGCGGCGCGCCCGGCGGCGCCTGATCACGCGCACCCGCTTCGACGCGTAGAGCTGCGGGGCGATGCGTGTCGGCGGAACCTGCTGCTTCATGATCGCCACCTCGGCGCAGTCGCTGATCCGGTCGCCCGGCGCGGCCGGTATCAGCAAACCCTCGTCGAGGCCGGCGATCACGGCACGGGCCGAAAGGCCCGGGCCGGCAGGGCCGTGCGGGCACCGTTCAGCGGACCTTCTCGCCGGCCGGGCCGCGCGCCGTGGACAGACAGGTGGTGAACCAGTCCTCGGCCAGCCGCACGGCGACGGCCAGGCTCCGCGGATCGTCGAACCTGTTGTCCGCGCCCGGGACGACCAGCAACTGGTTCGCGCAGCGCATCCGGAGCTTGGCGCGCCGGTTCAGGTCCAGCACGGCCGCGTCCCGTGCCCCGGCGATCAGCAGCGTGGGAGCGGCGACGGAGGCGAGCCGCCGCGAGCCGGCCAGGTCCGGCCGGCCGCTGAGCAGCACCATGGCGGCGACGTCCGCGCCCGGCTCCGCCGCGGCCCACACCGCGGCGGCCGCGCCCGCAGCGGCGCCGAAGTAACCGAGCGGAAGCCGGCCTAGGCCGGGTTGACCGCGCAGCCACGCCGAGGCGTCCGCGAGCCTGCGGCCGAGCAGCCCGATGTCGAACACGGTGCGCCGGTCGATCGCGGACGGCTCGGTGAGCAGGTCGAGCAGCAGCGTGGCCATTCCATGGCTGTGGAGGTACTGCGCGACGTACCGATTGCGCGCCCCCGCTGTCCCGGTGCCGGAACCGTAAGCGAACACGACGGCGCCGACAGGGTTCTGCGGCACGGCCAGCACGCCGGGCAGTCGCGTCGAGTCGCCGGAAGGCACCTGCGCCCGGCTTCCCTCCGCGGCCCCCGGACGGCCGCTCACGTTCGCGTGCTCGGCCACGATGTCGTCCGCAGCGCTCTGATACGCGCGTTTCGCCGCGGCCTCCATCAGCTCGATGATCTGAGCATCGGGGACCTTCGGAAGCTGCGCGTACGCGTCCGCGACGGAGACGAAATCCTGCGGCGCGTGAATGCAGATCAGCTCATCGGCCACGTCGTACAACCGCGGCGTCTTGTCGTAGGCGGCGATCGGAAGGGCGAGAATCACCCGCGCCGCGCCGCTGTCCCGCGCGACCCGGCAGGCCGCCCGCGCGGTGGCTCCGGTGACCAAGCCCTCGTCGACGACGATCACGGTGCGCCCGTCGACATCAAGGGGCTGCTCGTCGGCGAACGGCGTATGCGACGACGCGCTCACGTGACAGATCTCCAGCGGAGCGTCGAGAGCCTCCGCGACCTCGGCGGCCACGGGGACTCCGCCGCGCGCGACCGCGAGCACGACCGGGTCGGCCCTGCGCAGATGCTTGAGCAGATCCGCCAATTGCCGACCCGCGTCCCGCCGATCAACGAAATACATTGCCGACCTCCTCGCATGACGTCCTGCCGCACGCGGCGGAGCCGTTCGGCCCTCAGCCGCGGTTGGCCGCGGTTTCGTGCTCGAACCTGCTCCACAGATCCGGTTGCCGGCGACGCCAGCGCCGGCGCCCCCGCAACTCGCGGGCCAGCGGCGGAGGCGGCACGACGAGCAGTTCGCACCGCGCTTTGCGGATGCAGGCGAGCGGTACCGAACCCGACCACAGCGCGTGCCACAGGCCCCGGCCGCTGCTGCCGATCACCAGCAGGTCCTCGGGTCCGTCCGCGTACTCGGCCAAGGCCGAGGCGACCGGCGGAGGCTGAATGCTGCGCAGGACGGTCAATCCGCCCGGAACGCCGCCGAAGGCGTCTTTGAACGCCGCGTCGATCTGCTTGGTGTCGGAGTCCGACCAGAGCGCCTCGACGCGGACCGCGTGCAACGGCGCCCCGCGCCGCGCGGCCTGGGCGGCAGCCGCTCGCAACGCCGCCAGACCCTGTGGCGATCGGTCCACACCCACGACCACCCGCGCACCGCGTTCGGCGTTCACGGTGACACCTTCTCTCGTAAACGCTCACCTTCAGTCTCGTCACCCGACGCTCCCGCACCAGGGCATTGAGTCCCTGTTCCGTGCCACGCGGCCGTCGCGGCGGGGGCGCGCGGCGGCGCGGGACCAACGACTCTGGTCGGAGTCCTGCCGGGCGGCGACGCTGCCGGTGACTCGATCGGAGGGACGGGCGTCATGGTCTTGGCGGTGGGATATCGCGAAACCCGGCAGGCGGCGGCGGGTCTGACGGAGCGGTTGGCGGATCAGGTGTCGACCGCGCTCGCCGAGCCCGCCCGGGGTGTCGGCGATCCGCGGGTGCGGGTCCGGGCTTCCGAGGACGGCCGCGGCCCGATCGTCGGCCAGGTCAACTTCACCGCCCTCGGGTGGGCGCTTCGGGCGCAGGCCGCATGTGATCACCCGGAGGAGCTCGCCGGGCTGCTGGTCGCCCGGATCTCGCGGCAGCTGGTTCTGCCGAGTTCCGGCGTGTGGGTGCGGCCTTGGCCGGATCCGTTGACCCGGGTCTCACCGGTGCCGACCGGGCCCGCCGTGATCAGCCGCCGCAAGCCTGTGCGGCTCAGGCCTCTGACATCGATGGAGGCGATTCTGTCGCTCGACGCCCTCGACTATCAGGCGCACATGTTCCGGGATCCGCAAACCGGCGCCGAAGCGGTCGTCTATCGGGACGGCCCCTGCGGCTACCGGATGGCCTGCACCGAGCGCGCCGAGTCCTCCCGATCGGCGCCGGCTGTACTGGTGACCGACCTGTACCCGCCACCACGGCTGTCCCTCAGCAGCGCCCTGACACGGCTGACGGCCTTCGGTGAAACGCACCTGTTCTTCACCGACGCCGCTACGGGTCGCGGCGGCCTGCTATACGCGCGCTACGCAGGCGGATACGGGCTGATCGAGACGGTTGCCTAAGCAGTGCGCGGCACTCGGTTATCGCGCGGCCGGGCCAAGTTCGCGGTGACTGTCGCCTGCCAGCCACGTCGCGAAGTCGCGTTCATCGGGTTGTCGTCCGGCATTCGCGGGACGCCCGTACCAGTCGTCCAGGAAATCGGTCAGGTGCCGCTGGATCAGATGACGCAGTGTTCGCTCGGACATGACGATCGCTCCCTCGCGGATGCCGTGGTGGCGGCCTTTCCGGTGATGGTGCTCCGCGCGGGATCGCCCCGCAGGGGCGCAAAGGCCCCGACCGGGATGGACCAACGACGCGGCAATTCCGCGCCGCGCTCGGGTCTTGAGCCCGGCAGGGTAGTGCCCAAGGTCCTGTCGCGGGATCGTCGTGCGACGCCTACGGTCGAATTGTGAAGGCTCGTTGCGGCATTCGGACCGCGGCGGCGGCTCTCCTGGCCGCTGCGGCCCTGGCCCTGCTCATGTCGGCAACCGCGGGATGTGCCGGCTCGTCGGGGAACGCGGGTGCGCAGCCGCAGAACAGCGCGACCGTCGCCGGAACGTCGCCTGCCGCGTCGAGCCCGCGGCCCAGCCCGACCGCGACCATCTCGGCCCCAGCCGGGTCCGGCTCGCCCTCGCCAACCGCGAGCTCGCCGGTCCCGACCGCTTCGAAGCCTCCCGGCACGACGACGCCCGGCGGCCAGTCGACGCTGCGCCCCGGCGACCGCGGCCCGGCCGTGCTGGCGTTACAGCGGCAACTCGGCTCGCTCGGCTACTGGCTCGGAACGCCTGACGGAACGTACGGCGACCTGACCCAGCAGGCGGTGGTGGCCTTGCAGAAGGCCGCGGGCCTGCCGCGTGACGGAGTGTTCGGTCCGCGCAGCGCCGCGGCGCTGGCACGCGCGATCCGGCCGAGCGCGCACAGCGCCTCCGGGCACGTCATCGAGATCGATTTGAGCCGGCAGGTGTTGCTGCTGGTGACGAACGGCCACGTCGACACGGTGCTCGACACCTCGACCGGCAGCGGCGCGGCATACAGCGTCGGCGGCTCGACGTACATCGCCGTGACTCCGACCGGTAGTTACCGGATCTTCCGGCAGGTCGACGGCAGCGACCGCTCGCCGTTGGGCGTGCTGTGGCGGCCCAAGTACTTCAACGGCGGAATCGCGATCCACGGGTACCCCGACGTACCGCCCTACCCCGCGTCCCACGGCTGCGTGCGCGTCAGCAACGCGGCGACCAACTGGATGTGGGCCGGCAATCTCGCGCCCATCGGAACCAGCGTGCTCGTGTACTGACCCGGCCACCGGGAGCCGAACGGCCTGAGCGAACGTCCGAGCCGGAGGTACCGGCGCGGTCGGCATCCATCGAAACCCGTACGGGCCTTGAGCCTCTAGGCCGCGCCCGCCGGCGGCGCTTGGGTGGAAATCGAAAGGGCCGCTTCGGCCGCCCGACGCTCGCCGCCGGGCGGCGAAGGGCCGAGTCCCCGGTTTCCCGAGGAGGTGGTCACCTTGACCACTCCGATCAATCAGCCGGACATCGGACGCCACCCGGACCTGCTGGACCTCGGCGCGCGCTTCGAGCGCGCGACCGCCACGCCGAGCGTGCAGGGGGCCGAGGCGCTCGGCATCCTGACGGGCTTGTACCTGGCGGCGTCGCCGTGGATCGCCGGATTCAGCGGCTTCTCCACGCTCGCGGTCAACAACCTGATCACCGGCATCGGCTACACGCTGCTCGTGGCGGGCTTCGGCTCGGCCTACCAGCGCACGCACGCGATGGCCTGGGCCGCGACCCTGATCGGCGCCTGGACGGTCGTCGCGCCGTGGGCGGTGGCCGGGAGCGTGCACACCACGCGCACGATCACCAGCAACTGCATCGCCGGAGGCGTGGCGGTGCTGCTCGGCCTCGTGATCGTCGGACTGGCCGGCTTCGGCCGCGGCGGGATGCGGGGCACACGTCCCGCAGCACGGTAGCCGCGGAGAAGCGTTCTGACACCGCGACGGCGGCAGCCTCACCTCGAGCAGCCGCCGTCGCGGCCTGCCGTCACAACTCGCGTCGCCCGTCATCCGCGGCGGGCACGCGGTGACCGGCCGTACCCGGCGCGGGTCGATGGTCCCTGCTCGGCAAAGCACTGAGGCCCTGCATCCGTGGGTCGCGGCCGAGCAGAATGATCACCAAGGAGCTCGTCGGAAGGCGGAGCCATGGTCGATGTGCGCGGCATCCTGCGCCGGTTCAAGCCCGCCGGAGCGCCGGGGGCGGCGATCGGCGCCGCGGTGCCCGCCGACCGGACCGCCGAACACGACGCGGAACTGCAGCCGCTGTTCGCCTCCCTCGAGGACGCCGAAGCCGAGGCTCATCAGCTCCGCGCCCGCGCCGCGGCCGAGGCCGCCGACATCCGGCAGGAGGCGCGGCGCCGCGCCGAGTCGATCGTCGAGGAGGCGGCCGAGCGCGCGACGCTTGAACAGGAGAAAGCCGAGCGCCAAGCCCGCACCGCGGCCGAGCAGTCCAGCGCCGCGCTCCTCGACCAAGCGCGTTCCCACGCCGAATCATTGCGCGTACACGCCGAACCGCGCGTGCAAGAGTACGTCGACCGATTCGTCGGCGAAGTCGCCGACACGCTGCTCGGGACTTCAAGTCGCGTGCAGCCGCCGGCCCGCGGCCCGGGAGCGCCGGGATGAGCGCCGCGTGGGTCGCCGCGACCGTCCGCGCCAAGGCGCTGCTGGATCGGAGAGTCGGCCCGGGCGCGGCGGCGCGCCTGGCCGCGCAGCCGAGTCTGACTGCCGCACTCGAGGAACTGGCGGATACGAGCTACCGGCGCTTCCTCTCCCCGGACGCGAGCCCGGCCGATGCGGAGCGCGCCGTGAACAAGGGCGTCGTGTGGAATCTGCGTGTCCTGGGCGGATGGGTGCCGGGCTCGGGAGTCGGCGTGCTGCGCGTGCTGGTCGCCGATCTGGAGATCGGCAACCTCGCGGACCGGCTGCGCGGGATCGCCGGCGCCGAGGTTCCCGCGCCTTATCGGCTGGGCGCGCTGGCGACCTGCTGGGACAGGGCTGCGGCAGCGACTTCCGCCGCCGCGTTGCGCGCCGTGCTGGCGGCTTCGGCCTGGGGAGATCCGGGAACTGACGATCCCTCGGGCCTGACCGAGTACTTGCGGCTGTCCGCGGCGAGCCGGCTCGCGGCGATCCATCCCGACAGCCGCTCTTGGGGCGCGGCGGCCGCCGCGCTGACGATCGCCAGGCAGCGCTTCCTGCTGGGACGGCCGACCGGGGCCCCGGGCGCGGCGCGAGCGCGCCCGCTGCTCGGTGCCCGCGCGGTGGAGTCCGCCGACTGGGATTCCTTCACCGCGGCGCTGCCGAAGGTGACGGCGGGCTGGGCGCTGGCCGGGCTCGACGGCCCGCAGGAGCTTTGGCGGGGAGAACAGCGCTGGTGGTCGCGGGTCGAATCGGACGCCGCGGACCTGGCGCGATCCCCGAGATTCCAACTGGAGCCGGTTCTCGGTTGCGCCGCGCTGCTTCTCGCGGACGCTCACGCCGTCCGGGGCGCACTGGCCTCGGCGCATCGGGGCGGCCGGTTGGCGAGGAGCGGCGATGTCTCCCGGTGAGCGCTCCCTTCCTGCCGCGCGCGGCGCTCCGGCGCGGTGGCGCAATGCCCTGCTGCCGGTACAGATGCAGCGCGTCGCGCTCACCGCAGGCCTCGACGATCTGCGCGCCACGATCATGCGCACCGGCGAGGCGGGATGCGTGGAGATCGAATGCGACGGGCCTTCCTCGGATGCGGCGTCGGCGCCGTCTGACAAGGATCTGATCAGCCGGTATACCGACGCGGCGACT
>Ga0070741_10017940_pt1 | contig 11547 bp, 12 predicted proteins | sample Coa_R1_4_FD_66440 | JGI IMG/M metagenome (GOLD analysis project Ga0070741, IMG submission 66440) | Surface soil microbial communities from Centralia Pennsylvania, which are recovering from an underground coalmine fire - Coalmine... | ecosystem: Environmental > Terrestrial > Soil > Unclassified ...
TTGCGCCGTGAAAGCCTTGCGCCGCGCCATCTCGGCCGTGGTTGCCGTCGCCATCTCGTCGCGTAGCATCACCAGCACCTGCCCCGCGCGATCGATCACCACCGCGGACGTGTGAAAGCCCTTCGCTCTGCATTCGCCCAGCGCCGCCTCGGCAATTGTCTTCGCCATCTCCAGCGACAAAGCCTTCTGCGTCACCAATCCTTGCGCGCTCGCCGCGCCTGCGAAAATCGAGCCCAGCCAAATCGCACCCACGGAAATGACGATCGACAGCCTGAATGCTCTCGCCATCCGGCCTCCTAGCGCCCGGCCCCGCCGCTCGGCAACGCCTTCTGATAAAAATCCGCCATCGCCCCGTGCAGCCCGTCCAGACAGTTTTTCTTCGTGTAAAGCATATGCCCCGCGTCGCAATAGGTCAACCCGATGTGATTGCTCAAGCCCGGCTCCAGGCCAATATGACTCACCGTGTACTCGGTCGCGAAAAACGGCGTCGCCATGTCGTAATACCCATTCGCGATCAGTACCCGCAAGCTCGGATTCTGCGTCATCGCCTGGCGCAACATATCCGCGACGTTCACGTACCGGTTCTGAAAACGTTCGTAACTCCACGGCTGCACTTTATCCGTTAGCACTTGGTAGGGCACGTCGCTGATGTATTTCAAATCCACGCTGACATAATTGTTGAACATCGCCGTATACACGCCTTGCACCGACGCGTAACTCGGATCATATTCCGGCCGGTCGCCCGCCGCATCCGCGTCTTCGCCCTCCAACCGGCTGTCGTACCGCCCGATCACCTTTTGCTGATCGCGCAACAGCTCCTTCGCAAATCGCGATTGCGAAACGCGCAAATTGCTCTCTTCTATGAAATGCTCCGAAAGCCCCGTCAATCGCGCCATCTGCCGCACCACATTCGACCGTTCCGTGGCACTCAATTTGTCGCCCTTCATCAGCGCTACCGAATACTCGTTGCCTGCAAACCGCCGCGCTTCGCCGATCGCCTTCTCCAGGTCGCCCAGGTCCTTGCCGAGCTTCTTGTGGTACCAGGCCGCCGCCGTGTACGTCGGCAAATACAGCGCGTACGGCAAGTCGTTCCCCCGCGCGAACGAAATGGTCTCAAAATTCAGCACCGACGAAATCAGCGTAATCCCGTTTAAATAAATCCCGTGTTGGTCGATCAAGTACTCCGAAAGCGCCGCTGATCGCGTGGTCCCGTAGCTCTCTCCCGCCAAAAACTTGGGCGACCCCCAGCGCTCGTAGCGAGTCAAATACAGCCGGATAAATTCCGCTACCGATTCCAGATCGCCGTCGAAGCCGTGGAATTGCGCGTCTTTTTCACCCGGCGCCGCGCGGCTGAATCCTGTCGTCACCGGATCGATGAACACCAGATCCGTGAACTCCAGCGCCGTGTCCTGGTTGTCGATCAAATGATAGGGTGGCTTCGGCTGCTCGCCGTCCGGTCCCATTTCCACTCGCCTCGGTCCCAACGCACCCATGTGCAGCCAAACTGATGACGATCCGGGGCCGCCGTTAAACGCGAACGTGATCGGACGCTGCGCCGCGTCCTGGCCATCGCGCGTATACGCGACATAAAACATGCTGGCCCACGGCTTCTCCTCTTTCCGCAGCACCAGCGTCCCTGCCGTCGCCGTATACGCGAGCGTTTTCCCGTTGACCTGAATCGAATGACTGGTCGTGGATTTCTTCTCCACCGGAGGCGTCGTTGGCGCGGGCGATGCAGGCGGTTCCAAAGCCCCAGGGGCCGCAGGCGCGCCGGGCGCTGGCCGCGGATGTTCCTGCGCGAACAATACCGCGATCGCAAGCAGCAATGAAAGGAAAACCAAGCGTTTCTGCATCCTCATTAGCACTCATGGTAGCGTGAGCAAAGCGTTCCATGCTCCTGCCGTATCTCCACAAAATCGCAGCTGGCGAGGATTTATCCGCCGCTGAAGCCTACCAGGCCATGCTCGCGATTCTGAACGGCGAGACCACTACTCCACAGCTCTCGGCCTTCCTGATGGCGCTGCATATGAAGGGCGAAACACCCGACGAGCTGCTGGGATTCGCGCGTGCCATGCGCGAAAAGACGGTTCGCATTGAGCCCTGCGTTCACCCCGAACCCCTGCTCGATACCTGCGGGACCGGCGGCGGCACAGCCGCGACATTCAATATTTCGACCGTCGCCGCCTTTGTCGTCGCAGGCGCGGGAGTTCGTGTCGCCAAGCACGGCAACCGATCCTTCTCAACGCAATGCGGCAGCGCCGATATTTTGGAAGAGCTGGGCGTCGAAGTCGCGCAGCCCGCCGAGCGTGTCGCCCAAGCCATTCGCGAAATCGGCATCGGATTCCTCTTTGCCCCTGCGCTCCAGCCCGCCATGCGGCATGCGCACCCCGCCCGCGTTGAGCTCAAAATGCGCACCGTCTTCAACCTGCTCGGCCCCCTCACCAACCCCGCCGGCGCGACGCGCCAGCTGATCGGTGCACCGTCCGTTCCCGCCGCCGAGCTGATGGCCAAAGCGCTGGCAGGCCTGGGCTCCGAACACGCCTTTATCGTCCACGGCCAAGGTCTCGACGAAGTCACCACCACCGGCCCCACCCACGTCTTCGAAATCACCCGACACGAGCTCCGCTCCTTCGAGTGGACACCCGCCGATTTTGGCGTCGAGCAAACTGCGGTGGAGAACTTGCGAGGCGGCGATCGCGCTGGCAACGCCCAAATCGCAACCGCGATCCTTGAAGGCGGCTCCGGTCCCCAGCGAGACATTGTGTTGGTGAACAGCGCCGCCGCATTGGTCGCGGCAGGCATAGCCCCAAACCCGCTCACCGCGATGCATCTCGCGCGCCGGTCCATCGATTCCGGCGCGGCCCGCGAAAAGCTCGCAAAGCTGGTCGAATTTACTCGCCAGACAGTTCCGGATTAAGCACGGCTGAGCACGTATTCCGCCAGCTCGGGCATCGCATTTACCAGCAGATCCGGCGGCTCATCCGCGAACGTCTCCGGCTGAAATCCATACAGCACGCCGCACGAGACCACTCCCGCATTGCGCGCCGTCCGCACATCCACCGCGCTGTCTCCCACCATTACAGTGCTCTCTCGAGGCACACCGCTCTCTTCCACCAGCGTCCGAATCCCGATCGGGTCCGGCTTCTTCTGCTCAAAACTGTTCCCGCCGTAGATTTGGAAAAAATGACCGGAAAGTCCCAGCCCTTCTACTAATGACCGGCTGAACTTCACCGGCTTGTTGGTCAGCACCGCCATCTTTGCGCCGCCTTCGAGCAATCGGTCCAGCGCCTCGCGCACTCCCGGATAAAGGTGCGTATGGTCCAGCATGTGGGCCCGATAATACTTCAGGAAAAACTCCAATGCGCGCGCCACATCAGCTTCACTCGCCTCAGGTCCCAGCGCTCGCCGCATGAGAACAGGCGCGCCATTGCCGACATACGAGGAAACCAGCTCTTCCGGAATCGGCCCCAACCCCAGGTGCCCCCGCGCCGCGTTCACCGAGTGCACCAGATCCAGCTTCGAATCGATCAGCGTCCCATCCAGATCAAAAATAACTAAACTCATTCGTGCCGTACTTCCGGCGGCTGTGCATTGTGCGCCGGCCACATCCCCTTCAACTTATCCTTGGTCGCGTAAAACGATTCCTTGATCTCGCGCGGCGTCATTGCCGCCAGCACGTTCGAAACGCTGATCACATACGGCAACAACCGTGACTCCACCACCGACCTCGGCGGCGGCGACGGCGAAAAGGCCAGCAGGACTGTTGCCATCGCGGCTGCGATCACGAATCCGCGCACGATTCCGAAAGCGCCGCCCAGCAAGCGGTCCAGCCACGACAAGCCCACCCACTTGAACAACCGCGCCAATACCGCGCCTACCACCGCGCCGATGACGAGCACCGCAAACAAAATCACAAAAAACCCGATCAGATTCGCCATCGCATGCGAGTTCACATAATCCATCACGTAGGCTGCGGGGATCCCGTAAAACCAAAACCCCAGGAAGATGCCCAAAAGCATGGCCGCAAACCCCACCCCCACGCGCGCGAACCCGGCCGCAAATCCAGCCAATATGGAGCTCGCGATCACGATCCCGAGCACCAGATCGATCCAGTTCAAAGCGTCTTCCCTGTCAGAGCCCGGCCTGTCAGGATGCGATACGCCTCGCGATATTTTTCGCTCGTCCGCTCGATTACTTCCTGCGGCAGCGCCGGCGCCGGGGGCTGCTTGCTCCAGTGAATCGATTCCAAATAGTCCCGCACATATTGCTTATCGAACGAAGGCTGCGCTCCGCCCGGCCGATAATCGGCGCGCGGCCAGAACCGCGACGAATCCGGGGTCAGCACTTCATCCGCCAGCACCAACTGATCGCCCACGAATCCAAATTCGAACTTCGTGTCCGCGATAATGATCCCTCGCGTCTCCGCATACTCCGCCGCGTGTTTGTAAATCGCGAGCGTTAGATCCCGCAGCCGCGCCGCCAACGGCTCGCCGACCTGCCCCGCTACATCCTCGAAGGAAATGTTTTCGTCGTGCCCCGATTGTGCCTTCGACGCCGGTGTGAAAATCGGCTCCGGAAGCAGCCCGCTCTCCTGCAATCCCGCCGGCAATGCAACTCCGCAAATCCGCCCGCTCGCCCGGTAATCCTTCCAGCCCGATCCCGAAATGTACCCGCGCGCCACACATTCCACTTCCACCATCCGCGCCCGCCGCACTAACATCGAGCGGCCTTCCAGCTGATCCCGATACCGCCGGAACTCCGCCGGGTAATCCGCAACGTCCGCCGACACGAAATGATTCGGCACGATGTCCCGCAGCTTCTCGAGCCAAAACAGAGTCATCGCCGTCAACACGCGGCCTTTATCCGGAATCGGGGTCGGCAGCACGCAATCAAACGCCGACAGCCGGTCAGTCGCCACAATCACCAGGTAATCGCCCGCCGCATAAACATCTCGCACCTTGCCGCGGGCGTGGCGTGCAATGTCCGGCAGATTGGTTTCGAAAATTGGAGCCAATCTTTACAGGTATCACGACCCTCGTAACTTTTGCAGGAGTTATCAAGTTGTGACTCCCGCAGAATGTGGCATTTACGCTTACCGCTAACTGGCCAACGGCGTGCTTTTCAGTAAGCGAAGGAGAATAAGACCCATATGAACTGGGACCGAGTAGAAGGAAACTGGAAGCAAATGACGGGTAAGGCCCGCGAAAAATGGGGCAAACTCACCGATAGCGACTGGGAGCAAATAGCCGGAAAGAAAGACCAGTTGGTCGGCCGCATCCAGGAACGCTACGGCATCTCCAAAGACGAAGCCTCGAAACAGGCCGACGAGTGGGCGCGCGCGCAGTCCGATATGGGCGCGTCCGAGCACGGCCAGCAATTCGACAAAAAGCACGAACACGAAACTGTGAAGCGCTAGCACATTACATACGAAAGCTTCATACCAGCCGCTCCCGGCGTTTTTCATTCGCTGGGAGCGGCTTTCGTTTTCCCGCCTTCACTGCTCCCTCTCATACCCCCATGACTCCGGCCGCATTTTCTGCTATCCCTTGCACAAAGGACTCAGCAATTATGTGGACTTGGATTGTTGGCTTTTGGCGGCGCATCACGCGCGCGCTCACAGTGAAAACTCACAACGCGAAGCTCCCGCCCGCGTATCATCGCCCAAATCTGCACGGCCGCCACCGCTGACCCGGCGAGCACCGCGAGCCCCATCGCCTATCCCCGACCCCGGGCAAGCGCATGCGAGCCCTATACTAGAGTCGTTGCGTCTCTCCATCCTGATCCCTGTCTACAACGAGCGCACAATGGTCGAGCGGAGCCTTGCGCAGGTTCTCAACGCCCCGTTGCCCGAGAATCTGGAGCGCGAACTCATCATCGTCGACGATTGCTCCACCGATGGCACCTCCGAGATCCTGGATCGCATCGCCGCCCGAGAACCCTGCATTCGCCTCTTCCGCAAAAAGATCAACGAGGGAAAAGGCGCTGCCGTCCGCACTGCCATTCGTGAAGCCTCAGGCGACTTCTGCCTGGTCCAGGACGCCGATCTCGAATACGATCCCTCCGAATACCCGACGCTCCTGCGCCCTCTGCTCAACGGCCACGCCGACGCCGTGTTCGGCTCCCGCTATCTGGTCCGCGAACAGACCCGCATCCTGCCCTTCTGGCATTCGATGATCAACAAGACCCTCACCCTGCTCTCCAACATGTTCTGCAACCTCAACCTCACCGATATGGAGACGTGCTACAAGGTCTTCCGAACCGATCTGCTCAAGAGCATTCCCATCCGCTCGGACCGCTTCGGTTTCGAACCCGAAATCACCATGAAGGCGGCCAAGCGCAAGCTGCGCATCTACGAAGTCCCCATCAGCTATCACGGCCGCACGTACGAAGAAGGCAAAAAGATCGGCTGGAAAGACGGCGTAAAGGCGCTGGGCGTCATTCTGCGTTTCTGGCTGATCGATGATCTCTATATCGAGCCCTACGGCCGCGCCTTCTTGAATAATCTCACCGGCACGCCGCAGTATCTCAACTGGCTGGCGCGCGTCGTGCGCCCTCACCTTGGCGATACCGTGTTCGAACTTGGCTCCGGCATCGGCAACATCGCCGGCCAACTCATGGGCCGCCGCCTGAAGTATGTGGCCGCCGAAAAGGACCCGCTGTATCTGCACGCGCTTCGCAACCGTTTTCTGCGCACGCCCAACGTCGAGGTACTGCAGTTCGATCCCGAGTCCCCCGCCGATTACGAACGCGCGGGCGGCCCCTTCGATACAGTTCTGTGCATAAATGTTTTGGAGTTTGTCGCCGATCCCGCGTCCCTCATTCGGTGCGCATCCAGCGTCCTAAAGCCCGGCGGCTCCATGATTGTCCTCACGCCCCAAAGCCAGGGGCTCTACGGCACGCTCGATAAAGCCCTCGGCCACCGCCGCCGCTTTTCGCAATCCCAATTGCGCAAGCTTTTTGAAGAACAAGGCTTCGAAGTGCACCAGATGCGTTCCATGAACAAAATCGGCACGCTCGGCTGGTTTTTCTATGGCAAAATCGTGCGCATGCGCCGCATCAACAAATTCATGCTCAAGATCTTCGACAAAACCGTCTGGATCTGGCGGCGCGTCGATCCCATCCTTCCTTGGCCCGCTCTGTCCATCGTCGCCGTCGCGATCAAACGCGATCAGTAAAGATGCCGAAATACGTCGTCACCGGCGGCGCTGGATTCATTGGCTCAGCCCTCGTGCGCGCCCTCCTCGCCGAACCCGGCGCCCAGGTCCGTGTCATCGACAATCTGCTGACTGGCCGCGCCGAAAATCTGGCCGACGTGCGGCATCAAATCGAGTGGAACCGCTCCGATATCCGCGATACCGCCGCCGTCTCCGCCGCCATCGGCGGCGCTGACATCGTCTTTCACCTCGCCGCCATTCCCTCCGTTCCCCGCTCCATCCACGATCCCGGGCCTTCGCACGAAGTCAACATCGACGGCACGTTCAACGTCCTCCGCGCCTCGGCCGACGCCAAGGTTCGCCGTGTCATTTACGCTGCGTCCTCTTCCGCCTACGGCGACACCGACGTGCTCCCCAAAGTCGAGACCATGTTGCCGCGCCCCAAATCCCCATACGCCGTGCAGAAGCTGGTGGGCGAATATTACGCCTCCGTTTTTCACTCCTGCTTCGATCTCGACACCATCGCACTTCGATTCTTCAACGTCTACGGCGAGCGCCAGGATCCGTCCAGCCCTTATTCCGGTGTTCTCTCGCTTTTCATCAAAGCCTTGATCGAACGCACTCCGCCCACCATATTCGGCGATGGTGAACAGACCCGCGATTTCACTTACGTCGCGGATGTCGCCGCGCTTTGCCTGAAAGCCGCGACAGCCCCCGACCTTGCCGGCAAAACCTACAACGCTGGCAATGGCAACCGCTATTCGCTGAACTGCATCTGGGACCTGCTCCAAAAAATCGAAGGAACCACACTCGCGCCCCGCTACGCTCCCCCACGCGCCGGAGACGTCCGCGATTCGCAAGCCGACACCACCGCCGCCGTTCGCGATCTTGGCCATCGCCCGCTATACTCGCTCGAAGAGGGCCTGCGCCGAACGCTCGCCTGGTATCGCGCCCGGTAACCGCCGTGCTCGAAATCATCCGCGACACCATTCGCCGCATACCCAAAGGCAAAGTCTCCACCTACGGCGACATCGCCCGCGCCGCCGGTTTCCCCGGTTGCGCGCGTCAAGTAGTCTGGGCCCTGCGAGCCTCGCGCGGCCTCCCATGGCATCGCGTCGTTGGCGCCGGCGGCAAAATCTCCCTGCCCGGCGAAAACGGACTCGAACAGCGCTTCCGCCTCGAATCCGAAGGCGTCGCCTTTCGCGGCTCCCGCGTCTGGATGGAACAGCACGCGCACCAATGGCCCGTCCGCCGACGACGCCCCAAAACTTCACAGCCGCGCTCTCGAAGTAAGTCCAAAAAGCTATCCTAAAATCATGCCCCTGCCCCGCATGCTCCCCGTGCGCCAGCATTTCCCCGATCGCTCCCTCCCTGACGTTCCTGCCGAAGCCCTTCGCCAACTTGCCGCGCGCGATTTCGCTTCGCGTGTTCCACCAGGCGCCCGCATCGCCATCGGCGTCGGCAGCCGAGGCATCGCCAATATCGCCACCATCACCCGCGCCACGGTCGACTATTGGAAATCCCACAACGCCCGCCCCTTCATCTTCCCCGCTATGGGCAGCCACGGCGGCGCCACCGCCGAAGGCCAGGCCGATGTCCTCGCACACTACGGCATTCACGAAGCCACCATGGGATGTCCCATCGTCAGCTCGCTCGATGTCGTCCCCACCGGCCGCACGCCCGAAGGCATCGAGACTTTCATGGACCGCACCGCGTTTGAAAGCGACGGTGTCATGGTCATTGGCCGCGTCAAATGGCACACTGATTTTTCCGGCAAGCTCGAAAGCGGTCTGTTCAAAATGACCGCGATCGGCCTCGGCAAGTTCGCCGGCGCGCAGCGTTATCACGCCTACGGCTATAAGCTCGGACTGGAACACGTCATCCGTACCGTCGGCCGTCAGCTCCTGGCCACCGGCAAAGTCCTCGGCGGCCTCGCGATCCTCGAAGACGCCAACCATTCGACGGGCCGCATCGCCGCCGTCCCCGCCAACGAAATGGAGCGTACCGACGAAGAGCTTCTGGTCGAAGTTCGCACCTGGATGGGCCGCATCCCCATGCCGCTCGATGTCTTGATCGTGGATGAAATCGGCAAGAACATCAGCGGCTCCGGCATGGATTCCAAAGTGGTCAACCGCAGCGTCCACGGCGAGTCCAACCCTTGGCCCAACGAACACCGCATGGAGCGTATCTTCATTCGCGACCTGAGCCCGCACACCTACGGCAACGCCATGGGCGTCGGTATGGCCGACGTGGTCCACGACCGTCTGCTCGCCAAAATTGATTGGAACGCAACGATCATCAATTCCCTCACCGCCCACACACCCACTGAAATTCGCACTCCCATTCACTTTCCCACGGACCGCGAATGCCTGGAACGGATTTCCACAGTGGTCGGCCGCGTGCATCCCGCCGAAGTGACCTACGGCTGGATTAAAAACAGTATGGAGCTCGGATTTCTTCGGTTAAGCGCGAATTTACTGACGCAAATCCAGGATAATCCCGCGCTCGAAATCCTCGGGCCCGCAGAAGAAATCGAATGCGATGCCGAAGGAAACTTTAAGGCCTTCACATTCCCGGATCACGTTGAGAAAAGCCCACGCACAGAAGTCCTTACATCCTGAACGCCTGGACATGAGCCAGCAACCTGCCCTTCCGGGTGGCATAAATTGCTGGTTTGGAAGCGCGAAACCCACAGTTCACCGCTTCCCGTACTCTGCGAGAACGTAGTCCTTCGCCTTCACGGTCGTGTGGCAGGCAAACCCAGAGTTGGCGTCGTTCGCCTGCGGAGGCTTATCGGCCGAGTTCCCCGGCCGGAAGGTATCGGATGCAGCGTCATACTCGAACACCACATATCCCCAGCCGCCGCTATCCGCGAACCTCTTGCTGTCCTTCAGCATGAAGTCCACATCGTGCTGCGTGCCCGGTACCGTAGCCGTGGGAAATCCCTCTATTTTTTGGTGTTCCAATGGATCTTCGGCATCTTCGCGCCGTCGGGGAAAGGTTGGCCGTTGCCTGGAGCGCCGGCCTCGACCGCCTTGATCATCACCGGATTCCCGACCGTCGCAGCCAGCAGGTCTCCGTTGTGACTGACGGAAACAACCTGCCATCCTTCATATCCGCGGAATTCGGAAAAACGCCAGCCCGGCCGGCGCCTTCACACTGTATTTGTCCTGTGCTGCCAATGCCAACATTGCTACCGCCGAAATGACCAGTCCACACAAGACGGCTACGCGCCTGTTCGTCTTCATGTCGATCTCCTTGATGAAGCACCCCACAACCTTGCCCACTACGGCATTCACGAAGCTACCACGGGCGTGCGGGCGCAACACACGACGTCTCCGACTCAATCCGTAGACGAATACAACTATTTCGTCCGTGTGCTACTCGGGACGGCTATTTTTCTTTAGCAGTGTGCTTTTTAATCCCCGCCTTCAGCAATTTGATGGCCTTGCGCGGGCCGCTCATGCCGGTGATTCGGAACTTCTTCCCGCGTTGTTTGTTGTACGAGACGAAGAACGCTTCTAACTGCGAGAGCAGCGTCTTGTTCACATCCTCAATCGTTCTGACCTCTTCGTGGTTGTAGGAATGGATGGCGACGCCAAGCAGCCGGTCATTGGTTTCCTTCTTCCCGTCCTCCACTTGCTCCGCCGACATCACGCCAACCAGCCGGACGTCGATCAGACAACCTACGTGCGCAGGCGCGTCCATGAGCACCAGGATATCCATGGGATCTCCGTCGTCCCCCAGCGTCGACGGAATAAACCCAAAATCAAACGGGAACATCATGCCTTCCGGCAGCAAGCCGCCGAGCATGAAGAGATTCGAGTCCGGATCGTAATCGAACTTATTGCGCGACCCTTTAGGCGTTTCTATAATGGCCCGGCATGTGCCCTGCTTGTCATCCAACTGGTGCGGAAGTGTGGTGAGATCCACCATTACGGGTGTGTGACTCCGCACGTATCGCATTTGTTACGCGCGCCTCGGATTGCCCTCACGGCGGATTTAAGCGAGAAACAGAGAAATACACCTCGCGTCCCAGTGCAAGAGAGTTTTATGGGAGTCCGTCCGTTCGCCGTTCTCCTCGTGATCTTGATCCTTTGCGTGGCCTTCCTTCTGCTTACTCGTACACACAGGGTGCGAAGCACGGTGCCGGCAGGCGTTGTCACCCACGGCAAATAAACTCCTCGCGAGCCAGCTGCAGCACCATCGTGATCCCATCGCGCAGGCTGTGCGGCAGCATGCGGCAGATCCGATTGTAGATGCGGCCGCGCAAGCTCGCCGGCCGGAAATAGTTCTCTACCCCGACGCTCGACACAACGAATCCCGCCTTAGCTGACGTGCCCCCTGGTTCCGTCCACGATCGTATCTGATTTTCCCACTGCGATTTTGCCGC
>Ga0070741_10017941_pt1 | contig 11546 bp, 10 predicted proteins | sample Coa_R1_4_FD_66440 | JGI IMG/M metagenome (GOLD analysis project Ga0070741, IMG submission 66440) | Surface soil microbial communities from Centralia Pennsylvania, which are recovering from an underground coalmine fire - Coalmine... | ecosystem: Environmental > Terrestrial > Soil > Unclassified ...
TTGCGGCTCGACGAGCGCCGCCGTGCGGCCATCACGAAATTCGAGCAGGCGCAGGCGCGCCGGAACGCGGCGTCGAAGGAAGTCGGCGAGGCCAAGAAAAAAAAGGACGAGGCCGCGGCCAACAGGCTGATGGCCGAGGTAGCGGAACTAAAGAATCAGCTTTCCCAGCTCGAGGCCGAAGCCAAGCAGGCCGAGGAAGAACTCAGTAAAGTTCTTGCCACCATTCCGAACCTGCCGCTCGACGAGGTGCCCGACGGCAAGGACGAGCATGACAACGTCGAACATCATAAGTTCGGAACAATCCGCAAATTCAGCTTCGCGCCGAAGCAGCATTTCGAATTGGGCGAGGCGCTCGGCCAGATGGATTTCGAGGCCGCCGCCAAGTTGTCCGGCGCGCGCTTTGTCGTCTTGAAGAAAGGCTTGGCGCGGCTGGAACGCGCGCTCGGGCAATTCATGCTCGACCTGCACACGAGTGGGCACGGCTACACGGAAGTCAATCCGCCGCTACTGGTGCGCGACGAGGTGATGTTCGGCACCGCGCAGCTGCCGAAGTTTACGACCGACCAATTTATGGCGGTTTCTCAGGAGCTAACGCCGGAGCAGAGAGAATCTTACGTTAACGAACAGATGCGGCTTAAAGAGCGTCGTAAAGGCGCAATCGACATGCACGACGCCGCAGCAAAATTGTTTGAATTGATAAACAAGACTATTAAGCAGGCAAAAATTACGGACGAAACAAAAACCGTCATTGAGAATTTTCTGGATAACTTTGGAGCAGAATCGTTCCGCACGGAGCTCGAACTAGATAAGTATTTGGCGGAATACTCTTATTTTGAAGCAATGTTCGAGGATCGGCGGTGGCTCATCCCCACGGCCGAAGTGCCGCTCACCAACCTGGTGCGCGAATCCATCGTCGAGGAAAAAGAATTGCCGCTGCGGCTCACCGCCTGCACGCCGTGCTTCCGCGCCGAGGCGGGGGCGGCCGGCAAGGACACGCGCGGCATGATCCGCCAGCACCAGTTCACCAAGGTGGAATTGGTCTCCATCACCACGCCGGAACAATCGAAGCAGGAGCACGAGCGCATGCTCGCTTGCGCCGAGACGGTGTTGCGCAAGCTGGAATTGCCCTATCGCGTTGTCACGCTGTGTACCGGCGACATGGGCTTCTCTTCGCAGAAAACCTACGACATCGAAGTGTGGCTGCCGGGGCAGAACATGTATCGGGAGATTTCTTCCTGTTCGGTCTGCGGCGAATTCCAGGCGCGGCGCATGAATGCGCGCTATCGCGACAAGGACCGCAATGTGCGTCATGTCCATACGCTCAACGGCTCCGGCGTCGCCGTCGGCCGCGCGCTGATCGCGGTGATGGAAAACTATCAGCAGGAGAACGGCGCCATCGCCGTGCCCGCAGCGCTTCAGGCCTATATGGGCGGGGTGAAGGTGATCGAAAAAGGCGAATAGCGAGTGGCAATAGCGAGTGGTGACCAAACCTTTTCTATTCGCTATTCCCTATTCGCCATTCGCATCCTGACCGAGAACCAACTAATGCGCATCCTCGTCACCAACGACGACGGCATTCACGCCGAAGGTTTGGAGGCCTGCGAGCGGATCGCCCGCGCGTTGTCCGACGACGTGTGGGTGGTGGCGCCGGAATACGACCAGTCGGGCGTCTCCCATTCGCTGTCGATCAACGATCCGCTGCGGCTGCGGCAGATCGATGCGCGGCGCTTCGCGGTGAAGGGCACCCCGACCGATTGCGTCATCATGGGCGCCCATCATCTGATGACGGAGGGGCCGCCCGACCTTGTGCTCTCCGGCGTCAATCGCGGGCGCAACGCCGGCGAGGACGTCACCTATTCGGGCACGGTGGCCGGTGCCATGGAAGGCGCGGTGCTCGGCATCCCGTCCCTGGCGCTGTCGCAGGCCTTCGCCGCGAGCAAACACGAGCAGCCCTATTGGGAAACCGCGGTCGAATTCGGTCCCGACCTCGTCCGCCGCGTTCTCAAGCGAGGCATTCCCCGCGATCTGCTGATCAACATCAATTTTCCCGATTGCCCGCCGGACAAAGTCACAGGCGTCGCGGTCGCCGCGCAAGGCAAGCGCAATCCCGATGTCATCGGCATCGAGGCGCGTAAGGATGGGCGCGGCAATCCCTATTACTGGATCGCCTTCAAGGGGAGCCGGCCGGCGATGCGCGAGAACACCGACTTCTGGGCTTTGGCCGACAACAAGATCGCGATCACGCCGCTGCGGCTCGACATGACCGATGAGCCTTTCATGACCGAGCTCGCGGCGCTGTTCGATTAGCCCGTTTCAATTCAGACAAATCGCGCTAGTGCGCCGCGACCTGCGAAAGCGCGCGTTTGAGCTCCTCGACCTGAAACGGCTTTTGCAGCGTCGGCCGCCCGCGATGGGCCGGCGGCAAGCCGCGGCCGCCATAACCGGTGACGAAAACGAAGGGCAGCCCGCGCCCCGCGATGATTTCGGCGACGGGAAAGACGTCCCGCCCGTCGAGGTTAACGTCGAGGATGGCGAGATCGAAGTCCGTCGATTTGGCGAGTCGGAGGGCTTCCTCGAGATGGCCGGCGCAACCGGCAAGCGTGTAGCCGAGATCGGTCAACATATCTTCGAGCAGCATGCGGATGAGGAATTCGTCCTCCACGACGAAGACGCGCCGCTTGTTTTCCTTTTGCGCGGGGTCGCCCGGATTCATGCAGTCGATCCGATCGAAAAAGCCACTGGGTTCCTGGGCGCCCGACGGCGCTTGGCACCGGTGAAATGGGGATGAAGATATACTCCGGCTCGCGGCGACGGCGATAGGGGCTTTCGCAAATAGCGGGTGGGGTGGATAGTAAGCCCAATCGGAAAACGGAGCGCCTCGGAACTTGGCTCACGATCAGGAAGGCGTCGACCGCATGGGCTTCATGCTGACCCTGCGCCGCCGCGGGATCAGCGACCAAGCCGTATTGCGGGCGATGGACGAAGTTCCACGCGAGCATTTCCTCGCCGCCGACCAGATCGACCTCGCCTATGCGGATCATGCCCTGCCGATCGCTTGCGGCCAGACCATCAGCCAGCCCTACGTCGTCGCCTACATGACCGAGAAGCTCGCGCTGCGGCGCGAGCATCGCGTGCTCGAAATCGGAACCGGATCCGGCTACCAGGCGGCGGTGCTGTCGCGGCTGGCGCGCGACGTGGTCAGCATCGAACGCTATCGCACGCTTGCCGAGGCGGCGCGCAGCCGGTTGCAGACACTCGGCTACGACAATGTGGAAGTGCGGGTGGGCGACGGCCTCGCCGGTGCGCCGGACAAAGCCCCTTACGACCGCATCATTGTCACCGCGGCGGCGGAGGAGATCCCGCGGGCGCTGCTCGAGCAATTGGCCGCCGGCGGCATCATGGTGCTGCCGCTTGGCGCCCATGCCGGCGTACAGAAGCTGGTAAAATTAACCAAGACCGACGAAGGCCTCGCGCGTGAGGATTTGATCGGCGTGCGCTTCGTGCCGCTGCTGCCGGGTCAAGCGCGCGAACTGTAAAGGAATTCGCCGCAGCACCAGCGTGCGGCGCCGGCATAGCTTAAAGCCTTGTTTACTCCGGCGATGTTAACTCATCCGCTCGTATCCGTGGCGTTTGCGTAGCAGTGGGTAAACCATGTCCATCCCCGTCGCCGTGTCGCGCGCGTCGTGGCGCCCCCATTGGGTGGTGCTGGCGTTCCTGGCTGTCAGCGCAGCCGCTTGCAGTTCCGACACGACCCGCTTCGACGACCCTTTCTCCAATCCCTTCGCCTCGAAGAGCGCGCCCGCGGCTGACGTGACCGGGTCGATCGGCTCGCAACCCGCCAAGGGCCAGATACAGAGCCAGCCGCTGCCGCCGGTCGCGCAGACGAACGCGCCGGCGACGAAACCCGCGGCGGCCGGCGTCGCGGGCGGCGGGCGTGGCTTCGGCTCCTACCGGCCGGGTAGCACCGAGATCACCGGATCCGTTTCTCCCCCGCCGGCGCCCAAATGGGAATGGAACGGCGGCACGCCGGTGACCGTCGGCCAAGGCGAGACCCTGGAAATGCTGGCGCACCGCTATGGCGTTCCGGCGTCGGCCATTATGCGGGCCAACGGCCTGACGGCGGCCGCGGATGTCCGCGCCGGCCGTCACCTGGTGATCCCGCGCATGGTCAGCGCCGCCGCGACGCCGGCCGCTGCGGCAAGCCGCGCCGCCGCAAATCCGGCGCCCGCAGCGCAGGACGGAACGCATGTCGTGACCGCCGGCGAAACCATGCTAGGCATCGCACGGCGCTATCAGGTCTCGGTCAACGATCTGGCCAAGGCCAATCACATCGAGCCTTATGCGCAGATCAAGATGGGCGACCGGCTCGTCATTCCCGGCCACGCCGCTCCGGCCGCCAAAGCCGCCCAAGCGGTGCCGCATCCAAAGCCGGTGCAGAAAGTCGCCAGCGCCGAACCGGCGCCGGCGGCGCGGAGCATCACGCCGACGGCGAATGTCTCCGAGGAGGGCGACAAGACCGGAAGCGCCAATCCGTCCTTTCGCTGGCCGGTGAAGGGCAGGATCATCGCCGGCTTTGGTCCTAAACCGAACGGCCAGCAGAATGACGGGATCAACCTCGCGGTGCCGGAAGGCGCGCCGATCAAAGCCGCTGATGACGGCGTCGTCGCTTACGCGGGCAACGAACTGAAGGGTTATGGCAATCTCGTGCTGATCCGCCATTCCAACGGCTTCGTTACCGCCTATGCGCATGCCAGCGAGCTGTTGGTGAAGCGCGGCGATCAGATCAAGCGCGGCCAGGTGATCGCGCGGGCCGGCGAAAGCGGCAACGTCAGCTCGCCGCAATTACACTTCGAAATCCGCAAAGGATCTTCACCGGTCGATCCGACTCGGTATCTAAGCGGCGCCTGATCTATTTCCTGCGTCGTTATCGATCCTGCAGGCGCACCCGCAGCCGGCCGGCGAGATCCTGCACATATTGCCAGGCCACGCGTCCCGAGCGCGCGCCGCGCGTCGTCGCCCATTCCAAAGCATCGCGCTCGAGGGCTTCGCCACCGAGCGGGATGCGGTAGTGGGAAACATAGCCTTGCACCATCGCCAAATATTCGTCCTGGCTGCAGCGATGAAAGCCGAGCCACAGCCCGAAGCGGTCGGAAAGCGAGACTTTCTCCTCCACCGCTTCGCCGGGATTGATGGCGGTGGCGCGCTCGTTCTCCATCATCTCCCGGGCCATGAGATGGCGGCGGTTTGACGTGGCATAGAGGACGACGTTCTCCGGCCGGCCTTCGATGCCGCCTTCGAGGACCGCCTTCAGGGACTTGTAGGAGGTGTCATCGCTATCGAAGGAAAGATCGTCGCAGAAGACGATGAAGCGATGCGGGGCGGCGCGCAGCAGCGACATTAGGGCGGGGAGACTCTCGATGTCCTCGCGGTGAATCTCGACGAGCTTGAGCTGGCCTGAGCCGGCAACTGCCGCATGCGCGGCCTTGACCAGCGAGGATTTGCCCATGCCGCGCGCGCCCCATAGCAGCGCATTATTGGCGGGCAAGCCACGGGCGAAACGCTCCGTATTTTCCACGAGCACATCGCGCATGCGGTCGATGCCTTTGAGCAGCGACATGTCCACGCGATTGACCCGGCGCACCGGGGCGAGGCGATGGCCTTCAGGATGCCAGACGAAGGCGTCCGCCGCCGCGAAATCCGGCGGCTCCGGAGCCGGCGGCGCAAGCCGTTCCAGTGCGGCGGCAATGCGCTTCACGTTTTCGGCATGCGCGGCATCGTCCGCGGCTGCCTTTTTTGGCAATGTCTTGCCCGGCTTTTTTCCCGACTGTTGGCGGTTTTTTCGCATGGCGCGGCGATCCCCGGCGGCACCGCTCCCTTAGCGGGACTGACACCGGCTCGCAAGCCGGCCCGCCCATGTTCCGGGATCGATGCCCCAAGTTGCAATTGGGGCGCTGGCGGCTATAGTCCCCGCCGACTTCAGACATATTTATGCGGCAGCGACGACGGCGCCGTAGACCCGAGGAAGCTCAATGTTCATTACGCCTGCAATCGCGCAAGCCGCCAACCCGCTCGGCGGCGGCGCCGGCATGATTACGCAACTGCTGCCAATCGTTCTGATCTTCGTGATCATGTATTTCCTCATCCTGCGGCCCCAGCAGAAGCGGGTGAAGACGCATCAGGAAATGGTCAAAAACGTGCGCCGGGGCGACACCGTGGTCACCTCCGGCGGGCTTATCGGCAAGGTCACCAAAGTGGTCGACGACGACCAAATCGAGGTCGAGATCGCCGATAACGTTCGGGTGCGTCAGATGCGGCACATGGTCTCCGACGTGCGCGCCAAGGGCGAGCCGGTGAAGGAAGAAAGCGCCGCCAACTGACCGCGCGCAGATCCGCAAACGAAACGGTTTCCGATCCATGCTTCATTTCACCCGGCTGAAAGCGGCGGCGATCCTTTTGACGGCTTTGTTCATCTGCCTCTGCGCCGTGCCCAGCTTTCTGCCGGAAAAGATGGTGGAGAGCTGGCCGAAATGGGCGCAGCGCCATATCGTCCTCGGCCTCGACTTGCAGGGCGGCTCGCATATTCTGCTCGAGGTCGACGCTCCTGCAGTGCGCAAGGAGCAGGTGCAATCGCTGCTCGACGACGTGCGCCGCGTCCTGCGCGAGGCGCGCATCGGCTATACCGGCCTCGTCGCCCGCGGTAACAGCGTCGAAGTGCGCGTACGCGAGTCAAAAGACGTCGAAACGGCTTTGGCCAAGCTTCGGCAGCTCTCGCATTCGGTCGGCGGAATCGCCAGCCTTCGCGGCGGCGGCATCATCAGCGGCCAGCCCAGTTTGGATATCAATGAGACGGGCGGCGTCATCCGGCTGACGCCGACGGACCCGGCGCTGCAGCAGCACATCAGCCAGGCCGTCGAACAATCGATCCAGATTGTCGAACGCCGCGTCAATGAGCTGGGAACTGTCGAGCCACTCATTCAGCGGCAGGGAGCCGACCGGATTCTCGTGCAGGTGCCCGGACTGCAAGACCCGACGAGGCTGAAACAGCTCTTGGGTAAAACTGCCAAGCTCGATTTTCGCTTGGTCGACATGTCGACGACCGTGCAACAAGCGCGGCAAAGCGGCGCGCCGCCGGATTCCGAAATTCTCCCGGGCGTCAAGAACGGTGAAAGTTATCTGATCAAAAAGGCCGTCGCCGTTTCCGGCGCCGATCTTACCGACGCGCAGCCGGGATTTGATTCGCGCACCAGCGAACCGGTTGTCAATTTCCGATTCAATTCGAGCGGCGCGCGGCGCTTCGCGCAGATCACCCAGGAAAACGTCGGCCGGCCTTTCGCCATTGTGCTCGACAACCAGGTCATTTCCGCGCCGGTGATCCGCGAGCCGATCCTGGGCGGCAGCGGCCAGATTTCCGGAAACTTCACCGTGCAGGAAGCGAATGACCTGGCGATCCTGCTGCGGGCCGGCGCACTACCGGCGCCGCTGACCATCATCGAGGAGCGTACCGTCGGTCCCGGGCTCGGTCAGGATTCCATTCGCAAGGGCGAAATCGCGGCCTATGTCGGTTCAATCCTGGTGATCCTCTTCATGCTCGTCACCTACGGGCTTTTTGGCCTGTTCGCCAACGTCGCAGTGGCCATCAACGTGGCGATGATTTTCGGCATCCTGTCGCTGCTTAGCGCCACGCTGACGCTGCCCGGCATCGCCGGCATCGTGCTCACCGTCGGCATCGCCGTGGACAGCAACGTGCTGATCTATGAGCGTATCCGCGAGGAATTGCGCGCAGGCCGCACCCCGATCAACGCCATCGATGCGGGATTTTCGCGGGCGCTTGCCACCATCATGGATTCCAACATCACCACCTTCATCGCGGCTGCGGTGCTGTTCTATATCGGAACTGGTCCGGTCCGTGGCTTCGCGGTGACGCTCGGCGTCGGCATTCTGACCACGGTGTTTACGGCCTTCACCCTGACGCGGCTGATCGTCGCCTATTGGGTCCGCTGGTGGCGGCCGCGAACCGTGCCGATCTGATTGGAGATGCGCGCGTGACTTACGTCCTTGTCGCCATAGCAGCTATCGTCGCGCTGGCGGGCGCGCTCGTGGTCTTCGGCTACCTGCCGCACCTTCATATCGTGCCGCCCGGCACGAAGTTCGATTTCATGCGCTTCCGGCGCGTGAGTTTTCCCATCTCGGCCTTGCTCTCGATTGTCGCCATCACACTCTATTTCACCCACGGTTTGAATTTCGGCATCGACTTCCGCGGCGGCACTCTCATGGAAGTGCGCACCACCGCCGGTCCCGCCGATCTCGGCAAGATGCGCGAGGCGATCGGCACGCTCAACCTCGGTGAATTTCAGTTGCAGCAGTTCGGCTCGCCACAGGATGTATTGATCCGCGTTTCGGAGCAGCCGGGCGGCGACGACGCACAGCAGGCAGCGGTGAATAAGATCCGGGGCGCGCTGAACCAGCTATTCGGCGACAAGATCGAATACCGGCGCGTGGAAGTCGTCGGCCCCCGCGTGTCGGGCGAATTGTTGTCCTACGGCATTATCGGCCTGATCCTCGCCGTGTTTTCGATCTTCATCTATTTGTGGTTTCGCTTCGAATGGCAATTCGCGCTCGGCGCCATGGTCGCCAACGTGCACGACCTCGTGCTGACCATCGGTTTCATGTCGCTGGCGCAGATCGACTTCGACCTCACCAGCATCGCGGCGTTGCTGACGATCCTCGGCTATTCCCTCAACGACACGGTCGTCATCTATGACCGCATCCGCGAAATGCTGAGGCGCTACAAGAAAATGCCGATGCCCGATCTGCTGAACGCGTCGATCAATTCGACCCTTTCACGCTCGGTGGTCACGCATTTGACCGTCAGCTTGGCGCTGCTTGCGCTGCTGGTGTTCGGCGGCCAGGCGATCCACAGCTTCACCGCGACGATGATGTTCGGCGTGGTCCTGGTCGGCACCTATACCTCGATCTATATCGCCGCGCCGATCCTGATTTACCTGGGCGTCGGGCGCGGCCGCGAATTCGGGCGGGACGAAGAAGGCTGACGCCATGGCCGGGGTCCCCGTCGCGGAGGACGCCGCCGCTCATTGCGCGCAATTGCTGCGGCAGACCGACCGGCGCCGCTTTCTGGCGGCGCTCTTCGCGCCCGCTGCGCATCGCCCCGCATTGCTCGCTCTTTATGCGGCCAATGGCGAGATCGCCCGCGTGCGCGAGGTTGCGCACGAGCCATTGCCCGGCGAACTGCGGCTGCAATGGTGGCGCGAGGTGCTCGGCGGCGGACGCGCCGAGGAAGCGCGCGCCCACCCCGTCGCCGCGGCGCTGCTCGATACGCGCGACCGCTACCGTCTCCCGCCGCAGCCGCTGCTCGATCTTGTCGACGCGCATGCCTTTGATCTCTACGACGAGCCATTCGCCACATCGGCGGAGCTGGAAGAATATCTGCGCCGCACGTCATCGGCGATCTTCCAGTTGGCGGCGCAAATCCTTGCACCGATTTCCGCATTGGACGCAGCCCAATTCAGCTTTCACGCCGGAATCGCTTACGGGATGACCGACCTGCTGCGTGCCCTGCCGCGGCATGCGTCACGGCGACAAATGTACATTCCCCTGGAAGTCCTGCGGGACCGACATGCGAGCCGGGAGGACGTCTTCGCGGGGCAAGCCACGGCCGAGCTGCGCGCCGCGCTGGGCGATATGCGGGCGCAGGCGCACAAGCATCTTGCCGCCGCAAGGCAAGCGCTGCAGGCTGCGCCGTCCGCCGTTCTTCCGGCATTTTTGCCGCTGGCCGTGGTCAAGCCGCAGCTGCGGCACATGGAGCGACGCGAAGATGATCCCTTTGAGCCGCGGGACCTTCCGGCTTGGCGGCAACAATGGATCCTGTGGCGGGCGAGCCGGCGCGGGCCGGCCATGTTGGCCTAGAAGGCGAAGCGATCGCGCAGATTGCGGCGGCCGGCAATGATGTTCGCCACAAGCGCGCGCTCGCTATCGCTGGCTAGCAGGCCGTCGACCAAATCCACCTGGTTCATGGCGATAAGCTGGAGGATTTCGGTCCGCACCTCGCCGGCGGCGTCGCGCGGCAAAGCGTCGATGACTTGTACGTGCTCCGGCGCGGCGACCTTGCGATCCGCGCTCAGGAAAATCCGAAGCTCGCGCTCCGGTAGCACCGCGTCGGTTTCGACGAAGGCGTAGAGTCCGGTTCCGCTGCGGCGGTCGGGAAAGGCGACGACGCAGGCATCACGTACCGCCGGATGCTGCCGCAACCGCGCCTGGATCAAGGGCGCGTCCTGGACCAAGCGCGGTCCGCCGCCTTCGCGGTCGGTGAAGCGGAAAAGCCCGCGCGTGATCCATCGGTATACCTTTTTGCCGGTCGCCATCCATGCGCGGGTGAACCAGCTTTTGCGCGCCAGCGTCCGCTGCTCGCTGGGCGTGAGCCGTTCCTGCAGATAGCGCCGCTTGTGCTTCAACAGATGCCGCAAATCCTCGTAGGCGGCGATGCGAAAGAGCCGGCTGCGGCGACGGAAGTAAATGGCCAACTGGAAATCGGTGAGATAAGCGCGGCCGTCGGCGCCGCGCAGCCAGTTCTGCTCCTTAGCCAGATCGTTATGGCAGACTCCGGCGCGATGCAGCTTGTGCAGCGCCGCTTTGGCGGAATGAAAGTAGTTCCGGTCGCCATAAGGGCGAGCCAGATGCAGGGCGACGCCGTCGATCCAGCCGCGCACCAGTTCGCGGCGGCCCGCGTAGAGCAGCGGCGGCCCGATGTCGAGCGCGGCTATCCGGGCGAGGGCCTTTCTCTCGCGGTTGAACAGATGACGTGCAAGCGGCCAGCTCCACCACGGCACTTCGTCGATCCGGCGCAGCACGGCGTCGACATCGCCTTGCGGCGTGCGAAATGTGCCGCGCTCGACCGTGGAGAAAACGTCGCGCTTGAGAACGACATGGCCGCGCCAGCGCCAGCTGATTTCGCTGCTGGGCGCCATCTATTCGGCCGCCACTTTGCTGGCGCTGGCGACGATCCAGGCGTCGAGATCCGATAAAGCGCGCCGGCAGAGCGCGCGTTTCTTCGCCATGGTTTTGGCCGCGCCGCGCAAGCGTTTTCCGTCATCGCCCTTGGTCGGCGAGACCGCCAGCGGCGGAAACAGGCCGAAATTGATATTCATCGGCTGGAAAGAGCGCGGTCCGGCGTCGATCGTCTCGACATGGCCGCCGGTGATATGGGTGAAGAGCGCGCCATGCGCGGTGGTCGGCGGTGGGGCGGGCAAATTGCCGCCGCGGAAATCCGCCGCCGCAAGGCGGCCGGCCAGCAGGCCGATTGCGGCGGATTCCACGTAGCCTTCGCAACCGGTGATCTGCCCGGCAAAGCGCAGCCGGGGCATGGCCTTCAGCCGCAACTGCTCGTCCAGGAGCTTCGGTGAATTGAGGAAGGTGTTGCGGTGCAGTCCACCGAGCCGCGCAAACTCGGCTTTCTCCAAGCCGGGGATGGTGCGGAAGATACGCGCCTGCTCGGAATGCTTAAGCTTGGTCTGAAAGCCGACCATGTTGAA
>Ga0070741_10017942_pt1 | contig 11546 bp, 8 predicted proteins | sample Coa_R1_4_FD_66440 | JGI IMG/M metagenome (GOLD analysis project Ga0070741, IMG submission 66440) | Surface soil microbial communities from Centralia Pennsylvania, which are recovering from an underground coalmine fire - Coalmine... | ecosystem: Environmental > Terrestrial > Soil > Unclassified ...
GTGCTCATCCGAAGTGCCGGTGCGGATTCTACCCGTGCGCCGATCGGCGCTCCGCCTCCCTTCTTTTATTGGAGGCAAAGAACTTGGGAATGGCGTTGGCAAGGCTCGGGCGAAAAAACGCGTCGCGAGAACGAGAGGACTTGTGCCTTCACCCTCCCCTGCAAGGGGAGGGTCGCGCCCGAAGGGGGCGGGGCGGGGTCCGTCCGCGCCGAGTGCAGATTGCAGCTGATGAGACAATGTCGAGGCCGTGACCCCCACCCGATTGCGCTTTGCGCAATCGACCTCCCCCTTTCAGGGGAAGGTGAGATGAGTCGCTACCTCCAACCACCGCCCTGCGCTCGCTCCGGACGGTCCCCCCTCCCCCGCGCCGCTGCGCGGCGCAGGGGCGGATAGGGCGGCGGCTTGACGGTCCAGGCGACCGGCAGTAAGGAAGCGGCCATCGTCAGCGGCCCGGTGACGGATTTCCGCGACGAACTTTCCCCAAGCAGGATCCGCCTGTCGGTCTCATCCTTAAAGGTTGGGCTGGGGATACCTATTTGGCCAAAACCATGCCGAAAATCAGTCCGTTCAAGTTCCTGCAGGAAGTGCGCGCCGAGGGCGAGAAGGTCACCTGGCCGACCCGCAAGGAGACCACCGTCACCACCATCATGGTGTTCGTCATGGTGGCGATTGCCTCGGTGTTCTTCCTCCTGGCCGACCAGGTGATGCGGGTCGCGGTGAGCTACGTGCTCGGGATCGGGACGTGAGTGAAAGCGTGCCTTCGACCATTCATGATCGGGACAAATCCGGACACCATGCCATGACAACCCGTTGGTACGCGGTCCATGCCTACTCGAATTTCGAGAACAAGGTGGCGGACTCGATCAAGGAACAGGCCAAGCAGCGCCAGCTGTCAGGCCTGTTCGAGGAAATCCTGGTCCCGAAGGAAAAGGTCATCGAGGTGCGCCGCGGCCGCAAGGTGCCGGCCGAGCGCAAATTCTTTCCGGGCTACGTGCTGGTGAAGATGGAATTGACCGACGAGGCCTATCACCTGATCAAGAACACGCCGAAGGTGACCGGCTTCCTCGGCTCCGACAACAAGCCGATGCCGCTGTCGGAAGCGGAGGTGCAGCGCATCCTGCATCAGGTGCAGGAGGGCGTCGAGCGGCCGAAGCCGTCGGTGTCGTTCGAAGTGGGCGAACAGGTACGCGTCTCCGACGGCCCGTTCGCCTCGTTCAACGGCACGGTCGAGGAGGTCGACGAGGCGCGCTCGCGGCTCAAGGTGGCGGTGTCGATCTTCGGCCGCGCCACGCCGGTCGAGCTGGAGTTCGGGCAGGTGGATAAACTATAAGGCGTCATTGCCGGGCTTCACCCGGGCATGAGAAGTGAAACGAAGGCGTGGGAGGTGAGGCGGCTTTGCCGGCCGTCAAAATCCGCACCACTGACAGGAGTAGAGAATGGCAAAGAAGATCACCGGATACGTCAAGCTGCAGGTGCCGGCCGGCGCCGCCAATCCGTCGCCGCCGATCGGGCCGGCGCTCGGCCAGCGCGGGCTCAACATCATGGAGTTCTGCAAGGCGTTCAACGCGCAGACCCAGAAGCTCGAGAAGGGCGTGCCGATCCCCGTCACCATCACGGTCTATGCCGACCGCTCGTTCACCTTCGAGCTGCGCACGCCGCCGATGTCGCACTTTCTGAAGAAGGCGGCGAAGCTCGAGAGCGGCTCCAAGACCCCGGGCCGCGACATTGCCGGCTCGGTCACCAAGGACCAGGTCCGCGAGATCGCCGAGCAGAAGATGAAGGATTTGAACTGCGACACCATCGAAGCGGCCATGCGCATGGTCGAAGGTTCGGCGCGGTCCATGGGACTGGAGGTGAAGGCATGAGCTCGCTCGGCAAACGCATGCGCACGGCGCGCGAGGGCGTCGATCGCGAAAAGCTTTATCCGCTCGCCGAAGGCGTGAAACTCGTCAAGGAGCGGGCCAAGGCCAAGTTCGACGAGACCATCGAGATCGCCATGAATCTCGGCGTCGATCCGCGCCACGCCGATCAGATGGTGCGCGGCGTCGTCAGCCTGCCGAACGGCACCGGCCGCTCGGTGCGCGTTGCGGTGTTCGCGCGCGGCGCCAAGGCCGACGAGGCCAAGGCCGCGGGTGCCGACGTGGTCGGCGCCGAGGATCTGGTCGAGAAGGTGCAGGGCGGCAATATCGATTTCGATCGCGTCGTCGCCACGCCCGACCTGATGCCGCTGGTCGGCCGACTCGGCAAGGTGCTCGGCCCGCGCGGGCTGATGCCCAACCCCAAGGTCGGCACCGTGACCATGGACGTGACCAATGCGGTCAAGGGCGCCAAGGGCGGCTCGGTCGAGTTCCGGGTCGAAAAGGCCGGCATCGTCCAGGCCGGCGTCGGCAAGGCGTCGTTTTCGGCCGAAAAGCTCGTCGAGAACATCATGGCGTTCGCCGACGCGGTGCAGAAAGCGCGGCCGGCGGGCGCCAAGGGCCACTTCATCAACCGCGTGGCCGTGTCCTCCACCATGGGGCCGGGCGTGAAGATCGAGCCCGGCACCCTGTTCCCGGGCTCGCAGCAGGCGCACTGACGCCTGCGAGGACTGGTGCGGGCCGGCGCGATCAACGCCGGCTCGTCGGCTCGCCGGAACCAAATTTGCTCCCCGACATTGTCGAATATCTTGCTTTCGGGGAGATCCAGCTTTGAAACAGGGATTTTTGCTGTGCGCGCTTGCGCTTGTCGTCGCTTGCCCGGCGTCGGCGCAAGCCAGACATGAGCGGATTAGCTGCGAAACGGTGCGGGCCTTCGTGGCCCAGGTGGGCTTGTTTCAGGCGCGGGTGCTCGCCCGCGCGCATGGCATGACGGCGTCGCAGGAGCGTCGGGCACGGCGCTGCCTTGCCGAGAGCGGCTGAACCGAACCGGACTCCCTCACGCCGCGGCGCGCTTGCCCCACAGTGTTTCAGTGGCGATCCGGGCGCCCGCGACCAGCGACTGCAGCTTGGCCCACATGATCGACGGGTGAACCCGGCGCGCGAACGGGCTCTGCGCGAAGCCGCAATCGGTGCCGCCCATCACGTTTTCCCGGCCGACGATCCTGGCGAGCCGCACGATGCGTTCGGCGACGAGCTCGGGATGCTCGACGATGTTGGTGGCGTGGCTGATCACGCCCGGGATCAAGACCTTGCCGGGCGCGAGCTTCACGCTCTCCCAGACCCGCCACTCGTGCGCGTGGCGCGGGTTGGCGGCCTCGAACGAATAATGGCCCACCCGGACTTTCAGGACGAGATCGATGATCTCCTTGAGCGGCACGTCGAAGGCGTGCGGGCCGTTCCAGCTGCCCCAGCAGATGTGGTAGCGCGAGCGCTCCTCGGGGATGCCGGCGAGCGCGCGATTGAGTGCATCGATGCGCACTTCGGCCCAGCGCCGGTATTCGGCCTTGCTCATCGGCGGCACCATGCGCTCGTACATGTAGGGCAGGAACGCGTCGTCGATCTGCACATAAAGGCCGGCGTCGACGATGGCCTGATATTCCTGATGCAGCGCGTCAGCGAGCGCGGCGAAGTAGCTGTCCTCGTCTTGGTAATATTCGAGCTTGGCGCCCGGCAGCGCGCTCGCCGGGGCCACCACCGGCAAAAACCCGGCAAGCGTCGGATGGCGCGCCTTGGCTTTGGCGACGCCGGCTTTCAGGTTGCCGATGTCGCGTTGCACCTGCTCGGCTGAATATTGCAGCGGGCCGTTGACGATAACGCGGTTGCCGAGCCGCTTGCCGAGGCCGGAGGCCGCGTCGTACTCGGCATAGAATTCGGGAAACGCCTGGTGATCGCGGCCGCCGCCCATGGAGCTCATCGGGTCGGCCATCTCTTCGGCCGTGGCGGGACGGACGCCAATGCCAGACAGCCGCTTGAAAATGTAGAACGCCCAGTTCAGCCCCTTGGAGAACTCGCCGTCGCTGACGATGTCGATGCCGGTCTCGGCCTGCTGGCGCGCCACATCGGCCACGGATTCGGCGAGACAGGCCTCGAACGCCGCTGCGTCGTAAGGCTTGCCGTCCTCGATCAGCCGCCAGAACTCGATCAGCTTGGGCGGGCGGATCAGGCTGCCGACATGGGTGGTCAGGATGCGGTCGCTGTTCTGCGGCATGGCTCCTTCCCCTCGTGCTGCCCCGGGATCGTAGGCCGCAAATATTTCGGGGCAAAGCACGGTTGAGGCTTGGCAACGACGCGCCATGGGGCTAAATACCTCGGCGAGGGCGTGCCGGCCCGTTTTGCCGGCGCGCTTTTGTGCGCTTCTCGAAAACCGCAAAAGCGAGACCACTCTTAGATCATAATCCCAGTCGGATTTGCTAGGAGCCGGAAGAGCTTAACGGCATTTGTGCAAGCGCGCTTAAGGTCAGTCGGCAACTCCGGCTGGCCGGTCCTGTCCGAGACTGCAGGTGCCGCTGAAAAGCGGCTTAAGTCGCAAGGGCCTGCACAGACGGGTGAAGACTAAAGGGCAGTTGCCCTTCGGTTCTAACCTCGACGGCCCGGGGAAGCCGCAAGGCTTTTTCGGGGGGCAGGGTATCAAACCAAGCCGGCGGCCAACGTGCGGAACGGCCGCCAACCGGAGAGAAATCTTGGATCGCGCGGCAAAATCCGATCTCGTCACCAGCCTGGGCCAGTTGTTCAAGTCCACCCAGGTGGTCGTCGTCGCCCATTATTCCGGCCTCACCGTCAGCCAGATGCAGACGTTGCGCCGGCAAATGAAGCAGGCCGGCGCCAGCGTGAAGGTGGCGAAAAACCGGCTGGCCAAGATTGCTCTCGAAGGCAGCGACGTCGCCTCGATCGCGCCGCTTCTCAAGGGGCCGACCCTGATTGCCTTCTCGGGCGATCCGGTGGCGGCGCCGAAAGTGGCGGTCGATTTCGCCAAGGCCCACGAGCGTTTCGTGATCCTCGGCGGCGCGATGGGCAAGACCGCGCTCGATACCAACGGGGTCAGGGCGCTTGCCGCGCTGCCCTCGCTCGACGAGCTGCGGGCCAAGCTCATCGGCCTCGTCCAGGCGCCGGCGACCAAGATCGCCCAGGTGGTCACGGCTCCGGCCGCCAAGGTTGCGCGCGTGGTCCAGGCCTACGCCAGCAAGAGCGAGGATACCGCCGCGGCGGCATAACGGGTTCCGCATTCGACAAAGGTTAGAACCGAAGGACATAAGTCATGGCTGATCTGCAGAAAATCGTGGACGATCTCTCGAGCCTCACCGTTCTGGAGGCCGCGGAGCTGGCGAAGCTCCTCGAGGACAAGTGGGGCGTCTCCGCCGCGGCCGCGGTCGCGGTTGCGGCCGCTCCGGCCGGCGCCGCGGCGCCTGCCGCCGAGGAAAAGACCGAGTTCACCGTGGTCCTGGCCGCTGCCGGCGAGAAGAAGATCGAGGTGATCAAGGAAGTCCGCGCCATCACCGGCCTTGGGCTCAAGGAAGCCAAGGACTTGGTCGAGGGCGCTCCGAAGCCGGTCAAGGAAGGCGTCAACAAGGATGAGGCCGGCAAGATCAAGGCGACCCTCGAAAAGGTCGGCGCAAAGGTTGAGCTTAAGTAAGCAGTGCTTACTTAAGGGAAATCCCCGGACGAGCGGAGCGAGACCCGGGGATCCCATAGGTAACAAGTCGACGTGGATGGCCGGGACAATCCCGGCCATGACGAGGTCGAAGGTGCGGCGTGGTTCGGCATCGCCGGACCACTGACGAAGACGGCGGTTCGACGCCTGTCCCGACGGTCGCGATGGATTGCGGCCTTCTGGAGAGTCGTCTTGATCGCCTCGAATTCCCGGACCGCGGCGGTTCGGGCGCGATGGCCTTGGGCCTGACGGGCTCGGCGTCGTGTTTCGATTGAGCGAGAGGACATGATGGCGCAGACGTTTATCGGTCGGAAGCGCGTACGGAAGTTTTTCGGAAAAATCGAGGAAGTCGCGGAGATGCCGAACCTCATCGAGGTTCAGAAGGCATCCTACGACCAATTCCTGCTGGTGCAGGAGCCGCAGGGCGGCCGGCCCAATGAGGGCCTCCAAGCCGTCTTCAAGTCGGTATTCCCGATCTCCGACTTTTCGTCGACCTCGATGCTCGAGTTCGTCAAGTACGAATTCGAGGCGCCGAAATACGACGTCGACGAATGCCGCCAGCGCGGCATGACCTACGCGGCGCCGCTCAAGGTGACGCTGCGCCTGATCGTATTCGATATCGACGAGGAGACCGGCGCCAAGTCGGTCAAGGACATCAAGGAGCAGGATGTCTACATGGGCGATATCCCGCTCATGACCAACAACGGCACCTTCGTCGTCAACGGCACCGAGCGCGTCATCGTCTCGCAGATGCATCGCTCGCCCGGCGTGTTCTTCGACCACGACAAGGGCAAGACCCATTCGTCGGGCAAGCTGTTGTTCGCCGCCCGCATCATTCCGTACCGCGGCTCCTGGCTCGACATCGAGTTCGACGCCAAGGACATCGTCTATGCGCGCATCGATCGCCGCCGCAAGATTCCGGTGACGTCGCTGCTCTATGCGCTCGGCATGGACGGCGAGGAGATCCTCAACACCTTCTACAAGCAGGTGCTCTACAAGCGCACCAAGGACGGCTGGCGTGTGCCGTTCGACGCCAACCGCATGCGCGGCTACAAGGCGGTCAACGATCTGGTCGACGCCGACTCAGGCAAGGTCGTGCTCGAAGCCGGCAAGAAGCTCACCGTGCGGCAGGCGCGCCAGCTCGCCGAGAAAGGCCTCAAGGCGCTCCGCCTCACCGACGAGGAGCTGCTCGGCCATTACATCGCCGAGGATCTGGTCAACCCGAAGACCGGCGAGATCTACGCCGAAGCCGGCGAGGAGATCACCGAGAAGAATCTCAAGGCCCTCAACGAGCAGGGCTACAAGGAGCTGCCGCTCCTCGACATCGATCACGTCAACGTCGGCGCCTACATCCGCAACACGCTTTCCGTCGACAAGAACATGACGCGCGAGGACGCGCTGTTCGACATCTACCGCGTCATGCGGCCGGGCGAACCGCCGACCATCGATACCGCGCAGGCGATGTTCCAATCGCTGTTCTTCGATCCGGAGCGCTACGACCTCTCCGCGGTCGGCCGCGTCAAGATGAACATGCGGCTCGATCTCGACGCGCCCGACACCATGCGCATCTTGCGCAAGGAAGACATCATCTCGGTGATCCGCACGCTGGTCGACCTGCGCGACGGCAAGGGCGAGATCGACGACATCGATCATCTCGGCAACCGCCGCGTCCGCTCGGTCGGCGAGCTGATGGAAAATCAGTATCGCATCGGCCTGCTGCGCATGGAGCGCGCCATCAAGGAGCGCATGTCGTCGGTCGACATCGACACCGTGATGCCGCAGGACCTGATCAACGCCAAGCCGGCGGCGGCTGCGGTGCGCGAGTTCTTCGGCTCGTCGCAGCTCTCCCAGTTCATGGACCAGACCAACCCGCTGTCGGAGATCACCCACAAGCGGCGCCTGTCCGCGCTCGGTCCGGGCGGTCTGACGCGCGAGCGTGCCGGCTTCGAGGTGCGTGACGTGCACCCGACCCACTACGGCCGCATCTGCCCGATCGAGACGCCCGAAGGTCCGAACATCGGCCTGATCAATTCGCTCGCCACCTACGCGCGGGTGAACAAATACGGCTTCGTCGAGACGCCGTACCGCAAGGTCAAGGACGGCCGCGTCACCGACGAGGTGATCTATCTGTCGGCGATGGAGGAGGGCCGCTACACCGTGGCGCAGGCCAACTCCGCCATCGACGCCAAGGGCCGCTTCACCGACGATCTGGTGGTGGTGCGCCATGCCGGCGACGTGCAGCTCCTGCCGCCCGACAAGGTGGACTTCATGGACGTGTCGCCGAAGCAGCTCGTTTCGGTGGCCGCGGCGCTCATTCCGTTCCTGGAAAACGACGACGCCAACCGCGCGCTGATGGGCTCCAACATGCAGCGCCAGGCGGTGCCGCTCGTGCGCGCCGAGGCGCCGTTCGTCGGCACCGGCATGGAAGGCGTGGTGGCCCGTGATTCCGGCGCCGCCATCGCGGCACGGCGCACCGGCGTGGTCGACCAGGTCGACTCCACCCGTATCGTCATTCGCGCCACCGACGAGGCCGATCCGACCAAGCCGGGCGTCGACATCTACCGGCTGCAGAAGTTCCAGCGCTCCAACCAGAACACCTGCATCAACCAGCGGCCGCTGGTGAAGGTCGGCGATCAGGTCAACAAGGGCGACATCATCGCCGACGGTCCGTCGACCGATCTCGGCGAGCTCGCGCTCGGCCGCAACGTGCTGGTCGCGTTCATGCCGTGGAACGGCTACAACTTCGAGGACTCGATCCTGCTCTCCGAGCGGATCGTCAAGGACGACGTCTTCACCTCGATCCACATCGAGGAATTCGAGGTGATGGCGCGCGACACCAAGCTCGGCCCCGAGGAAATCACCCGCGATATTCCGAACGTCTCGGAAGAGACGCTGAAGAATCTCGACGAGGCCGGCATCGTCTATATCGGCGCCGAGGTGCGCGCCGGCGACATCCTGGTTGGCAAGATCACGCCGAAGGGCGAAAGCCCGATGACGCCGGAGGAAAAACTCCTGCGCGCGATCTTCGGCGAAAAAGCCTCCGACGTGCGCGACACGTCGCTGCGCGTACCGCCGGGCGTGCAGGGCACCGTGGTCGAAGTCCGCGTCTTCAATCGCCACGGCGTCGAGAAGGACGAGCGCGCGCTCGCCATCGAGCGTGAAGAGATCGAGCGGCTCGCCAAGGACCGCGACGACGAGCAGGCGATTCTCGACCGCAACGTCTACGGCCGCTTGGCCGAGCTGTTGGAAGGCCGCCAGGGCATCGCCGGTCCGAAAGGCTTCAAGAAGGACACCAAGATCACCCGCGCGGTGCTCGAAGAATATCCGCGCTCGCAGTGGTGGCAGTTCGCCTCGCCCAACGACAAGGTGATGGCGGAGATCGAAGCCATCCGCAAGCAGTACGACGAATCGAAGAAGCGGCTCGAGCAGCGCTTCCTCGACAAGGTCGAAAAGCTGCAGCGCGGCGACGAGTTGCCGCCCGGCGTCATGAAGATGGTCAAGGTCTTCGTCGCCGTGAAGCGCAAGATCCAGCCCGGCGACAAGATGGCCGGTCGCCACGGCAACAAAGGCGTGGTGTCGAAGATCGTGCCGGCCGAGGACATGCCGTTCCTCGGCGACGGCACGCCGGTCGACATCGTGCTCAATCCGCTCGGCGTGCCGAGCCGCATGAACGTCGGCCAGATCCTGGAGACGCATCTCGGTTGGGCCTGCGCCGGCCTCGGCCTGAAGATCGGCCACGCCGTCGATCTCTATCAGGGCAAGAAGGACTCAAAGCCGCTCAAGGAGCTGTTGAAGAAGGTCTATGGCGAGGACGAGACCATCAAGTCGCTCGATGAGAAAGGCTTGATCGAGCTCGGCACCAACCTGCGTCACGGCGTGCCGATCTCGACGCCGGTGTTCGACGGCGCCAAGGAAGCCGACATCGAGCACATGCTCGATCTCGCCGGCCTCGACCATTCCGGACAGGTGACGTTGTTCGACGGACGCACCGGCGAGAACTTCGACCGCAAGGTCACGGTGGGCCACATCTACATGCTCAAGCTCCACCACCTGGTCGACGACAAGATCCACGCCCGTTCGATCGGTCCGTACAGCCTCGTCACCCAGCAGCCGCTCGGCGGCAAGGCGCAGTTCGGCGGTCAGCGTTTCGGCGAAATGGAGGTGTGGGCGCTCGAAGCCTACGGCGCCGCGTACACCTTGCAGGAGATGTTGACGGTGAAGTCCGACGACGTCGCCGGCCGCACCAAGGTCTACGAGTCGATCGTGCGCGGCGACGATGCGTTCGAGTCCGGTATTCCGGAATCGTTCAACGTGCTGGTCAAGGAGATGCGTTCGCTCGGCCTCAACGTCGACCTGCATAACTCCAAGCAGCAGCGCGGCGGCGAGATTGCCGAGGCGGCGGAGTAGCGCTCACGAGAGCGTCATTGCCGGGCTCCCGGCAATGACGCCGCCACAAGCACACCGCTGCCCGGGTCAAGCCCGGGCATGACGAGACGAAGAAAATGACGACAGCGGCCGACATGGTCGGCGAGCGGAGAATGCGATGAACCAAGAGATCATGAATCTGTTCAGCCCGCAGGTGCCGGCTCAGGTCTTCGACCAGATCCGCATTTCGATCGCGAGCCCGGATAAGATTCTGTCCTGGTCCTACGGCGAGATCAAAAAGCCGGAGACCATCAATTACCGCACCTTCAAGCCGGAGCGCGACGGCTTGTTCTGCGCGCGCATCTTCGGCCCGATCAAGGACTACGAGTGCCTGTGCGGCAAGTACAAGCGGATGAAGTACAAGGGCATCATCTGCGAAAAGTGCTCGGTCGAGGTGACGTTGTCGCGGGTGCGGCGCGAGCGCATGGGCCATATCGAACTCGCCGCGCCGGTCGCGCACATCTGGTTCTTGAAGTCGCTGCCGAGCCGCATCGGGCTTTTGCTCGACATGACGCTCAAGGACCTCGAGCGCATCCTGTACTTCGAATACTACGTCGTGCTCGAGCCGGGACTGACCGATCTCAAGGATCGCCAGCTCTTGAGCGAGGAAGAGTATCTGCGCGCCCAGGACCAGTTTGGTCCGGACAGCTTCACCGCCATGATCGGCGCCGAGGCGATCCGCGAGATGCTCAAGGGCCTCAATCTGGAACAGATGGCCGTCGACCTGCGCAAGGAGATGGCGGAGTCGAAGTCGGAGCTCAAGCCGAAGAAGATCGCCAAGCGGCTGAAGCTGATCGAGGCGTTCGTCCAGTCCGGCAACAAGCCGGAATGGATGGTGCTCACCCACGTGCCCGTGATCCCGCCCGACCTGCGGCCGCTGGTGCCGCTCGACGGCGGGCGCTTCGCCACGTCCGATCTCAACGATCTGTATCGCCGTGTCATCAACCGCAACAATCGTTTGAAGCGCCTGATCGAGCTGCGCGCGCCCGACATCATCATCCGCAACGAGAAACGGATGCTGCAGGAAGCGGTCGACGCGCTGTTCGACAACGGCCGCCGCGGCCGCGTCATCACCGGCGCCAACAAGCGGCCGCTGAAATCGCTCGCCGACATGCTCAAGGGCAAGCAGGGCCGCTTCCGGCAGAACCTGCTCGGCAAGCGCGTCGATTACTCGGGCCGTTCGGTCATCGTGGTCGGCCCCGAGCTCAAGCTGCACCAGTGCGGCCTGCCCAAGAAGATGGCGCTCGAGCTGTTCAAGCCGTTCATCTACTCGCGGCTTGACGCCAAGGGCCTGTCGACCACGGTCAAGCAGGCCAAGAAGCTGGTCGAGAAGGAGAAGCCGGAGGTCTGGGACATCCTCGACGAGGTGATCCGCGAGCACCCGGTGCTGCTCAACCGCGCCCCGACCCTGCACCGCCTCGGCATCCAGGCGTTCGAGCCGGTGCTGATCGAGGGCAAGGCGATCCAGCTGCATCCCTTGGTCTGCGCCGCGTTCAACGCCGACTTCGACGGCGACCAGATGGCCGTGCACGTGCCGCTGTCGCTCGAGGCGCAGC
>Ga0070741_10017943_pt1 | contig 11546 bp, 12 predicted proteins | sample Coa_R1_4_FD_66440 | JGI IMG/M metagenome (GOLD analysis project Ga0070741, IMG submission 66440) | Surface soil microbial communities from Centralia Pennsylvania, which are recovering from an underground coalmine fire - Coalmine... | ecosystem: Environmental > Terrestrial > Soil > Unclassified ...
CCAGGAAAAAGACAGGATCAGCAGCGGGCTTGTCGGTCAATGCCGGCAGCACTACTACGCTGATAGAGATCTTCCGTCCGGATTTAGTCTCGCGGTTTTCAAAAACTTCGAGCTTTCCGCATTTCACCTCTTCCGTCATATTCGCGAGACGGCAAGGCTCTAGTTGCAACGCCGTGGACTTTGCCTGTGCCGGTGTTTGTTGATCAGTTTTGTTTTTCTGGCCAGCGACTGCTAACGAGAAAATGACGAATACTAATACGCAGAGAAAAAAAGACCTTCCCATCGAATACGACGCCATAAAAGTTCTCCTTGATGTACAGAGATCGTTATTATATTCAGTAGAAATGCACTACGGTTACCAATGCAACCAGACCGATTAAATAGAGACCATACAGATACACTCGTTTATTGGCAAAATTCAGAACAAGCCCGCCTGAAGTTCTAACCAACACACTGGGATTATCTGCGTCAAAGTAGGCGTATCCACCGAATGATGTCGGTTTATCTGCGACTCGACGCTGCATCTTAACCAGGGTTGACGGATCCATCTGCTTAATCAATCCGCGCATCCTCCTCACATACCGGTTCGCAGAAATCAAAGCCGCCGCAATAAGCAAGAATCCCACCGCAAGATGAAACGTTCGTGCATATCGCCACTGGAAAACGTCATTGGCCAGCTGATCGAAAAGATAGAATGGCAACATAACGGCGCATAGCAGTCTGAAGAAATCACAGATCCGGAGTAGCGCCAGTCGACGTTCTTCGAAAATTTTGAAATACTGATCCGTGTGCTCGCCCGGAAGCGTCAGTCGCCATCGCACCAGAACATGTTTCAGAAGCAATCCGCCGGCTTGAAGATAGAAATAGAGTATCAGCGGCAATAAAGCGGAGAGAGTGTGATTGCCTTCCCAGTTGAAATACCAGTAATAACGGATAAACAATGTAATGCCAGCAATCGTTAAGAGAATGATTGCGGATTCAACTCCAGGATTCAGGTAGGCCGTAAATCGCCTTCGTGTTAACGAAAGAGCCACAGGCACAGTTGGCTTTATCACATCCGATATGGCATAGGGTCTCGCCTCTTTAATAAATGATTTTAGGATCCTGTTGCTCCAAATCATCAGCATGGCCGACGTTGCGATTGCGGCAGGCAACACATAGAAATAATTCGCAAAAAAGAATACAGGCAACAGGCAAACAAACTCGACAATGTAGGGAGTCAGGGTTTGCTTCCTGTATCGATGGAGCATATCGGCGCCCGGACCCTGGTAAAAATCGGGGCCGACGGGAACGTTGATGAACCAATCTTTGCCCCAGACTAATGGAAGTTTTCGGCGCAATATTATGGCCCAAATTCTGGTCGATTCCAGAACCACAAAGACCACGATGATTATTATGCGTTGAAGCGACATCACTTCACTCCTTTGAGCAGCGCATGTAATTCGTCGGTTACGATGTTCTTAATTTCTGTTTTTGGCAGACCTGACAGAACCAATTGTGTTAGTGCTGCTCGTATCGGTTTTCTCAGTTCGTCGTCGTTTTTTGGCGGAGACGAGACAGTTCGTGAGGCCACGACCGCTCTCAATCCATGGCGGACGCTTATCAGCCCCTCCTGGCCAAGCTCCCGGTATGCCGTCGCCACGGTGTTCAGGTTCACTCCTAAATCGATAGCCAGCTGTCGCACCGGCGGCAGCTCCATACCTTCCTTCAATTCGCCGCGCGCGATCAGATCCTTTATACCGTCAGCCACCTGTTGATAAATCGGGCGTCGGTCTTCCTGATCGACCGTAATGAACATCGATTCGCTAACACCTCAATCAGTGATTCAGTGTACAGTGTTTCTATACACTGTACACTGGTGTGATGTCAATATTTTTTTGTTGCGTGTCTAATTCCAATCAGAGAGCGGCTGTAACGCCCGTGCCTGGCATTGCTTGCGAAAGGTGGTGAAACGCTTTAGAATCACTGCCTTCTAAAGAGACGCGGAGTATCTCAGCGTTCAGGAGACCAATTAAAAACATTTCAATTTATGACGGCCGGTAAATCGCCAATTCTTACCTCGGACGAATTCCGCAGCGAGCTTCAAAGGCGTCTCCAGTCAAACGGAGATAAGGTCTTGCTGCGCATCGTGAATTCGCCGAAATTCGATGAACCCTGCGAGTTGACCGGTTCGGATATCTTGAATCGTGCCCTGGAACTCACCGAAAAATATCATTTTGAAAGCAACGGCAAAGTCGTACTGATTCTGTTACCGCATTCGCCAGAGTTGTTTCTGCTGCATATCGGCTTGATTTTGCGGTCGCAATGTCCGGCGATTCTGCCTTGGCCGACTACGCGAATAGATCGCGCAAAATATCAGCGAAACCTGGTTCATCAGATTAGAACTTTGGCTGCTGATGCGCTGATCACAGTTCCTGATCTGGCGGCAAATCTATCGCAGAGCTTGTCCTATCCGGTACTCGCGTGCGATCCGGGTGGCGTTGACACGGCGCAAAAGACTTTTCGCTCTGATTTCGACGTAGCTGATTACCAGAAAGATGACGAGCCGTTTCCGTGCCGGCCACTGAATGACGCTCTCTTCCTCCAATTCTCGGGAGGCACAACAGGCGCTCAAAAAGCGGTTGCGATAACCGCATCTATGCTGGTCGAGCAACTCGACAGATTGCGCGAAGTATTGTCTTTTTCGACTACTGATTGCGTCGCATCCTGGTTACCGCTTTATCACGATATGGGACTGATCGGGTGTTTGTGGCTGCCGTTGTGGGCGGGAGGTTCTTCGACTCAGCTTTCGGCAACCGACTGGTTAATGAGTCCCGAACTGTTGTTCAAAGTCATCGATAAACACAATGGAACCTTTTGCTGGCTTCCTAATTTCGCTTTCTCGTATTTAGCTCAACAGCGGAGATTCATGAAAGGGAAGTACGTACTAGGCGGAATGAGAGCTTGGATAAATTGTTCCGAACCTGTGCGTCTGGCTTCGATGGAGGCATTCGTTTCGGCATTCTCTGACTGGGGAGTGAGGTCGGAATCGATGCAGGCATCGTATGCTATGGCAGAAAATGTCTTCGCTGTCACCCAGTCTGCTTTGAACCGGCCGCCGGCAACTTTTCCCAGAGAGCGATTACAAATGTTTGGCGGCCGGTTTGCGGACGCTTCTTACAAAAGCAACGATCAGGTATTCGTCTCGTCAGGCAAGCTTTTGCCCGATATGCATCTGAGGATTGTCGATTCTGACGGAGACGAGTGTGGCGACGGCCACGCGGGTGAGATTCAGATATCGACGCCGTCATTGTTTGGCGGTTATTGGAGTCTGGACAGCAAACCGGCGGATTGTTTTACGAACGATGGCTGGTACCGTACGGGCGATCTTGGTTTTGTAGACAACCAAGACCTTTATGTCATAGGCAGGATAAAAGATATAATCATCGTCGGCGGACAGAACATCTTTCCCGAAGACGTCGAGAGTATAGTTAACAAGATTAATGGTGTTTATCCCGGGCGCGTGGTTGCGTTTGGTGTTAATGACGAAGCTCTTGGCACGGAAGCGATGTCCATTGTCGCTGAGCATCGAGAGTCGGCAGATCAGGCTTCAATCGAGGCAGAAATACGAAAACAGATAATGATTGCAACCGGCGTTGCTCCGCGATATGTAAAGGTGGTTCCCGAACGATGGATCATTAAGAGCACGGCCGGGAAAATATCGCGGCGCGATACCAAAGAACGATTTATTCAGGAGTTTCTTAAATGACCTTTTTTCACAAGCGAGGTAATTGCAAGCATGCAAGCAAATGAGTCTCTGAGCGTGACCCGAGAGGTTGTATACGAACTTGTCGGGAAGCAAATCGCGGATGATCAACCGATCATCTCCAGCGGCATGATAGATTCGCTTTCAATCCTCAAGCTGATTTCGATGCTGGAAGAGAAACTTGGAATCAATATTCCGACTGCGGAAGTTCAGCCGGACGACTTTGACACTATTGAGTTAACGACGGAAACGATAGAGAGAGTTACGACCTAGCAATGAAAAAGTTTCAGGCACTCATTATCCTGGTTGTGACCCTATTGCTGCTGGCGGGGTTTCTGGTGATTGATCCGTTTGCGCACATCAATGATTTCTTGTGTTACTGTTTTAAATCCGGTTCTCCGGATGCAAAAAACCAGGATCAATATAGTGATCAACACACGCAAGAAACCTCCTGCGGTGGGTTACCTCTGAGAAGCCTGAACGCACTGTCATCTGACCTTAGACGAGAGACTCAGCTTCAAAAAGTATATTTGATCGGTAATTCACAAACCTTCTCGTTCGTTTTGGCTCCGAATGAAAAGCCCTTGCCGGAGCCTGCGAAAACATATCCGGATTTGGTAAACGACGCGCTGCGGGAACACGGCAGTAATCTGCTGCTTTATCGGCTTTCCGCCCCGAATATCAGTTATCCGGAAGCGCTCTGGTACGTTTATTACGTTACTCAGTCTGACCAGTTGCGGCCCTCAACAATAATCCTTCAACTTAATTACGAAGAGTTTCGCAAATCGGACATTCGCAGCGGCATGCTGGAACTGCTGGATGATCCGAAGTTTCGTGCGAAGATTGAAGATGTCGCGAGCAGTAATGAACCATTCGCCGACACATTTCGGGAGGCTATCGCAAGGTATGACCAATCGAGTTCACGCAAAAACTCCGGTCCTGGAAATTTATCTGCTTCGACAGGAACTGGAACATCACAGACTGGTATCAGCTTGTCGTACGGTTGGGGAAATGCCGTAGAGAATAAGTTCAGACGAAAAGTCGACGCTGTTCCGTGGCTTGGTCAACGACATTTTATTAAAGAATCGTTTATTAATACGTTATATCTGAGCCGCGTGTTCATGCTCGGCATAAAGCCTTCGTCGCCGCGGCCGCTGGGTGGGGCTGCATATACAATCAGCGCAAGCTGCGTGACGAAAATAGCAGATTTGTGTAAATCCAATGGGATAAAACTTGAGCTCTTTAATGCGCCCCAAAATCCGAAACTGGTCCTTTATAAAACAGAGGCCGATCATCAGTTGTACATTCGGGCTACGCGAGAGTTCGCCGCTCAACGTAACATCCCTTACTACGATTTCGAAAATGGAATACCGACTCAATACTGGGGCGAATGGATTGACGGACCTGATCCGATCCATTTCGGACTAGGCGGGCATCAGGCGATGGCGAAACTGTTTCTGGAATCCGGAATCTTACAATAACGCCGACTCATGCAATTCACTTCATATTCATACTTGGTGCTGCTGATTCCGATTGTATTGGTTTATTGGAATCTTAAGCCGAACTGGCGTCCTGGATACTTGCTTGCACTTAGCATTCTTTTCTACACCAGTTGGAGTATTAAATTTGTATTGATTCCTGTTGCGGTATGCGCCGGTGTCTTCGTCTGTGGTTCGTTGATGCAAAAGCGTCCGGAGAAAGGACGCACCTGGCTATGGGTTGGCGTCTCGTACGTGCTATCGATCCTGATCATTTTCAAATACAGCCATTTCTTCTACCAGAATGTCGCCTCGATCTGGCCATCAATGAGCTCTGGTCCGCTCTCCACACTGATCTCATTCGGATTACCGTTAGGCATATCGTTTTATTCATTTGAGGCGATAAGCTATCTCATCGATGCCCGTCAACGTCGTGTTAAAGGCATCAGCATTTCGGATTTGCTGCTGTTCGTTATGTTCTGGCCGCATCTGATTGCGGGGCCGATTGTCAGAATCCGCGAGCTGGTTCCTCAGTTCCGTCAGGCAAAAACATTCGATACAAGTTATCTGGTTCTGGGATTGGACCGCATTATCCTTGGTCTGGTACAAAAAAACGTTTTCGCCAATAGCATTGGATCGTGGGTCGATAGCGGTTTCCTGGAAAACGCTTCACGGTTGAACTCCACCATAGATAACTGGTTTTTGGCCATCGGATTTGGTTTGCAGATCTATTTTGATTTTGCTGCTTACTCGAACATTGCAATCGGTGTCGCCCAGTTACTGGGAATAAAGCTGCCCGAAAACTTTAACTTCCCATATTATGCCGAGAATCCGTCAGACTTCTGGTCGCGCTGGCATATGACACTGTCACGATGGGTCAGAGACTATCTATTCTTCCCGATAAACGCGAAATTTAAAGGGGCCCCATTGCCGTTATATACAAGTTTGATCGGCATCATGGGCCTGGTCGGACTGTGGCATGGTGCCGGATGGGGATTCGTGTTGTGGGGCCTGCTGCACGGAACCTATCTGGTCGTTTACAGGATCTGGGAAAGCCTTGAAGAGAAATTGAAGCCAGGAAAAGCTGGAAAATGGCTCTCCCGCCAACTATGGAGAGGGATTACGCTGGTTGCGGTCGTAATTGCGTGGGTACCGTTCCGGGCTGTATCGCTCGCTCAAACAAAGACCATGCTGGCTTCGATGCTTTTCAGGTTTCAATTTACGATTTCGTATTCGGTGAACTTCTACCTCATAACGCTGCTCCTGGTTGCGGTCTGTGTGATTGAGCCCTGGGTATTTCGGATATTGGCCTGGTATGCTCGTGTATCGGATTCGAGCCGCGTCGGGCAACTATCAAGAATGTACTTCGTAAAGCCTTTGCTTTACGCCATTGGATTATTGATCTTCATCAGCTTCGACGATCTGGATTCTAAATTTATCTATTTTCAGTTCTGACACGCTCTGATCCTCTATTAGATCAGTCCAATCTCGCGAGCTTTAATCGCCGCCTGGGTGCGGTCGCGAACGCCTAATTTCCCCAGGATATTGGTGACGTGGTTTTTCACAGTTCCCTCGGCGAGGAAAAGCTTGTTAGCGATTTCGCGGTTGCTGGATCCATTTGCGATCAGGGCCATTACTTCCATCTCTCGTTCTGAAAGCGGTTCCGTCAGATGATGAGTCGGCTTACCGCGGTTGGTGATCCGAGCGAACTCAGCCACGACCTTTGCGGCTACAGACGGCTGCAAGAAAGTCTCTCCGCGAGCAGCGACACGAATAGCTTCACCGAGTTTTTCTGACGGCGCATCTTTTAGAAGATACCCAACTGCACCTGCACGTAGCCCATCGAACACCAGTTCATCGTCATCGAAAGTAGTTAGAACAATTACTCGACAGTCAGGATGCTCTGCTCTCAATCTTCGCGTTGCCGCCACTCCATCCATAACGGGCATTTGCAAATCCATCAGCACAACACCAGGCTGGTGTGCCCGAACCATTTTGAGCGCTTCTTCGCCGTTGCCAGCTTCGCCCACGATCTCAAAATCCTGATGAATCGAAAGAAGGGTGCGCAGACCTTCGCGGAACAGCGGCTGATCATCGACGAGAAGTATGGATATCGGGTTCATACTGGCAGCTCCACCTCAAGCATAAACCCTTCGCCACTATTTGTCTCCAATCGAACTTTTCCCCCGAGCAACTGTGCGCGTTCACGAAGACCCAGCAGTCCAAATCCTTCCGTCAGGCTTCTGCTGCCTTCTCCGTTATCTCGAACATTCAGCCGAACCGCGCTTTCGTCGCTATAGTCCAGAGTCACGACAACCCTGCTTGCGTTCGCATGTTTGCCGACATTGGTCAGAGCCTCCTGCGTCGCTCTGTAAAGCGTAGTGTATGCCTGCGGAGAGATTTCCAATGGATTGCCGACTATATCGAATCTCGCCTGAGTCTTCGCTGTATTCCACTGTTCAGTCATCTTCTCCAGAGCGGTAGGCAATGGATGACTTTGCATCGGCGAGCTACGCAAGGTTGCAACGGAACGGCGAACCTCGGTCAGTCCTTCCTGCGTCAAGGTTTGTGCCTGAGAAAGGTGATAAAGAGCTCGTTGTTGATCGCGATCTATCATCGTTTGTGCTGCGCCGATTTGAACATTAACGACCGTAAGATAATGGCCAATGCTGTCGTGTATCTCTCGTGCCAGTCGATTGCGTTCCTCGGTAATTGCCAGGTCCTGAATCTGAGAGGCTTGTTCGCGAAGTTGCTGGTTAGCCTCTGCGAGCTCGGCGCGAGCGGCTCGTTCGCTTGCCGCAATCCGGGTGAAGACCACTACGACGACAATACCGGTTCCGTAGGCAAGCGCAACCGTCAGTGCCTCTATCCATTGGCTGCGAATTATTAACGGCAGCATTAGATTTCCATAAACCAGAGCGCAGACTGAGACCATCCAACGCGGCGGCAACACCAGAGCGCTTTGTCCGGCAAGTGGAAACAATATTAACGAGAGTTCTCCAGCTGAGCCACGGATCCAAATGAGAACGGCCGCCAGTGAGAGTTGAATTGCGAAATAAACTAACGTTGCCGTCAACGTGCCGCGACGTCGACAAACGGTGAATCCATACGTGCCGAAGACCAGGTAGGCTATGGCCAGAACGACCAGTAGCGACAGGTCCACGATTCTGACTGTTCGCCAGCGATAGATCACCACAGTTGCGGCCGAGAGATATGAGGCGAGAACGACTATGACAAAGGCCAGGTTACCGTTGCTGGTGAGCTTAGTTATGAAAGTGGAACCTGATTTCATATCCGACAAACGTTTCTAGACTAATCCGATTAACCATAGCATATCTGAATTTCGCAGAGACAGTGACTTTAGTCACTTTTTGCTGATCTACGGTCACATTCAAAACGTGACCTGAAAAAATGACAACCAGCACATCAATTCATCCTGCCAAACGCGGTAAATAGTTATCGTCCGATTTCTGAGTAAAGATGGAGCTAACCAAATGATAAAAACAATTCGTATCGGCCAAATGGCAGGATTGCTTTTCCTCTTCGCGCTTGCGGCGTCCGCATTCGCCCAACAAACCCCCGCAACAAACAGTAACCAGGAGTTTTTTGACGCAATAAGAAAAGGCGACGTCGCAGGTGTGCGAACGTTTCTCCAAAAGGATCCGACCCTGGCCAAAGCAGTCAGATCCAGCGGCACGACAGCATTGCAATACGCGGCGTACGCCAAGCAGCCTCAGATAATCGAAATGCTGTTGGCGACTGGCATTCAGCCAAATATTTTTGAGGCCGCCGCGATTGGACAGGTAGACCGAGTAAGAGAGCTGTTGAAAAAGGATCCATCGCTCGCTCTTGCGTGGTCATCTGATGGATGGACGGGTCTCCATCTCAACTTTGGCAATCTGGAGATCGTGAAGCTTTTTCTGGATAACGGGGCCGACATTAATGCTGTTTCCAGAAACAACCTGGTAGCAACCCCGCTGCAGGGCGCCGCCGTGATGCACAATGTTGAACTGGCAAAACTCTTGCTCTCACGAGGAGCAAAAGTCAGCCCGAGAGGCGAAGGTGGCGTCACGCCTTTACACGAAGTCTCTGACAGTGGCGACCTCGAATTCGCAAAGCTGCTTCTGGAACACGGTGCCGATGTAAATGCAAAGGATGACGCTAGCAAGACACCGCTTGCGTACGCAAAGACACCAGATATGGAAAAGCTTTTGCGCGAACACGGCGCCAAATAATTAAGGAGTTGAAATGCAGATAAAAGAGCTCGTTAACGCGGTTCGGAAAATTCCAAAATCTATTTCTTCAGAAAGAGAAATCTATCCTGGAGCAATAGAAGAACGGCGCGGCTTCCTATGGAAGCCGATGCTGGTCATCGGCGGTCTTGTGTTTGCTGGCAGCAGCAAGGTCTGGTCACAGAGTTCAGGTTCTAAATCGAGCCTCGATGGCAATGATCTCGATTTTAACTCATTTTTCAATGAATGCTCCGCTTTGGCAAACGCAGCAGCAAAGAACGAGAATCTTAATGAAGAAGATCACTTGTGCAGGCTTTTATCTTTTGTAAGTCGCCTGCGTCTGCAGGCAGTGCCGACCGCCAAACTCGGGCTGTTTGCCGGCATCAATCCACCGATTGAATTTGGCCCGATCAAGGTATCCAGCCCGCTCAGTATTATTCAATGGAAATTGGCGCCGAATGCTGTATTGCCAGCACATAATCACAATCCCGCTGACATTGTTTCAGTTTGCCTTGAAGGAGAAACTCTTGTTCGACACTTTGATCTGGAGGGGCCAGCGCCGGAATATTCATCGACCCAAACATTCCGAATTCGTGAAACGCGCAGCGACGTTTTGACTCCCGGAAGGGTGTCCACCCTGACGCAAAGACGGGATAATATTCATACGTTTATTGCCGGGGATAACGGCGCGCTGGGCATGGACGTCAATTCGTTCCTGCCGGGAAACAAGCCGTTTAGCTTTCTCGACTATTCGTCAAAGCCCATTGACCCAAAACGCAGAGTTTACGAGGCCGTCTGGAGGAAGATAGCCAGTGCCTGACGCAGATAGCGTTCGAATCTTGAGCTGGTGGTTGTTAAGAAGGCGGAAGATACCTGGCGATAATCCCTTCCAGGTTATCCAGATCGCTTGGCTTGACCAAATACTCGGTTGCGCCGCAGGCTGCTGCCGTGGACCGAAACCATTCCGTTGATTGACCGCTATAAAAGATCACAGGAACGTTCTGGTCTATACTCCGAATGTGCTGACAGATTTCGACGCCAGTGCCATCCTGGAACTGGTAATCAAGAATGTAGAGATCAAACCGCTCCTTATTGATTAATTCAGTCGCTTCCTGAACCGAATAACACGGAGTCACTTTGTAACCCGACATCTCCAGCAGGGTCGACAACATTAGATTATTATCCGGATGATCGTCCACACTCAATATGCGGGCTGGTCGATTCATAACTGGACCTGTAGCGGAAATATGGACTGGGGAATGGGATTGGGTAGACGCAATCTTAGTTGTCACAGACCGCGATACCCGAAAAAGCAATCTTAAATCATAAAGAGATTAATCCCAAATGATTCTGAAAAGAGAAGTCCCAAACCGGCCAGATGGCCTTGGCAAGTGTATTGTTTTGGCTTGCGGCGCCGCTGGAATCTGCTACCATACGCCCCATCCAATCTGTAGGACCGACTCAAAAGTTGTTTCTGACTGGAGGTCCGCGATGGCGATGAATCCTGAGCAAATCTCATTTGACGATACGGTCGAACGTTACAATAAAGACTACCTTGCTGTACTGGAAACTGCTGCGAGCGGAGACTACAACAATCTTATATTCTCCTGCCTGATACTCAGGGACCTGTACGAAGCGATAGTCAAACTGGCCGATTTGCACAACGTAGAGTTTAATACCGTGCCATGCCCATTTACGTTTCGGCCGCCGGACAATTTGTTGATCCAATACGGATTCGATGAACAGCAAATACGGAATATTCGCGAATTCTCTAGTTTTGTACGCCGAACCGAGGGTAAAGAACTGGAAGACTGTCTGGCTGAGGGCGTAATGACTAACTCGCGATGGCCCGCGAAGTCCGCAGCCACAAAAGGCTGATATTGCCCTTTAACACCTGGTCAGAAATTGAAATCTACTGAAACGACCGACTCGCACAACTCACGCGCGCGCTCAACTACAGGAAGATGGGCCGGATGTGGCGTATAAACATCCAAGGCTGCCTTGTCGTCGAATATTGAAACAAGACCCATATCGTAAGATCGTGCGGCACGAACAATGTCATAACCAACCTGGAATTCGCGAATGACGTCA
>Ga0070741_10017944_pt1 | contig 11546 bp, 7 predicted proteins | sample Coa_R1_4_FD_66440 | JGI IMG/M metagenome (GOLD analysis project Ga0070741, IMG submission 66440) | Surface soil microbial communities from Centralia Pennsylvania, which are recovering from an underground coalmine fire - Coalmine... | ecosystem: Environmental > Terrestrial > Soil > Unclassified ...
TCCCCCACCAGAGATCATTCGGCGAGATCGCTCCCATCTGCACCAGCGCCTTGCCGTGACGCATGTGCGGGCCGACGCGCCGCGCCGACTCGTCGTATTGCGCCTTCGTGATCTTTCCGTTGCGCAGAAGGAACTGCCCCAGCGATTGCTCCGGCGAGTTCGAGCTGGCAAAGGCGATGTCGCCGTCCTTCCAGTAAATGGTGCGCTCGAGTCTTCCCTGGCGGACGACGAGACGCGCGTGTGCACGGATCATGCTCACGAAGCTGAGCACGTCCGCGACCTGGATGCGTCGCAGATCACCTTCGAGTATCGGTGTTTCGGCCATGGACCCCGACGGCGATAACTGTCGCAGACATTGGGCAGTGAATCAAGAGACGGAGGCGTGGACCCGCGCCGCGCGCGGCACGACTTCGCGCAGCGCGGCCACCGCGCGAGCGATCTCCCCGGCCGTGGTCAGGCGGCTCAGCGAGATGCGCACTGTGCTCCGCGCCTCGTCTGCTGGGAGTCCCATCGCCAGCAGCACCCGGCTCGGCTCGACGCGTCCGGAGGAACAGGCCGAGCCGGTCGACACGGCAATCCCCTGCAGGTCGAGCCCGATGACGATCCCCTCGCCGTCCGCACCGCGGAATGTGATGCTGCTCGTATTCGGCAGCCGGCGGACCTCGGCGCCGTTGATCACCGCGTTGAGTCCCGCGACCTCCCGCTCGAGCCGGTCGCGAAGCTCCGCCATTCGCGCGCGGAACTCTCCCTCCGCCGCCAGTTCCGCGGCCACGCCGAAGGCGACTGCCGAGGGCACATTCTCGGTTCCCGCGCGGCGGCGCCGCTCCTGCGAACCGCCGAACAGGAAACGCTCCAGGGCCAGCCCCTGCCGGACGTAGAGCGCGCCGATGCCCTTCGGCGCGTGCAGCTTGTGCGCGGACATGGCCAGGGTATCGACGCCGAGCGCCGCGACATCGACATCGATCTTGGCGATCGCCTGCACCGCGTCGCAGTGCAGATGGATGCCTCGTTCCCGGCAAACGCGACCGATCTCCTCGACCGGCTGCACCACACCGGTCTCGTTGTTGGCCAGCATGACCGCCACCAGTCGCGTGTCGGGGCGGATGGCGGCAATGACGTCGGCGGCGGCGATCTTGCCGCTGCGCGCAGGCGCGACCACGGTCACCTCGTGGCCCCGGCGGCCGAGCTCCTCGACCGGCTCGATCACCGAGGGGTGCTCGATGGCCGTTGTGACAATGTGATGACGACCGCCGCCGGGGACGGCGCCGAAGATCGCGGCATTGTTAGACTCGGTACCGCCGCTGGTAAAGACGATCTCTCGCGGGGTGGCGCCGACCAGGCGGGCCACCGCTTCGCGGGCGTTCTCGATGCGACGGCGCGCGGTCTGGCCTTCTTTATGAATACTCGACGCGTTCCCGTGGACCTCGCGCAACGCCTCGTGCAGCGCCTCGAGGACGGCTGGATGCAACGGCGTCGTGGCGTTGTTATCGAGGTAGATTCGCATCAACAGGACCACCGATGAAAAGGACCGCCCTCGCAGCTTTCGCAGTCACCCTCATCCTCGTCACCCCAAACATTGTCGCCCAGTCGAACAATTCTGGCGAACCCTCCAAGCCGCAGCAGCAGGCGCCCGGGATCCGCAAGCTGTCACGGCGCGAGCGGAAGGAGCGGATCAAGAACCTTTCCGACAAATACCGCAAGTTTCTGGAAGACGTCGAGCCGATCATGCAGGATTCCGAGCTCGACACTTTTCTGCTGCTGGAGACCGACGCCCAGCGCGAGGTCTACATCACCGACTTCTGGCGCCGCCGCGATGCCATGCAGGGGACTACGAACTACACCTTCCACGACGAATACTACGCGCGCCTGGAGAAGGTGAAGGAGCAGTTCAAGAACGTCTCCTCCGATCGATCGCGCATCTATCTGATCCACGGCGAACCGGCGGAGATCATCGACTCGCAAAATTGCCGGCTGCTGGTGCCGGTTCAGGTCTGGAAATACACCTACATCCCGGCGATCGGCCACAACGTCCGCTTCCTGTTCTACGTCCCGCGGCTGGGAATCGACTACAAACTGTGGATCCCGTACGGGGTCGGCACCAACGATCCGCAATCGATGGCCGAACTCATTTCGCAGGACGCCATGGCCGGGGACATGACCGGCCAGGGCACCGGGCCCGTGAAGTACGTCTTCGGACCGGTCAATCCCTACAGCACGATGACCAACCTGGAGTTCCAGTGCAAGGACGGGGACGAGATTCAGAAAGCGATCTACCAGTCGCAGCTCAACAAAACCGACCTGATGAAGGTCTTCACTCCGCCTGAGGTCAATGAGGAGGACGTGCACAAGATCCTCCGCTCGGTGGTGCTGGCGGATCCGAACGCCCCGCAACTGACGACCGACTTCTCCATCCGTTTTCCCGCCAAACAGGGCAGCCGCACCGACGCGGAGATGACGCTGTTCGTTCCCCGCGCGCAGCTCACGGCGAAGGACGTGGGCGGCACCAGGACGTTCAGCCTCGACGTGACGGGCGAGATCCTCAAAGACGGCGAAATGTTCGAGAACTATCGCTATCGCTTCGACTATCCCGCCGACATCAAGGACGAGAAAGTCGCGGCGGTGGTCGATCGCTTCCTCCGCCCGGCCAGTTACAAGGCGCGGCTGAAGATCCAGGACATGAACTCCGGCGCCGAGGCGATCGTGGAGAAGGACATCACCGTCCCGGAGATCATGGACACGCCCGAACAGCGGGCCATGAAAGAGGTGGCCTCGAAGGCGCTGGCCCAGCTCAAGGACCAGATCGAGTCGAACACCACGCACCTGCGCATCGTGCCGCTTCCGAACGATCTGCTCGTCGGCTTGCAGCACATCGAGACCATCGCCTTCGGCGACGAGGTCAAGGCGGTGGAGTTCTATCTCGACGGACGCAAGGTGATGGTCAAGCGCCAGCCGCCGTACACGCTCGATCTCGATTTCGGCGATGTGCCGCGGCAGCATCGTGTCCGCGCCATCGGGCTCAACGACAAGGGAGAAGCGATCACCGGCGACGAGATCCTGGTGAACACGGGCAACGAACCGTTCCGCGTGCGGATCGTGTCGCCGCGCGTCGCGCTCAACGTGCACGGCAAGACGCGCGTGGAAATGTCGGTGCACGTGCCCGAGGGGAAGAAACTCGACAAACTCGAGCTGTTCCTCAACGAGACGCCGATGGCCACGCTCTACGGGCCGCCCTACGTGCAGACCATCGACATCCCGAAGACCGAGGGGGTCGGATACCTGCGCGCGGTGGCCACGCTCAAGGACGATCCCGCCCAGCCCCCCATCGAAGACCTGGTGATGATCAACACGCCGCAGTTCATGGAGGAGGTCAACGTCCACCTCATCGAGCTGCCGACGACGGTCATCCGCAACGGCAGACCGGTGAACGACCTCCCCGAATCTGCCTTCAAGGTCCTCGACGAGGGGAAGCCGGTCAAGGTGACGAAGTTCGAGCACGTCGACAACCTCCCGCTCTCGCTCGGCCTGGCCATCGACACCTCGGCCTCGATGCAGCCGCGCATGGACCAGGCGCGCAAGGCCGCCTCGCAGTTCTTTTCCGGCGTGATGCGCAAGGGCGACCGCGCGTTTCTCGTCTCCTTCGACACCCAGCCCGAGCTGATTCAGCGCTGGTCACCGAATCTTTCGGATGTCAACGCGGGGCTGGCGAAACTCCGCGCCGAAGAGGCGACCGCGCTCTACGACGCCATCGTTTACTCGCTCTACAACTTCGTGGGCATCAAGGGGCAGAAGGCGCTGATCCTGGTCACGGACGGCCGGGACACCGCGTCGAAGTTCTCGTTCGATCAGGCGCTCGAGTACGCGCGACGCGCCGCCGTGCCCATCTACGCCATCGGCATCGGCATCCGCGGCACGGATGTCGACGTCCGCTACAAGCTCGGCAGGTTCTGCAGCGAGACCGGCGGGAACGCTTACTACATCGACAACGAGATGGAACTGTCGCGCATCTACAACGAGATCCAGACGGAGCTCCGTTCACAGTACATCCTCGGTTTTTATCCGGGCGACGACGTGAAACCCGGCTCCAAGTGGCGCGAGGTCTCCGTGCAGGTCAGCGAGGGACGGGCGAAGACGATTCGGGGGTACTACCCGTAACAGGGCGACCCCTCGCCCGGCCCTTCGCTTTGCGCTGGGCGAGGAGAGTTCAAGGCTCCTGCTTCACCGCGTTCCCGTCTGCATCAACAAAATGGATCTCGCCGAGGTTGAGCGCGCGAACCCCGCTCTCGATCTTCGCCCGGTCGCCCACCACCACCCACACCAGATTGTCCGGGCGCACGACTTCCTTCGCCGCGTTCTCCGTTTCCTGAACGGTCATGGCGTTCACTTTGCCGGCGTAGGTGTCGAAATAGTCGGCCGGCAGATTGAACTGCACCATCTCGCGGATCGCCGCGGCGACCTGATTCGATGTCTCCCATCGCCCGGGAAGCGTCAGCGTCATACTTCCTTTGGCCCTGGCCAGTTCCTCGGCGGTGACCGGGCGCGAGGCGACGATCTCGTGCAGCTCGCGGTTCATCTCCGCGAGTGACTCTTTCGTTTTGTCGGTCTGCACGGGGGCGAAGGCGATGAACATCCGCTGGCCGCGCGCGTCCGGCAGGAAGCTGAACGCGCCGTAGGACCAGTGCTTGTCCTCGCGCAGGTTCATATTCAGGCGTGAGACGAATGCGCCGCCGAGGATGGTGTTCATGGTCTCGATGCCGACCTCGTCGGGGTTTGATTTGGGAGGAGCGACGACGCCCGCGATGAGAACCGACTGCAGGGCGCCCGGCTTGTCGATGAGATAGACGGCCGGCTTCGCGTTCACGGCCACGCGGCCGATGTTCTTCTTCGGCACGTCACCCCGCTTCCACGACGCGAACAGCGCCTCGAGCTTCGGCTGGATCTCGGCCAGCGTGGTGTCGCCCACGACGACCATCGTGGCGTTGTTGGGCTTGAACCACGTCTGATGGAACTTCACCAGATCGTCGCGAGTGATCTTCGCCACCGACGCCTCGGTCCCCGATCCGGTGAAGGGGTTCCCGTAGGCATGATTCGGTCCGTAGATCAGCCGCGGCAGGACGCGCAGGGCCATCTGGCTCGGACTGGCCTTCTCACGCTGGATCGCGGCGATCATCAGTTTCTGCCGCCGGGCGAAGTCGGTCTGGTTGAAGGCGGGATGGAGAATGACGTCCGCGTACAGCGCGAGCGCGTCATCGAGCGTGGTCTTCAGCGCGGAGAGATTGACGAATGAGGTGTCGATGTTCGATCCGGCGTTGAGGTTTGCTCCGAGGCGCGCCAGATCGGTGCTGATCTGAATTCCGTTGCGCGTCGCGGTCCCCTCGTCGAGCATCTGCATGGCCAGGGAAGCCGTCCCCGGATTGACCGACTGATCGCTCGCGTATCCCGCGTCGAACAGCAGGCTGAAATTGATCACCGGCACGGTGTGCCGCTCGGCGACAAGGATCTGCATGCCGTTCGAGAGGCGGGCGCGCTGAACTTTGGCGAACTTCGGGGGCGCCGGGGTGCCCGGCTCCGGCATCTTCGAGCGGTCGGCGCCCGTCGCTGCCGGCGCATAGTTCGGAAACGGCACGATTTCCAGGTCGTAGACCCCGTCTCCAAGCCACTCGCGCCCGACGCGCTGCAGGTCCGCCGGCGTGGCGTTGGCGATCCACTGCAGTTTCTTCTTGTACGCGTCGGGGCTGCCGCCGTAGACCTGGCTCTGGGCCAGGATGTCGGACTTCCCGCCGAATCCGCCGATGCGCTCCGCGCCGCGGACGAAGCGCGCGAAGTACTGCGTCCGCACGCGGTCGAGTTCGTCCTGCGTGGGGCCGCTGGTCAGCAGCTTCGCCATCTCTTCGTTGACTTCCTTCCGAATCTGCGTCAGGTCATCGCCCGGGCGTGCCGTCGCGGTGATCATGAACAGGCTTCCGATTTCGCGGTCGTCGAGAAATGCGCCGACTGCCGTGGCGATCTGGTCGTCGTACACGAGCCGCTTGTAAAGCCGCGATGCCTTGTCGCTGACCAGGACATCCGACAGCAGATCGAGGTACGCCTCATCCGGAGTGCCGAGGCCCGGCACGTTCCACACTTTGTAAAGCCGCGCCTGCGGTACGCGGTCCTGCGCCACCTCGAATTGCGATCCGCTCCGCCTGGCTACCCAGGAGCCGAAATGCGCCACCGGCGGTCCCGGCGGGATGTCGCCAAAGTACTTCTCCACCTTCTGCTTCGCCGTCGCCGCGTCGATGTCGCCGGCGATGACCAGCACCGCGTTCGAGGGACCGTAGTACGTCTTGAACCACTCCTTGACGTCGTTCAGCGACGCGGCGTTGAGATCTTCCATCGAGCCGATGACGGTATGGGCGTAGGGATGTCCCGCGGGGAAAACCGCCCTGGTGATCAGCTCCTCGCTGATCGCGTACGGCTGGTTCTCTCCCTGCCGCTTCTCGTTCTGCACCACGCCGCGCTGCTCGTCGAGCTTCCCCTGATCGATCGCGCCGAGGAGATGTCCCATGCGATCGGATTCGAGCCACAGGACCATGTCCAGCGCGGGCGTGGGAACGTTCTGGAAGTAGTTCGTCCGGTCCTCGTTGGTTGTGCCGTTGAGGTCCGTGGCCCCGATCTTCTCCACCGCTTTGAAGTAGTCGTTGTTGTAGTGCTCGCTGCCGTTGAACATCAGGTGCTCGAAGAGATGGGCGAAACCGGTCTTCCCTTCCTTTTCGTTTTTCGAGCCGACGTGGTACCAGACATTCACCGCGACGATGGGCGCCTTGTGATCCTCATGGACGATCAGAGTCAGACCGTTCTTGAGCACGAATTTCTGATACGGGATGTCGATCTGCGGCACGTTGGCGGCGAAGGCACCGGTGGCCACGAGAAGAGCGGCGATGAACGAACGCATGGAGGTCCTCCTGTCGGGTTTGGACGACGTGACGGCGCGCAACTATAGCGCCTTCGGAGTACGGCGGCCCCTCACCCGGCCTTCGGCCACCCCTCCCCGCTTCGCCGGGGCGAGGGGAGTTCGAAATCCAGTCTGGCGCTACGCCCCGCCCTTGCGCTCGCGCGCCAGCCGCTCCCGCTCGGCGGTGCGCTCGGCGCGGCGCTGGTTGGCCTCGTCCTTCAGACGCCTGGCGATCTCCGATCCCGTCGCCGTCGTGGCCAACCCTCCCTCGGCCGTCTCGCGGAGCCCGCGCGGAAGCGCCCGCCCGATGCGCACCATGGCTTCCACGATCTCGTCCATCGGAATGACCGAGTCGACACCCGCCAGCGCGAGCTGCGCCGCGGTCAGACCGTGCACCGCGAACAGCGCGTTTCGTTTCACGCACGGCACCTCGACCAGCCCGCCGACCGGATCGCAGACCAGCCCCAGCGTGTTCTTGAGCGCCAGCGCCGCGGAATGAATCGACTGGTGCGTGTTGCCGCCCATCATGTAGGCCACTCCGGCGGCCCCCATCGCGGAGGCTACGCCGACCTCGTTCTGACAGCCGCCCGCCGCGCCGGAGATGTTCGCCGACAGGGCGATGATCGATCCGATCCCGCCGGCGACGACCAGGGCGCGCACGGTTTTCTCGGGATCGATGCCGCGTTCCTCTTCCAGCGCTAGCAGCATGCCCGGCACGACGCCGCCCGCGCCGGCGGTCGGCGCGGCCACGATCACCCCCATCCGCGAGTTCTCCCCCATCACCGCGAGTGCGTACAACTCCGCTTTCACGGTCAGCGGATCGAGGAAGGTTTTCCCGCCGTTGAAGGCCTCGGCGAGCAGCCTCGCTTCGTTGCCGACGAGCTTGCCCATCGACACGCCGCCGTGCTGCCCCCGCTCGACGCACTCGCGCATGACCTGCCGGCGCTTGCGCAGCGCTTCCAGAATCTGATCGCGCGGAATGCCGTGTTCCTGTTCGTCGGTTTCGAGGAAGACCTCCGCCAGATCGCGGCCGGCGGCAAGCTGCTCGAGCTGAGCAAATGTTTCGATCATGACAACCTGACAACGCGACAACCGGACGACCTATTCACGGAATCCGGTCCAGATACCGCGCCTCATCCACATCCGCGACCGCGCGGATCCGTTTCAGTGCCTCCGAAGACAGCGGCGAGTCGACGTCGATCTGCATGAACGCCTCCTTGCCACGCTGCTTGCGCGAACAATAGAGCGATGCAATGTTGATCCCCTCCTCGGCGATCACCCGCGTCACCTCGGAGATCATCCCCGGGCGGTCGCGATAAAAAAGCAGCAGCGTCGGCGAGTCTCCCTTGAAACGGGCCTGAAAGCCGTTGATCTGGAAGACCTCGATGACTCCGCCCCCGATCGACGATCCGGCGATCTCCGCCTCGCCGACTTTCCCTTCGATCTCGATGCGCACCGTGTTCGGATGCACCTCGCCGAGGTCTTCTTCGTGGAATTCGATCTCCACGCCCATCTGCTCGGCGATCCGCAGCGCCTCCGGGATGCGCGGATCGTCGACGTTCAGGCCGATCGCGCCGCCGGCCAGCGCGAAGTCGGAGCCGTGCCCGCGATAGGTCGCTGCCAGCGGTGGATGAAGATAGAACCGGACCGCGACCGGTTCCTCGTCGAGGATCTCGCGCGCCACGCGCCCCAGCCGCGCCGTTCCCGCGGTGTGGGAACTCGACGGGCCGACCATGACCGGACCCATGACGTCGAGAATGGAGACTTTGCGATCGTGCCGGACAGCCATGCTCGTGCAATTCTAGCGGTGTACACTGCCACTCCGCGTGAGTGACAAACCCGTCATCCTCGTCGTCGACGACGACGGTCCGATTCTCGCGCTGATGCGCAACCTGCTCAAGGAATTCGGGTTTCAGGCCGTCACGGCCACCGATGGTGCCCGGGCGATCGAGGCCGCCAGCCAGCAGCGGCCCTCGCTCGTCCTTCTGGACAAGAACATGCCCGGCATGAGCGGAGATGAAGTCATCCAAACGCTTCGTGCGCGGCCCGGATTCGACCGGCTGCCGATCCTGATCCTCAGCGGCGAGCCGGTCTCGCGCGACGAACTCGCCGCGCTTCACGCCGATGGAGCGGTGCTCAAGCCGTTCGATGTGACCGCTCTCATCCAGGAGATCCGGCGTCACCTATAATCCGATCCCGGAGGCCCACCATGGCTCACGAACTCGACCGCCTGGTGCGCGACGCCGTCTTCGGCGACGCGACTACCAGATCGGCGGCACGCAAACAGATCCACCTGGAGGCCCGCAAACGCGGCGCCGTCTCCTCGAGCGTCTACCCGCTGTACATGGCCATCGGACGCGGTGAAGTCTCACGCCGATTCACCGTCCCGGCATTCAATCTTCGCGCCCTGACCTACGACGCGGCGTGCGCGCTGTTCCGCGCGGCAAAACGTCACGCCGTGGGCGCGTTCATCTTCGAGATCGCCCGCTCGGAGATCGGCTACACCGAGCAGCGCCCGGCCGAGTATTCGGCGTGCGTGCTGGCGGCCGCGATGCGCGAAGGATTCGAAGGGCCGGTGTTCATCCAGGGCGACCACTTCCAGGCCAGCGCGAAGAAGTGGGCCACGGCGGAAGGGCGGGCAGCGGAGATCAAGGCGCTCGAATCACTCATCGACGAGGCGCTGGCCGCGGAGTTCTACAACATCGACATCGACACCTCGACGCTGGTCGATCTCAGTTTCAAAACGCGCGATGAGCAGCAGCGCGCAAACTACGAGAACACCGCGCACCTGACGAAGCACATCCGGGCGAAGCAGCCGAAGAGCGTCACCGTGTCCGTCGGCGGCGAGATCGGCGAGGTCGGCAAGTACAACACGCGGCCCGACGAAGTCCGCGCCTACATGGACGGACTGCGCCGGCTGCTCGGCGGAACGACCGGCATCAGCAAGATCTCCGTGCAGACGGGCACCTCGCACGGCGGCGTACCGCTGCCCGACGGAACGATCGCCCAGGCCAGGATCGACTTCAACGTGCTCCGCGAGGTCACCGCGATCGGACGGAAAGAGTACGGCATCGCCGGATCCGTGCAGCACGGGGCGTCGACGCTTCCGGAGTCGGTGTTTAACAAGTTCCCGGAAAGCGACGCCGTCGAGATCCACCTGGCAACCGGATTCCAGAACATGATCCTCGACGCGCCGTCGTTCCCGTCGGACATGCGGCGGGCCATCCGCGATTTCTGCTTCGCCAACGCGGCGGACGAAAGGAAAGCAGGCGAAACCGAGGAGCAGTTCGTCTACAAGACGCGCAAGAAAGCGCTCGGGCCGTTCAAACAGCGCATGTGGGACATGCCCGACGCCGCAAAGAAGCCGATCATCGACGCGCTGGAAGCGAAGTTCGAGTTCCTCATGGAGAAGCTCGGCGTGTTCGACACGCGCGACATCGTGGCCAAACACGTTCCCGTCTCGCCGGGCGAGCTACCGGCCTACAGCGCCGCCTCCGAAGAGCTGACCGCCGCGGCGGTGGTCGATCCGAACGAAGGGGAGTAGACGCAGACCTCCCGTGCTCCATCTGGCGCGATATCGCGACATCGCCGTGGCGCTCGGCGCGAGGGGCGCCGAGGAGATCCTCGCCGCCTCGGCGGGGCTGGCGTCGGCGATCACGGCGGAGATGCTCCGTCAGACAGGCGCGGGGGCGGTCAGCGCGCGCATCCGGACGCTCGACAGCTTCGCCCGGTACGTGGTCAACGAAGGTGGCGAATATCCCCGGATCCCCTCCGACGCGGAGCGTCGCCTGGCCATGCACAGCGCCATCGCCGCGATCGACGATCCGATGATGGAGACGCGCGGCATCGCCGCGATGCTCGAGCGCTCTTACCGCGACATCCGCGACAGCGGCATGACCCTGCGCGAATTCGAGGCCCGCATCCGCGAGGTGCGCGCCCCCTCGCGAACGGCGTTGATCGTCCGCGCCTGGCGTACCTACGAACGCCTGATCGCCGAGGCTCAGGCAGTCGATGCCGCGGATGTGATCGCCAGCGCGGCGGAGCTGATCGCGTCGGGCCGCGTGAACGTCGCGCCGCAGGTCGTCGCCGGGTTCTACGACATGACCGGCGCGCAGTTGAAGCTCGTCTCCGCGCTCGGCGCCGTGGGAAAACTGCAGGACTTCTTTGTTCCAGCGGGCGAAGGCGACGCCTACGCATTCGCTGCGCGCCTGATCACCCTCGTTCATGGAGCGGCGGCCTCGGTCGCCGGACCGGACCGGCTGAAGCCGGCGCTCCATGTCCGCCAGAGCGCCGACGAGGACAGTGAACTTCGCGTTGTCTGCGCCGCGATCCGCGATCTGCTCGATGCCGGAACGCCCGCCGCGAGCATCGGAATCACCGCCCGTTCGCTCGATCCCGACGACGTTCGCCTGCTGCAGCGCTTTTCGGCGGAGCTCGGCTTCGGCATCAGTGAAGACCTCCCGACCCCCCTGCTCGCCCACCCCCTCGGCCGCGGGATCGCCAACCTGCTGCGCCTGCGCGAACGCGACTACCCGCGGGCCGAAGTCATCGACCTGCTTTGCGACGGCTTCCGGCCGCGGCAGCAGATCCGAGTGGATGACCTCGACATCGCCAC
>Ga0070741_10017945_pt1 | contig 11544 bp, 7 predicted proteins | sample Coa_R1_4_FD_66440 | JGI IMG/M metagenome (GOLD analysis project Ga0070741, IMG submission 66440) | Surface soil microbial communities from Centralia Pennsylvania, which are recovering from an underground coalmine fire - Coalmine... | ecosystem: Environmental > Terrestrial > Soil > Unclassified ...
GTGATAGCTGAGACGATCGCCGCTCTGCATCGCATCGATCAGCTCATCGGGTGACCAGCCCAAAGGCCAGGTTTCATTTAGGGAATCGTAAGCTTCGCGCAAGCGCGTCATCGCTCCGGCAAAACCATCGAGATCCTTGCGGCGGGCGACGAGGTCGGCATTGCGCTTTATCTGAATCGTTACCGTACTGCTGACCGGAAAATGCGAAGTTGTGATGATGGTGTCCAGTCGGTTACCGTCGTAGCGCCAGCCGACTTTGTTCTGAGCTGATGTGAGGGTCAGCGGCTTGCCGTTCACGGTTACCGATTCTGGCGGCCAGTCTCCTGGCAAACGAATTTCATAGGAGCGCTGCGTCGGCATGCCGGCATATCCGCCTCGAACGGGAGCGACCGTCACCGTGAGGGCTCCGTTCGTTTCGGAAGCGTGAAGATCGGTCCAGGCGTCCTTTCCAATTTGGTAATCCCGTGCCTTCCCGGAATCCTCGTATAGCGTGTACGAAGACTTCTCTGCGGTAGTCAACGGGAAAACGTTCACAATCAGAGGATCGATCGGCTTCTCGCCGGTGTGCTCCACCTTCGGTGCCATGGGGACGATCGCTCCAGCGCGTACATAGACGGGAGTCTCGCGAATCGAGAACTTGCGCGTGAGTTCGGCGGGGCCACTGAAGTGCTTACCGGTGCTCCACTCGATCCACTCGCCTTCCGGCAGCCAAATCGATTCGCTGGCCAGGCCGGTGGCTTTATCAATCGGACTCACGACTGGCGCGACGATCATGTTGTCACCGAATATGTATTCGTTTTTCGTCGTATATGCCTGCTCGGCTTCAGGCCAGTCGTAATAAAGCGGACGAAGGAAGGCCACGCCCGTGTCGTATGTTCGGCGCGCCTCCGTGTAGATGTAGGGAATGAGCGCGTAGCGAAGATGAAACTCGTCGCGCATGATGTCAGCGTAAGGCTCGGGATAGGCCCAGATGCGTCGTTCCGATTCGGGATTCTTTGTGGTGTGCGTGCGCAGGATCGGACTAAAAGTCCCGAACTGGATCCAGCGCGTGTACAGCTCGGGATCGACTGCGCCGGGCATGTGTCCGCCGATGTCGTGGCTCCAGTACGCGTAGCCAACGTTCGCTGCAGTTGCCGTGAACCATGGCTGGAACGCGAGCGAATCCCAAACGGAAATCGTGTCGCCGGAGAACCCGATTTCATAGCGATGATTTCCGAGTCCGCCCCAACGGTGAAAGAGCAGCGGACGCTTGCCTTCGCGCTCCTGGTCGGTGAAATGTACGTAATTCAGCCACCACGTCGGATTCACGCCAGCCGTTTTTGTATCCTTCTCCTGCTGCCAATCGAGCCACCAGAAATCGACGCCCTGCTTCTCCAGCGGATGGTGCAGCACGTCCATGTAGTTCTCTGCGAACTTCTTATTCGTGATATCGAACGGAACGTACTTCTTCGTCGCCGGATCGATGCCCATGCGTCGTGCCATCTCGGGATAAGCTTGCTCCCATGGCTGCACTCCCGAGGCGGGATGCAGGTTCAGGGTGGCCTTCAGCCCCTCGCTCTTGATGCTCTTCATGAAGGCATCAGGATCCGGGAAGAGCAGTTTGTTCCACGTGTATCCCGACCAGCCGAGCGTGTGTCCTGATTGATCTTTCTCCTGCGAGAACCAGTTCTGATGAAACGTGAGGTGCCAGTCCATATCGATCACCAGCACATCGAGTGGGACATCGTTTTCGTGGAAACCGCGCACCAGGTCTTGAAATTCCTGGTCGCTATACGCCCAGTAACGCGACCACCAGGTTCCAAAAGCGAACCGTGGCGGCAGCGGAATCTTGCCGGCGACTCGCGTGAAGTCTGTTAGTGCCTGCTTATAGTTGTGTCCGTAGCCGAAGAAGTACCAGTCCTGCCGATCGCCTTCCGGACGCTCCATCACCCACGGCCACGGGCTCTGCTCGCCTTGCGCGAAACGAAAGTCATCGGAATCGAACAGTGGCCGTTTGGAGTCGTCCACCAAGACCCATCCATCGCGCGAAATCAGTCCTGGGTCGATCGGCTCGCGGGTCTTTCCGCCTAGTGCGCCGTCGAGCGTGCGCGTGGTGCCTTGAAGATTTCCTTTGTCCTCCATCCCAGGATGCCAACTGACTTGATTGCCATTGAGAGTGAAGTCGATGTGCAGATCATCGGCGGTGAATTTTCTATCGCCCGGTTGCTTGTACGAGAGCGCCAAGGCATCGGTCTTGAGATCAAGGACATTGGAGTCACCGTCGTTGTGCTCGGAATGCGTGAACTTAGGGACCGGAAGGCGGCGATTCAAGAAGACAAGCGATGGATGATTTTCAAATTTCCCATCTGCAGCCCATTCCAAGCGAATCAGCTGCGGTGTGAGCACCGTAAACCGCACATTGCCGAGGACGACAACGGCCGCGGGATCGGCGACAGGGTTGTAGAGTCCGGGCAAAGTCTGCGCTGGTTTGGCTTGCTGTGCAGAAGCAAATGCACAGCAGAGCAGCAACGACAGAAGCGCACAAAGAGATCGAGAGGTTTTCAGGATCATAGAAGGGTGTCGAAACACACGGGGAGCCGGGCGCCCTCGCCCGGGTGTTTCGCAGCAAGCCCAAGAGTCTAGCTGATTATGAAGAAAGTTCAATTGCGAACGTTTCAACAAGACAGTGTGGGCCAAGCAAAACCCGGGCGAGGGCGCCCGGCTCCACGTTGAGCTTAATCATGTCAGGCTTATCGCCGCAGCAGGTGAACGCCGAACCACTTCTGCTGATCAAACCAGGAGCACTCGCGGCGCAACCCAGCGTTGTCAAGCATTCTGTCCACCATGTCCATCGAGAATTTCGTGCTGTTTTCGGTGTGAATGGTCTCGCCCTCGCGGAAGCTTACAGTGATGTCTAGCGCCTTTACTGGCACAGCCTGATCAATGAGGCTTTCAAGATGCATCTCGATGCGGCTCTGTTCATCATTCCAGCGGATGCGGTGCGCGAAGGTGCTGAGCTTGAACGAAGCCCCGAGTTCGCGGTTCATGCGGCGAAGAAGATTCTTATTGAACGCCGCAGTCACGCCTTGCGCATCGTCGTATGCGGGAATGAGTAAATCGAGGCTCTTACGCATATCCGTGCCAAGCAGGACGGCATCGTCAGGCGAGAGGCTGCGACGAACATCAGCGAGCAGGCGCGCGGCCTCAAACAGCTCGAAATTGCCGATGCTGGAGCCGATGAACAGCACGAGCTTGCGTCCCGCTGAGCGTGGTACCTGAGCCAGACCACGGCCGTACTCAGCGTGAATGGGCCGCACCTTCACGTCTGGACACATCGAACGCAGACGGAACTGGGCATCGCGCAGGGCAGCCCCTGAAACATCAATCGGAATGTAATTCGCTTCGCCACGCGCGTCGACGGCAGCGTCGAGCAGTAAGGTGGTTTTGGAAGCACTGCCAGCCCCGAGTTCCACCAGCGTCTCCGGATTGCCCGCCGCAGAGATGATCTCATCAGCGTACTCGCTCAGGATCGCCCGTTCCGTGCGCGTGAGGTAATACTCAGGCAATTCCGTGATGCGCTCAAAGAGCAGAGAGCCTTGATGATCGTAGAAGAGTTTTGCTGGAAGCCATTTTGGGAACGAAGTCAGCCCTTCGAGGACTGCGCCGGCGATGTCCGGCAGCTCGCGAATTGCAGGAACGACTCTAGATACCATCCGAAGCCAGCCTTATCCCGGTGAATTGCCAGCGGGCTGGCGCGGGGAAGAAATTCCGATAGCTTGCGCGAATGTGCGATTGAGGGGTGGCGCAGGAGCCGCCGCGCAGAACCCATTGGTCGCACATGAATTTGCCGTTGTACTCGCCCAGCGCCCCTACTGCAGGGCGGAAGCCGGGATAGGCAACGTAGGGGCTCGATGTCCATTCCCAAACATCACCAAAGACCTGTCTCAGGGGAAATGCGGTTTCGGAGCTCTTCGCCGGCTCAGGATGAAATATGCCTTCTTCGACGAGGTTTCCTTCTGTAGGAAGAGTGGCGGCTGCATGCTCCCATTCTGATTCGAGCGGCAGGCGCGCGCCTCTCCACCGAGCAAAGGCATCGGCTTCGAAGTAGCTCACGTGGCAGACGGGCTCGTCCAGCCGAAGCTCCACCATACCTGCGAGGGTAAATATGAGCCACTGGTTGTCGCGGCGCTCCCAATACAGAGGAGCTTCCCAACGCTCTTGCAGAACTGTGTCCCATCCATTGGACAGCCACAGCTCCGGACGACGATACCCACCATCCTTCATGAAGTCGAGATATTCGCCATTTGTGACAAGTAGGTTCTGCAGACGGAAATCGGGAAGGAGTACTTCATGGCGCGGCAACTCGTTGTCGAAGCAAAATCCGTCGCCCGCATGTCCGATGTTGACAATTCCACCCGTAAACGCTTCCCATTCTGCATGCATGCTTCGAGCACGCTGGTTCACGTGTGCACCGCTGCGATAGGCAGGACGTAGCGGTTGGCTCCAGAATGCGTGCTTGATGTCAGTTAAGACGAGCTCTTGATGCTGCTGCTCGTGCTGCAGCCCAAGTTCGATTTTCGACAGCAGCTCCGTTTGACTCTCAATATCGAGCTCGCGGAAGAACCGGAGCATTTGCTCATCAACATACTCGCGATAGGCCCTAACTTCATCGAGCGTCGGACGCGAGAAGAGCCCGCGCGTCGCCCGGTTCGGATGATCACCTACTTGCTTGTAGTAGGAATTGAAAATGGTTTGAAAGCGCTCATCGAACGAACGATAGCTGTCGCTCTGCTCTCTCAGGATGAACGTTTCAAAGAACCAGGTAGTGTGCGCGAGATGCCATTTGGCCGGACTGGCTCCAGGGATCGATTGCAACATCTGATCTTCCGCTGAGAGCGGAGCCACCAGCGCCAGGCTGGCGCGGCGTACTTCTGAATATCGCGCCTGAAGTGGCTTTAGCGAGGGCTGCGAACCAGACCACCGGCTGCTGGACAGAGAGGTTGCCATAGTGCAATTCTGGGAATCTTAGACCGTCGGCGAAGAACAGGCGACTGGTCGAAGCCCAGCGCGCGTTCAACTACCCGCAGGTCCCGACGAGAGCTTTAGATGCGAGAGGGTGTGAAAGGTGTCAATTTAGTTTTGCAGTAACTCAGCAGTACGCCGGCCATCATGACATTTCTCGTCATAATTCAAGCCCTCAGCCCCATCTCGGCTGCTCGTCCAGGCCAATGCCCAAAGCAGTCTTAGCCACAACCTCGTGTGTGAGGAACGAGCTGGCCGGATGAATTCGCCCCAAACGCGCGTCGCGCACAAGGCGTTCGTAGCCTAGCGAGCGGAAAATTCCAGCGCCCCCGGTGACGTCGAGTCCCAAATCGACGACGCGCCAAGACCCCTCGACCGCTCGGTACTTTGCCGCAAAGATCTTGGCCGGCCATTGTGCGCCGTAATCCACGCCTTTTGACCAATCCTCAGCAACTCTGTCCAAGTGCGGACCGATAGATTCGAGTTCGATGGACATCTCTGCGACCGCATGCTGCACCTCCGGGTGGTACGCCATCGAGCGTGACACAGCTATCGATTTCTTGTTTTTCACCGATGCAATCGTCATGTCGAGAGCGCGCTTCGCCAAGCCGTAGTAGATGTTGCCGAAACCGAGCAGCGCCCAGGCAAAAATGCCCAGCACGAAACCGTCTACTCCGGCGCCGCCTGCCGGCACTACACGCGCGATGTACCGATCTGGAACAAAGACGTTTTCCAGAACGGTATCGTCGCTGCGCGTCGCGCGCATACCCAGTACGTCCCAAGTCTCTTTAATCACGTATCCTGCAGTGTCGCGCGGCATGAATGCATGCACGACTTTCGGCTGTTTCGCATCGCTCATGTCAATGCCATGCATTCCGAAGCGCGTCCAAACTGGTGTTAGGCTTCCGAACTGCTTTCGCCCCGTAAACCGATAGCCTCCTTCCACGCGCTCTGCTTTCGTCGTCGAGAGCAGCACGGGAATATCGTTGCCACTTTCAGCGTGCCCAGCAGCAAAGACCTCGCCAGCGGCTGCCTCGCGCAGCAGCCATTCCAGCGAGGGATCGCCGGCACGCCAAAGATCAGCGGCAATGCCAACCCAGTACAAGTGCATGTTCACAGCAAGTGCTGTAGCAGGCGCGTGATAGGCCAATCGCCGCTGCTCGCGGCAGACTTCGGCCAAGGTCATACCCGCGCCGCCAAACTCCGTGGGTGCAGGCATGAGCAGATACTTCGCCGCGCGTAGCTCATCGAAGTCTTCCTGGAAGAAGCGATTCTCGCGATCGTAAGCAGCGGCGCGCGAAGCGAATCGCGCCAACATCTCGTCGGTGAGAAGTGATTCGCGCGAACCCTGCTGCAGAACGGAAACTATCGATGAAAAATCCGAGCGCCCGTCGATCGCGATCGTCTTTGAAGCTGTCGCTTGTGAACTTGAATTCATATCGTCCTTCTTTCCCATTCTGAGATCCGGTCATCGAGTTCTTCGGTGTTGGTTGTCTACGGTCGTGCCTCGTAAATGATGTTGAACGGAGTTTCCGCGGCTCGACGGAAGCGGCTGAACCCAGCCCTGGTGACCACTTCGCGAATACGCGCTTCTCCCGCCTGTGCGCCCAGACATAATCCGACTTCCTGCGAGCGGGAGCAAGGCGTGCAGAGCAACGTGGAAAATGAGTAGTACACGCGGCCCACAGGATTGAGATTGTCCTTCAACTGGTCCTTCGCGTAAGGCTCGACAATCATCCAGGTGCCATCTTTCGCCAGGGACTGGCGCACGTGCGTCGCTGCACCGACCGGATCGCCCATATCGTGCAGGCAGTCGAAGAACGCGACGAGATCGTAGTCCTTGCCGGGAAATTCTTTCGCTTTACCTACCTCGAAGCTGACGCGATCGGCGACTCCTTCGCGCTTCGCAGATTCGCGCGCCGCTTCAATGGAGCCGGTGTGATAGTCGAAACCATAAAAGCGCGATTTGGCGAAGGTCTTCGCGAGCAGCAAAGTGGAAGCTCCTTTGCCGCACCCGACATCGGCGACGCGCGCACCGTTCTGGAGCTTCTTCTGCACGCCTTCCAGCGCGGGAATCCAGGAGCTCACAAGATTCGCTGCGTAGCCAGGCCGGAAAAACTTCTCGCAACCATGAAAGACATCGTCGGCATGCTCGTGCCAGCCAACTCCGGCGCCTGATCGAAATGCTTCGGTAATGCGTGGCACTGCAGTCAGCGACCCTAGAGCGAGTTGAAAGGCCCCCGGCAGGTACGCAGGGCTGTTTTCATCCGCAAGGGTAAAAGCCTGTTCTTCGCTGAGACTAAAGTTTCCCGATTTGTCATCGTACGTGACATATCCGCCCGCGGCTTGTGAAGAGAGCCACTCGCGTACATATCGCTCGTCTGTATGCGTCTTAGCTGCCAGTTGGGCGGGTGTCATTGGGCCGGCCGCCAAAGCTTTATACAAGCCGAGCCTCTCCCCAATCACTACCATGCCGGCGTGGACCGACGCGCCCAGATCATTGACGAATTGTCCGATGAAAGCATTGAGTTTGTTCATATCGAGTGCGGAAGCTGGTGCTGTGCTCATTTGAGTACCCCTTTTCATTGCTGTTGGAAGTTTGGTTGCTCCCAGTGCCCAGCCCCGGCTCCCCGGCAGCAACGCACGCGGGAAGCTGGGCTGGAATTTTCTCACTGAGCAGAGAAGGATTGGCAAGAAACATTCGGATGCCAATTCACGAAGGCTCCATTTGGATTGTCCTTCCACGCCCAGACATGCAAGGTGTAGAACGCCGGAAGGCCAAAGCGGTTGGGAGCTTCGAAGTAGTGAAAGAGCTGGCCCATGAGCTCCGGCGGACCGGAATGGTGGGCATCCCACTGTGAGGCGATCACGAGAAAGTCGGCGCCGGTGAGCTTCACTTTGCCATCGGGGGTCGGCTCGTAGATCACAATCTGCGGATGCCTGGGATCGAGAATGCCGCTCGACACGAGCGCGCCATTCACGTAATGAAGTCCCATCGCTCCCGAATCGGGACCGGTTACGCAGCCGAATTGCAGCGCATATCCGTCCGCCTCAGCCACAGAGACGTCCTTGTACTTCTCAGTTGCTTGGCGAACAACGTTGAGAAGCGTCTGAGCCTGGCTGCTCATCGCATCGTTCTGTTGCGCGTTATGCGAGTGCCCATCCTGCGCCAAGGCAGTTGAGGTACACGCGCAAACCACTGCGATAAACAGCGCGACGGTCGAAAACTGTAGGTACCCCGCGAATCGTTCGAATGTCATTGGTAAACCTCCTAATCAGATTTGCGCCGCCTTAGCGCATCCCTTCCAAGTGGTCCGCAGCAGGTGGCGGCTTTGTTAGAATTCGCACTGCCGAGCGGTTTCGGACTCTCCCTCTCAACCCTCGCCGCTCGCCAGTGCGAATCTCGTCTTAGCGAGTTGAAGGTACTGCGCATTGGTGTGGGAAGTAACGAAAGAACGCCAAAGAAAGCCCAAAAGACGCACGAAATCCGGTTGGTCCTGGGGGTAACAGCGCTTTGCGGACAGGTCGCTTCAGTTACGAGTTCGGCACATTCAGGCTCGACGTTGATAAGGGCTGTCTATTCAAGAACGGTGAAGAGATCCGGCTCCGTCCCAAGGTGTTCGAGGCGCTCAGGTACTTCGTTGAGAATCCCGGCCGACTGATCGGAAAAAAAGAACTCATTGAGGCAGTGTGGCCGGACACGTTCGTGACCGACGACTCACTCGTCCAGTGCACGGTCGAGCTTCGGCGCGCTCTAGACGACACCGCCCAGCAGTTGCTTAAAACTGTGCCGCGTCGAGGGTATATGTTTACCGCGAACATCATCCAGACAGCCGCTGAAGACGAAGTTCCACCTGCAGATCGCGCATTCGGACGGGAGGAGCCTTCTCTACCCGGCGCCCCCGGCTCGTCGAAAAAACACCACGAGATACCGGTTCCACGAACCTCGCTCATCGGGAGAGAGCAGCAGCTTGCAGATGCAGCGCGCCTGCTACTGCGCGCCGACGTTCGTCTGCTGACCCTCGTGGGGCCGGGCGGCGCGGGCAAGACTCGGCTCGCACTCGCAGTGGCTGAAGCGGTGAAGCAACATTTCACCGGAGGAGTTCAGTTCATAGGTCTCGGCTCGATCAGCGATCCTGGTCTGGTAGGAAGCGCGCTGGCTAAAGCTCTCGACTTGCAAGGCGCTATCAGCCGAACGATCCCGGATCTTTTAGCTTCCGAACTGAAGGAGGCAGGACCGTTTCTTCTGCTGCTCGACAACTTCGAACAACTCCTTCCCGCCGCGACGCTGGTTGCGGAAATCCTGGAAGCGTGCCCGGCTCTCAAAATTGTGATTACAAGCCGCGCGTGCCTGCGTATTTACGGTGAACAGGAGTTCCCAGTTGCTCCTTTGGCGCAGGATTCGGCAGTCGAACTATTTGTGCAGCGCGCCAGAGCAGTGAGGCCCAGTTTTGCTATCACTGCCGAGAACGAAGGCCCAATTCGGGAAATCTGCGAAAAACTGGACGGGCTTCCCCTGGCGATCGAACTGGCTGCGGCCAGAACGCGGGTGCTCTCTCCGCTCACTATGCTCGATCGGCTGCAGAGCCGCCTGCAGCTTCTCGTAGGAGGCGCACTCGATCTGCCGGAGCGGCAGCAGACTCTACGCAGCGCGATCGACTGGAGCCATGATCTGCTGAACGAAGCCGAACAAAGGCTCTTTCGCCGTCTCTCCGTTTTCGTGGGCGGATGCACTCTGGAAGCCATAGAAGCCGTCTGCAACACGCGGCACGATCTCGATCTCGATAGCTTCGAGGGTGTCTCCTCGTTAATCGACAAGAATCTCTCGCAGAGCGTCGATCGCCCCGCTGAAGAGCAGCGCTTCACCATGCTGGAGACGATTCGCGAGTATGCGCTGGACCGCCTTCGCGCGAGCGGAGAGGAGCGCCAGGTGCGTCGTGCTCACGCCGCGTACTGTCTTGTGCTCGCCGAAGAGGGAAATCCGGAATTGAACGCGATCGATCGTGCCACGTGGCTGGCGCGATGCGATGTCGAAATCGACAACTTTCGTTCGGCTCTCGATTGGCTCTTTCAGAATCGGGAGCTCGAATGGGCCGTACGCCTCTGCATCGCGCTATTCCGGTTTTGGGACATGCGGGAGCATTTGAGTGAAGGACGCGCGAGGTTGGAAGCAATCTTGCAGCTCGCCGGAGATGAGTATGCGAGAGAGCGAGCACAGATCTGGACGTTTCTTGGCGCGCTCACTACTGCCCAGGGCGAGTTTGCTACTGCGCAGCGATACCTGAATCAGAGCCTCTCCGTCTATAAGGAGCTCGGTGACAAGTGGGGAATAGGAACTGCTTTGAACGCGCTGGCGGTCAACGCTCGCGATCGCGGGGACTATGCGGCGGCACAGACGAGTTTCGAAAAGAGTCTCGTGTTTTGGCGCGCGGTCTCAGATCGAGTATCGACTGCGCGCGGCCTTCATAATCTGGCCAACGTGCTTCGGATTCGCGGCGATTATTCGGGCGCGCAGGCGGCTGCGCGGGAGGCCACAACCATCTTTGAAGGTCTAGATGATCGCAGCGGCGCTGCGTGGTCGATCAACCAGCAGGGGGACATCGCGCGCGAGCAGGGCGAAGTCGCAACCGCTCGCGAACTCTATGAGCGTGCTCTCTCGCTATTTCGCAATGCCGGAGATCGCTGGGGCTGCGCGCGATCACTTACCGATCTTGGTCAGATATATAGCGAGCAGGCAGACTACGCTGCCGCCCTGCAGGCATACGCTGAGGCCCTCAAAATCTTTGCCGAACTGGGCCATCGCCGTGGATTGGCTCGAAGTCTCGACGGCTGCGCCTGCCTGGCTCTTGCTCAGGGCCAACCAGCCCGTGCCCTGAAGCTTGCCGGCGCCGCCGCACACCTCCGGAGCGTGATCGGTGTGACATTGACTGACGCAGAACAACAGAAGCTGGATCGGGCGCTCGCTCCGGCATGGGAAGCGATCGGCAAATCAAGAGGCGAGGAAGCCTGGGCAGAAGGAGCTGCGATGAGCTTCGAGAAAGCCATTGAATACTCGCTCGAAGAGCCGCAGTCGTTTACTTCAACGCGGTCGGGTCGATAAGGCGGCGTACAGCCGAGATTCGATCCGCCGGAATCCCGACCCGTCGCGCGTGCTCCCGAATCACGTTCTCGTCCGGCGCGATATAAACGCAGTACACCTTATCTTCAGTGACATAGCTGTGCAGCCACTGAATCTGGGGTCCTAATTCAGTGAGCTTTGCGAGAGAGCGCAGGGACAGATCGCGTATTTCCGACTCGGAAAGGGACCCTGCGCCAGGCACCTCGCGTTCAATGACAAACTGGGGCATCGATGTGCCAGTTTAGCACTGGAGATGCTTTCGCAACGCCACTCCGGAGCAACGGTCCATCCCAGTCCACATCGTCCACGTCTGTCCAGTTCCATCCCTCGATTCGCAATTTTGCGCGGTCTTTGTCCAGAAATTCATTGCCCCTGCCCTAAAAATGGGCGTAGATTTGTCGGGCAGTTTCGGCGTTTGCCGTCCT
>Ga0070741_10017947_pt1 | contig 11543 bp, 4 predicted proteins | sample Coa_R1_4_FD_66440 | JGI IMG/M metagenome (GOLD analysis project Ga0070741, IMG submission 66440) | Surface soil microbial communities from Centralia Pennsylvania, which are recovering from an underground coalmine fire - Coalmine... | ecosystem: Environmental > Terrestrial > Soil > Unclassified ...
CCCGGCGGAGTCCATAGGGGCCACTGATCATAGTAATAGTAGACCTGGCTCAGGATATTGGGAGGGTTGGCCCCGTCTTCCACGATCTCACTTGCAGGATGGTCCATGATTGTGCCCAGATTGTTGGCGTACGTGATCAGTTTCTTGCGAACTGGCGGCGCAAAAGTGCCGGTGCTGGTCCAGTCGTAGTCATCCTGCTCTGTCAGCAGACCGAGACCGGAGGTATCAAAAAAGGAGTCGTGCTTGGCTATCCGGTAGGTGGTTTCAGGATAGACTGTCTTTTCTGTGATCAGAGAGCTAGTTATGCTTTGCGAAATGCAAGGCCGACTGGCCCCGTTGTAGCAGGTCTCAACGGTCTCCAGCAGCGTTCCCGTTCCGCTTGCTCCTTGCCAAACTTGTTTCTGGGTCTCGAATATGTCAGTGAAATCGATAACCGTTTCGTTGCCTTCAGGATAAGCCGTAACATGTGTTTCAGAACCTCCAGCAGGAGGATTTTGGTTGATCCAATAGGTGGTCTGGAAGCTATTGGTACCATCGTTAACGGTACGTGTGAAGGCGGCCGTAGTTCCATCGCAGAAAATCCCATGCAACCCGCCATCGCCGCCCCAATAGCTGTAGCTGATGCTTCCACCGGTGGGCAACGTGATGCTGGCGATTCGTCCCGTTTTGTTTCCAGGGTATCCAGGCGTATCTTCGTAGGCAAACTGGTAGGAGGACCCATCGGGATAAGTAATCGAAGTAACCAATGAAATGGGCTGTGTTTGGCCCGTATCTGGTCCGTATTCAGCAATACCCGAACAACCAAAATTGGTGCGAATGTAATAGGGTGTATAGCCGACAACAACCGACTTAGATCCTGCTGGAGTCTGGTAGGTATAGTTGCTATACGAACTATCGATGGTTAGTACGTTCGCCCCTGTAGTATCCGTGAACGAGAGCCCATCACCCGTGCTGATGGAGTTCCCGTTCGCGTCGATGATTTGCGCAGGACCCGTGGTCATTGGTTGCAGGGGTCCGACACCACCATTGAACTCAAAACTCCCAGCAGATACTGGAGGAATAATACTGCCGCCTGACGGGGGGTAAACTGTTGCGCTCGGAGCGTTGGTCACTGTCAGCTGATAGCCGGAACCATCCGTTGCCTTCCCGCTGGATGAAGAGACGACCCCACCATGACAATCGCTTCCCACCCATGAATTATCGAAACTGTGTGCCGTCCCTGCTGGATCATGATAAACCCAGTTGCCATAGCTGGGAATGCAGATACCGCCGCGTTCATAGGTTACATAGCCTGCCAGCACGTCTGTGTGCTGCCGCCAGCCAAAAGAATTGTCTATTACTTGCCATTGTGGCAACATGCCTGGCCCCAAAACCGCCGGAAACCATATGGAATTGTCAAAGTGCAGGGCATACTGAAAGCCAAGACCTCGCCCCGCCTTGTTAATCACGGGAGGATCGAAATGAATGTTCAGATTTGCCAGATTAATCTTGTCAAAATGGGCACCATCGATAGTACTAAAAGGAGGGAAGCCTGTTGCCACCTGAGCATAGGAACTGGAAACCATCATTAATGAAAGCAGAACCAGGGCGAGACAGCTAAGGCTGGATTTGGGCATATGCATTCCTCTGAATTTTGAGCACGGTTTGAGGTTGAAATCGGCGGTTTCGAAGTGAACGAAACCCTACCTACAATGAAGCAAGGGGCCCCAGCAGACTTTAAAAATAGAATAACCCGTCAAGGTACGCTCCAGTCAGCGGAGTGTCAAGTTAATTTGCGCAGAATTCATGGAAAATTTATCTCCAGTTCATTTCGGGAATTTCATTTTTAAACTTATGGATTTTCGCAACAGAGGCACAGAGAAAAAAATTAATGGCGGATTTCGCGGATCACACGGATGATAACGCAAGATGCTTCGCCTGGTGCGCGGCTCAGTATGACAAGCTGTGAACGGTTTCGCTTCTTAGAAACGGCTCGGTTATAGAAGGAAGTTTGCGTACTAGATTAAAAGGCCCGCCAGGTTTTATCCTGCGGGCCTTTTGGTTAGGTTTGTAGTTTAACTTCTAGAAGGTCAGACGGAGACCGAGTTGAAGCACTCGCGCAGTATTTGCGCCTGTAATCGCCCCGAAGTTGCCCGGCGCCGCGCTCGTAGCTGGAACCGTCGCAGCGGGGTTATTCAGGTTAGCGTGGTTGAACACATTGAGGCCCTCCGCGCGGAACTCGAGCTTGAAGCGTTCGGTGACGTTGAAGTTGCGCGAGAGCGCCATATCAACCTCCACGAAACCCGGGCCGGTCAGGAAGTCACGCGGTGTAGTGCCATCTTGAGGTTGCCCGTTCACGGCGAGGACCCTGGTGCCAGTGGGAGTAAAGAAAGCAGCCGTGTTGAACCACTGAGCAGCCGTTTGGTTGGAGACGGTTGGGCTCATACCCGGTTGCAGGATGGCGCGGTCATTGTTGGTTCCATCCAGATTGATATCAGCGCCGTTGGTGACGGTGAAGGGCAAGCCGCTGTGAACCTGCACGATGGGATCAATGTTCCAGCCGTTCAGAATCCACTTGGCAATGCTGCTGCCTCCATTGTAATAGCTGACATCCCACAAGCCAGACATCACGAACTGGTGGCGTTGGTCATCATCGGTGCGGCCCCGCTCCAGGCGCAAGTTAGAAAAATCTTCCGCTCCGCCCTGAGTCGTGTTGTTCTGCAGTTGCACGCTCTCGAAGGTCTTGCCATAGGTATAGAAGCCGCTCAGGCTGAAGTGGTGCCCCATTCTCTTTGTAGTAGAGAGCTGGAAGGCGTGATAGCTCGCGGTCTGGTTGGAGCGCATAAGGAGAATCGAGCCAAAAGCAGGAATGGCCGGAGTCGGAATTACAAAACTGCTGTATGGCCGCCGAGACAGCACATTGGCGGCCACGGTCGTGGCAGTGGGAACATTAAGGACCGGATAGTTGATATCCGTCGCAAAAGGCAGATTATGGCTCAATGAGCCCACATAGGCAGCCATGATGCTCCAATCCTTGGTGAACTGGCGCTGCACCGACAGATTAAGCTGATAGGTGTAAGGCCATTCATAGTTCCGGTCTATGGCAAAAATGGTGCCACCAGAATTAAACGAGCCATCGTAGGGAAATGGGTCTTTTGTAAATCCCCGATATGGCTGGGTAAGCGTGGCGCCGGTTGTGCTTCCCGCGTTGGTAAATGTAAGGCGGGTGGCAAAGGGTTCGAAGTTGGTGGTGGTGTTCCACAGGTTGCCGGAGAGGGAGCCGTAGAAGACCCCAGCGCCGCCACGGATGGAAGTTTTGCCATCACCAAAAGGATCCCAGGCAAAGCCAAGGCGGGGCGAGAAGTGGTCCTTCCGCGTCTGAGCAACACCGCGGGGCACGCCCGGGTCGCCGGCAAAGAGCATGCCCGGAGGAGCGTTGGGGTTTACGGTTGACTGCACGATAGCTCCGGGCAAGCCAACTTCAGGACCGGGCACAAAGGTGGCTTCGCGGTTCAGGTTGCCGCTATCGGTAGGCGGAGTCTGTATGTCATAGCGCATGCCCAGGTTGAGGGTGAAACGGTTGCCGAACTTGATGTCATCCTGCACGAAGAAAGCTGTATACCAACTGTTGGTGTAGCCCTTGACCGGAGCATCCTGCGACAGGGAGTTGGGAATGCCTAACTCAAAGTCAGCCAAAGCGTTGCCGGCAAATTTTGTCGGTTTACCCGCGATGCTCACGGTGCCTGATGTCAGGCTTCCGTTGAAGCTGAAGACACCATAGTTGTTCAACAAGGTCTGCTGAATATCTTTATCGAGCGAAATCTCGCCGCCAATTTTGAACGAGTGGCGGCCGTGGTTGTAGGTAAAGACATCGCGAGCCGAGTAATAATTGGTGCCTGCTATCGGCCCGGCAATGGCATCGGTCAAGCTGAAGAAGTTGGTTACAGTGATCTGGGGCAAATTAGGCGTGCCCTGAATAGTGAATGGGCCCTGGGGGGTGAATAGTGGACCCAGCGCAAAAGGCGAACTCAAATCCGTCAGCGAAGTTCCAGGTATGTTGCGGCGGCCGCCGAAGTTGCGGGTGTAACCAAGCCAGCCCTGGTTGATCATGTGATCGTTCAAAGTCCAGGTTTCGCTCACGTTGGCATTGTACTGACGCCAATCGAGGCGCTGGGTTGACCAGGGAAGGTTGTTGTTGCCTGCCCGGATCGTGTCTTTCCCAGGGGTCTCAAAGTAGCTGATGGTCAACTGGTGATTGTGAGCCAAGGCATGATCCAGCTTGAGCAGCACCTCATTGCGGTTATCAGAGTTGGGAATAAAGCCCTGCCATTTAGTAGTTCCAGGCACATTGGGCTTTGGAATGAGATTGTTGAGTATGAACATCGCCGTAGGATCGAGGCGGCCCGCCGGAATTTTGTTACCAGGAAAAAGCTGCTGCGCCGCTTTGGGGCTGGTCGGGTCCACAATTCCAGCATCTGCGGAAAAATCGCCGGTTAGTTCAGCCGCCGTAGGCAGGATCGCTCCATTCAGAAATGGATTGGTAATCTGGCGCAAGCCTGAATAGGACAAGAAGAAAAAGGTCCTGTCATGGATGATGGGGCCACCCACGCTGCCGCCAAACTGGTTGCGGTGCAACGGAGGCTTGGGTGAGGTGGTATTGCCCCAGTCATTGGCGTTAAAGACGGTGTTGCGCACGTATTCAAAGAGGGAGCCGTGCCAATTATTTGTTCCCGATTTGGTAATCTCGTTGACCACGCCATTGGCAAAGCGGCCATACTCGGCACTGTAGCTGTTGGTCTGTACGCGGAATTCCTGTATGGCATCCGGATTGGGAGAGATGTTGCCGGTATTGCGCAGCCCGGTTATGTTGGAGCCGCCATCGAGGTAATAATTCACCGAGCCGGCGCCGCCATCCACACCGCCGTTGATGAGGGTGCGCTGCTCGGGATAACCCAGAGTTACGCCGGTGGTGTCATTTTTCTGCACGCCGGGAGTTAAAGTCAGAAGCGTATAAACGTTGCGGTTGACCAGCGGCAGGGCGGCGATTTCCTGGGGCTGCACGGTGCGGCCGATCTCAGGATTGGTGACGTTCACCAGGGGCAAGGCGTCGTTGACTTCAACGGTTTCGCCGGTCTTGCCGATCTGCATAATTACATCGGCCTGCGCGAGCTGGGCAACTTCAAGCACGATGCCGGTGCGGGTATAAACCTTGAAGCCTTTTGCGCTCACCTCAAGCTTATAGCCGCCAACGGGAAGAAATTCGATGCGGTAGGCGCCCTCTTCATTGGTCGAGACGGTACGGCTCAAATTGGTATCAACGTTGGTGGCGGTGACCTGCGCGCCGGGTATCACGGCGTTCGTAGTATCGGTCACGGTGCCTAACAGGGTTGCGGTTGTGCTCTGCGCCTGAACGCCTGTAACCACAAGCGTCAGTGACGCTACGAGAAGCAATATAAATAATTTTCTGTTCATAACTGGAGCCCTCCTGCCCCACTCATACTGATACGTGCTGGTACCTGAGAATTTGTGAAAGTACCGTAATACGAAACTCATTTGTTGTTTTTTAGGCAAAACATCAAGATCCAGTCTCCGCTGAATTTAAGTTTTGCCGTGCTTACATTGAAAATGCGCTTGTCCGGGGCATTCGACATTCACCCAATCTGCCCGAGAAAGCAGCGCAAACCGGTTGCTTTAGACGCCACAATGCAAACCCATCGCCTGCATCCAAGAGGCGCTTTATCTCCTGTCGTGCGAGTCGGCACTGCAGGAGGCTTCACTGGCTGTAACCAGATTGCTGTTGCCAAGAATATCACTCCCCGGCGGAAGTGGAAGAGGGCCTATCCTATGGAGTAACTCACCTTGGTACACTGCACCTTGGTTCCCAATGGCTTCTCGCTATACCTTAATGTACAACTAAGTACCATAATGCGGTAAGAAACTAACCGCAGAGGTTCGCGGAGGACGCGGAGACGAATTCAGAAATTCGACTTGCGAGTGCAACGGGGTCTGCTGCACAGCTGGGACGGTTTGTGCCACACAGTCATAGCTGGTGCACACACAAATAAAAAAGCCCGCAGGTTTTGTGCCTGCGGGCTGGTTGATATTTTAGGTTGAAGTTTAATCGTTCTAGAAGGTCAAACGGAGACCGAACTGAAGCAGACGCGGTTCTTGTGCGGCTATGATTCTGCCATAATTGGCCGTCCCCGCGGGATTGGTATAGCCACCGGTGGGCGGGGAGCTGCCGCCCCCAGCACCAGGGGGATTGAGGTTGGCGCGATTGAATATGTTGCTGCCCTCGGCACGGAACTCAAGGTTAAAGCGCTCGCCAAGTTTGAAGTGGCGGGCAATGGTCATATCCACATCAAAATAACCAGGACCATTGAGCAGGTTGCGGGGCATGTTTCCGTCTGTGAACTGCCCGTTCGTAGCCTGGTTCCTTACATAGAGTGAGGTATTAAACCAGCAGTTGATCGTTCCTACCCGGGCTCCCATGCTTCCATCTGCGTTAACGCAGTTGTTGGGGAACGGGGGCGGAGTGGTAGCAAATGAAGCGCGCTCATTAGCGGTGTTGCCGGTCAGGTTGGCGTCAGCACCGTTGGTAATGGTAAAGGGGAAACCGCTGTGTACCCTTATGATGGGGTCAACGCTCCAGCCATTGAGCACCCATTTGGCTATGGAATTTTCTCCACCGTAGTAGCTCAGATCCCAAAGGCCAGACATCACGAATATGTGGCGGAGATCGTCGTCAGAGCGGCCCCGCTCTGCCCGCAAGTTCGTGAAATCCTGCGCGCCGCCCATCGTCGTATTGTTCTGCAGTTGAACGCTCTCCAGGGTCTTGCTGTAGGTGTAGAAGCCATTGAAGCTGAAGTGATGGCCCATTCGCTTCGTGGCGGAGAGCTGAAAGCTGTGATAATCGGCGGTCTGGTTGGATTGCATGAGAAGAATGGCGCCGAGGGGAGTAACTGTCGGATTCAAGACTGAATACGGCCGCCGCGCCAGAATATTGGCCGAGGCAGTTGTAGCGGTAGGAGACGGAAGAGCCTGGTTGAGATCTACCGCGAAGGGCAGATTGTGGCTCATCGAACCTACGTAGGCAGCCATGATGCTCAAATCTTTCATGAACTGGTGCTGTACAGAGAAGTTAAGCTGGTAGGTGTAGGGCCATTCGAAGTTGCGGTTGGCGCCGAAGATGGAGCCACCGGCAACAAACGCGCCGTTATAGGGGAAGGGATCGCCACCCTTAAGGTTGTTGTACGGATTGCTCAGGGTTGCGCCCGTCACGCTTCCCGCATTGGCAAGGGTAAGACGAATGGCAAAGGGCTCGAAGTTGGTGGTGGTGTTCCACTGGTTGCCGGAGAGCGAGCCGTAGAAGATACCGGCGCCGGCGCGGATGGAGGTCTTGCCATCCCCGAGTGGATCAAAGGCGAAGCCTACTCTGGGCGAGAAGTGATCATGGCGGGTTGGCACGATGCCGCGAGGCACGCCAGGGTCGCCGGCAAAGAGCATGCCCGGAGGCGCAGCAGGGTTTACTGTTGACTGCACCACAACTCCGGGCAAGCCGATCTCAGGACCGGGCACAAAGGTGGATTCGCGGTTCAGGTGGCCAGTATCTACTGGCGGGGTCTGTATGTCATAGCGCAAGCCCAGGTTGACGGTCAGGCGATTGTTCACCCGGATGTCATCCTGCACAAAGTAGGCGTTATACCAACTATTGGTGTAGCCGGTCACCGGCGCATCCTGGGTTATGGAGCTTGGAAGACCAAGAAGGAAATCGGCAAAGCCGTTGCCATTGGTGGGCTTACCAGCCACGGTGCCTTTGGTGAGATTTCCATTGAAGGTAAAGACGCCATAATTGTTCAGCAGGGTCTGCTGGATATCTTTATCGAGGGAGACCTCGGCACCGAACTTAATCGCGTGACGGCCGCGGTTCCAGCTGAAGACATCGCGCAACGAGTAAAAATTCGTACCCGCTACCGGCCCGCCAATAGCCTGGCCCAAAGTAAACGTGTCTGGCCCGCCGGAGATCGCGAATTGGGGCAGGTCAGGCGTGCCTTGAATGGTAAATGCCGAACCAAAAGTCGCCAGCGAGGCATTCAGGGGCAGGCCCAGGATGCCAGCCATATTCAGGCGACCGCCGAAGTTGCGGGTATAGTTGGCCCAGATCTGGTTGATCATGTGGTCGTTCACAGTCCAGGTATGGCTCAGGTTGGCATCGTATTGGTGCCAATCGAAGCGCTGCAACGCCCAGGGAAGGTTACCAGCCGGCAATTTATCGCTCTTTCCACGGGTGTCAAAGAGGCTGGCGCTTAACTGTTGATTGTGCGTCAGTGCATAGTCTATTTTGAGCAAACCCTGATCGCGGTAGTCGAAGTTGCTGATAAAGCCCTGCCAGCCGTCGAAGACGCCGGTTGTGGTATTAAGGACGTTCGGCTGGGGAATAAAGTTGAGAACGTTGAGCGCGACAGGATCCATGCGGCCAGCCGGGATCTTGTTGCCCGGGAATTGCGCCTTCGTTTTGGGATCCACGATAGCAGGTTCACCGGTTGCGGAGAAGTCGCCGCCCCGTTCAGCAAGCGTAGGCACGACAGCGCCGGTCAAGAATGGGTTCGTGATCTGGCGCAAGCCCTCATAGGAGAAGAATACAAAAGTCTTATCATGGATGATGGGGCCGCCCACCGTGCCGCCAAACTGGTTGCGGTGTAACGGTGGAGAAGGCAGGCCGCTGGTTCCCCAGGGATTGGCGTTAAACATAGTGTTGCGCACATACTCAAACAGCGAACCATGCCAATTGTTGGTGCCCGATTTGGTGAGCACGTTGACCACGCCGTTGGCGTAGCGGCCATACTCGGCGCTGTAACTGTTGGTTTGCACGCGGAATTCCTGAATCGCATCCGGACCGGGAAGAATGTTGCCGGTATTGCGCAAGCCGGTCATGTTGTTGCCGCCATCGAGGAAGTAATTCACCGAGCCGGTGCCACCATCGACGCCGCCGTTAATCAGGGTGTGCTGCTCGGGGAAGCCCAGCAGAATGTTGGCGTCGTCATTTCTTTGCACTCCAGGGGTGAGATCTAAAAGTTTGTAAACATCGCGGTTAACCAGCGGCAGAGCCGCAATCTCCTGCGGCTGGATGGTGCGGCCAATCTCAGGGCTGGTGACGTTGATCAGCGGCAGAGCATCGTTGACTTCCACGGTTTCGCCCGTCTTGCCGATTTCGAGCTGGACGTCCAATTGCGCGAGTTGCGCGACTTCAAGCACGATGCCAGTGCGGTTATAGGTCTTGAAGCCCCTGGAGCTCACTTGCAGCTTGTAATTGCCAACGGGCAGAAACTCGATGCGATAGGCCCCCTGGTCGTTGGTTGCTACTGACTTGTTAGCATTGGTATCAATGTTGGTGGCGCTGACCTGGGCGCCGGGAACGACCGCGCCGGTCGAATCTGTAACTGTGCCTACCAAGGTTGCGGTTGTGATCTGCGCCTGAAGACCGGTAACTGCAAGCCCAAGCGAAAGTACAAGAAGCAATACGAATAACTTTTTACTCATAATCTGGAGGCCCTCCCGCCCCACTGATGCCATCCTGGAAAATTTTAAAGTACCGCAATACGGCACTATATTTCGCGATTAAGCAAAGGCCATTAAGATCCGACCTTCGCCGAATTTAAGTTTTGACCGTGTTCACATTCATGCGCACCTATCCAAACATTTTGAAATGCTCGAAGCACCCGGGAATGCGGAGCAAAACCGGCTGCTTCAAGCCCGTCAGATAAGCCCCATTGCCGCGCTGGAAGGTGCTTTATTTCTAGTCTCTGTGCAACTCACACATCCAAAAGGTTTCACCGACTCAACCAGGTTCGCTGTTGCCTATAGCTACACTGGCGTCACGAAACCTTATATCACCGCCGCAATTACCGTCTTTGTAACGCCGCACCGCGTGCAAAGCAGCTTCCCGAAGCTTACCGCATCGCACTACAATGTGGCACGGCGCACCATTATATGGGAAATAAGGCGACAGTCAAGAAGATTTGTAAATAGCATCGATCGAGAAAATAAATAGAAAAGTGCAGCCTTCAGCGGCCATTTCCGCGCCCAGAAGCAGCATGCAATTCGCAAATGGATATCCCAGGAGTGAAAGGAAGAGCTGCCCCTGCGAGGGAAACGGGCATTGATTCAAGGCAAATACCCTCGGGTGGTGCAGGAAGTTTGAGGCTGGAACCATGAGAGTACACGTTTTGACTTTCGTTACTGGTTATAGATTCCAGCGGGTATCAGGTTTACAATCTCAAAACCGAGTGGGGAGACAAGCTGATGCCTGATACTCCAGACATTGATGAGATCATCAAGAGCGCGCAGGCGCGCATTGCCGCCGAGAACCAACGAGCGCGCCAGGAAAAAGCGGCGAAGATGCGGGAAGAGCAGGAGAAACAGATCAATCAGTATCAGAAGACGCTGGTCCTCTATTTTCGTCCGGATGTTTATTCCGTTCTCAACCTGACCTACGTCTGGACGAATGGACCCGCGGCGCGGTTCGAATATAAAAGCGCTGTGATCCTGATCACCCGTCCACCAGGGTCGCAATTCCGGGTGACCGCGACCAAAGATAACAGGACTTTCGAGGCGTTCGTGGAATACTCCGGCCTGCTGAACAAACAGACGTTGATCGGAGACCATATTCTTGACGCGGTGGCCCAGTTGCTCACCAAGTTCAGCAGTTGACGTTTTTTCATTCGGTGCACATTTTTCATTCCCAATTTGGATCGCCTGGAAACCAAGAACCTGTTCACCACGGAAGCACGGAGGGATGCCCGTGTGGCAGGCACGCGATTCCTTCGAAGCCGCCCTTCCATCTCTCTTCCTGCATTGACTCTTGCCGGCAACGGCTTGAGACTGAATCTAATAAAATCATTTAGAATCGAAGGGTAGTTCAGTCGGGGCGTAGCGCAGCCTGGTAGCGCACCTGCCTTGGGCGCAGGGGGTCACAGGTTCAAATCCTGTCGCCCCGACCAATTCTCCATTGCCAGCTCGCGCGTACGGCTTCGACGCTGCAGATAGCGAGCAACTTCCAAACCAATCCATTCCATCCATTAATCCATTAACTCTGGCCGACAAACCTGCTGCTGGCGGAGGGCACATGTCAGATATTCTCTTAAGATTAATTAACCAAAAAAAGACATCTGGGTGACAATTTCCGAAGGGTCACTTTTCTATACTCAACTTCGTCGCATCCAGAGATGCGGATTTACCAAGCTGTCCTTTGAATTGCCAAGCGCAGCGAGTTTAGAGGCAGTTCACCATCAACGCACCTGCACCAAATTGAAACTGGCCAATTCGATTGTGCCGGTGTAGCTCCGTTAAGAGTCTGCAACGAAAATTGAAGGAGATAATTTCCATGAGTATCCCCCGTTTGACACGTTTGAAGCCACTTGCTGTTGGCTTTGTAGCCTTGGTGCTTTCAACTCTTACGTTTGCCCAACATTACACCCAAGCCAACCTGGTCTCCGATATTGCCGGCAAAGCACCGGTCATAGATCCAAATTTGCAGAATCCCTGGGGACTGATCGCCAGCCCGG
>Ga0070741_10017948_pt1 | contig 11542 bp, 10 predicted proteins | sample Coa_R1_4_FD_66440 | JGI IMG/M metagenome (GOLD analysis project Ga0070741, IMG submission 66440) | Surface soil microbial communities from Centralia Pennsylvania, which are recovering from an underground coalmine fire - Coalmine... | ecosystem: Environmental > Terrestrial > Soil > Unclassified ...
GCGCCTGTTCGCGCTCGACCGGCGCTCGATCGGCCGGCTCGACGCCGCCCTCGCCGCCGCGAAGCGCCGCGACGCCGGCGGGGTGGCGGCCGGGCTCGCGCGCTTCTCGGACGAACGCGGCCGGGTGCACGGTCTCGCCGTCGGGCTCGGGATCGACTGCGCGGTCAATTGACGCGGCGCCGCGGGAACGCGTATACAAACGGTCACTTCTGACGAGGGGGTTCTGACGCATGTCCGTGCTGATCAAGGGCGGCCGCATCGTCACTGCGGCCGACGACTACGTCGGCGACATATACATCGACAACGGCACCGTGTCGCTGATCGGCGAGTCGCTCGACGTCACCGCCGACAAGGTGATCGACGCGAGCGGGAAGCTCGTCTTCCCGGGCGCGATCGACCCGCACACGCACCTGGAGATGGCGTTCGGCGGCACGACCACGATCGACGATTTCACCTCCGGCACCACGTCGGCCGCCTTCGGCGGCACGACGACCCACATCGACTTCTGCATGCAGGCGCCCGGCACGTCGTTCGCGCAGTCGCTCGAGAACTACTTCGAGAAGATCGACCGCGCGAAGCCGGTGATCGACGTCGGCTTCCACATCGGCGTCACCGACCTGCACGACGGCGGCAGCCTCGAGGAGCTCGCGAAGCTGCCCGACCAGGGCGTGACCTCCTACAAGCTCTTCATGGCCTACAAGGGTGCCGTCATGGTCGACGACGACACGCTCTTCCGCACGATGCAGACCGCCCACGACACCGGCGCGCTCGTGATGGTCCACGCGGAGAACGGCGACGCGATCGACATCCTCGTCAAGGAGGCACTCGCCGCCGGTCACACCGAGCCGGTCTGGCACGCGCGCACGCGGCCGCCCGAGACCGAGGGCGAGGCGACGAATCGCGCGATCCAGCTCGCCCGCGTCGCCGGCGCACCGCTCTACGTCGTCCACGTCTCGTGCAAGGAGTCGATCGAGCCGATCGAGATCGCCCGCGAGAAGGGCTGGGACATCTGGGGCGAGACGTGCACGCAGTACCTCTTCATCGACGAGACCGCGCTCGAGAAGCCCGACTTCGAGGGCGGCAAGTACGTCTACACGCCGCCGCCCCGCTCCAAGGACAACCAGGAGCATCTCTGGAACGCACTGTCGGCCGACGTGCTCTCGGTCGTCTCGACCGACCACTGCCCGTTCAACTGGCCCGAGCAGAAGGGCCTCGGCCGGGACGACTTCTCGAAGATCCCGAACGGCGGGCCGGGGATCGAGAACCGGCTGCACATGCTGTGGACGTTCGGCGTCCAGGCCGGCCGCTTCGACGTCAACCGGTTCGTGCAGCTCGTCTCGACGAACCCCGCGAAGTACTTCGGCCTCTACCCGCGCAAGGGCACGATCGCGCCGGGCTCCGACGCGGACATCGTCGTCTGGGACCCCGCGAAGAGGCTGACGATCTCCGCGAAGAACCACCACTCGAACGTCAACTACAACCTGTTCGAGGGGACGGAGGTGACCGGCGCGCCGGAGGTCGTGCTCGTCCGCGGCCAGGTGATCGTCGAGAACGACGAGCTCGTCGCGCAGCCGGGAGCCGGGCAGTTCGTGAAGCGCGCACGCTTCGGCGAGGAGCTCCTGCCCGCGAGGCGCGAGGCGGTGCTCGCGTAATGACCGACCAGCAGGCGCGCGAGGTCTACGCGAAGGCCGGTCTCGGCGAGGCCGTGACCCTCGGCTCGCGGCCGGCGGTGCTCGTCGTCGACTTCAGCTGCGGGTTCACCGACCCGGAGTGCGCGCTCGGCTCGGACCTGACGGCGGAGGTCGAGGCGACGAAGCGCCTGCTCGACGTCGCCCGGGCGAAAGGGCTGCCGGTCGTCTTCACGACGATCGGGTACGAGGCGGGCCTCAAGGACGGCGGGCTGTGGCTCCAGAAGGTGCCGGCGCTCGGCGCCCTCCAGGTCGGCGGACGCTTGGTCGACATCGATCCGCGCCTCGAGCCGCGCGAGGACGAGCCGGTCGTGCTGAAGAAGGGCGCGTCCGGGTTCTTCGGCACGAACCTGGCGTCGATCCTGCTCACGCAGGGCGTCGACAGCGTCGTCCTCTGCGGCGCGACCACGAGCGGCTGCATCCGCGCGACCGCGGTCGACCTGCTGCAGTACGGCTGGCCGACGATCGTGCCGCGCGAGTGCGTCGGGGACAGAGCGCAGGCGCCGCACGAGAACAACCTGTTCGACATCCAGGCGAAGTACGCGGACGTCGTCTCCGTCGACGACGCGCTCGCCTACCTCGAGAGCGTCCCCGACCGGGTGGCCGCGGCGGTGTGACGCATCGGGTTGCCCTCCTCCCCGGCGACGGGGTCGGGCCCGAGGTGATCGCGGAGGCCCGGCGCGCAGTCGACGCGCTGGGCCTCCCGCTCGAGTGGACGGAGCTGCCGTGGGGCTCGGCGTACTGGCACGAGCACGGCCGGATGATGCCGCCCGACGCGCTCGAGACCCTCGGTGCGCACGACGCGGTCCTGATGGGCGCGATCGGCGACCCGTCGGTGCCCGACCACGTCTCGCTCTGGGGGCTCGTGCTCGAGATCCGCCAGCGGCTCGACCTCTGGGCGAACGTCCGTCCCGCACGTCTGCTCGAAGGCGTGCCGTGCCCGCTCGCGGGCCGGTCCGCGGCCGACGTGGACATGCTCTTCCTCCGCGAGAACACCGAGGGCGAGTACTCCGGGATCGGCGGCCGCGCGCACCGGGGCCTCGCCGGCGAGGTGGCGATCGAATCGAGCGTGTTCACCCGCGAGGGCGTGGAGCGCGTCGTGCGGTACGCGTTCGAGCTCGCCGCCGGGCGGCGGGGGCTCCTGACGAGCGCGACGAAGTCGAACGCGTCCCGGTACGGCTACGTGCTGTGGGACGAGGTGGCCGAGGAGGTCGCGCGGCAGTTTCCGTCGGTGCGCTACGAGCGTGTGCTCGTCGACGCACTCGCAGCGCGGATGGTGCGCGACCCCGCGAGCCTCGACGTCGTCGTCGGCTCGAACCTCTTCGGCGACATCCTCACCGACCTCGCCGCGGCGATCCAGGGTGGGATGGGGATGGCCGCGAGCGCGAACACCGCCCCCGGCTCGGGCCGACCCGGGCTCTTCGAGCCGGTGCACGGCTCCGCTCCGGACATCGCCGGCCGCGGCGTCGCGAACCCGGCGGGCGCGATCTGGAGCGCGTCGCTCATGCTCGACCACCTCGGCGAGGCCGAGGCCGCCCGGGCGCTCCTGGCGGCGCTCGAGGCGGTGTGCCGCGACGGGCCGCGGACGCGCGACCTCGGCGGCGACGCAGGCACCGCCGAGGTCGGATCGGCCGTCGTCGCCAGGCTCTAGACGAGCGGCTCGCCGATGACGAGCCCGAACCGCTCGAGGAGGCCCGGCACCGTCTCGGGCTGCATGTCGAGCTCGTAGCGCCCGCAGAGGTCCGCGAGCGCGGCGGGAGGCGCCTGCAGCGCGCCGCCGAGCTCGTCGAGCTCGGCGAAGAAGTCCTCGAACCCGGCGGGCGAGATGATCTCGAGGATTCGCGCAGGCGTGTCGCCTGCGTTCCAGAACGTGTGCCACTGCCCGCGGGGCTTGAAGATCAGGTCGCCGGGCTGCGCGACCACGACCTCGTCGCCGAGCAGGGCGCCGACGCTGCCTTCGATCACCCAGCTGTACTCGTCCTCCCGGTTGTGGCGGTGGAGCGGCGCCGCCAGCGCACGGGGCGACATCGGGTGCTCGACGAGCGAGAAGCGCTCGTCGGCCTCGCTGCCGTCGATCATGAACCGGACGCCGATGCTGCCGAGGAAGCCGGACGTGCCGTCGGCGGGGCCGAGGACGCGGGCGGGTGCGGTGACGTTCATCGCGGGCGACTCCTTTCATCGGACAATAGTGTCTCGCGAATATACGGCGCGCCGCCGGATCTGTCAATATTGGTGCGACAGTCATGGCCGCCCAAAAGCGTCAGTACCGGATGAAGCGGCGCGCCGAGCTCGAGGCGCAGACACGGCTGCGCATCGCCGAGAGCGCAGCCGCGCTGCACGAGGCGGTGGGCCCCGCGCAGACGTCGATCAGCGCGATCGCGGAGCACGCGGGTGTCCGCCGTTCGACCGTCTACCGGCACTTCCCCGACGAGGCCGCGCTCTTCGCCGCCTGCAGCGCGCACTGGCGTGCGGCGAACCCGGCGCCGGCGGTCGAGCAGTGGCAGGCGATCGACGACCCGCACGCGCGCCTGAGGGCGGCGCTCGTGGAGCTGTACGCCTTCTACCGGCGGACGGAGCGCATGTACGCGAACCTCCACCGCGACGAGAAGACGATGCCCACGGTGCAGCGGACGTTCGCCGCCTTCCGGGACTACCTCGCGGCGGCCGCCGAGGTGTTGATGCGTGGACGGGGGCTCCGCGGCGGCGCGAAGAAGCGCGTGCACGCGGCGATCGGACATGCGCTCGCGTTCCCGACGTGGCAGTCGCTCGCGCGAGAGCAGGGGCTCGACGACGGAGAGGCCGCGGACCTGATGTGCAGGTTCGTCGAGGTCGCAGCAGAAACGCTTTCGGTTTCTTAGCACCCTCCTTACCGCGTCCGGGTAGCACATCGGGAGCGATGTGCGCTCGGACTCTGCTCGCGGTGCTCGTGGGCTGCCTGTCCCTTCCGGGCGCCGCGCTCGCGGCCTCTGCTCCCGCCGCGGTCACGGGTGCGGTGACGACGTTCAGCGACACCTCCGCGACCGTCACCGGCACGGTGAACCCGAACGGGCAGACGACGACCTGGCACTTCGACTACGGCACGAGCACGAGCTACGGCTCGAGCACGCCGGCGACGGCTGCCGGCTCGGGCACCGCGAACGCGAACGTCTCGGCGACGATCACGGGCCTCGTGCCGGGGACGACGTACCACTACCGGTTCGTCGCTGCGAACGCGAGCGGCACCACCGCCGGCGGCGACGGCGTCTTCACGACCTCCGGCACCCCCGCGCCGGCGGTGGTGACCGCACCCGCGTCCGGCCTCGCATCGACGTCGGCCACGCTCAACGGGAGCGTGAACCCCAACGGGCGCGCGACGACGTGGTACTTCGAGTACGGGACGAGCACCGCGTACGGGTCGCGCACGCCGTCGCAGAACGCCGGCGCAGGAACGGCGGCGGTGAACGTGTCGGCGCCCGCAGGCGGCCTGCGGACGGGCGTCGCCTACCACTTCCGGCTCGTGGCGACGAGCAACGCCGGGACGACGCGCGGGCTCGACCAGTCGTTCGTCCTCCGGACTGCCCCGGCCGCGACCACGGGCTCGGTCTCGTCCCTGTCGGCGACGAGCGCGATCCTCAACGGGGCCGTCAACCCGAACGGCCAGGAGACGAGCTGGCACTTCGAGGTCGGGACGACCACGAGCTACGGCACCGCGACGGCGACGAAGAGCGCCGGCTCCGGAACGGCGTCGGCGAACGTCTCCGCGGCGCTCGCCGGACTCGTCCCCGGGACGACGTACCACTACCGGCTGGTCGCGACGAGCGCGTCCGGGACGACCGCGGGCGCCGACCGCACGTTCATGACCGTCGGGACGCCCGTCGTCGCGACCGGCGCTGCGCAAGGCGTCGGGCTCGCGGACGCGACCCTGACGGGCTCCGTCGACCCGAAGACGCACGCGACCGACTGGTACTTCGAGTACGGGACGACCACGGGCTACGGCTCGAGGACGCCGACGCAGCATCTCGACGCGAACGCAGGCAGCCGGCCGGTGACGGCGGTGGTGTCGAGCCTCAAGGCGGGGACGACGTACCACTTCCGCCTCGTCGCGGCGAACAGCGCCGGGACGAGCAGAGGCGCAGACGTGTCGTTCACAACGATCGCGATCTCCGTCACCGCGAGCACGGGCTCGTACGCGGCGACGTACGCGCATTTCGTCAAGCTGTCCGGCACGATCTCGAGCGGCCAGCCCGGCGTGAGCGTCACGGTGATGGCGCAGCGTTTCGGCGACGCCGGCTCGAGCGCGGTCGCCTCCGTCCTCACGGGGAGCGGCGGGAGCTGGAGCTACCTCGCGAAGCCGACAATCCAGACGACCTACGTGGCCACGTGGAGCGGCACGTCGAGCCCGCCGATCACGATCGGCGTGCGGCCGGCGGTGTCGCTGCGCGTGACGACGGGTGCTCGCCTCGCCACTCGGGTCCGCGCCGCGACGTCGTTCGCAGGGAGATTCGTGCAGCTGCAGCGACTCGCCGGTGGTCGCTGGCACACCGTGAAGCGCGCAAGGCTGACGGCGGAGTCGGTCGCGATCTTCCGTGGCGTCGCGCTGCCTCGGGGACGCTCGACGGTCAGGATCGCCATGAGCGTGAACCAGGCGGGCCCGGGGTACCTCGCCGGCTTCAGCCGCCACATCGCCTTCCGCCGGGGCTGACGCAGGGAGGCCGCGGGCGCAGTACGCTACCGGCCGTACCCGTCCTTCCGAGGGGGCTGAGTGTTCAGGGGGAGTTGGTACAGCCCGCGTTTCTGGCGCTGGTGGTGGCAGTACCGTGCGAGCGTTGCGGCGCGGTCGCTCGTGATCGGCGTCGCAGTCGCTCTCCTCGCCGGCGGCGGGTACGCGCTCGCGACCTCGCTGTCGCAGCCGGCTCAGTCGGTGACGAGGGTCGTGACGACGGTCGAGAAGGTGAAGTACGTGCGGGCGGGCGCGGCCGACGCGGCCGCCGACGCGCCGCTGACGCCTCCGGATCTCCGTCAGCTCGTGCCCGTGCAGATCGTCCGCACGCGTCACGACACGACCGTCGTGACCGTTCCCGTCGTCCACACGCTCACCGTCACGACGCGCCTGCCGAGCCAGACGGTCGTACGCACCCGCGTTGCGGCGGCGCCTGCCGCGAAGACGCTGACGCACACTGTGACTAGGGAGCGGACGCGCACGAAGACGGTCGTGGCGCACGAGACGCAGACGGTCACGAACGAGCAGAGCGTCGTGAGCACGCTCGTGAACGTCGACACCGTCACCGTCACCGTCAGCCAGCCCGTGACTGCGACGGTGACGCGGACGACGACACAGCCCGTCGCGGCCGCGACCGTCACTCGGACGACGACGCAGCCGGTGACCACCAGCGTCACCGTCACCGCGACACAGCCGGTGACGACGACCATCTCGCAACCGACGACGGTGACGACGACCCGCACCCTGACGACGACCGTCACCGTTTCGGCGACCGTCACCGTCACGCAGCCGTCGCCGCCCCCGCCGGGCAGGGGAAAGCCCTAGCCCGGGATCAGCGGGCGGCGCCGATGACCGCCGCGCCCGCGACGATCAGCGCGCCCGCGACGGTGAGCCTGCGTCCGATCAGCTCTGCATGTCGGCCGTAGAGGAGCACCGAGAGGCAGACGGCCCACAGCGACTGCGTCGCGTTCAGCGGGGCGACGATCGACACGCGCGTGCGGTCGAACGCCGCGAACAGGCAGGCGTAGGCGAATGCGAGCATCACGCCGGCCGGTGCGAACGCGCCGAGTGCAGCGCGGAGGTCGCTGCGCAGCCGGTCGCGCCGCACGACGACGGCGAACGCCAGAGTCACGATCGCCGCGGTCAGCAGGGAGACGTCGCTCGCGATGAGCGCGGGTGGGTGCGCGTCGCGTGCGGCCCACCGCACGAGGTTGTCGCGCCCCGCGAAGATCGCAGCGCACACGAGCGCGAGGACGGCGCCGAGGAGTCGGAAGGTCTCCGGGCGCGCCCGCTCGCGGCCGATGGCGACTCCACCGGCGACGACGAGCGCGGTCCCTGCGGCGAGCAGGGGCCGGAACGGCTCGCCGAGCAGCGCGAGCGCGATCGCGACCGACATGAGCGGCGCCGTCCCGATCAGGATCGCCGCACGCGACGGCCCTGCATCCCTGACGGAGATGATGAAGAGGATCTGCGACACGCCCGGAACGAGCGCTCCTGCGACCGCGAACGGCCACAGGTCGCCCGGGTGGACGGCGTCGCCCGCGAGCGACGGAATCGAGAGGACGACGGCGACGGCGGCGCCGACGGCCGGAACGACGGCGGCGCCGATGTACGGGTCGGCGCCTCGGCGAAGCGCGCTCATGACCGCGACCGCGAGCGCACCGAAGAGCGCTCCGGAGAGCGCGGCGAAGACGACGCCGACCACGTACTACGCTCCGCGCGTGCTCGGTCCGTCGACGGTCACGGAGCGGATCATGGCCGTCGGCGCGGCGGTCACGTGACGCGAGCGCTCCTCGGCGCGTGCGCCCTTGGCCTCGCGACCGGATGGAACATCTCGAACACGGGCGCGATCGCGACCCAGCTCTCGCACAGCTACGGCATCGGCCTCGCCACCGTCGGGCTGTTCACGACCGCCCTCTTCACGACGCACCTGCTCGCGCAGATTCCCGGCGGCCGCGCCAGTGACCGGTTCGGTGCGCGCCGGTCCGGCCTGCTCGCGCTCGCGGTGACGGCGGCGTGCGCCGGTCTCTCCATGGTCGCCCCGGTCGCGTGGCTCGCGATCACGAGCCGCGCCCTCACCGGGATCGGGACCGGCGTCTCGTTCGTCGCCGGCAGCGCGTACGTGCGGGCGGTGGGCGGCTCGCCCGCGGCGCAGGGCGTCTTCGGCGGCGTCGGGCTCGCGGGCGGCGGCTCCGCGCTTGCGATCGTGCCCCAGGTCGCGCGCCTCGTCGGGTGGCGCGCGCCGTACGCGACCGCGGCGGCGATCGCGCTCGCCGGGCTGCTCGTGCTCGCGGCGGCGCCCGCGGACGCGCGTCGGGAGCGGCCGGCGCGCGAGGCGGGCCTTCGGGCCGGCGTGCTCTTCGACCGCGGCCTCTACCGCGTCGCGACGCTCTACGCCGCCTCGCTCGGCCTGAGCGTCACCGTCGGCAACTGGGTGGTCACGCTGCTGAACCGGCACGGCGGCCTCGGGAAGGGCGCGGCAGGCGCCGTCGGCTCGCTGACGCTCGCGCTCGGGGTCGTGACGCGGCCGCTCGGCGGCTGGATCCTCCGCGAGCATCCGCGCCGGGCGCGGTTCGCCGTGGGAGCGAGCCTCGCGGGCGGCGCCGCCGGCACGGCGCTGCTCGCGGTGGCGCAGCCTCCGGAGGTGGCCGCGCTCGGCGCGGCGCTCGTCGGCGTCGCCGCCGGGATCCCGTTCTCGCCGGCGTTCACGGGCGCGGCGCTGCTCCGGCCGGATGCCCCGGCGTCCGCGGTCGGCCTCGTCAACGGCGCGGCCGCCGCCGTGATCCTCGCGGGGACGCCGCTCCTCGGCCTCTCCTTCGGGCTGCCCGGCGACGGTCGCGGCGGGTTCCTCGCCGCGGCCGTGTTGTGGCTCGTCGCGCTGCTCGTGCTGCCGCCCGCGCGCGAGCTCGGCGTCAGTGAAGCGCCGCGATCGCGTTCAGGATGATCTCCGCGGCGAGTGCCGCGTCGGCCGGGTCGGCGTCCTCGTCCGGCGAGTGGCTGATCCCGTCCTTGCACGGGACGAAGACCATCGCGCTCGGGACGCGTCCGGCGACGCACATCGTGTCGTGGGCGGCGCCGGAGTGCATGAGCATGAAGGGCTCGCCCGACTCCTCCGCTGCGGTCGTGAGCGCGCCGACGATCCGCTCGTCGAGCGGCGTCGGCGGCAGCGTCTGCCGCTCCTCGATCTCCACCGTCATGCCGCGCCTGCGCGAGGATTCCCCGGCGAACGCGGCAATGTCGTCGGCGACGCCGCGGAACAGCGTCTCGTCGATGCCGCGCACGTCGAGCGAGAACCGGATGTGCCCGGGGACCGCGTTGATCAGGCCCGGGTGAACCTCGATCTCGCCGACGGTGGCGACCGTGCCGCCTCCGGCCGCGCGGGCGAGGCGCTCGAGCTCGAGGATGCACTCGGCGAGGACGAGCCCGGGGTCGAGGCGGAAGGCCATCGGCGTCGCGCCGGCGTGGTCGGCGCGGCCCCGGACGACGACGTCGGCATGGACGTAGCCGGCGATCGCGGTGACGATCCCGATCCGGTTGCCGGTGTCCTGGAGGAGGCGCGCCTGCTCGATGTGCATCTCGATCCAGCCGCTGAGCGCGTCGAGGGCGTGGACCGAGTCGCGCCACCGCGCCGGCTCGTAGCCCGCCTCCTCCGCGTGCTCCCAGAAGCTCCGGCCGTCGTCGATCGCCCGGAAGGAGTGCTTGAGCTCCGTCTCGGTCACGCGCTGGACCATGATCCTGCTGCCGAGGAGCATCTGCCCGAACCCGGACCCTTCCTCCTCGAGGAACGAGATCAGCTGCAGCGGCAGGCCGAGCCCGCGCTCCTCGTTCAGTCGACAGACCTCCAGCGCCGTGGCGACGCCGAGCGTTCCGTCGTAGCGCCCGCCGTTCCGGTTCGAGTCGCAGTGCGAGCCGATGCCGAACGCCGGCTCGCCGCGCGGCACGTTGCGCGCGACGAGCGTGCCGACGGGATCCTCGTACACCTCGAACCCCAGACGATCGAGCGCGCGCGAGAAGTAGTCGAGTGTGTTGCGGTAGGCGGTCGTGTACGCGTAGCGGCGGATCGCGTCGGTCGAGAGGGTGTAGGCGCTGCCGCTGAGCGTCTCGATGTCTTGTGCGATTCGCTGCGTGCTGCGGTCGCGCTCGCTCACGATCACCGCGACGACCCTAATAGAATCGCCCGATGACCGAGAGCTGGCGCAACCGCAAGACGCTGATCCTCAGTCGCACCGACATCATGGGGCTCGTCACCCCGGCCGAGTACGTCGCGTGTGTCGAGCAGGCCTACAGGATGCACGGCGAGGGCCGCTACTACATGGACCCGAAGGGCCACATCGTGCTGGACAAGTACCCGGGCGAATGGGAGGCGATGCCGTCGTACATCGAGGAGCCGGAGGCGGCAGCGTGCAAGTGGGTGTCGATCCGCGAGCAGAACCGTGACCGCTTCGACCTGCCGACGGTGTTCTCGATCCTCATCTACACGCATCCGGAGACGGGGTTTCCGCTCGCGATCTGCGACGGCTCCTACCACACGGTGATGCGGACGGGCGCGTCGGCCGCCGTGTCGGCCAAGTGGCTCGCGCGAAAGGACTCGAAGGTGCTGGCGATCGTCGGCGCAGGCCACATGGCGGAGGGGACGATCGAGACGTGCAACGAGGTGTTCGACTGGGACGAGGTGCGCGTCTGGAGCCGCTCGCAGGCGACGCTCGACGGCTTCGCGGCGAAGTTCGACGGCCGGTTCTCGTTCGCGCTGCGGCCGTCGACGGATCTGGAGCAGGTCGTCCGCGGCGCCGACGTGGTGGTGACGATCACGCCCGCGCGTGGGCCGATCGTGCTGGACGAATGGATCGCACCGGGAACGCACATCGCCGCCGTCGGCGCCGACAAGGGCGGCGACCAAGAGCTCGAGTCGCGCATCCTCCAGCGCGCGCGGATCTTCGTCGACGACATCCGCCAGTGCCGCACGGACGGCGAGATCAACGTGCCTCTGAGCGAGGGCGCGATCAGCGAGGACGACATCGCCGGAGAGATCGGTCAGGTGATCACGGGCAAGCTCGAAGGGCGCACGTCCGACGACCAGATCACCGTCTTCGACTCGACCGGGATCGCGCTGCAGGACTCGGCGACGGTGCCGCTCGAGTACGAGCGCGCGCTCGCC
>Ga0070741_10017949_pt1 | contig 11541 bp, 13 predicted proteins | sample Coa_R1_4_FD_66440 | JGI IMG/M metagenome (GOLD analysis project Ga0070741, IMG submission 66440) | Surface soil microbial communities from Centralia Pennsylvania, which are recovering from an underground coalmine fire - Coalmine... | ecosystem: Environmental > Terrestrial > Soil > Unclassified ...
CGACCCCGGCGCGCCCAGCCGGCCGCCGTGTGCCGCTTGTAGGGCTCGGAGCCGGCGCCGACGATGTGGATGATCTCGTGGAGGTAGAGCTTGGCGTTGGGCATGCGCCGTTCTGCCACGCTCGAAGCCCCTTGTCGCGGAGCCCCGGAGTTCCGTATGAGAAGGGCATGCCGACCCTCCCCGCCGCCGTGGTCGACGCCGACGGTCACGTCCTCGAGCACCCCGACGCCATGCTGCGTTATGCCCCCGCGAAGTTCCGCGATCGCATCTGGCACATCGAGACCGACGCCGAGGGGCGCGACTGGCTCTGCTACAACGGCGGCCGCCGCCCCGCCGGCGGGCTCGCGCTCGCCGGGACCGCGGGCATGAGCCTCGCCGACCGCGAGCGCGCGCGCGCGGGCAAGCTCCGCTACCGCGACGTGCGGCCGGGGGCGTTCGAGCCCGCACCGCGGCTGCCGGACATGGACTTGGAGGGCATCACCCAGGCGGTCCTCTACCCGACCATGCTCCTCGGGCTCCCGGGCGTCGAGGATGCGGAGTTCGCCGAGGCGCAGGCGAACGCCTACAACGCGTGGCTGGCCGAGTTCTGCGCCCACGCCCCGCGGCGGCTCTTCGGCGTGGCCGTGGTGCCGACGCAGGACGTCGAGCGCGCCGTGCGCACGATCCGGCGCGCGAAGGAGCTCGGCCACGTCGGCGTCTTTCTGCGCCCCAATCCCGCAATCGGGGGCCGCAAGCTCAACGATCCCATCTACGACCCGATCTGGCGCACGTGCGCGGAGCTGGCGCTGCCGGTGGGCTTCCATCCCTTTCTCGCCCCCGACATGCCCGGGGCGTGCCGGGCGCTCGGCTATGCGACCTTCCGCGCCGAGGGCGTCGACTACGGCCGCGATCCCAATCCCGCCAACCCCATCAACAACCTCGGCAACATCTTCTTCAGCCAGGCGCTGTCGAACCCGTTCGACATGATGGAGTGCGTCGCGCTCATGTGCGCGGGCGGCATCTGCGAGCGGTTCCCGGAGCTCACGGTGCTCTTCCTCGAGGCCAACGGCGGTTGGATTGTGCCCTGGCTCGAGCGGCTCGACCATCACTTCGAGGTCTTTCGCTGGGACGTCCCGGGGCTCAGGCTGAAGCCCTCGGAGTACTTCCGCCGCCAGTGCTACATCTCCTTCGATCCTGACGAGTCGACGCTCGCCTTCACGGCTGAGCATCCGCTGGTCGGCGCCGAGCGCATCATCTGGGCGAGCGACTACCCGCACCCGGATGCAAAGTTTCCGGGCGTCGTGCGCGAGCTCGACGAGGCGACGACGGGGCTCTCGGCGGCGGCGCGGGCGCGGATCTTCGGCGAGAACGCCCGCGCGCTCTACCGCTTGCCGGCGTAGCCGAGCGGGCGGCGAGCGGCGTCACCGCCTTCGAGGCGCCGGGTTACCCTCGCGGCAGGCCGAGGGCCTGCTGCGCGAGGAGATTGCGCAGCACCTCCGACGTGCCCGACGAGATCGTCACCGAGCGCGAGTAGAGGTACGATTCGCACCACGCGCCGCCGTCGACGGCGTGCGGGCCGCGGGCGAGCTGCGCGTGTGCGCCGAGCAGCGCCTGCGCCAGCTCCTGCGCGCGCTGCTGGATCTCGCTGCCGAGGAGCTTGTGCAGCGCGGCCTCGGCGCCCGCGTCCCCCGAGGCGAGCCGCGGCAGCAGACGCAGCGTGTGCGCGGCGAACACCTGCGCCTCGACGTGGGCCTGCGCCACCTGCTGGCGGAGCGTCGCGGCGTCGGCGCGGCCACCGCCGCCGCGCCGGTAGAGGTCGGCGAGCGCGTGCGCGCCGTTCTCGAGCCGGACCTTGAAGTCGAAGGCCCACAGCGTGCCGCGCTCGTGCGCGAGCGCCGTGCGGATGAGCGGCCAGCCGCCGTTCACCGGGCCCACCGTGTTCTCGAGCGGCACCCGCACCTGGTCGAGAAACACCTCGTTGAACTCGCGCCGCCCGCTCATCTGCACGAGCGGCCGCCAGCTCACCCCGGGGCTCCGCATGTCGACGACGAGGCAGGTGATGCCGCGGTGCTTCGGCGCCGCGGGGTCGGTGCGCACGAGGAGCAGGAGCCAGTCGGCGAAGTGCGCCTTGCTCGACCAGACCTTCTGGCCGGAGACGACCCAGTGGTCGCCCGCGCGCTCGGCGCGGCAGCGCAGCGCGGCCAGGTCGCTCCCCGCGCCCGGCTCGGAGAACCCGAGGCACCAGACCTCGTCGGCGGGCAGGATGCGGGGCAGAAAGCGCGCCTGCTGCGCGGGCGTGCCGGCGTGGATCAATAGCGGCCCCACGATGTTCACCGCGACCGCGTCGAGGATCTCCGGGGCGCGCGCCCGCGCCATCTCCTCGGTGAAGATGATCTGCTGGGCGATCGTCGCGCCGCGGCCGCCGTGGGCGCGCGGCCACTGGATGCCGACCCAGCCGCCGGCGGCGAGCCGCCGCTGCCAGGCGCGCTGGAACGCGCGCCGCGCCGCCTCGTCCTCGGGCACCGGCTCCGCCGGGAGGTTCTGCGCGAGCCAGGCGCGCAGCTCGGCGCGGAACGCCTCGTCGGCCGCCGTGAAGGTGAGCCCGAACACGGGGCCTCGCCGTCAGTCGCGCTGGAGCACGTGGATCACGCAGACGCTGCCGCCGCCCATGATCTGGCAGAGACCGATGCGCGCATCGGGCACCTGGCGCCGGCCCGCCTCGCCGCGGAGCTGCAGCGTCGTCTCCCAGAGCTGGGCGAGGCCCGTCGGCCCGCCGGGGTGCCCGCGGGCGATGAGCCCGCCATCGGTCGACACGGGGCAGCGCCCGCCCAGCTCGAAGTCGCCTCGCTCGATGCACGCCTCGGCCTCGCCGGGGCGGCAGAGCCCGAGCAGCTCGTAGTACTCGAGCTCCTCGATGGCGAAGGCGTCGTGCACCTGGACCAGGTCGAGGTCCTCGGGGCCCACGCCCGCCTGCTCGTAGACGTCCTTGGCCCCGTCGGCCGTCATGCGCGCCGGGCCGACCACCGGCCCCACGAAGAGGTGCCCGCGCTCGTACACTTCCGAGCCCAGGTGGGAGGCGGTGACGCGCACCACCGGCCGCCCGGGGTTGAGCTTCCGCGCGAGCTCGGGGCGCCCCACGATCGCGCACGCCGCTCCGTCGCCGATCGGGCAGGACATCATCTTGGTGAGCGGCCAGGCGACCATGCCCGAGCCCAGCACCTTCTCGACGGTGATCGTCTCCGTGGGCTGGCGCTGGCTCATCGGGTTCAAGGCGCCGTTGTTCCAGTTCTTGGCCGCGATCTTGGCCAGGTGCTCGAGCTTCGTGCCGCGCTCGTGGATGCGGCGCGTGGCCCAGAGCGCGAAGAACGCCGCGGGCAGGATCGAGTCCTCGAGGTTGCCGGCGTCGGTGCCGGCGCTGCTCGACTGGATCATCGCGGACATCTTGTCGAAGCCGAGCGCCATCACGACGTCGTAGCGGCCGCTCTCGACCGCCCAGCACGCCTCGCGGAAGGTCGCGGCCCCGGTCGCCGACGCGTTCTCGATGCGCTGGATCGGGAGCCCGGTGAGCCCGAACTCCTTCATGACCCGCACCCCCGTCATGGCGTGCGCGAAGATCTGCCCGACGAAGGCCGCCTGCACGTCGCGAAACGAGAGCCCCGCGTCCTTGAGCGCCGCGAGCCCGGCCTCGCGGCCCATGTCGGCGTTGGTCTTCTCGGGCCACATGCCGAAGCGGCACATGCCGACGCCGAGCACCGCGACGTTGCGCATCATCGGGCCGTCTCCCCGACCGGGCGGAAGCGCAGGATCATCACGTCGCGCCCCGCGTCGTCCTGGCGCAGCGTGCTGAGCTCGGCCTCGAGCGCCATCCCGACGCGGTACTCTTCCTGGCGGCCCGCGAGCGGGAACTGCACCCGCGGCCCTTCGGGGAGGTCCACCTGGCCCACGCCGTAGCCGATGTGCTCGACGTTGGTGGAGCCGAAGAGCGGAAAGTGCACGAAGGTGTAGCTGTAGAGCGTGCCGCGCGGCCCGATCTCGACGTCGACGAGCCGCTCGGAGAGGCACTCCGCGCGCGCACACACGCGCCGGCGCGGGAAGTAGTACTCGCCGCACGCCTCGCAGCGGCTCGCGAGCAGCCGCGGCGGCGTCCCGGGGTCGTCGGGGATGGTGAAGTAGCCGGGCTTGACGGGCACCCGGGGCCGCGAACGATCGTTCATTCGCCCGGCGAGTTACACGCGCGCGCAACGCCTTGTCAACGAGGCACGGCCCACGTATCGTTCGTCCATGCGCGCCGCGGCCCCGGTCCGCTACACCGCCGCCCGCTACCTCGCGCTCGTCACCGACGGCGCCATCACCCCCGAGGATCGGGTCGAGCTGCTCGAGGGCCTGATCGTCGCCTCGCCGCCGCACAGCCCGACGCACGCCTCGGGGATACAGTGGGCGTGCGAGGCGCTCACCCGCGCCGTCGGCGCGCGCGCGCTCGTGCGCGCGCAGCTCCCGCTGATCGCCGGCTTCCGCTCCGTGCCCGAGCCCGACGTGACCGTCGTGCCGGGGCGGAAGGAGGACTATCTTTACAGCCATCCCACGACGGCGCTCCTGGTCGTCGAGGCAGCCGACTCCTCCACCGTACAGGACCGACTCACGAAGGGCCCCATCTACGCCGCCGCGGGGATTCCCGAATACTGGCTCGTCAACCTCCGGGCGGATTGCGTCGAGGTGTTCCGCCGCCCGTGGCCCGCGCGCCGTCGCTACCGGGAGGCACGCCTCGCCCGCCGCGGGGCGCGCCTCGGGCTCGTCGCCCTGCCAGGCGTGGCGGTCGCCGTCGCGGACCTGCTGCCGCCGACCGACGCCTGACCCGCGACGCGCCGCGCCCCGTGTGGTAGGAGCCGGCGCCATGGACTTCGCGTTCTCCACACGCGAGCTCGCCTTCGCCGAGGAGGCAGCCACCTGGCTCGAGGCGAACCTCCCGGCGGCGTGGCGGCGCGACCACTGCTGGACGCGCGTCGAGGACCCGCTGTGGCTCGAGATCGCGCGCCCCTGGCAACGGCGGCTCTACGACGGCGGTTGGGCCGCGATCGCCTGGCCGCGCGAGCACGGCGGGCGTGGCGCGACCGTCGTCGAGCGCTGGCTCTTCGACCAGGCGCTCGACCGCGTGGGGGCACCGCGGCCGCCGGCCCAGTCCTACGTCGACCTCATCGGGCCCGCGCTGCTGGCGCACGGGACGCCGGCGCAGCGCGCGCGGTTCCTCGAGCCCATGGTCTCCGGGGCGGAGCTGTGGTGCCAGGGGTTCTCCGAGCCCGGCGCGGGCTCGGACCTCGCCGCGCTTCGCACCCGCGCCGAGCGCCGCGGCGACGCCTTCGTCGTGAACGGCCAGAAGGTGTGGACGAGCCACGCCGACATCGCCGACTGGTGCTTCCTTCTCTGCCGCACCGAGCCCGAGGCCCCGAAGCACAAGGGGCTGAGCCTGCTGCTCGTCGACATGAAGACCCCCGGCATCACGGTGCGGCCGCTCCGGCAGATGACCGACGATGCGGAGTTCTGCGAGGTTTTCTTCGAGGACGTGCGCGTGCCCGCCGCGCATCTCGTGGGCGCGCCCGGGGCCGGCTGGGCCATCGCGATGGGCATCGTCGCGCACGAGCGCGGGCCGATGTGGACTTTCGTCTTCCAGCGGAAGATCCGCCGCAGCCTGGAACAGCTCCTCGGGCTCGTGCGCGCGCGCACGCCGGCGGCACTGCGCGATCCCGTCGTCCGCCAGCGGCTCGCGCAGGCGCACATCGAGGTCGAGGTGCTGCGGCTCGCGGGGTACCGGAGCCTCACGACGCTGCTGCGCACGGGCGCGCCCGGCCACGAAAGCTCGATCGAGAAGATTCTCGGCAGCGAGACCGACCAGCGCCTGCAGGAGCTGGCGATGGCGCTGCTCGGACCGTACGCGGCGCTGCGCGACGGCGCCGGCGCCGGGATCGCGCGCGCCTACCTCTACGCGCGCGCCGAGACGATCATGGGCGGGACGTCGGAGATCCAGCGCAACGTGATCGCCCAGCGCCTCCTCGGGCTCCCGCGCTGAGGCGAGCCGGCGGCCGCGCCCCCCGCCGTCAGGCCAACGGGTTGCGCCAGCGAAGACCGGGGAACCGGGCGAAGTCGGTGTCGTTCGAATGCAGCTCGGCCTGGTGCTCGATGGCGAGCGCGGCGCGGGGCGCCAGCGGCTCGACGAGCACGGCATCATGATGCGCGATGCATGCGATGCCAATGTGCAAGAGCGGGCGGCTTGCCTCGCTGCGTTCGCTATCAGCAACGTCCGTTCCTATTGACAACGCCCGGCGGAGCCGGCTAGGGGAGGGCCCATGAGCGTGCGCGCACGGGCGGAGCAGCCGGTCCCGGACCGCCATCACATCTCGCTCCGCAAGGCCGCGGAGAAGTTCCGGCGCGCGCGCGAGGAGGCGGGGCTCTCGCTGCGCGAGCTCGGGGAGAAGGCGGGGCTCGCTCCCAGCACCGTCCTCAAGGTGGAGCGCAGCCAGGTGGTCCCCTCGCTCGCCGTGTGCATCCGCCTGGCCGACGCGCTCAACCGGAAGATCTCCTACTTCGTCGAGGACGGCGATGGGCACGACGACGTTCGCTTCATCCGCAAGGGCGAGGGCCGGCGGGCCTCCCCGCCCGGGGCGCGCGTGGTCACCGAGGTGGTCGCGGAACCGCTCGCGAACCCCCGCATGGAGGCCTTCCTCCTCACGATCGCGCCGCGCGGCGGCAGCGGCCGCGAGGCCCCCATCGTCTATCGGGGCGAGGAGATCGTCGTGGGGGTGAAGGGCCGGGTGCGCTTCGACATCCGCGGCGTCACCTACGTCGTGCGGCCGGGCGACACGCTGCACTTCAAGGGCGACGTGCCGCACACCTGGGCGAATCCGGGGCCGGGCGAGGCGCAGATCCTGATGATCTGCGCCTTCGGCTACGAGCGGTAGGCGAGCACCATGCGCGTTGCCGTCGTCGGCGCGGGGATGGCAGGCATTCTGAGCGCCATCAAGCTCCGCGAGGCGGGCTTGGGCGACGTCGTGCTCTACGAGAAGGCGAGTCGCCTCGGCGGCACGTGGCGGGAGAACACCTATCCCGGCATCGCGTGCGACGTGCCCTCGCACCTCTACTGCTACTCCTTCGCGCCCAACCCCGACTGGAGCCATCGCTTCTCGCCCGGCGGGGAGATCCAGGCCTACCTCGAGCGCGTGGCGCGCGAGCACGGCGTCGACGGGCTCATCCGCTTCGGCGAGGAGGTGACGCGCTGCGAGCTCGCCGGCGGGCGCTGGCGGCTTTGGACCGCGCGCGGCGAGCGCGACGAGGCCGACGTCGTCATCGCCGCGACGGGCGTCCTCCATCACCCCCGCTACCCGGACATCGAGGGGCTCGAGCGCTTCCGCGGCGCGTGCTTCCACAGCGCCCGCTGGGACCATGCCGTCCCCCTCGACGGGCAGCGCGTCGGCATCGTCGGGACCGGATCGAGCGCGGTGCAGATCACCTCGGCGATCGTCGACCGGGTGGCACGGCTCGTCCTCTTCCAGCGCACCGCGCAGTGGATCTTCCCGCAGGAGAATCCGCCCTACAGCGAGGCGGAGAAGGCGGAATTCCGCCGCCACCCGGAGCTGCTGCGCGAGATCCGGGAGCAGATCTCCCGCCTCTTCGCCGACAATTTCTCGAACGCGGTCGTCAACGCGGACGCCCCGCAGATGCAGGCCATCGAGGAGGCCTGTCGGGCGAACCTCGAGGAGAGCGTCCGCGATCCGGTGCTCCGCGAGAAGCTCCGCCCGAGCTACCGGGCCGCCTGCAAGCGCCTCGTGATCTCGCCCGACTTCTACCAGGCGATCCAGAAGCCGAACGCCGAGCTCGTCACCGAGGGCATCGCCTGCGTCGAGCCCGCGGGCGTGCGCACGCGCGACGGCCGCCTCCACCCGCTCGACGTGCTCGTCCTCGCCACGGGCTTTCGCGTCGACCGCTTCGTGCGTCCGATGGAGGTGATCGGCCGGGGCGGCCTTCGCCTCGACGCGGTCTGGACGCCGCATCCCGTGGCGTATCTCTCGATCGCGGTTCCCGGCTTTCCCAACTTCTTCATGCTGAACGGCCCGAACGGGCCGGTCGGGAACTTCTCGCTGATCGAGGTCGCCGAGCTTGAGCTCGCCTACATCCTCGCGCTCGTCGACCTCCTCCGCGCGGGGCGATGCCGGGAGCTCTGCCCGACGCCGGCGGCGACGGCGCGGTTCGAGGCCGAGCGCGTCGCCGCGGCCCGCCACACCGTGTGGATGACGGGCTGCCGGAGCTGGTACCTCGACGAGCGGGGCATTCCGGCCGTGTGGCCCTGGACCTTCGACCGCTTCCGCGAGGCGATGGCCGCCCCGCGCCTGGAGGATTATGAGCTGCTCCGCGGCTGACCCGATCCGGGTGGGGGTCCCACCATGGCCCTGACCGAGGCACAGCGGCGCGCGTTTCGCGAGCGCGGATACTTCTCGCTCGGTCCCGTCTTCGACGGAGCCGACCTGGAGGAGCTGCGCGCCGCCTACGATGCGGTCCTCGCCCATCCGCTCAAGCTCGGCGAGCGGGGCAAGGGCCCCTTCGAATACAGCCCGCTCCTGCACCTCCAGAGCCCCGTCCTCTGCCGCTACGCCACCTCCCCCCGCCTCGTCGCGCCCATGATCGAGCTGCTCGGGCCCGACGTCCGTCTCTACTGGGACCAGGCCGTCTCGAAGCCGCCGGGGGCGACCTCCGACGTCCCGTGGCACCAGGACAACGGCTACACGCCGGTGGAGCCCGAGGAATACGTCACCTGCACGGTCGCGCTCGACCCGATGACCCGCGACAACGGCTGTCTCTGGATCCAACCCGGCAGCCATCGCCGGGGCGCGCGGCCGCACCGGCCGACCGACTCCTTCTTCTTCGTGGGCTACGAGGGCGACGAGACGGGCGAGCCCTGCGAGCTCGCCGCGGGCGAGGTGCTCGTCTTCTCCTCGCTCACCATGCACCGCACGGGGCCGAACGCAACCGACCGGCCGCGGCGTTCGTGGGTGATCCAGTTCTGCCACGCGCACGCCCGCCACCGCGACACCAAGGTGCCGTTCGACGATCGGCTGCTGGTGGCGAAGGACGGCCGCGTGCTCGCCGAGCCCATCCGCGAGCGGCCGCTCGACCTGGCGGCGCTGCTGCAGGGCGCGATCGCGGCCCGCCGGGCAGAGGCATGAGCGCAGGCATGCGACCGCTCGTCATCGACGCGGACGGGCACGTGACCGAGCCGCCCACGCTGTGGGAGCAGTACCTCGAGGCGCGCTTCCGCGACCGGGCGCCGCGGTTTGCGCTCGACGACGAGGGGCGGCCCTGCCAGCTCCTCGACGGCCGGCCCATCATGCGGCACGCGCTGCGCTTGACGCTCCCCGCGGGCTATCCCGAGACGAGCTACGTGCCGCGCGCCGGCGGCTTCGACCCGCAGGAGCGGCTGCGCGATCTCGACACGGAGGGCATCGACGTTGCCGTCCTCTTCCCGTCGGTCGGCCTCTACGTGAGCGACGCGACGGACCCCGCGCTGGTGACCGCGCTTTGCCGCGCCTACAACGACTGGCTCGCCGACTACTGCCGCGCGGCCCCCGCGCGGCTGATCGGCATCGCGCTCCTGCCGCTGATCGACGTGCCGGCCGCCGTGCGCGAGCTCGAGCGGGCCACCACGCAGCTCGGCTTCCGCGGCGCCTTCTTCCGCCCGAACCCGTACGCCGCCCGGCCGATCCACCATCCCGACTACGAGCCGCTGTGGGCGTGCGCCGCCGCGCTCGGCGTCCCGGTCACCGTGCACGAGGGGCTCTCGGACTGGGTGCCGACGCTCGGGCGCGACCGCTTCGAGAACCCCGCCATGCTCCACGTGGTCTCCCACCCCTTCGAGCAGATGGCGGCCTGTGCGGGCCTCGTCTTGAGCGGCGTGCTCGAGCGACACCCGACGCTCACGGTGGCCTTCCTCGAGTCCGGTGCGGCCTGGCTCCCCTACTGGCTCCACCGCCTCGACGAGCACGCGGAGATCTGGGGGCATCTCCTGCCGGGCCTGCGGATGAAGCCGTCGGAGTACTTCCGGCGGCAGTGCATGATCTCGACCGAGCCGGGCGAGGAGGCGATCGACGCGGTGGTCGCGCACGTGGGCGAAGACCACGTCATGTGGGCGTCGGACTACCCGCATCCCGATGCGCCCTTCCCCGGCGCGGTGACCAAGACGCTCGCGGCGATGGGCCAGCTCTCCGCGGTCGCGCGCGGCAAGATCCTCGGCACGAACGCCGCGCGGCTCTACGGTCTCGACGCCCGCGCGCGATGCTAGCGGAGCCGGGCGTCCCTTTCGGTCGATTGTCACGCTGTCAGGATGGAGTTACCCTGCGCATTCGTGAAGGGGATCACGATCAAGCTTCCGGAAGCGACGCCCCGTCGACTGGCGGGGGAGGCGCGGGTGACGGGGCGCAGCATCGCCGCGCTGGTTCGCGAGCGTGTCGAGGCGGCGGCGGCGCGCGACGAGGCGCGGTCGGTTTACGCGCTCGCCTCGGATCCCGCCGGCTGCGTCGCGGGGTCCCGGCGGCCCGCGGCCAACGCCCGGCGGAGATTTCGTCGCGCGTGACGACGATCTGCGACACCGGGCCGCTCGATCTCCGCGCACTGGCCGCGCGTCCGAACGCTCATGGCCCGTTACGCGCGGATGGATCTCGCCGACGCTTCCGTCGTGGTGATGAGCGAGCTTTACGCGCGCTCCCAGGTCCTCACCATCGACCGCAGGGATTTCAGCGTCTATCGCCGCCACGACCGCCGGGTCATTGACTTCGTGGCTCCACCGGCGCGGTGACGGAGGGGAACGCTTCCGGATGGCGAAGGCGCCGCAACACCGACCGGGGACATTTGGGCGCGGCGTCGAGCCCCGGCCCGACCCGCAGTTCTGGCGTGATCAGCATCGGCGCCTCGGCACCAAGCCCTTCGGGCCCGTCGTGTGGCGAGACGCCGCGCGCGAACTGGAGCGAGCGACCGTCATTCTCTGGAACCAGTGGAAACGCGATGTGTCCAAGCTAACGCACGGCGCCTCAGGGAGCTCACTTCGCGTTTGTCTGACGCGGCCAACGGCACTACTCGCTGGCCTCACCATCGAGGGCTTCCTGAAGGCGGCGATCGTCGATCGGGGACAGCCCGCGCCGCGGACCCATAAGCTCACCCGCCTTGCCCGGGAAGCCCAGGTTGGTCTCAGCAAGAACGAGACCGACCTACTCGTACGGCTCGAGGCCTTCGTGCAGTGGGCGGGGCGCTACCCCGTTCCGCTCAAGCCCGAAGACATGATGCCGCGGCGGCTACCGGCCGGCGGCTTCGGATTGCTGACGCGGATCGGGACCAACGATCTTGATGTTTGGCGTGGGCTGGTAACGCGCTTATGCAAGCGCCCACGGCAAAACCGACGGCGGTGAGCTGGCGATGCCCGCGACCTCGACTACGAGCTCCATGGGTGTCGAGGCCGTCTGGCGGACACGTGGGCTGGGTAAACGTCGCCGCGTCGGCTTGACAAACGAACGTTTGTTCGAGTACGCA
>Ga0070741_10017950_pt1 | contig 11541 bp, 9 predicted proteins | sample Coa_R1_4_FD_66440 | JGI IMG/M metagenome (GOLD analysis project Ga0070741, IMG submission 66440) | Surface soil microbial communities from Centralia Pennsylvania, which are recovering from an underground coalmine fire - Coalmine... | ecosystem: Environmental > Terrestrial > Soil > Unclassified ...
CGCGCGATCTCACGGAGCTCATCAAGCGAACGGTGGTCGCCGATCAGAGCCGCGGCGCTGGCGGTATTTGTACGGCCCCGCGCCATGCTTCATTCTAGAGCGGCGCGGAACTGGCATACAATGGCCAAGAAGGTTGAAATGGTGACCCACAGCCCGGTTCGCAGCCCGGGCCTGCTCCGGCAACTGGGCTTCGTCAGCGCCACCGCCCTTGTTGTTTCCAACATGGTCGGGATCGGCATTTTTGCTACCACAGGCTACATGGCAGGTGATCTGGGTCATTCGGGTCTGATTCTGCTGGTTTGGCTGGTCGGCGGAGCGATCGCGCTCGCCGGAGCCCTGGTCTACTCCGAGCTTGGAATCAATTTTCCGAGCTCGGGCGGTGAATATGTGTATCTGACTCGCGCCTTCGGTCCGACATGGGGCTTCATGACGGGATGGGTCTCGTTCTTCGCGGGCTTCTCGGCGCCGATTGCGGCGGCAGCGCTGGCCTTCGCGGATTATCTAGGATATCTTTTCCCGGCGTTAAAGACTGCGAATGTGCGGTATGTGATCGGCTCGGGTGCGTTCTCGCTCTCGCTCGGCGGCGGGCAGTTGGCGGCATCCGCGCTTGTTGCGGCGTTCACAATACTAAACTGTTTCGGAATCGGCCGGACCGCAAAGGTTCAGAATGTGCTCACTGCGACCAAACTGCTGGTGATTGCGGCGTTCGTTACCTTGGGGTTCCTGTTCGGCACCGGGAGTTGGGAGCATTTCGCAATGCCGGCCACTCGCACATCAACTACGCCGCTTCCAGCGCAGTTCATAATCAGCCTGGTCTGGGTGATGGTCGGTTACAGCGGCTGGAATGCCGCGACATATGTAGCGGAAGAACTGAAAAATCCCGAGAAGACACTGCCGGCCGCCTTGGCATTCGGAACCGGGCTGGTGACAGCGCTGTTTCTCGCGCTCAATCTCCTGTTCATCTACGCGGCGCCGCTCGAGCAAATGAAGGGTGTGCTGGCCGTGGGGTCGCTGGCTGCTTCGAATCTGTTTGGCCCTGAAATAGCCGGGATCTTTTCGGTCTTGATGGCGATCTCAATCATGTCCACCGTTAGCGCGGAAGTGACGATTGGACCACGCGTGTATTATGCAATGGCGAAGAATAAAGCATTCTTCCGGGCCGCCGAGCGGGTGCATCCAAAATGGCACACGCCTGTAGTTGCGATCGTTTGCCAGGGCGCCTTTGCCATATTGATGACCCTTACGCCGTTTCCGCAACTGATCATGTATGTCGGGATTAGTCTCACGTGCTTTTCGGCGCTCTCGGTCGCCTCTGTGTTTGTATTTCGGAAGCGGCCGCATTGGCAGAAGCTGAAGGCAGTGAGCTTCTGCTATCCGTTGATTCCGGTGGCTTACATCTTGGTGGTGCTATGCATGATCGGCTACGGGTTGTTTCTGCAGCCGAAAGCAACGTTGACGGCCTTCGCGACAATAGCCGCCGGCGCCGCGGTCTATCATTTCCGGATTCGTCATCAGCCGCTTGCTCAGGACCGTGGTCCGGTTACCGGCTGATTGTTCTGCGCCAGCGGGAGAGAACCTTGCAAGCTCTTTGCGGGAAGAGGCGTTCTCTTCAATAAGAGCGCGAAAAGGCTTGAAAGCAAGGCAAGCGCAGCACTGCCATAGAACGCCGCCGACCAGGTACCAAACCGCTCGAACAACAAAGCTCCGCACCCGCCGCCGATGATCGAAGCAACGCCCTTCGCGCTGTACAGGAAACAATAATTCGAGGTTGCGTTGCGCGCGCCATAATAATCTCCCACAGTCGATGGGAACAGGGAGAAGACCTCGCCCCAGGTAAAAAACGTGAGAACCAATGAGATCGTGAACCAAGTGCCGGAGAGCCGCCCCCACTCTACGACCGAAATGAGGCAGACCGCCTGAAGCAGGAAAGCGATCGCCATCGTGTTCTCGCGCCCTAAGCGGTCGGAGAACCAGCCCCAAAAAATGCGGCTGGCGCCGTTGGCGACGCGGTCGAAGGCCAAAGCCGTAGTCAGGGCCGCCATGCCGATATTCCATTCCCGCGCAACCGGGCCGGCCTGTGCCGTCACCAGCAGGCCGCCGGTTGCCATCATCACGAACATCGCATAGAGCAGATAAAAGTGCGGAGTGCGAAGCATCTCGGCGGTCGTGAACTGCTCCGAATTCCGGCGAACGCGCGGCGCGGACGTCAACGAAGCCGGTTTCCAGCCCGCGAGTTCCGGAGCCGGTTTGCGGAGCACCTGGGCGGCAAGCACGATAATGATGCCCTGAATAATACCCGTGTAGACGAAGGCCTCGCGATAACCCTGACGCCGGATTATGGACGCGATGATCGGAATGAAAACCGCGGAGCCCGATCCGAATCCTGCGGCGATGATCCCTGCCGCAAGGCCGCGCTTATCGGGAAACCATTTGAGCGCCGCTGCAATTGAGCCGCTGTACACGAAGGCTGCGCCGACGCCCGCCAGCGCATAAAATCCGTAAAGTCCGGCCAGGGTGTGGATAAATCCGAGGCCCGTCCAGCCGATTCCGCAAAGAACGCCGGCGATGCTGATGAATACTCGCGGGCCGATCCGGTCGATCAGCCAGCCTTCGAGCGGCATCACCCAGGTCTCGCACAGAATGAAGAGCGTGAATCCCCACTGGATCTCGGATAGTTTCCAGCCCGTGCTTTCCTGAATCGGGCGGACGAAAAGGGTCCAGGCATACTGCAGGTTGGCGATCATCAGCATCGCCACTAATGAGCCGGCAAGCTGTACCCAGCGTTTGTTCATCGTCCTGCTGCCGGTGCGGTTGTCTGCGCGAGCAATTTGGCGCAGGCGTAGACGGTGCGGGTGTGCGGCATGGCAACTCCCAGCTTTTCGCCAAGCTCCACGACGGCACCCACGATCGCTTCCAATTCGAGCGGCCGCCCGGCTTCGAGGTCCTGTAGCATTGAGGTCTTGTGCTCTCCCACTTTTTCGGCTCCGGCCATGCGCTGTTCGATTGAAACCGGCAGCTTCATGCCCATGCGCCCGGAGACGCATTCCGCCTCGGTCATTATATTTCGAACCAGGGCTGAGACTTCAGGATCGCGGACCATCTGCGCGAGCGTGGCGCGGGTAAGCGCGCTGATGGGATTAAATGCGACGTTGCCGAGAATCTTGACCCAGATCTCTTCGCGGATGTGAGTGGTGATCGGGCAACGAAGACCCGCGGCGATCAGAGCTTCGGCAATGCGGCGCGAACGCTCGCTGCGGGAGCCGTCCGGCTCGCCGATCGAGATGCGGTTGCCTTCAATGTGCCGGATGACGCCGGGTTCGATGATTTCCGTTGAGAAGTAAACGATGGATCCGACTACGCGCCTCATATCGATGGCTGCGGCAATCACTCCGCCCGGGTCGACCCGTTCAAGCGGCACACCATACCACCACGGCACGCCGTTCTGCATACTGACCACGACTGTTTCCGGATGCAGCAAAGGGCCAAGGCGCGGGGCAAGCGAAGGAAGAGAATGCGCCTTCACCGCGAGCAGCACGACATCGGCCGGACCGATCGACTCCAGATTGCCGGTCGCCGCGGGCCGCGATTCGAACTCCTCGTTGGCGCCGATTACCCGCACGCCGCGCTCCTGCATAGCGGCAAGGTGCCGCCCGCGCGCGAACAGCGTAACGTTCTGACCGGCGCGCGCCATGCGAGCCCCGATATACGCACCAATGGCGCCCGCGCCGACGATGACGAACTTCACACCGAGGTCTCAGCCAACGTCTTGGCGACGTTCAACCGTTGAATTTTGCCGCTGGCCGTGCGCGGAATGCTTTGCAGCAGGTGGATGCGCTTCGGGCATTTGAAGTCCGCCAGCCGCTCGCGGCAAAAGCCGATCAGTTCCGCATCCGATGCGGCGGCCCCCTCACGCAGCACGACGGCAGCCGCCACCTCTTCGCCCCAGGTCGCATGCGGGACACCGAACGAGACCGCTTCGCTGACGGCGGGATGCGCCAGCAGCACTTCATCGATCTCCCGCGGCGCGATTTTCTCTCCGCCGCGGTTGATCATTTCCTTTAGCCGGCCGGTCAGTTTCAGATATCCGTCTTCATCCAGTACGCCCTGGTCGCCGGTACGAAACCAGTCGCCGAAAAACGATTTCGCCGTGGCTTCCGGATTATTCTCATATTCGCGGATCACGTTCGGACCCTGAATGCAAACTTCGCCTGCCTGGCCTGCCGGAAGCGGCTGCCCGTTTGCGTCCATGATCGCGATCCGCACGCCGGTTCCGGGACCTACGCTGCCGGGCTTCCTAGGGGCCGGCGGCAGCGGGTTCGACGCCATCTGGTGTGAAGCTTCGGTCATACCGTATGCTTCGAGCACCGGCACGCCGAAATAATCCTCCATCTGGCGCATCATCTCCGGCGGAAGCGCCGCGCTGCATGAACGAACGAAGCGTAGCGTCTGTGCCCCTGCCGGTTTTTCACTGGCGCCGCTTTTGCGCGCCAGAATCAGATGATGAATTGTGGGGACGGCGGAATACCACGTGACATTGTTCTCGCGCACAATGCGCCAGAAACCCAGAGGGTTGAAGCGGGATGGCACCACCACCGCGCCGCCTGTGAATAGCGTGGCCATCGTGGACGCCATAAGCCCGTGCACATGGAACAAAGGCATCAGGCAAAGCGAAACGTCCTCCGGGCCAAGCTGATAGCTGGTAGCGATATTCCGGACTGAGACCGCGAGATTGGAGTGTCGGAGCGGCACGCGCTTCGGCCTTCCCGTGCTGCCGCTGGTGTGCAGCACAAGCGCGATGTCAGAAGGCGCGGGTGCAAGGCGGCCGTTCGTGCCGGCGGCGCCGGCCAATTGCACTTCCCCTTCAGCCGTGGTTCCGGCGGCCAACACGGTGGCGCGGCCGGCGGCCGCCCGCCTTGCTTCTTCGGCGCCCTCAGGAGGCGCGATCAAGACGCGGGCGTTGGTGTCTTCCAGATAGAAGCAGAACTCCTCATAGCGATATCCGGGATTGAGAGGCGCCGCGGTTCCCGCGATGGATGCCGCCAAAAACGACACCACGGCGGCCGCGCCATTGGGAAGCGCAATAGCCACGCGCTCGCCGGGCTGCACGCCGCTCGCGCGTAGCGCCGCCGCCATTGCCATTACCTGCTTCCGCAACGAACCGTAGCTGATGCGAGCGCCCGATTCCGGCAAGATCAACGCAGTCCGGTCGCTCGGGGCAGCCTCGAGGACCTCCAAAAGCGTATTCGGTTGAATCATGTCTTGACAGGATAGTAGCACAGCGTTTTAGACGGATTCAGGTCCGGAAACTCTGGCGTCCCCATTGAAAATAGGCGGCGTGCGCTGCCGAATTGGCGGGTGTACACTGAACAAAATCGGCAAGGAGGCAGCTTGCTCATGACATCGCGCAGGCAGTTCATCGGCAGTAGCGCGGCCGCAGCGGGACTTCCCGGCGGGTTGCGGGCGGCGACAACGGATACGACTTACTCCAGCATAGAGGCGCGCATTTTGCGGCGGGATTTTCGCGATCTTACAAAAGAGCAGCTCGGCACACCGGCGCTCATCCTTGACCAGGAGATTTTCGAGCAGAATCTTCGCAAGATGGCAGAGCAGTTGAAGGCCAATGGCCTGAGCCTGCGCGGTCATGTGAAGATTCACAAATGTCCGGAGGTCAGCAAGCGCCAGATCGCTCTAGGGGCGATCGGGGTTTCTTGCGCGACCATTGCCGAATGCGAGTTGATGGTGAACGCCGGGATACGGGGCGTACTACACACGTGCCAGCCGGCGGGCCGGAACAAGATCTCGCGCGCGGTGGCGCTGGCTAAACGCGACCCGACCACCATCTGGGTGGCTGACGACCCGATCACGGTTCAAACGCTCGACGAAGCGGCCGCGGCGGCGCGAACAAAAATGAACGTCGCCGTGGACGTCTACGCGGGACTCACACGGCAGGGTATTCAACCCGGGCAGCCCGCCCTCGACCTTGCGCAGCGGATTGATAAGTCGAAGAGCCTGCGCCTGGCAGGCTTGATGGGCTACTCCGGCTACGCTTCGCACACGCACGGCTGGGAGAACCGCCGGAAAAAATCGGATGAGGACCTCGCGCCTCTGATGGATACCCTGGCACTGTGCAAGAAAGCCGGACTTCCCATCGGCATCATCACGGGAGGGAGCACGGGCACTTACAATATCGACGCCGGCAAGCTCACGGAGCTCCAGGCCGGCTCCTACGTTTTCATGGACACCATCTATCGGCGCATTGGAGGCAAGGACAATCCTGAGGTGTATAGCGATTTCGGACCGGCTCTGACGGTGATGACGACCGTGATCAGCAAGACGCGGCCGAACCAGGCGGCGATCGATGCGGGGAACAAGGCGATGCTGCGCACCACCGATGAAGTGAAGGACCGGCCGGGCGTGCGTATTGAAAATCAGGGTGCCGAGTACGGGATGCTGTTGTGGAACGACGGCGACCGCGATCTGAAGCTGGGAGACCGCGTTGAGATCTATCCGTCCAACCTGGACACGAGCGTAAACGTCTTCGACAGGATCTATGTTGCGCGCGGCGAGCAGATCGTGGACGTTTGGCCGATTATGGGCCGGAGCGGCGCGCCACAACGCTAGATTTATGGATCGACGAAAATTTATTACGGGAGCCGGAACGGCGGTTTTTGCAGGCGGTGTTACTCCCGGCGCGCAGCAGGCCGCCAACGAGCCTCGCAAGCGCGCCCTGATGAAGCTGGGCTGCCAGAGCTCTCCAACGTCGGACAAACGGCTGCAGTTCTTCAAGCGCCACGCCGTAGAACATATCTGCGCCTATCCTCCCGATCCGGGCGAGCGCGGATATTCGACGGTCGAGGAGCTGACCCAACTGCGCGAGCGCTGTGAAAAGCACGGCGTGAAAGCTGAGATGCTCGCGCCGGCGTTCCTGGCTTCCTCGCACGTGGACCGCACCGCGCGTCCAGCCATTGTGCTGGGCGAAAGCCCGCAACGTGACCGCGACATCGAAGCGATCCAAAATCTCATCAAGAACTGCGCTGCCGTGGGCATTCCTTCGATCAAATACAACATGAGCATTCTCGGCGTGCTGCGCACGGAGCGCACGCCCGGGCGCGGGGGCACTACCTATTCCACCTGGCGCCTGCGTGAGGCGAAGCCCGAGAAGCCGCTCACTCGCGCAGGCAGGGTCACAGCCGACATCTTCTGGGAGAGGATCAGCTATTTTCTTGACCGCGTGATACCTGTCGCTGATGAGTACAAGGTCAGAATGGCGTGCCATCCTCACGACCCCGGTGTGCCGCCGGAAGGCTACCAGGGCGTGGACCGCGTACTCGGGACCGTGGAAGGGCTGAAGAAATTCGTATCGCTCAAGGACAGCCCCTATCACGGTCTGAATTTCTGCCAGGGAACGGTCTCCGAGATGCTCCGCGATCCCGGCAGGGAGATTTACGACGTCATACGCTACTTTGGGTCACGCGGCAAGATTTTCAACGTGCACTTTCGCAATATCCGGGGTCACCGCGATGACTTCCAGGAGGTCTTCCCCGACGAAGGCGATGTCGATTTCGTGAAGGCGATGCTGGTGTACAAGGAGGTCGGCTATCAATACATGATGATGCCCGACCATGTCCCTCACCACGACGACGACCCGCACGGCGACCAGGCATTCGCCTTCTGCTACGGCTACATCCGCGCCTTAATTCAGGCCGCAGATCAACTGGGCTGATTCGTGGCGATTGTTCCGGCCACCTCGACCCAAACTACCCGAGTCCGTTATCGCGTACTTCTGTTCTGCTTTTTCGGCTCGATCGTCACGTATCTCGATCGCGTCTGTATCTCCGTAGCCGCGCCCGCCATTTCCCGCGATCTTGGGCTTACCAATATGCAAATGGGCTACGTGTTCAGCGTCTTTGCGTTGTCCTATGCGATTTTCGAGATTCCCGCGGGCTGGTGGGGCGACCGCGTAGGCCAGCGCCGCGTGATGACGCGTATCGTGGCGGGATGGTCGGCGTTTACGATTCTGACAGGCGTCTCGTGGAACTACGTGTCACTGCTCACCACGCGATTCGCATTCGGCGCCGCTGAGGCGGGCGCTTTTCCAACCATGGCGCGAATGCTCGGCCGGTGGTTTCCACAGTATGAGCGCGCCCGGGCGAACGGCGTGATGTGGATGGGAGCGCGCGTAGGCGGCGCGATTTCTCCCGCAATCGCGGTCATGCTCATCGCACGGGTGGGCTGGCGAGCGACATTCGGAATTCTGGGCATAGTCGGCCTGTTTTGGGCCGTTGCTTTTCGGGTCTGGTACAGGGACGACCCCTGCGAGCATCCTTCCGTCAGTGCTTCGGAGTTGGCCCACATTCGCGCCGGCCGGGTTGAGACCAACCAGGCGGGGCATGGCCGCACACCGTGGCGGCGCATGGCATCCAGCAAAACGCTTTGGGCCATGTTCGGCATGTACTTCTGCCCGGCCTATGGCTTCTGGTTCTTCGTCACGTGGCTGCCCACGTTCCTCATCAAGGATCACGGTCTCGATCTGCACCGATCCGGCTTCTATGCCATGCTCCCGTTGGCCTTTGGAACGGTTTCCTGCCCGCTGGGCGGCTTGCTCGCGGACTGGTTAGCGCGCCGCACCGGGAATCTCAAGTGGTCGCGGCGAGCGATCGGCATGGGAGGATTCATTCTCGCCGCCGCAGGTTTCGGGCTGGCGTCAATAGCTCGCGATCCGCTTGCGGCCGTTCTGCTGCTTGCGTGCGCGGAAGGCGCAAGCGATCTGACGCTTTCGGTCACCTGGGCTACGGTTGTGGATGTGGGAGGCCGCTTCGGCGGCACCACCGGAGCCTTTGTCAACATGGCGTCCAGCTTCTCGGCCATGATCTCTTCGGTGGCGGCTCCGTGGCTTGCCGAGACATTCGGTTCGTTTAACGCGATGCTCGCGACGGCCGCTGCGGTCTACCTTACCGGCGCCACGCTGTGGCTTGCGATCGATCCCACGCGCGCGGTGAGCGACTGAGCTCGATCCGTTGTTAAGATGTTTGCCGATGCGCTTCGCGATTTGGCCGTCGCTGTTCTTGATAGTCCTGCACGCCGATGACGTGGATTGGAAGGCGAAGCCGTTCACTCCTGCCGGCAGCTTCACTTCCGGGGTCGAGGGTCCTGCCTGCGATGCCGATGGAAACCTGTTCGCCGTAAGCTTTGAGCGGGAGGGCACGATCGGCAAGGTGACTCCGGACGGCAATGCATCCGTCTGGGCCGTGATGCCGGACGGCGGCCGCGCCAATGGGCTCCGCTTCGACAGCCACGGCTTTCTGATCGCGGCCGACTACGTGGCTCATAAGGTCTATCGCATTAATGCCTCGAGCAAACGGTTCTTGGAGAATCTTGCGGCGGACTGGAGCGGGCCGCCCTTTCACCAGCCGAACGATGTTGGAATCGCGAGCGACGACACGATCTACTTCAGCGATCCGGATTGGAGCTCCTCTACAGGCGGAGGCCGCATTTTCTTGATCACGCCCGGTCCTAAGCGCCGCACCGTTCTGTTGGACCAGGGGCTGATCACTCCGAACGGCATCACCGTTTCACCGGACGACAAGCGGGTGTACGTCGGCCAGAGCCGCGCCAATAACGTGCTGGTTTATGACCGGCGCCCGGACGGCACGCTGGCCAACAAGCGGGTATTCATCGATTTTGTTGCCAGCGGCGTACCGAAAACCGCGGTGCCGGACGGAATGCGCTGTGATGAGAAGGGCAACCTGTACGTCACGATGGTGGGGCTCGGGAAGGTGCTCGTAGTGCGGCCTGACGGCCGACTGGACCGGCACTCGATCGAGAGCTTGGGTAAGAGTCCGGCTAATATCACGTTTTGCGGTCCGGACGGGCGGACCGTTTACATAACCGAGAAAGAGCACAAACGGATCGAAAAGGCGCGAGTTCCTTACCGCGGCATCCGGTGAGCGGATGAGCCTAAAAAAACACGCGCTCGGCTGTCTTGCGCAACAGCCATTCGCGATCCGCGGCTGAAAGGAAATCGAGGCGGTCGCGGACGAGCTCGAGCGAGCCTGCGTAAGTATTGCCGTTCAGCAGCTGAAACGGGCAGTCGGTAGCCCACATCAGCCTCTCCGGGCCGTAGGCTTCATATACGCGGCGGATGAACGGCGCGAGGTCAAGATAGGGATAGCGCTTCTGTCCGAGCGCATAAAAGGCCGATACCTTCACGTGCACATTCTTATGCCGCGCGAGGTCGCACAGCGCGCGCACATCGTCGTCGCGTATCTGCCCGTCTGCCCCGATCCGCGAAAGGTGATCGATTACGACAGGCGTTTGCGGAAAGCGGCGGCACATGCGGTCGATGGATGGCAGTGCGTCGGGATCGATGAGGGGGCACATTGCGAGGCGCTCGTCGGCTCCGCAGCGCCACATCTCAACCATGCCCGGCGCATCCAGCCACGTAGTCGGCTGGCCTGCCGGACGAATCCGGAATCCGCGCACGCCGCGCCGCGCGAGACTGCGCATCGCATTCTGAGGCTGCGATGCCTGATGGTCCACGATTCCTACGCCCGAGAACACGCCCTTGTAGCGTTCTATCGCATCAAGCATGTAGGAATTGTCGAACTGGTAGAAGCTCATCTGTATGAGCACGATCCGCTCGACGCCCGAAGGTCGGGCCTGCGCCAGAAGTTCGTCGGGAGTGAAGCTGGCGGGCGTGGCCTGTTCTTTTTCGAATCCGGCTGCGCGCGGGTACTTCCTGGTGTCCGGCGTCCAGACATGGACGTGCGCGTCGATAAAGCCTTTTCCGGCTGCCGCATGTGCTTGTGTCATTCCGATCGTCAATCCCCCCAGGAGCTGCCGCCGCGATAACTGCGTCATGACTGTCCATCATACTGCGGACGCAGTGCCAGATCGTTTGCGGCTGGATTGTGGCACACTGAACAAAGTTTCCAAACATGAACCGGAGAGAATTTCTTAGTACGCCTCTATTCGCAGCCGCGGCGCAGGCCGACTCGGGTGCTTCACTGTCCTTTAAAGCGGGTTTCGCCGAGGCCGATATCACTCCTGAGATCGGCATGGAGCAGCCTGGAGGATACGGAAAATCCCGGCACACGAAATTTCACGATCCGTGCAAGGCTCGCGTGGCGGTGTTCGATGACGGGCGCAGCCGCGTAGCGCTGGTCGGTCTGGACGCGCTGGCGGTTCCGCGCAGCCTGGTTCTGGAGGCGCGAAAAGCCATTGAGCAGCAGTGCGGGATTCGAGGCGAGGCAGTATTGATCAGCGCGTCGCACTCGCACTCTTCGGGGCCGCTGTTCGGCGTGATGCCCGGCCAGTACGATCACGCAAGCCCGCTGGTGCGGCGTCTGGCCTACGAGATGTCTACATGTGCCGATCCCCGCTACATGGACCGTGTTCGAGAGCAGATCGTGGCCGCGGTGGCGAAGGCGGACCGGCTTCGCGCGGAAGCGGCCAGCGCCGTGGCATCGGGGTTTGAAAACACGGTTGCGTTCAACCGCCGCCATCGTATGAAGAACGGGTTGACCTATACGCACCCGGGAC
>Ga0070741_10017951_pt1 | contig 11541 bp, 8 predicted proteins | sample Coa_R1_4_FD_66440 | JGI IMG/M metagenome (GOLD analysis project Ga0070741, IMG submission 66440) | Surface soil microbial communities from Centralia Pennsylvania, which are recovering from an underground coalmine fire - Coalmine... | ecosystem: Environmental > Terrestrial > Soil > Unclassified ...
CGTGAGGCCGTCGAGGAATTCGCCGTTGAGCGCCTCGCCCGGCGCGAAGCCGATCGAATGCACGAGGATATCGAGGCCGTCCCAATGCTTGCCGAGCTCGACGAACAAATTCGCGATCTGCTCGTCGCTGCCGACATCGCAAGGCAGCACGATATTCGAACTGAACGCGGCGGCCGCTTCGTCGACGCGAGGCTTGAGCTTGTCGTTGACGTACGTGAAAGCGAGCTGCGCGCCTTCGCGATACATCGCGTTGGCGATACCGTAGGCGATCGAGCGTTGATTGAGCACGCCGGTGATCAAGGCGCGCTTGCCGTGCAGAAATCCCATGATGCCTCCGAGCGATGTGCGAAGCGCGCAATTCTAAGGCATTTCGCCGGGACGCTGCCGTTCAGCGGTCGGCGGGCGCCGCGGAAACGGTCAGTCCTCCGCCGTCGAGCTCGGGCTCGGTCAAGTGGAGGCGCTGGCCGAGATGCAGCATCGAACTCGGTTTCAGCCGGTTCCAATGCTCGAGATCGGCCACGCGCAAGCCATAGCGGTGAGCGATGCTCCATAGCGTGTCGCCCGCGTGCACGAGCACCGTGTCGGGCGGAAGCTCGGGGCGATCGCGCGGCGTGAAGTCCTGCACGAGCGCTTCATCGCTGCCGTTGTGCCCGGGCAGCAACAGATGCGTGCCGGGGGCGAGCGGCACGTCGCCGCCGATCGCATTGATCGCCGAGAGGGCGCTCAAATCCAAATCGTATTCGCTCGCGAACAGGCTCAAGGTCTCGCTCTGCTTGAGCGCCACTTCGTGCCATTCGCGCCACGCGTACTGCGGCAGCTTGCCGAGCGTCTGTTCCATTGCGACTCGCCGCGACGCAGGTACGAGCAAGTGGAAAGGACCGTTCGCGGGCATGCGTCCGCGCAGCAGGCCCGGGTTGAGGCGATGGAGCTGTGTCGCGTCGAGCCCGGCCAAGCGCGCGGCGAGCGTAAGGTCGACGGGCGCTGGGAATTCGATGGAAACGAGCTGGTCGCCGGCTCCAGGCTCGGGCAAGACGATGCGATAGCGCTCGGGGTGCGCGACGACGCAGCCGAGTGCGAGCAGTTTCGCCAGATGGTCGTGCGCGCCGCGGCCGACGCGCAAGCGGCCGATCTCCTTGGCGGACATGTCGGGCTTGGCCTCGCTGACGAGCTCGCGCATGCCGTACTCGCCGGCGTTGTAGGCCATGTCGGCCACGCGCCAGTCGCCGAATTCGTCTTCATAGCGGCGGATCAATCCGAGTGCCGTATCGGTCGAAGCCACGAGATCGAGGCGTCCGTCGTAATCGGGGGTGATCGCCAGCCCGGCTTCGCGCGCGGTGTCGGGCATGAGCTGCCAAATGCCGGCGGCGCGGTCGCCATTCGGCGGTACCGGCGTGTAATTGCTTTCGACGTAAGGCAGGAACGCGAACTCGCCGGGCAGATCGCGCTGTTCGATCTGCTCGATCACGGTGAGCAAGGACGGCATCGCCTCGGAGAGCGACGCCGAGAACTGGTTGGCGACCTGCGTGTACATCTTGGCCCAGTGCTGGACGGCCGGGTTGAAATCGCAATCAGTCGCGGCGATGCGCCGGCGCAGGCGATCCCAGGCTTGCTCCGGCGCGATCGGAGCGGCCGGCGGCGTCACCGTCGCCCGCTCGGGTGCCGCGGCGCTCGTCGGCGGCATCGATGGCGCAGGCTCATAATTACTAGCCACCGGCTTCGGCGGATTTCCGCTGCACGCTGCGAGCAGCAGGCATGCGGTGCCGAGGGCCGTGCAGCCGCTGCCGAGCGCGGCCAAACGCCAGTCGCGGCGTTCGCCGCCTTTCGTCGACGACGGTTTCTTGGCGCGCGGCGAAGGCGCGCTGCGAATTCGAATTGTGCCCATTCCGTCCGACGCCGCGAGGGGCGTCCCCCTGACTGAACGAACGTTCACTATAGCAGCATGCCGGGCTCTGCCGGTTAAGCCGGTTTTTGCGCCGCAACATTCCCGTTTACTGCGCGGGAAGGTTTCGCGCACAATCGCGCCCTGCCACTACCCGAACCTCGAATGTCGGATCCCGCGAGCAGTTTCTACGCCAGTGCGCCCGTCCAGGCGCTGTTCGCGCGCGAGCTCGCCGCGCTCGCACCGATCCTCGCTGGCGTGTACGGCAGCTTCGGGTTGTTCGTGCGCGCGCACGCGGGCGCTCCGGCGCATTTGCCGCCGCATCTCGTGACGACGATGCTCGATCTCGCCTGCTCGGGGCCGCGGTTCGATGGCGCCGTATCGTGCGAGCCCGATCGGCTGCCGTTCGCGGGCGAAACCTTCAAGCTCCTCATCGCGCAACATGCGTTCGAGCGTTTCGCCCGTCCCGAAGAGTGCGTGGCCGAACTCGCGCGCGTGCTCGCGCCGGAGGGTGTGGTGCTCGTGTTCGGCTTCAATCCGGTGGGATTCTGGCGGCCTTGGCTCGCGCTCAACGCGCGCGGGACGGCACGCCTTCATTTGAAATCCGCCTACGCCTGGCAGCAGCTGCTCGCGCGCGAGCAAATCGACACGCTCCAGGTACGCTTCCCGGGAACCCTGCTGCCGCGCGCTCACGGCGGCGAGCATGGACGCAGCAGCGCGTTCGGCCGTTTCGGCGGCAGCTGGCTCGTGCTCGCGCGCAAGCGCCGCAGCACGCTCACGCCGCTGCGACTGCGCAGCAATGCGCGCGATCTCGCTCTGAGTCCGCGCCTGGCGCCCGGCGCGCAGCGGGCACGTGCATGAGCGAGCGCGGTCCGGCGGTGGTCGAAGCGTTCACCGACGGCGCCTGCCTCGGCAACCCGGGACCGGGCGGGTGGGCCGCGGTGCTGCGCTACAAGACGGTGCAGAAAGAGCTGTCCGGCGGCGAGCGCGCAACGACGAACAACCGCATGGAGCTCATGGCGGCGATCCGCGCGCTCGAGGCGCTACGCCGTACGTCGAGCGTGCGGCTCACCACGGATTCGCAATACTTGAAGCAGGGCATCGAAGAATGGCTGCCGCGCTGGCGCGCGAACGGCTGGCGCACGTCGGACAAGAAGCCCGTCAAGAACCAAGATCTTTGGGAACGCCTCGCCGCTGCCGCCGCCGCGCACCGCGTCGAGTGGCTGTGGACGCGCGGTCACGCGGGGCATCCCGAGAACGAACTCGCCGACCGCCTCGCGCGCGAAGCGGCGCTGGCGGCCAAGGAGACATGATGCGGCAAGTCGTGCTGGATACCGAAACCACGGGCCTCGAGGTCGGCAAAGGCCATCGCGTCATCGAGATCGGCGCCGTCGAGCTCGTCGAGCGGCGCCCGACCGGCCGCAGCCTGCACCGCTACGTCAATCCGCAACGCGCGATCGACGGCGGCGCGCTCGCCGTGCACGGCATCAGCGACGAATTCCTCGCCGATAAACCGACGTTTGCCGCGATCGCGCACGAACTCCTGGAATTCGTCGCGGGGGCCGAGCTCGTGATCCACAATGCCGCGTTCGACGTGGCCTTCCTCGACGCCGAGCTCGCGCTCTGCGATGGCGCCCTCGGCACGATCGGCGAGCGCGCCGCGATCGTCGACACGCTCGCGCTCGCGCGCGAAAAGTATCCGGGACAGAAGAACAGCCTCGATGCGCTGTGCAAGCGCCTCGGCGTGGACAACAGCCATCGCGAACTGCACGGCGCTCTGCTCGACGCGCAGCTGCTCGCCGAAGTCTATCTGGCGATGACGGGCGGGCAGGGCGATCTTGCCTTCGCGAGCGAGACCGAGCGCACGGCGCGCGCCGCCGTCGTGCCGAGCGCGCGACCTCCGCTGCGCGTGCGCATCGCCGATGCGATCGAGCTCGCGCTGCATGCGGCGCGGCTCGATCGTCTGCAGGCCACGAGCAAAGGGCGGTGCCTCTGGTTGCAGTCGTAACGTGTCGGGCGCTACAGTCTCGCCGCGGCTTTCGGTATCATCCGAACCGGGGACACGCCACTGGGGAGAGCGGCGATGAAAGTGCTAGCGTTTGCTGCAATGGTCCTGTGGGCTGCATCGGCGAGCGCCGAGACGGCCGTCGAGGCGATCGACGCCCACAAGCACATGGGCGTGGCCACGTGCAGCAATAGCGTCTGCCATGGCGCCTCGCAGACGTTCCGTGATTCGGACATCATGCAGAACGAATTCGCGGTTTGGCAGGAATTCGACCCGCACGCCAAGGCGTACCAGGTACTCGAGAAACCGGAATCGCGCGCGATCGCCGAGAAGCTCGGTCTCGGCGATCCGACCAAGGCGAAGGTCTGTCTCGACTGCCACACCGACAATCCCGCCGCCGACAAACGCGGCGAGCGCTTCCAGATTTCCGACGGCGTCGGTTGCGAAGCCTGCCACGGTGGTTCGGAGCTCTGGCTCAACTCGCACGCGGACCGCAGCGTCGCCCACACGGACAATCTCGCCAAGGGCATGTACGCCACCGAGAATCCGATCAAGCGCGCCGAAGTCTGCCTGTCCTGCCACATGGGCGAGAAGGAGCGCATGATCACGCACCGCATCATGGGTGCCGGACATCCGCGGCTCTCGTTCGAGCTCGACACGTTCACGTGGCTGCATCCGCACTACAAGATCGACGACAAGTGGACCAAGCGCAAAGGCGATTGGAACGGCGTGCGCGACTGGGCCGTGGGCCAGGGCGTCGCCGCCGAGAACCTGCTCGATCTGCTGCTCGATCCAAAAACCGGCCAACAGGGCATCTTCCCCGAGCTCGTGCTGTTCGACTGCCACGCCTGCCATAAGCTCATGCAGGGCAAGAAGTGGGGACCGCGTCAAGGCACGGGACTCGGGCCGGGCGTGGTGCGCTTGAACGACGCGAACCTCGTGATGTTCCGTCACGTGCTCGCGCCCGTGGACAAGGCCGCCGCACAGCGCGTGTTCGAAGAAACGCGTGCGCTGCACCGCGCGACGACCGAGAACCGCGACGCCACGTTCGCCGCCGCGCGCACGCTGCGCGCGACGATCGCGGAGCTGCTGCCGAAAGTGGCCGCGTACGACTACAACGCGGCGAGCCTCGACGTCATCCTCGCGAGCATCGCCGCCGACGGCGATCGCGGCGAGTTCCGCGACTTCTCTTCGGCCGAGCAGGTGGCGATGGCATCGCAATCGGTCGTGGTCGCGTTCGAGAACGACGGCAAGCTCGACAAGGAACGCGCGGCGCGCCTGCACGCTCGCCTCGACGCGCTTTACGACGCCGCCAAGGACGAGAACAACTACTCGATGGCGAAATTCCAGGGCGCTCTCAAGGACCTGCGCGCCGCTGCGCCGTAACGCCTCTGCGCGCGGCAGTTGCCCGCTGCCGCGCTTCCTCCGTATTCTTGTCACGCTCGGCGCCGCCGCCGAGCGTTCCGCCGCGCGCCCAGACCCAGCCTCCGCATGACCGACAACGTCCAGATTCCCGGCTACAAGCTGATCCGCAAGCTCGGCGAAGGCGGCATGGCCTCGGTGTACCTCGCGCTGCAGGAATCGCTCGACCGCGAGGTGGCGCTCAAGATCATGTCGCCGGCGCTCGCCGCGAACGCCGCGTTCTGCGAGCAGTTCATGAAGGAAGGCCGGATCACGGCCAAGCTGTCGCATCCGCATCTCATGACCGTGCACGACATCGGCGCGGATCGCGGCGTGTACTACCTCGCGAGCGAATACCTGCCGGCTGGCTCGCTGCGCGATCGCATGGACAAGCTCACGGCCACGGAAGCGCTCGAAGTGGCGCGCGACATCGCATCGGGGCTCGCCTACGCCCACGAAAAGGGCTTCGTGCATCGCGACGTAAAGCCCGGCAACATCATGTTTCGCGCGAACGGCACGGCCGTGCTCGCCGATTTCGGCATCGCCAAGGCGATGAAGAGCGTGAGCGCCGCGACGATGGCGGGCAATGCGATCGGCACGCCCGACTACATGAGTCCCGAGCAGGCGCAGGCCAGCATGATCGACGGCCGCTCGGATCTCTACAGCCTCGGTGCGGTGCTGTACGAATGCTTGGCAGGACGCAAGCCGTACCAGGCGAACGACGCCTACGCCGTTGCGCTCATGCATGTGACCGAGCCGGTGCCCCAATTGCCGGACAAAGTCGCGTGGCTGCAACCGCTCATCGATGGGCTCATGGCGAAGAGTCCCGAGCAGCGCTTCGCCACGGGCGAAGCCTTCATCACCGCCTGCGATCAGCTCATGCAGCGCAACCCGAACGCGGCGAACGCCGCACGCGCCTCGCGCAAACGGGCGACGCCGCAAAAGATGCCGACGTTCGAGACCGCTGCGACCGCGGTCGCGCAGCCCGTGCGCGTCGGCGAAGGCGGCGGCAGTCGTGTGCGCATCGCGCTCGTTGCCGCGGCCGTCGTATTCGCGCTGGTGCTCGCGATCGTCGGCTGGCGCTGGATGCACGCGCCCGCGGCGCCCGGCGCAGGGCAGACGCAGGCCGAGCCGGCGAAACCGAGCGTTCCGCCGCCGAGCACGCCCACGCCTTCGACGCCGTCGTCGAACGCGGCACTCGCCGGTCTCGACGTGCCGTCGCTGCTCGCGCGCGGCGAGGAGTATCTGGCCTACGGCCTCAAGAACGGCGGCGAGAAAATGGGTTTCCCCCCGGGCGACAACGCGATCGACATTTTCCAGGAAGTGCTGAAGCGCGAGCCGGGCAATGCGCGTGCGGCGCAGGGCCTGGCGCAGGTGGCGTCGTTCTACGAGAACGGCGCGCGCACGGCCTACAAGAACGGTCTCTACACGGGAGCGGACGTGCTCGTCGAGGAAGGCTTGCGCGCCGATCCCGCGAACGCGGCGCTGCAGAAGCTCAAGGCCGACCTCGCGAAAGCCGAACAGGGCGGCTGAGGCAGCTCAGCGGTTGCGGATCAGGATGACGGTGACGTTGTCCGAGCCGCCGCCTTCGAGCGCCTTCAGGATCAGATGGTCGACGCATTCCTGGGCCGACAGATCGCCGCGCGCGAGCACCGCGGCGATTTCGCCGTCGTCGACTTCCTCGGTGAGCCCGTCGGAGCACAGCAGGATCTGCATGCCGACGTTTAGCGTGCCGCGCAGCGTTTCCACGCGCAGATTCTGCGGATCGGTGACGCCCAGCGCCTGGGTGACGACGTTGCGGTGCGGGTGCGTGCGCGCTTGCTCGTGGGTGATCGCGCCCTGCTGGATCAGCTCCTGCACGTAGGAATGATCCTGCGAGAGCTGTTTGAGTTCGCCGTTCCACATGTATACGCGGCTGTCGCCGACCCAGCAGATCTCGTATTCGCTGTCGCGCATGCGGATCGCCGCGATCGTCGTGCCCATCGGCAGTGCTTCGGCTTTCTTGCTCGAATGGTGGATGATTTCTTCGTCGGCACGCTGCACGGCTTGCGCGAGCGGCGCCCCCCCGGCGACTTCGTGCACGACAGTGTCGCGCGCGAGCGCGCTCGCGACCTCGCCGTGCTCGTGACCGCCCATGCCGTCGGCGACGAGCCACAGCCCCAACTCGGCGTCGGCATAGTACGTGTCTTCGTTGTGCTCGCGTCGCAAGCCAACGTGAGAGCTGTGCCCGAATTCAATCATGCGCTGACCGATCTCACCCACAGTTCCCATGCGGTTGGCGTCGCTTTCCTGCGGCGCCGTGCCGTGCGCTGCGGACATAGCATGCCGTGCGCACGGCAAGGGATGCAAGCGGCAACGCCGCGCGGACGCGGCGCTGCCGAATGCGCTCAGAACTCGACGCGGATACCGAGCGAATAGCGATTCTCGTGCGCCCCCGAGTATCCCGTCAGATGCTCCCAGAGCAGGAATCCCGAACGGCCTTTCGGCAGGACCGCATTGAGCCCGAGTCCGATGTTGAAGTAGTTCTGGTCGGGCGGCTGGTCGCTGATGCTGAACGGCGTCTGCGTCGGATCCGCGACGAGGCGCGTGACGACCACTTGCGGGTCGTTGCGGAATTCGTGATTCCACTCGACGACCGCATTCGGAACCAGCACGCCCCAATCGTAGCTCCTGGTGTAGCTCAAGCGTCCGCCGAGTACGGCGAGTTCGGAGGTCAGCGAACGCGATTCGACCGACGTCGCGAGGCCGGAACCGGGCCCGACGGGATCACTCATGCTTTCGGTGAAGCTGCCGAGGCTCAGGTGCGTGTAGATGCCGCGCACGTAAGGCGTGGCGCTCCACGCGCCGAAGCTCAGGTCCTTGCCCAGCGAAAGCGCGAACGAGGATTGGTGCCCGCTCGGCGACGCCGAAGCGGTCTGGCTCACCGTCGTCATGCTGCCGTCGCCCGAAAGGCTCGCGATCTGATAGACGATGTTGCGGCTCAGGTCGTAATCGAGCCAATCGAAGATCACCGAACCTTCGACGTAGTAGTCGTTGTTGTGATACCACGTGAAGTAGCCGTTCACGCTGTAGCTGTCGACGTTGACCTTGCCCGCGTTCTGGTTGAGATCCGACTTGGCCTGGTTGTAGCCGAGCGCCACACCGGCGACGAACGCGTCCGTGAAGCGGTAGTCCACGCCCGCGGTCAGCGACGCATTGTGGAAATTGAAACCCGGCCGGTTGTTCACCGGATCGAAGCCGCCTCGATCGATCATGCCGGTCGCGAAGAAGCCCCAGCGGTCGAAGTCCTTGCCGACTTCGTTGTCGGCTTCTTTCGGATCCTTGCGGAACGCGTCGCCGAGCATCGCCAGCGGCAGGCTTCGCCCGTCCTCGCTGAAAGACAGGCCCGAAAGATTGATGCCCGTGGCGCCCTGGCGAAGTTCGGCGAGGCGCGTATTCAAGTTGCCGTACTGCGTGAGCTGCACGTTCGTCGCCGCCTGGTTCTGCGGCAACACCTTGTTGTTCTGAAGCTGGTTCAGCGCGTTCGGCACCTGGCCCGGATGCTGTCCCGCGGCGATGACGATTTCCGAGCAGCGATTGAGCAGGTCCTTCTGCGCGGGAGTCAGCGAGGAGGGAGGCAGCGCGGCGAGCGCGGGGCAGGCCTTGTCGATGACTGAGGCGATGCCAGTCTGCGTCGGGCCGAGCGAAGGCAGGTTGGCGACTCCGTTGCCGAGGTTGAACGTGAGCGCAGGGATGCTCGGCGAGCCCGCGATTTGCGCGTTGACGGTGTAGCTGCCCGGGAGGACCGCCGTCGCCGTCACCTGTGCCTGGCCGCTCGCGTCGGTCAGCGTATTCGTCGCGCTCAACGTGCCCGATTGCCCCGAGATGCTCCATTGAACGTCGGCGCCCGTGACGGGCTGGCCTGCCGACGTCAGCAAGCGCACGATCAGCGGTTTCGATGCTTGTCCCGGCGTGAGCGCCTGGTTGTTGCCGGAGACGATCGAGAACTGGCTATTGCCCGCGGCGACGGTCGAACCCACCGCCGTGAACGAGATCGCCCCGAGACCGGCGATTTGCGCGCGCACCACGTTGATTCCCGGCGTACTGCCGAGCGTCAGCACGTTCCTGGCTTGGCCGCTCGCGTCGGCCACGGTCACCGGTGCGGCCAGGGTGCCGTTGCCCTGGAGCACGGACCAGCTCACCTCGATCCCAGGCAGCGCCTGGCCACCCGAGGCGACTTGCACCACGAACGGCTGCAGCACGCTGCCGGCGGCCGCGGCTTGATTGTTCCCGCCGACCACGGAGATGCCCGCCGAACCGATCGCCGTCGCCGAGAACGTCAAATTGATATTTCCGGGCAGGGTCGCAACGACGGTCACCGTTCCGGCGATCGAACCGAGTGTCAGGGTATCGGAGGCTTTGCCGTTCGCGTCCGTGTACGTCGTGGCGTCGCTCAGCGTGCCGCTGCCGGAGCTCACCCTCCAGGTCACGGGCACCTGGCTCAAGCCCTTCGCGTTGCCCGACGAACTCGCGATCTGCACGACGAAAGGCATCAACGTACTGCCGATCGCGGCCGTCTGGTTGTTGCCGCTCGCGATCGCCGCCGTGGCGGTCTGCGCGGTCGCCGTGAAATCGACCTTGCCAGATCCCGAGCTCGCTTCGATCGTCACCGGACCGGCCGTGCTGCCGTATTTGAACGTGATCTGCGACTGGCCATTGGTGTCCGTCTGCGTGGTCGTCGCGCTGAGCGTCGCCTGACCGCTCAGCACGCTCCAGTTGATCGGCTGGCCGCTCAACGACCCCGTGCCTCCGGGCTTTCCGAGCTGCACGACGAGAGGCGCATCGGACTGGCTGTTGACGACGCCGGTCTGCAGATCGCCCGACACCTTGGCGAGCGTGGCCGCCGGCTGGTTTACGGTCAGGTAGAAACCGCGCGTCGTGCCCACGGTGCAATCGGGACAGGTCACGAACACCGTCACAGGTCCAGGTGTTGCGCCGAGATCGAGCGAAACCGACGCCGGCGTCTGGCCCATGGCCGGCGGGCCCGGGATGACCACGTCCTGCAGGTAGGTCGTGCTGTGGTTCGCGGTGAACGTCGCGCTGCCGCTGTAGACCTCCCACTGCAGCTGCTCGTTGAACGGGCCGTCGTAGCCTTGCGATGTCGGAATCAACACGACGGTGAGTTCCTGCGGCAACGTCGTATTCGGCTGCCCGCTCTGGCCGCCACCGCTCAACACATCCATCTCGAGGTAGGGCGGCGGGGCGACGATCGTCTCCGTGAACGTCACGACCTGCTGCGAGGCAGGGGAACAGCCCGCCGTGCAGGTCGCCGTGACCGTGACGGTGCCGTCGGTGCCGCCGAGATCGAGGCGCACGCTGGAGTCGGTGCCCGGTTCCGAAAGCCCGCTGTCGGTGAACGTCGTCGTGCCCGAGGCCTGAAAATTCGCCGTGCCTTTCGTCACCTGCCATTGCACGGTGACGGTGCCCGTGCCCGTGAACGTCACGGACAATGGCGTCGTGAGCTCGTTGTACTCGTAGCCGCTCTGGTTGTTGCCGCCGCCCATCGACATCGTCGCGCTGCCCGCGTAAGCCTCGCGCGCGCCCGCAGCGAGAATCACCATGGCGAGCAGTCGAATGCCCGCGCGCAGCCCATCGAACCGCCGTTCGATCGCCGTTTTCATTCCCCTATCTCCCCATAGCGGCCTATAATCGAGTATATCCGCAAACCGCCTGCCACTATCCAGTCGTAGCGAGGGGTTCCCATGACGCGTGCAGTGCCCGGACTCGCGGAACGGATCAGTCCGCTTCCGCTTTTCATCTCCATGCTGCTCGTGGTGCTGGCGGGCATGGCCCCGGCGCCGCGCGCCGAGGCCACGGTGCAGACGCGCAATCCCGAGGATTTGCTCATCGTCGACTGCCTGCTGCCGGGCCAGGTGCGCAAGCTCGGCACCCAGATGACCTTCATCACCGGCCGCACGGCGGTGAAGACGTCCGCCGGCGACTGCGAAATCCGCGGCGGCGAATACGTCGCGTACGACCGTTCCGATCTCAACAGCGCGTTGCGTGTCTGGCTGCCGCTTGCGCAAAGCGGGGACAAGGTCGCGCAAACGTATGTCGGAGAAATTTACGAGCGCGGGCTCGGCACCGCGCCCGACCCGGCAACGGCTGCCCAGTGGTACCGCAAGGCCGCCGAGCAGGGCTACGCACGCGCCCAGGTCAACCTCGGCTTCCTGTACGAGCGCGGACTCGGCGTGCCGAAGGATCCACGGCAGGCCCT
>Ga0070741_10017952_pt1 | contig 11541 bp, 7 predicted proteins | sample Coa_R1_4_FD_66440 | JGI IMG/M metagenome (GOLD analysis project Ga0070741, IMG submission 66440) | Surface soil microbial communities from Centralia Pennsylvania, which are recovering from an underground coalmine fire - Coalmine... | ecosystem: Environmental > Terrestrial > Soil > Unclassified ...
AGCGGGGCAATCAGCGGCTGGACGACGCTGACCGTGCCATCATAGGCACGGGTGTCGCCCCAGGCTTCGAGATAGTGGGCCTCATTCACGTGCCAGTGGCACAGCTCAGCGGTCTCGTTGTTGTAGAGGCCGAGGTGGATTCGAGTCGGTATGTAGGTGTTCTTGAGCGCGTCGGCGAACCCGAAGTCGGCGGGCGCGTCGTAAGCCGGATTGCCGCCGAGGATGATCAGGATGTCCACCTTGCCGCCGCGCATGTCGGCGACGAGTTCTTTCAACGAGTCGGTATGACTGCCGGTGAAGGCGAGGACCGGGTCGGTGTAGAAGACGGTTTTGCCGGCATTGCCGAGTTTCTCGTTCAGGGCATGAGCCAACGCGTGAATTATCGCCGGCTGGTGCTCACCCGCAATCACGACGCTGGAACCACGGTTCTGGCTCAGATCGGTTACTAAAGCTCTGAGGAAACCGGCCTGCTCGGCGCTGAGCTCAGACTGAGAGGTTTGGAATCCTCCTAAGAGCTGTGCAACCTTCTCGAGATCGGACGCGCGTATCGGCAACCGATGGTCCGCCTTCGCTCCGGTCGCGGTCGGCGTGCTCTCGATCGCATAGAATCGGCTCATCTTCCCCGAATCCGGATCGCGGCGGCTGGCGAAGTCGCGCGCATAACGCGTCGCACCCGGGAACCCGCCTGACAGGAAATCTGCGTCGAGCGAAACGATCACGTCCGCGGCGTCGAGCTTGTAAATCGTCTCCACTGGCTGCCCGAAAGCCATCCGCGCGCCTTCATATGCGTTGTCGCGATTGACCGGCTCCCAGAAATGCCACTTGGCCTGGGGGAAGGCTTTCAGGAACTGCTGCATCTGGTCGGCGAGCGTGGGCGAAGAGAATGATCGCGACAGAATGCGAATGCCCGCGCCCTGCACCGCTTTCTGCGAATTGAGCGCGCCTTTCAGTTCCCCTACCAGCGCGCCCCAGGTGCTGATCTCGCCCTTGTAGATCACGTTCTGCGAGCGGTCGGGATCGTACATGGTGAGGATCGAGGCCTGCGCAAAAATATCAGTGCCACCCAGACCGGCCTGGTGGCGGTCGTTGCCCTCAATCTTGGTCGGGCGATATTCGTGGCTCTCAACCAGGAGCGGCGTGGCGTATCCGCTGAGCGTGAATGCTGTGGCGTAGAACAGCGGCCGGCCGGGAACGAGTTCTTCCGGCTGGCGGACATAGGGGACGATTGGCTCAAACGGCTGCTTGGTGCAGGCAGTCATGCCGGCGAGGGCCAGCGACGATCCCATCAATTTCAGGAAACCGCGCCGCGAGACGGCGTCCAGCCATTCCGAAGCGCCCTTCGGAAATTCCCTGTGCATGGCTTCGCGGAACTCGGGCTTGCCGGCGAGTTCTTCCAGGCTGCGCCAGAATTCAGGGGCGTTCCTGTTTTCGATCTCCGTGCGCAGTTGCACGAGGTCGAGTTTGTCCTTCTTGCCGGGACAAACGTCCTCGTGCGGTTTGCCGTTTTGTTTCTCTTCGCTCATCAAGCTGTGCCGTCCCTGCGGGACTCGCGTTTGTTCTTGAACCATTCCCGGCATTTCCATGCCGGGCTTTCTAGTGCTGCCCTTCGGGCTTGATACTTACTCCTCCAGTTCAGCCACTGAAACCTGAAACCTGATGCCTGAAGCCGCACTCTCTATCTGTGGCACGTCGAGCAACTCGTAATGTCCATCACCGTCCGCAGGTGATACTCCTGGACCAGCTTCTTCCCTAACGCAAGCTGATCGGTATAAGTCGCGCCCTCAAAAACCACCGGATGCTCACTGCTGGGCTGCTGGTAGCGCATATTAAACACTTGCTCGCGCGGACGCAGGACCTTCTCCGGCGCGCGATGGCACTGGATGCACCACTCCATCTGCAACGAGGCGTAATTGAACATCAGCGGCATGCGGTCCACCGGCCCATGGCAGGTGTTGCAGCCGACGCCTTTATTGATATGAATGCTGTGATCGAAATACACAAAATCCGGGAGATCATTCACCCGGTTCCAAATCAGCGACTTGCCGCTGCGGAAGCTTTCGCGCACAGGCTCCAGCAGCGGCGCCGTGGTCCAGATCTGCGAATGGCAGTTCATGCAGGTCTTGGTAGGCGGAATACCGGCAAAACTCGAGGTCTCCACTGCAGTGTGGCAATAGCGGCAGTCAATCCCCAGCGCCGCCACATGGTGTTGATGGCTGAAGGGCGCAGGTTGCGGGCGCACGACCCCGGCATAGGTCACGTAGGGCGAGCGCTGAAACTCGATGCACGCCCAGAGCGCGGCCGCAACCGTCAGGATGCCCGCGTAAATGGAGGCGCGGGATATGACATTAGCGCTGCGATGGAAAATCTGCATTGACCAGAATTTTGTCGTGTACCGCGGGAATTCAGTTGCTCAACTCGAGAACTTCCACGAAAGAATTGCAGCTACTATTTTGAAACTGGGAATTATAACAGCTTGGAGGGATTTGGAAATGGGCATTCGTGAGATGGAGAAAAAATGGTGGTGGCCAAGACTGTCGCCGCTCCTCGGCTCTGGACCGCCTCACCTCACATTCATCACCAGCAATCTCGGCTCGGTCATCTCTTCGATCGCGTAGCGCAGGCCCTCGCGGCCGAAGCCGGAATCTTTCACGCCCCCATAGGGCATGTGATCAATGCGGAAGCTGGGCACATCGCCGGCAATCACGCTGCCGACTTCCAGTTCTTCGAACGCCTGGAAAATCCGCCCGGCGTCGCGGGTGAACACGCCCGCCTGCAATCCGTACGGCGACTCGTTGATCTGCCGCAACGCCTGGGCAAAGTCGTCATAAGGTTCGATCGTCACCACCGGCGCAAAAACTTCCTGGCAGTTGACCTTCATGTCGGACCGAGTGCCGGTCAGCACCGTAGGCTCGAGAATCGAGCCATGGCGCCGGCCGCCGCACAGCAGCGTCGCGCCGTCCTGGACTGCTTCCTGCACCCACTCGCTGGCACGGACCGCATCGCTCTCGCGAAGCAGCGGGCCGAGATCGGTGGTTTCGTCCAGAGGATCGCCGACGTTGAGGCGTCCGACACCCGCCAGCAGAAGATCGCGGAACTTGGCGAAGGCCGGGCGCTCGACCAGTATGCGTTGCACCGAGATGCAGGTCTGCCCGGCATAACTGAAACCTCCGGTCACGCAGCGCTCGGCGGCCCACGCGAGATCGGCGTCACTGTGCACAACCACGCCGGCGTTGCCGCCCAGTTCGAGCACGACCTTTTTCTTACCGGCCCGCCGCTTGATCTCCCAGCCAACAGGCGCGCTGCCGGTGAAGCTGATCAACCTGATGCGCTCGTCCGTAACCAGCAATCCGGCATCTTCGTTTGAGAGCGGCAGCACGTTGAAAGCGCCGTCGGGAAGGCCGGCCTGCTCGACCGCTTCCGCAAGAAGCAATGCCGTGAGAGGGGTCTGGGGCGCCGGCTTCACGACGATGGTGCAACCGCTGGCAATGGCAGGGGCGACTTTGTGCGCGACGAGGTTCAGCGGAAAGTTAAACGGGGTGATCCCCGCGACCGGCCCCAAAGGAAAGCGCCGTACTATTCCCCATCGTCCGGCGGTGAATTGCTGCCAATCGAGAGAGAGGTATTCTCCGGCGATACGAGTGGTTTCCTCCGCCGCAACCGTGAAGGTGAAAATCGCTCGCTCCACCTCGGTCCGCGCAGCTTTGAGCGGTTTGCCGGCTTCCTGGGCAATGGTGCGCGCGAAATCCTCTTTTCGGCTCCTGATGAATTCCGCAATAGAACGCAATACCCGCTGACGTTCAAAGGCGGGCAGCTTGCGCGTCGTCCCAAAAGCCCGCACCGCGCCCTCGATGGCCTTTTCGGCATGCTCCCGCCTTGCCTGATAAACCTGCGCGAGCGGACTGCCGTCATAGGGCGCGCGAATCTCGACGGCGGTCCCTTCTTCCACCCACTTGCCCAGCAGATAGAAACCTTGGGTGCGTACTTCAGTAGTCGTCATCTGCGCCATGGAGACCTCCGGCAAGCAATCTGATTATAGGCATGCGCGAAAAAGATTGCGCGAAGCAGGATAAGATGTCGCGGAATGAAATTGCGGACCATCGCGGAGGCCTCAGATCTGCTCCGAAAGGGCAAGGTTTCGCCCGTTGAGCTCACGCGCGAATGTCTGGAGACGGTGGCGCGGCTCAATCCCACTCTGAATGCATTTATCACCGTCACCGCCGAGCCGGCATTGCAGCAGGCGCAGCGCGTGGAAAAGGAAATCCTTTCCGGCCGGTGGCGCGGCCCGCTGCACGGAATTCCGATTGGACTCAAAGACATCATTGACACCGCCGGCGTGCGGACCACCGCGGCCAGCAAGGTCTTTCGCGACCGCGTTCCCCGTGAGGACGCCGAGGTTGTGAAGAAGCTGAAATCTGCCGGCGCCGTGCTGATCGGCAAGCACAACCTGCATGAGTTCGCCTACGGCGGCAGTTCCTTGATCAGCGCCTTCGGGCCGGTGCGCAATCCGGTCAATCCGGAGTTCATCGCTGGAGGTTCGTCCGGCGGCTCCGCCGCGGCGGTCGCAACCGGGATGTGTTACGCGGCCATCGGCACCGACACCGCCGGTTCCATTCGCCAGCCGGCAGCGCTTTGCGGAGTCGTTGGCCTGAAGCCAACCTACGGCCTGGTGAGCACGCACGGGATCATCCCGCTCTCCACCTCCCTCGACCACGCTGGGCCAATCACGCGCACTGTGGAAGATGCGGCAATTTTGCTCGACGCGATTACAGGCAGCTCTGCCCGATATCACAAAGCTCTGTTGACCGGAATTCGCAGTCTTAGGTGTGCGATTCCACGAAAGTTCTTCTTCGAGAAGTGCGACCCGGAAGTTCTGGCCGCGGTGGAAGAAGCAATCGGAAAGCTGATCAGGCGCGGACTCGAGGTCCGGGAGCTTGAGCTGGCGATAGACGAGGACCGCACGGTCTTCAACTTCGAGTCGTATGCGTATCATCGCGAGAGGATCGCCTCTTCGCCGGAGTGTTACCATCCGGAGACTTTGCGCCGGCTCCGCACCTGCGAGGGAACCGCTGAGGCCGCCTATCAGAACGCCCTACGCCGCCTCCAGAACATGCGCCGCGACGTTGTCGGTATGTTGGAAGGCATGGATCTGCTGATCACTCCCACGACTCCGGCGCCTGCTCCGAGAATTGACGACCTGCTGAGCGACGTTTCGCGTCTGCGCCCGGCCGAGCTGCTTCTCCTTCGCAACACGCGCCCGATGAATCTATGGGGACTGCCGGCGATTTCGGTCCCCTGCGGAGTGAGTTCGCAAGGGCTGCCGATTGGATTGCAGATCGCGGGGAAGCCTGGACGGGAGAACCTGGTCCTCGCGGCCGCGCACGCGTTCATGCGAAGCGAACCTTAATCCACCGAGTGCACGTCCTCGGGCAGCATCATTACAAACTCGCACTCGCCGGTGTTCTTTGAACAGGAGAGCACGCCGCGGCGGAGGATCTTTGTGGGCACGTCGTCCGGAAACAAGAAATCAATCTTCGCGCTGCGCAGAGCTTCCGAAAGCGGCTTGAGTTTCTCCTCGCCGCTGATGAACTTCACCGATTCAATCTTCGCCCCGGACGAAGATCCGCTCAAAATGACGAAAAAATCGGCACTCCCGCTCACGGGAGCAATCTTTCCCAGTCTAATGGTACGCAGCGCCTGCAGCTCCAGCCGGTGCTGCTCAATCACCGAGGGAAGTTTGGCCTCGCCGCCGACGAGCGGCGCCAACCGGTTACGAGTTTCGTTGGTTGGGCGGATGCCGGACAGCGACATCGCATAGGTGCGGATGGCGTCTTGCTTACGGCCCATCTTTTCGTAAATCTGCGCCAGATGATCTCCGACTTCGCCATGCTGACCCAAGACCCAGGCTGCGCGGACGTATTTCTGCGCCTTGTCGAGATCGCCGCGGGCAAAATAAACCCAGCCCAGCGTGTCCCAGTTGGCGTCGAGTTCGGAGACCAGTCCCAGGTCACGGTCGGATAGCTGATCGAGAGAGATGTTGCGCAGCGCATTCGCAATGGCTGTGACTGCTGATTCAGCGTATTGCTGGGCGCGGTCCAGGTGCGCGCGCTTCAGCGAAAGCTGATAAGCAATGTTGTTCCACACTGCCGGCGTGGCGGAAATCTGCACCGCGCGGTCAAACGCGGCCAGCGCTTTCTCATCCTGGCCGAGATTGAGATACGCATCGCCCAGGTTGATCTGCAGCGAGGCGTCATCGGGCTTGAGCGAAACCGCTTTCTCCAGCTCCGGCACCGCCTTGTCGTATTGATGAGACTCCTGGTACATGCCGCCCAGCGCCGCATGCGCATACTGGCTCAGCGGATTGATGTCGATCGCTTTGTTGAATGCCGCGGCCGCGTCGTCGTACTTGCGTGCAGTAGTGTAGGCCCAACCGAGCGAGCTGTAGGCGAATTCATCGTAGGGATTCAGCTCAGTCTGCTTCTTAAAAGCTTCCACGGCTTTGTCGGTCTGCCGCAGCACCATGTAGGCGCGGCCCAGGTCCATCCACGCGCTCTTGTGCTTGGGATCAGAGGCCACTACTTTCTGAAACAGCTCGATCGCGGTATTGAAACTACCGCGCTCGAAGGCGGCCTTGGCAGCATCGTAGAGTTCGTCGCCCTTCAGATCGGCCGACAAGACCGGAGAACCCGCCGCGCTGCTGTCAATCGAGACACGCTGCTCGGCATCGGCCAGCACGGCACGCCGGAAGGCGATATAGTCGCTGGCCCGAGCCGCCGGAAGCTCGTTCAATGTGGTCACCAGAGTGCGCTCGGCGGTGAAGACATTCCCTTCAACCTTGTAGTTCGCCTCGTAACGGCCGTAGTCACGTTTCATGGAGAAAGGAAGCGGCGCACGTTCGCTGTATTTCGCGGGAAACTCCAGCCGCAGCCGGTAGACATACTCGACCGGAGAGCCGACTTTGACCGGATCGGTGTCGTCTTCGTCGGCATCGGCCATGCTGATTTGCGAAAGCGGCAACAGCAGATCACTCTTCTTCTTCGACCAGTCCAGATAGGACGCAACTTCGATCTTGTAGTCCAGCTTGAACGGCTCGTGCGTGGCCGCGGGATCGGTGGCGGTCACCCCCGACACATCTCCGCTCAATCCGCTGTACAGGTTCATCTGCTTCACGAACTCTGACCATTTGTTGCGCGGAATGCGCCGGAACAGCATGCGCATGTAAAGTTCGGTGTCGCCGCGGAACTCGTAATGGACCTGCGCGGTGAGCTTGCCCAATTCGCTGATCTTGCCCTGGATCTCGGAAAACTGGCGGTTGACCATCGGCGGGTCTGCCGGGGTCTCCTCCAGGTGCGGGACCCCGTCCGGCGGAATGACTAGCGCCTGCTTCTTGCGCAGAACCGTCGCCAGCAGGCGGAAAGGCGCGACCTCGGTGGTGCTGTCCATCCAGATCTCGTCCTTGCCCAGCGGCAGCATGGTGAAGACGTGGTCGAACTGCGACGGAGAAGGCACCCCGGGATCAATCTTCCTGCCGGAGTTGATCAGCACCGAGGAAGCGTGATACCCGGCTGCCTCGAGGAGAGATGAGAGAAGCGTGTGCTTGTCTTTGCAGTCTCCGTATTCGTTGTGGAGAACGTCGCCGGCGGCGTGCGGCTGAAAGCGGCCTAGTCCAAAAGAGAGGCTGATATAGCGGAAGTTCGTGGCCACGTAATCGTAGAGCGCCTCGACCTTCTCGAGGTCGCCGTTCTTGCCCTTGATCAGTTCAGCGGTCCTGGCGCGGATCTCCGCGGTCGGCTGGCGGCGGTCTTTTTCCAGCCCGGCGTACCAGCGGCCCATCTGCTCCCAGCTCTCGAAGGTGGTCATCTGAATGGCGGGGGGCTCCGGCTCTTTGTTCTTCTTTTGCTTCTTCTTGTCCTTGTCCTTGTCCTTGTCGTCCTCGTCTTTGTCGAGGTGCGAGCTGGTCCACACATATACGCGGCGGCCATTGGACTCGGTGATCCGGGGATCAGCGCCGGGCTTGGTCTTCAGCTTGATGCCGCGGTCCTGGGGAACATCGAGGACGACTTCTTCATCCAGCACGGTGCCGTTCTGCGCAAAATCGTGCTCCATCCAGAACTGCCCCGACGCCAGCGGCGTGTGAATGGTCGTAACAAAGTTGTATTCCAGCTCTTCACCGGGACGAAGGCCGGGAACAGTAATGTGCTTCTGGCGATAATCGGTGTAGACCGGGGCCTCCTTGGCCAGAGGAATGGCGAGGTCCTGGATCGCATCCGGCTGGGCGCTGATGGTTGAGCCGTTCGCCTTGAGCACGCGGACATACGGGATCTCTACGCGCTCGTTGGCGGAGTTGTAGCCCATAACCAGCTGCCCCCACTGCTCCACTCCTGCGTCGCTCTGCACCTTGATGCGAGCGTAGACTTCGCGACGGCCCGTCCCGTCATTCTCGTAGCGATAGGAGTTCCGCAGCTTCTCGATTACATAGGACTCCTGAGAGTGGTCCGGCGGTTTGGCGGGAATCGGCGGGGCAGGGGGCGCGGGCACTTGCGCCAGGGACAAACCACCCAGCAGGAAAAACGCAAAGAGAACGGAACGGCGCGACATAGGCCTAGCGCCGTTTGTACCGTATGCGAGGGCCGGGAAGCAAGTTACGAGTTTCGACCCAGGCGCGCACGGGCGCCCGCGTCTCCGCATTCTCTGCCCGCGGCACGACCAACCGCGCCTGTCTACTGCGCGGACAGTGCCTTGTCCATGAACGCGGCCTGGTCGCTCTTCATCTTCTTTAAGCTGTCGAGCGGCAGATAGACCATGTGGCCGGCGTCGTATGCGGCATAGGAAATTTGGCTGCGGTATTTCGGCGGCAGATCCAGATGGTCCACTGTGTAGTTGGCTGCAAAGTAGGGCGTCGCCAGATCGTAGTAGCCCTCCATCACCAACACCTTCAGAAATGGGTTTCGGACCAGCGCACGCCGCAACGCAACCGCAGTGTCAGGAAAACCCTGGATTCCCGAACCCCAGTCCCATTTCTCAAATCCTCCGATGTCGCGCGCAAAGACGTAGTAGGGCATGTCGGTCTTGTAGCCCAATTCGTTGCGCACGTAGTTGTTGAACACGGAGTTGTACGGGGGCATGATGTTGGCCTCGGTGGGATCGTAAAAAGGCGTGTCCAGCAGCCCATTGGGGTCAGGACCGGTGTAACGCCCGTCCAGCCGCCCGACCCGCAGCTTCTGGTCAATCAGCAGATAATGGGTGAACTTGGCCACGTCAATGCGCAGATTCGCCTGATCAACGATCTCCTTGCTTAGTCCGGTGTAGCGGGACATCTGCTCCACGACCTTCTGCCTCTCCTCCGGGGTAAGCGCATCGCCTTTTTCCAGCGCCTGCGCGTACTCGCCGGACGCCCAATGCTCCGCTTGCTGCCGCGTCCTGTTCATGTCTTGCTGCAGGTCGGCCGGGAGCTTGTGGTGGTATCCGGCGATCATGGTGAACGAAGGGACCAGCAAGATGTAGGGCTCATCGTTGGTCTTGGTGTCCACCAGGGTCTGAAAGGTAAGGGCAGTCGAAAGCAATGTGATCCCATTAAACGAGATTCCCTGCTCGGCGAGTTGGCCGGCGATGCCCGCCGCGCGGGTCGTGCCGTAGCTTTCTCCCAGCAGGAAGAGCGGAGAACTCCAGCGCTCGTGACGGCTGATGTACATGCGAATGAACTCGCAGAACGCGTCAATATCGCCCTTCACGCCCCAGAACTTCTTTCCCAGTTCGGCGGTTTCGGGCCGGCTGAAGCCGGTGCCGATCGCGTCTACCAGAACGAGGTCGCTCTTATCGAGAAGCGTGTGCGGGTTGTCCTCAATGTGATACGGGGCCGGAGGAAGGGTGCCGTCAGGCGGCAGGGCCACGCGCCGCGGTCCCAGTGCGCCCATGTGCAGCCAGATCGAGGCCGACCCGGGACCGCCGTTGAAGGCGAAGGTCAGCGGGCGCTTTGCGGCATCCTGGCCGTCAAGCGTATAAGCCACGAAGAACATTTCGGCCTCAATCTTGCCGTCGCCACGCTTGATGGGTAGACGTCCGGCCGCCGCTGTGTATTTCAGAACTTTGCCGTCCACGGTGACCTGGTGACGAGTGACCACCGGCGCGGCTTCGGCCATGTCGAAGCGCTCCTCCTTCCTTTCTTTCTCGTCACCGGACTTTTGCTCCGGCTGAGGCGGAGCCGGTTCAGGGGGTTTGACCGACGGCTCTTCTGGCTTCTTCTCCTGGGGCTTCTGAAGCGGGGCCTTCTTCGCCTGCTGGCTGGCAGTTGAGGCCTGCTCTTTCTTTTCGCTCGATTGCGCGAACATGGCTGCCGCCAGAAGTGTGGCAACCATCAACGCCGGAAGAATTCGCATCGCTCTCTCCTGATTGCCTGATTGGGCAAAGCGCAGATTATACGACGCCTGTGGACAGCGGAAACCGGCCAGTCCGCTCGTCTCGCGGAAATCATGCGGTTGCTAAGATGATTACGTGACGGCACGGTCCCGGGTACCAGCAAATAGTTCAATAGATGTTCTGCATGCGGATTCGTTAGTGCGAATTCCATGGCTGGCGCACGGGTTCAGCACGCGTACGGGGGGCGTTTCGAGGGTTTACGGCGGGAACGCACTCAACCTCGGCTTTACCCAGCACGACTCTCGCGCCGCCGTCGTCCAGAACCGCCGGGCGTTTGTGTTTGCGGTATTGAAATCGGCATCTGCGAAAGGAAGCACCGATCGGCGAGTGTCTCGCCTGCCCACGCCGTGGCCGGTCATAACCCTGCGGCAGATCCACTCGGATCTCATCCACTGTGTCTCGAAGCTTCCGGACGCTCCTCTGGCAGGCGACGGCTTGCTCAGCCGCACGCCTGGCATTCTGCTGGGCGTGCTGGCCGCCGACTGCATTCCGGTCATCCTGGCTGATCGCAAACGCCGCGCTGTTGGCGTCTTTCACGCCGGATGGCGTGGAACTGCCAAGCGGATCGTGGAGAAGGGGGTTGGCGAAATGCGCCGCTACTTTGGCTGCAGGCCGGACGACATCAAGGCGGCGGTTGGTCCCGGTATTCGGGGGTGCTGCTACCAGGTTGGGCCCGAGGTCCGGCAGTCCTTTGAAGCGCAATTCAGTTATGCCCGGGAGCTGTTTCGCGAGACCAAAGAAAGCGACGAGGTTCGGGAGAAGTACCCGCTGCTGTTTCTGACTGCGCGCGCTCCCGGGCACAGCGAGCTGCCCAAGAGAATCTTCCTGGACCTGGCGGAAGCCAATCGCCGGCAACTGATTTCAGCAGGCGTTCTGGCGAAAAACATCAGCGACCTGGGGCTCTGCACCTCGTGCCACGTGGAACGGTTCTTTTCCCACCGGGCCGAAAAGGGGAATACGGGAAGGATGCTGGCGGTGGCCGGAATCCGGCAGGCGTAGGAAGATCCCCTGGGCTGTCCAATCGAGCGCTGCTCGAACCGAGCGTCAGACGGCTGCCGGCTCGGGCTCACTGACCACAGCTTCCAGATGCTGCAGCGTCTGCTCCACGGTCAGCGAATACATCTCGCG
>Ga0070741_10017953_pt1 | contig 11540 bp, 8 predicted proteins | sample Coa_R1_4_FD_66440 | JGI IMG/M metagenome (GOLD analysis project Ga0070741, IMG submission 66440) | Surface soil microbial communities from Centralia Pennsylvania, which are recovering from an underground coalmine fire - Coalmine... | ecosystem: Environmental > Terrestrial > Soil > Unclassified ...
CGGCAGCGGGACGCCGGGCAGCGTGCCCGCGCTCGCGGGCTCGGTCGGGCGGTTCGTCCGCGTGCCGGGCGGGCGCGAGTACCTCGGGCGCGTCCCCGGCGTCGCGCAGGCGCCGCTCGACGACGCGGCGCTCGCCGCCGTCCTCAACTGGATGCTCGGCCGCTTCGGCCCGCCGCCGCCGCAGGGCTTCGTCGCGTACGACGCCGCCGAGGTCGGCCGGCTCCGCGCGGCGCCGCTCGTCGACGTCGACCGGGCGCGCCGCGAGCTCCTCCTCGCGATCGAGTGAGGTGGTGAGCATTTGACACCGACAGCCTGCTGGCTATAACGCCCGCTGGCAAAGCCACACGGCTCGCGGTCCGCGGCGAACGGTCGCCGGGACGCGGGCGCAGGACCAGTGGAGAGGAGAGGTGCGGATGAGGAGCGTCCTCGGGCGAATCGCCCTCGTTGCGGTGCCTTTCTTCGCGGCGGTCGCGGCACGCCCGGCCGGCGCCGTACCCGCCCCGCGCTGCGGGGACGGGATCGTCCAGACCGCCATCGGCGAGGAGTGCGACGACCCGAACCACGAGAACCCGTGCTGCGACGCGGCGACCTGCAGGTTCCAGGCGGCCGGCACGTCGTGCGACGGCGACCGCGCGTGCTCGGTGTCGCTCTGCAACGGCCACGGCGCGTGTCTGAACCTCGCCAAGGACGACGGCACCGCCTGCGACGACGGCGACCCGTGCACCGTCGGTGATCAGTGCGTCTTCGGGTCGTGCAAGGGCGGGCTGCCGCTCGACTGCGACGACCAGAACGTCTGCACCGACGACTCGTGCGACTCGGCGGCCGCGAGCTCGGCGACCGCGTGCGTCCACACGCCGAACCAGGATCCCTGCGACGACGGGCTCTTCTGCAACGGCACCGACGTCTGCCACGACGGCGTCTGCGGCCACGCGGGCGATCCGTGCGCCGGCGGTGCCGACTGCAAGCGCACCTGCAACGAGGCGACGAACACCTGCGTCGATCCGGCCGGCACCGCGTGCAGCGACGACGGCAACGTCTGCACCGACGACGTCTGCAACGGGACCGGCACATGCACGCACCCGAACAACGCCGCCCCGTGCGACGACGGCAGGTTCTGCAACGGCGCGGACGTGTGCCAGGGGGGCACGTGCGTCCACGCCGGCGACCCGTGCTCGAACGGCGCCCCGTGCGATCGCACCTGCAACGAGGCCGCGAAGAACTGCGCCACGCCGAGCGGCGAGTCCTGCCCCGACGACGGCAACATCTGCACCGACGACGTCTGCGACGGTGCCGGCAGCTGCACCCATCCGACGAACACGGCGACGTGCGACGACGGCAAGTTCTGCAACGGCGCCGACACGTGCAAGGACGGCGTGTGCCAGCATGGGGGCGACCCGTGCGCCGGCGGCGCGCCGTGCAAGCAGACGTGCGTCGAGGCGACGGGCGACTGCCGCGACCCCGCCGGCACCGCGTGCCCCGACGACGGTAACGTCTGCACCGACGATACCTGCAACGGGCAGGGCACGTGCACGCACCAGAACAACACGGGCCCCTGCGACGACGGCCTCTTCTGCGACGGCGCCGACACCTGCAAGGACGGCGTCTGCCTGCATGCCGGCGATCCCTGCCTGAACGGCTCGGAGTGCGACCGGAGCTGCAACGAGGGCGCGAAGAACTGCATGAACCCCGCGGGCGCCGTCTGCACCGACGACGGCAATCCCTGCACGGACGACCGCTGCGACGGCGGCGGAAGCTGCGCGCACACGGAGAACACGGCAACCTGCGACGACGGCGTCTTCTGCAACGGCGCCGACACCTGCAGCGGCGGCGTCTGCCAGCACGCGGGCGATCCGTGCGTGACGGGCGCGGAGTGCAACGCGACGTGCGACGAGGGCTCGAAGACGTGCCATGCGCCCGCCGACACGCCGTGCAGCGACGACACGGACGGGTGCACGCTCGACGTGTGCGACGGGACCGGGACGTGCAGCCATCCGCTCGCGCCGACGCCGAGCGTGACGGTGAGCGTCGCCGACGCCGTCGACACGACCGATCGGTTCTGCGTCGACGTGCTGCTCGCGAACTGCGGCATCGACGTCGGGCTCATGCAGGGCACCCTCCGCGCGCCCGCCGCGAAGTTCGCGCTCGAGGCGGATTCGGTCACGTGCGGGGGCTTGCCGCAGGGCTTCCAGTGCCGCGCCAACGAGACTCCCGACGGCATCAAGTTCGTCGTCGTGCCGCCCGTCACGCAGCCGGCGACCTGCATCCCGCCCGGCGGCCACACGGCGATCGTCCACCTCTGCCTGCACGATACCGACCCGATCTGCTCCGGCCAGGGCACGGTGCCGATCGACGTGGCCGACCTGCAGGCGAGCGACTGCACCGGCGCGAACGCGAATCCGGCCGCCAGGGCGGGCGCGGTCACGTGCCGCGGGCTCCTCGGCGACTGCAATGCCGACGGCGACATCGACCTCGACGATCTGCTGGCGCAGGTCGACGTCGCGCTGCAGAGCGGGGCGCCGACCGCGGAGCAGCAGGCGCGCTGCGACGACGACTGCGACGGCGACGTCGACATCTTCGACATGCAGGACGAGATCGACGCGATCCTCGGCACGGCGCCCCCGCCGCTCACCTGCTCGCTGCCCGACTCCTCGGACGGGGGCGGCGCCACCGACCGGACGCACGTCGCCGTCCGTCAGCGGGCGTCGGTCGTCCTCTCGAGCAAGGACGCCGTGCGCGGCGTCGAGCTCACGTTCACGCCGAAGGGCGGCCCGGTGACGGTGACCGGCGCGAAGACGACCAAGCGAACGCAGGGCTTCAACGTCGCGTTCCGGCAGGCCGACGCGAACGCGCCCGTGCGCGTCCTCGTCGTGTCGGTCACGGGGAAGAAGATCCCGAAGGGCGCCGGCAGGATCGTCAAGCTGACGCTCGCCAAGGGCAAGCACCAGGGCCGGCTGAAGCTCACGGGGATGAAGGTCGCGCGCTGAGTCGCCGCCGCCGCGCGGCTCGGGCTAGCGCGGCGGGTGGCGTTCGAGCGGCACGCCGTCGCGGATGACGGCGGCGATGGTCCGCAGGTCGGCGATCCGGGCGACCGGGTCGCCGGCGACGAGCAGGAGATCCGCCCGCTTCCCCGGCGCGATGGTCCCGAAGTCGGCGCCGTCGCCGCCGATGAAGCGCGCGTTCTCCGCCGTCGCCGCGCGGAGCGCCTCGCCCGGCGTGAGGCCCGCCTCGACGAGCTTCGCGAGCTCGAGGTGGAGGCCCGCGCCCGGGAGCTGCCCGGGATTGCACGCGTCGCTTCCCGCGAGGACCGTGACGCCCGCGGCCCGCAGCTTGGCGACGTTCCGCCGGCGCGCGGCGTGCGCGGCGGCCGCGGCGCGTCGGAAGGCGTCGAAGCCCGGCGGCTCGGGGCTCGTGGGCGGCGTGGCGAGCCGGGCGAGGAGATCGGGGCCGGCCACCTCGCGCTCGATCGGGAGGAAGTCCGTGCGCGCGGCCGTCTCCGAGACGTCCCAGATCGCGAGCGTGACGACGACGGGGACGTGCTTCGCGGCGATCGCGGCGACGGTGTCGTCGCTCAGCTCTTCGCGCCACGGCGCGTGTGCCAGCGCGTCGACGCCCGCGCGCACGGCGTCGAGCGCCTCGCCCGACGTCCCGACGTGCGCGATCGACCGGAGGCCCGCCTGGTGCGCGGCCGCGGCGATCGCGGCGATCGTGGCCGGTGCGAGCCGCGGGACGTCGTCGCCGGCGCCGGCGTCGATCGCGAGCTTCACGATGTCCGGCTTGTCGGGAAGGAGCGCCTGCACCGCGCGCGTCGCATCCGCGGGCGTCGCGACCTGCCGCGCGGCGCGCGGAATCACGTACCAGCGGAGATACCACGGCAGCGCGACGGAGAAGACCTCGACCGGGTGGCCGCCGGGCGCGGTGAACATCGGACCCGCCGCGAGCACGCGCGGGCCGAGCGTCGCGCCCGACGCGACGTCGGCGCGCTCGCGGAAGACCGCGGGCGTCAGCCCGCCGAGGTCGAGCACCGTCGTCACGCCGGCGTAGAGGTAGGCCGCGAGGTTGGCTGCGAGGTCCGGGAGCGCGATGTGCCCCGCGGGCTCGGCCGACGCGCCCGTGTGCGTGTGGGCGTCGACGAGGCCGGGGAGCAGCGTGCCGCCCTTGCCGTCGATCTCGGGGAGCCCGGCGCCGTCGGTCCCGGGCGCCGCGATCGCCGCGATCCGGCCGTCCCGGACGACGACGTCCTGCAGGGCTTCGCCGCGCGTCGCCGCGGGCGCATCGAAGACGTGGACGTTCCGGACGACGAGCGAGCGGCTCGCGCTCGCCGGCCGCGAGACGAGCGGCGCGGGATGGCTGCACGCGGCCGCCAGTGCGGCGACGGCGACGACGGCGGCGCGGATCGGCTGCACGGCGCGCGCGTAGCACGCCGCGGCCCGGGCGCAAAGCGCCGCGGGTCAGGGGAGCGTCGTGGTCGTCGTGTCCGGCGGCGCCGTGGTCGTCGTCGACGTGGTCGTCGTGGTGGTCGTCGTGGGGCGGGGCCCGAGGATGTACTCGACGTGCAGGAGCGGCGGGTGCTTCTTGTCCGCGTCCCAGGCGCGCGCGGTCCGGTGACCCGTGCCGCCGATCACGAACGCGATCGCATTCTTCCGCTTCCACTTCGCGCGCGAGACGATCTCCTGCACGATCGGCCACAGCTCGGGCGTCCGCTCCGCCGGGCCGGTCTCGCCGGCGAGCGTCCAGGGCGGCACGTCGGACCAGGCGACCGATGCCGTGGTGCGCGGCCGGCTCGTGACGTTCGCCTTCTTGGTCGAGAACGTGGCGGCGTTGTCGGCGGCGTTCCCCCGGATCGTGAGCGACGTCGGCTCGCTCTGCGCCTGGTCGCTCGTCAGTTGGATCCACGCGGTGAGGACGGTCGCACCGGGCGGGACGTCGAGCTTCGGGAAGCGGAGGCCGATCGTCTGGTCGGCCGTGTCGTGGACCAGCTGGAGGTTCTTGCTGTTGATGACGACCTTCAGGTTCGGCTGCTCCTCGGCGTCGTCGCCGCTGGCGGCCTCGCGGACCTCGACCGTCACGGTCGCGGGGAGCGTCGTCGTGGTGGTCGTCGAGGGCTTCGGCGCGGTGGTCGACGTGGTGGTCGTCGGCGGCGGCGCGGCGGTCGTCGTCGTCGCGCCGGGGAGCGTCACGGTCGTCACCGTCGGCGTGCCGGTGCCACGGAGCCGGACGAACGGCGCCTTCGACGGGACGCCGTCCGCGTCGACGAGGAAGAGCATGTAGTACCCGGGCGGCGCGACGTTCGGCTGGTCGGGCGCCGTCAGCTCGAGGGTGCCGTCGCCGGTCGGATGGAACGCGACCGGAACGTAGCGCTGCTCCATGTTCGCCGCATGCGTGGACGCGCCCAGCCGCATGAACACGGCGGTCGCGATCCGCGCGGCGTCGGGCGTCTCGACCGTGAACGTCGCGCCGTAGTCTACGTCGGGCGGCACCGAGGCGATCACGGGCTGCGGCCCGCGGAAGAGGTACGGCGGCGAGTATATCTCCCGCGACGCGTTGCCGTTCGCGCCGGCTTCGAGCACGCGGCCGTCCGGAAGGAGCACGGCGCTCGAGTGATACCCGCGCCCGCTCGCGAGCGAGGCGACGACGGTCCACGACTCGGTCGCGGGGTCGAAGATCTCCGCCGGGAGGACGTCGTCGTTGGCGTCGACGCCGCCGATCACGAGGATCCTGCCGTCGGGCAGGGTGACGGCCTGCAGGTGCTCGCGGCCGTAGTGCATCGAGCTCGTGTATCGCCATGCGGGCTGCGGCGCGGAGAGGTCCAGGATCTCCGCCGTGTTGGTCGGCGGGCCCGATTTGCCGGTCCCGCCGGCGATCAGGATGCGGGTGCGGCCGGGCGGCAGCACGACGTCGGTGCCCTCCGTGCGGACTCCGAAGAGGTTCTGCGCCACGACGCTCCACGCCTGCGTCGCCGGGTCGAACACGTCCGTCGTCTGCTCCTCGCCGACGTGCAGCACGCGGCCGTCGGGGAGGAGCTGCATGCGCGGGTAGTATTCGATGGTGTGGTCGGCGTTCGGGAGGTACTGCATGGCGTCGGCGCCGCCCGCGGCCCCGAACGGAACGAACACCTCGACCTCGGGGTTCAGCTTGCCGTTCACGTCGCGCCCCGAGAAGACGGCCGTCCGCCCTTCGCCGAGCGCGACCTGCGTCGGATAGAAGCGGCCCGCCCGCATGCCGGCCGTCGGGCTCCACCGGCGTGCCCACGGATCGAAGATCAGCGCGTGATCGGCGCCCGCATGCGACCCGGGCTGCGCGCCGCCCGTCACGAGCAGGCGGCCGTCGGGCAGCAGCGAGTCGCCGGCGCAGAAGATGTCGGCGCCCGGGAGGAGCTGCTCGATCGCTTCGGTCGCGGGGTCCCAGACGTAGGTGGCGGGCACGTTCTCGTCGCCGCGCCAGAACACGACGTCGCCGGTCGGCATGAGGACCAGGTGGACGGCGACCGCGGGCCATTTGGCGCGCGCGTCCCAGCGGCCGACGACCGCCGGATCCGGCGCGGTCTGCGCCGACGCGACGGCGGCGCCGAGCACGATGACGATGGCGAGCACGCGAGCGAGCCTGGGAGGTAGGGGAGGGGCGAGCGGCATGAGGTCTCCACCGGCGCCGTTTCGGCAGCGGGACGCCGGGCGCGACGATGCGCCGCAGGCGCGCGCCCTGTCAACGAGAACTTGCACTGACGATGCAAGTGACGTGTCGCTCGCCGCGGCGCTCGCCGTCGCATTCGCGGCCTGCTGCGAGATCGGGGCGCGCGCAGACGATTTCGCTTGCGCGCGTCGACGCGACGGCGGGAAACATCGCGGCGTGCGGATCCGGAACGTCGCCCTCGTCGTCGTCGCGTGCGTGACCGCGGCCCGCGCGGAGACGTTCCGCGCCGGCTCCTTCGCGCTCGCACTCCCGCGCGGGCTCGCGGCGGATGGGGCCGTCGTCCCCGCGGACGATCCGCCGACGGCGGCGAAGGTCGCGCTCGGACGCCTCCTCTTCTTCGACCCGCGGCTCTCCCGCGACGGGACGATCGCGTGCGCGAGCTGCCACCGGCCGTCGCACGGCTTCGCGGACCCGGCGCGCGTGTCGCGCGGGATCGGCGGTGCGCGCGGGCGGCGGAACGCGCCGGCCGTCGTGAACCGGCTGTTCGCGGACGCGCAGCTCTGGGACGGCCGCGCCGCCGACCTCGAGGACCAGGTCGCGCGGCCGCTCGTCGACCCGGCGGAGATGGGAAACCCGACCGTGGACGCCGTGGTCGCGCGGATCCGCCGCGTGCGCGGCTACGGCCCGTGGTTCGCGCGGGCGTTCGGCGACCCGGCGCCGTCGGCGGGACGCATCGCGCAGGCGATCGCGAGCTTCGAGCGGACGCTCGTCGCGGGCGACAGCCCGTTCGACCGGTTCCAGGCGGGCGACCGCCGCGCGATGCGCCCCGCCGCCGTCCGCGGGCTGGCGCTCTTCCGCGGGAAGGCGGGCTGCGCGCGCTGCCATACGGGTGCGACCTTCACCGACGAGGGCTACAACAACGTCGGCGTCGGCACCGATCGTCCCGATCCCGACCCGGGACGCGGCGCGGTGACCGGAGTCTCGATCCGACACGCCGCGTTCAAGACGCCGTCGCTCCGGAACGTCGCCGCCACGGCGCCGTACATGCACGACGGCTCGCTCGCGACCCTCGCCGACGTCGTCGGCTACTACGACCGGGGGGCGAACCCGAATGCGTGGCTCTCACCCGAGATCCGGCCGCTCCACCTGACGGCGGCCGAGCGCGCCGACCTGGTCGCGTTCCTCCGCGCGCTCACGGGCCCGATCCGGAACGGCACGCCGCCGCGCGCGCTGCCACGCTGAGCGCGAGCCCGTTGCGTCCGGCGGCGCCGGGGGCGTATCGGACGGCTCCATGCCGACCGACGCGCTCCGCACGCGCCGCGAGCAGGTCGTACGCGCGCACATGGACTCCGAGAATCGCCAGGCGTTCGAGGAGACGCTCGCGACGTTCGCCCATCCGCGCTACGAGCTCGTCGCGACGGGCCAGGTCTTCGACGGTCCGGACGAGGTGCGCGGCTACTACGCGGCGTCGCGGGGCGCGTTCCCCGACCAGCGGAACGAGGTCGGGGCGCTCCACCATGCCGACGACGCCGTCATCGTCGAGTTCGATCTCCTCGGGACGCACCGCGGCCCGTTCGCCGGCTTTCCACCGACGGGGCGGACGTTCCGCTGCCGGATGGCCGCGGTGTTCGCGTTTCCACCCGGAGGCGACCGGATCGTCTGCGAGCGCGTCTATTTCGACGCCGCGACGATCCTCCGCCAGCTCGGGATCGACCCGACGCGCGTCGGGTGATCCCGGCGGCGGGTGAGCTAGCGCGACGCGGCGGCGAGCGGCGCGGCGGCCGGCCGGTCGAACGCGGTCGTGGCGGGCTTGTCGGCGTGCGCCGCGGCATCCCGCTTCATCGTGCACTGGCCCTCGAAGACGGCGCCGTCCTGGACGATGAGGCTCGGGGTCGTGATGTTGCCCTGGACCCGGCTCTGCGCGCGGAGCTCGAGGCGCTGCTTCGCGATCACGTCGCCCGTGACGCGGCCCTCGATCACGATGCTCGTGCCGGAGATCTTCGCGTTGACGATCGCGCCGTCGCCGATCGTGAGCGTGTCCTGCGCCGTGATCTCGCCTTCGACCTGGCCTTCGATGCGGCCCTTGCCGTCGAACACGAGCTTGCCGTTGACCTTGCACCCCTTGCCGAGGAACGCGTCGACGCCCGCCGGGCCCCCATGCTGAAGAATGTCGCCCATCTCGACCTCCCTTGATGCGACCCCGGCGCCCGGCGTGCCGGATGCGAGGGGCCCCTCCTGAAGTTTGCTCCCGAATAGCGCCACGCGGTCTCGCGGAGCAAGTTCGAGGCCGTGAAATCTTCGTGCCGCGTGGCGCGCCCCGGCGGGCGCGGGGGACAGACTCCTGACATCCGCGGACAGAAGTGCGCCGTCTACTCGGTCCGGAGCGCCGTGATCGGGTCGAGCCGCGAGGCGCGGCGGGCAGGGTAGAAGCCGAACACGATGCCGACCGCCGCCGAGAACGAGAACGCCAGGGCGATGGCCGGGGCGGACAGGAGCGTCGGCCACTCGGCGAGGCGCGCGATCAGCTTCGTGCCGATGACGCCGAGGAGCACCCCCGTGGCGCCCCCCACCGTGCTGACGACGATCGCCTCGACGAGGAACTGGATCAGGATGTGACCCGTGCGGGCGCCGACGGCCATCCGGATGCCGATCTCCCGTGTTCGCTCCGTCACGGACACGAGCATGATGTTCATGATCCCGATCCCGCCGACGAGGAGCGAGATCGACGCGACGCTGAGGAGAAGATTCGTCATCACCTGGCTCGCCATCCGCGAGGCGTCGGCGATCTCGCTGAGGTCGCGGATCGTGAAGTCCTCGTCCTGCGCGGGCTGGACGCGATGCCGCTCCCGGAGGAGCGCGCGGATCTGGGTCTGCGCGTCGGGCAGGTCCGCGGCCGTCGCGGTCGAGACGAAGATCATGTCGACGGTGCCGAGGATCTGCGTCCCGAGGACGCGCCGCTCGGCCGTCGAGAACGGGATGATCACGACGTCGTCCTGATCCTGCCCCCACCCGGTCTGGCCCTTCGACACGAGCACGCCGATCACCTCGAACGGCACGTTCTTCACGCGGATCGTGGCGCCGATCGGGTCCTCGCCGGGCGCGAACAGGTGATCGACGACCGTCTGCCCGAGCACGGCGACGGGCGCCGCCGAGCCGTCCTCGCGCTCGTCGAAGAAGCGGCCCTCGCGCAGGTGCCAGTCGCGGATGCTCTCGTACGACGGCGTCGCGCCCTGCGCGGACGTCGACCAGTTCTGGTTTCCGTACACGACCTGCACGAGCTGCCGCTTGATGTACGAGACCTCGGCGACGGCGGGACACTCCTTGCCGATCGCCGCCGCGTCGGCGGTCGTGAGCGTCGACGCGGCGCCCCACCCGGAGCGGACGCCGTTCACGGTCGTCGCGCCGGGAATCACCATCAGCAGGTTGTTCCCGAGGCTCTGGATCTGCTGCTGCACCGCCGCGTCGGCGCCGCGCCCGATGCTGACCATCGTGATCACCGCGCCGACGCCGATGATGATGCCGAGCATCGTCAGGACCGAGCGGAGCTTGTTCCGCCGGAGCGCGCGGAGCGCGGTGACGAGCGCCATCCAGACGACGTTCATGCGTCGCTCGCTTCCCGTCCGCGCCACGCCGCGTCCCGGCGGACGTCGGAAATGAGCCGGCCGTCGCGGAAGACGAGGCGGCGCTCCGCGTACTCCGCGATGTCGGGCTCGTGCGTCACGAGGACGATCGTGATGCGCTCGTCGCGATGGAGGCGCGTGAACAGCTCGAGGATCTCGACGCTCGATTGCGTGTCGAGGTTGCCGGTCGGCTCGTCGGCGAGGAGCAGCGACGGCCCGTTCACGAGCGCGCGTGCGATGGCGACGCGCTGCTGCTGGCCGCCGGAGAGCTGGCTCGCGAGGTGGGCCTCGCGCCCCGCGAGCCCGACCGCCACGAGCATCGCCCGCGCGCGCGCCTCCTGCTCCGCGACCGGGACGCCGGCGTAGACGAGCGGCAGCTCGACGTTCTCGAGCGCCGTCGTCCGCGCCAGCAGGTTGAAGTTCTGGAACACGAAGCCGATCTGCCGGTTCCGGATGGCGGCGCGCCGGTCGACCGAGAGCCGCGACACGGGCTCGCCGCCGAGGCGGTAGACGCCGCCCGTCGGCTGGTCGAGGCAGCCGATGATGTTCATGAACGTCGACTTGCCCGAGCCCGACGCGCCCATCACCGCGACGAACTCCCCCGCGTCGATGTCGACCGAGACGTCGCGGAGCGCCTGCACCTCGACCTCGCCGAGCTTGTAGGAGCGCGAGACGTCGCGGAGCTCGATGAGCGCCACGCCGCTCCTAGAACCGGCGGCCGCCGCCGGCGAAGCCGGGCGGGCGCGCCGGCGTCGCGGCGGGCTCCTCCGGACGCTTGATGCCGGTCGCGATGCGGTCGCCCTCGTGCAGGTCGCCGCCGAGGACCTCGGCGTACTGCGCGTCGCGGACGCCGGTCTGGATCTCGACCGGATGGAGCGCGTCGTCCGCGACGACGTAGACGGTGGCGCTGCGGCTCCGGTCGCGAGGCGCCCCGGCGCCGCCCCCGCCGGGCGGGGAGCCGGCGGCGGGCCGCGGGGCGCCCTCCGGCCGGAACCGGAGCGCGCGCAGCGGGACGCGGAGGACGCCCTCGCGCTTCGCGGTCGTGATCGTCACGTTGGCCGTCATCCCGGGCTTCAGCTTGAGCTCCGCGTTGTCGACCGCGACGACCACGTCGTACGTCACGACGTTCTGGACCGTCACCGGCGCGTTCCGGACCTGCGCGACGTGGGCGTGGAACGGCTGGCCGGGGTACGCGTCGACCGTGAAGCTCGCCGCCTGGCCCTCCTGCACGCGGCCGACGTCGGACTCGCTGACGCTCGCGTCGACCTGCATCTTCGTCAGATCCTCGGCGAT
>Ga0070741_10017954_pt1 | contig 11539 bp, 8 predicted proteins | sample Coa_R1_4_FD_66440 | JGI IMG/M metagenome (GOLD analysis project Ga0070741, IMG submission 66440) | Surface soil microbial communities from Centralia Pennsylvania, which are recovering from an underground coalmine fire - Coalmine... | ecosystem: Environmental > Terrestrial > Soil > Unclassified ...
GCAAACAGCATTACGCAGTTAGCTATCTTCGGTCCCACGCCGGGCAACGAGCACAACTTCTCTCGAAGATCGGGATCAGACAGAGCCGACCATGCGTCCAGGTTCGCTTCGCCTGAACTGACGAGTCGCGCAGTCCCAAGCAAATTTTTGGCGCGATAGCCCAGTGCGCATTCGCGCAAATCATCCTCAGTGGCGGGCGCAATTCGCCGTGCCGCCGGAAAGGTGTGAACCACATGATCACAGACTTTTCGTCTCTCACCAAAGCGTCGCCGAAGCGCCACCGAAATCTGACGAATATGTGCCACCTGTTTCATCGATGAACAGATGAACGTGGCCAGACATTCCCATTTCGGCTGGCGAATAATTCGCAAACCGCGACAAAATTGTCGTGCCGGGTTCATAATCGGATCGTCCGGGAACGACGCGCAGATTTCTGCGAGCGGATGATCAAGCGCGAAATAATTCGCGACAAGCCCCCCAAAACTTGACGGCTTAAAGCCGTCGAGTTTTCCCCAGCTATTCCACGCAGTTAAAGTATTCTTCCGCTGCTCAACATAAACGGCGCAATCGCCAATTGTTCCGAGAAATCCTTTGCCGACGTTCTCCCAATGGAAGACCTGACCAGAGTCCAGTGTCATCGCCAAGTTAAAATCCGGGGCAGAAATTTCCGTGAACTTCATTGTTGCCAGTTTACCCGCCATTCAGCATCTGAAATCGATTCCTGGTTACAAACAGGAGCACCAGCACGAGTCTGAAGATCACATGATCTGTGTTTGTGTTCATGGATTCGGCTGGCTCATCGCGGCGTCTGTGGCTAAATAACCGCCGACATGAACGGCCGGCTCGCTATCGACACTGCAGTTCTACTCCTGTATTTCATCCTGATCATTGCCATCGGCCTTTACATGGGCCGGAAGGAGGAAAATCTCAAAGACTTCGCGCTGGGCGGTCGCGGAATCCCATGGTGGGCGATTCTTGCGTCGCTAATCGCGGCGGAGACCAGCGCAGGGACTTTCTTTGGCACGCCGGGAGAAGGATTCACATTTCGAAATTATACGTATCTTCAACTGGCGCTCGGCACCATCCTTGCGCGCGTCCTGGTCAGCTACATTTTCATTAAACCGTACTACGATTACAAAGTTTACTCGATCTATGAATATCTCACCGTGCGTTTCGGTGTGTCGACGAAGAATGCTGCCTCGACCGTTTTCCTCTTCACGCGCCTTCTAGCATCCGGCGCGCGATTATATGTTGCAGCGATCGCGCTCGCACTTGGCTACGAAATGATTCGCGGGGTGCAGCCGAGTCAAAGGGAGACGCTTTACATCTATATCGGCGCGATTGTCGCGATCGTGCTTTTGACTGCCATCTACACGACGCTTGGCGGAATTAAGGCAGTCATTTGGACGGACTTTATTCAGGCCTCGATTATGATTGGCAGTGCGCTAGTTGCCTTGGGCTTACTTTATTTTTCGATTCCGGGGGGATGGCGGGAGATTGTCCACCGTCACGGGAGTTTTCATCTTTCTGACTTCGTCACCACTGGTTTGGATCCTGCCAAGACTGGCTGGGACAAAATCAAGGGCATGTTCACCGTCGAGTACACGATTTTTGCCGGCCTGATCGGTTCCACTTTTATGACCATGTCCACACATGGTACTGATCAGGACATGGTGCAGCGAATGTTGACTGCACCAGATGTGCGCCGCAGCCGACGCTCGGTAATCCTGTCGGGTCTTGCCGATATTCCGATCGCTTTCACCTTCCTTAGCATCGGCGTGTTGCTCTGGGTTTTTTATCAAACGCATCAGGACCCGGCTTTGCCGAGAACGCCAAACGAAATTTTTTGCCACTACATTCTCTACGAAATGCCCGTCGGTATTCGAGGCTTGCTTCTGGCCGGAATATTCGCAACCGCGATGGGCTCGCTGAGCACCGCTGTCAACGCGCTCGCCACCAGCTTTACTCGGGATTGGTACGAGCCTTACATCAATCCAGCATCGACAGGCGAACAAAGTCTTCGCGCTGTGCGCTGGGCCACGATTTGGTTCTCGATCCTGATGATCGTCGTTGCATCGGTAACCTCCTATCTGGTGATTGTGCATCCCAACGTTCGGATCATTCCAATCGTGCTTGGGATCTACGGTTATACTTACGGCTCTGTGTTGGGAATCTTTCTCGCCGGGATGCTGACAAAATCGCGCGGCAATGACGTTGGCAATATCATCGCGATGATTATTGGCTTCATCGTCGTCGCGATTTTGAGCGGTTTGCCTAACAAGATCGCTGGAATCTTCGGCGGCAAACTTTACACCCAGCCTGGCTGGCTACCGGTGATGGAATTTCCGTGGTGGATCTGTTTCGGCACCATCGTCACTTTCTTCATCGCGATTTTGTTCCGAACTGATCGCGAACATCAACCGCCGGCAGTCGCTTAAGTCCGATATCAGCGCGAGAATTGACTGATTACCTGTCGCTAATTACTTGACGCGTAACGGCGATTCTTTATACGCAACATGCAATCATTGAAATCCAATGGCTCACGTCGTCACCGATAAATGTAACGGATGCAAGTTCACTGACTGTGTAGAAGTGTGCCCCGTCGCCTGCTTCTACGAGATGGAGAACCAGGTGGTCATTCACCCGGAGGACTGCATTGATTGCATGGCATGTGTCGATGTATGCCCGGTGCATGCCATCTATGCGGAGGCGGACCTTCCGCCGGAGTTCACCAAAGATATCGAATTCAACGCGACCCAAGCTCACCAGATAAAGGACTCCGGCGCGGAGGCGATCACAGTGAAAAAGGATCCGTTGCCCGGCGCGAACGAGCGAAAAAAGGCGCTGGGGTATTAGGCGAACACCCAGCGATCCCGGGTTTCACGGCAATTCCAAAAATGCGCCGGATACAGCCACCCCTGCAGCTATTTCTCCTTCGCTAACTTAAGCGACAAGTCGCGCAACTGCCGCGGATCGATCTCGGCGGGCGAATTCGACATCAAATCGATGCCGCGATTGTTCTTGGGGAAGGCTATTACGTCGCGGATGCTTTGTTCGCCGGCGATGAGCATGACCAGCCGATCGAGCCCGAGGGCGATTCCGCCGTGCGGCGGGGCGCCAAGATGCAGCGCACGGAGCAAGTGGCCAAATTGCGCGCGGCGATTTTCCGGACTGATGTCGAGAGCCTCGAACATTTTGTCCTGCAATTCCGGCTCGTAAATTCGCATACTGCCGCCGCCGATTTCGACACCATTCAAAACGACATCGTACGCCTCCGCGCGAACATCGGGAAACTTCTTTTCTGCAAACAGCGCCATGTCCTCCGCTTTCGGGCGCGTAAAGGGATGATGCATGGCGTTCCATTTACTTTCTTCCGGGCTCCATTCAAACAACGGAAAATCGGTGACCCAAAGGAAATCCCAGATCGCCGCGCTCGGGTCCGAGCCGGACTGCCCTTTACGAGCACTACCGAGCAAATCTTGCATTTCCGCAATGCGCAGCCGCAATCGCCCAAGAACTTCACAAGCGACTTGCCATTTATCCGCGCCGAAGAAGGCGCAATCCCCTTCCTCGATTTTCAGTTTGGATTCCAGCGCTGCCTTTTCAGCCGCCGAAAAGAATTTCACGATGGGCGATTTCCATTCGCCGTTCTCGATCTTGATGAATGCGAGCCCTTTCGCGCCGTGCAACTTCGCAATCTCAGTTAGTTCGTCCGATTGTCCGATGGTGATGCCGGCAAAGCCTTTCGCATTAATTGCTTTTACCACACCGCCAGAGTCGAGTGCGTTGCGAAAAACTTTAAAACTGCTCCCTCGAAAAGCTTCTCCAAGATCGACAAGCTCCATCCCAAAACGGCGATCGGGTTTATCGCTGCCATAGCGATCGACGGCTTCGCGGTAAGAGAGCCGGTCAAACGGTGTTTTGATCTCGATGTTGCGCGTCGCTTTGAAGATTGCGGCGAGCATCCCTTCGGTGACCGCGAAAATGTCCTCCGGTGTCACGAACGATGCCTCGATGTCAATCTGGGTAAATTCCGGCTGCCGGTCTGCGCGCAAATCTTCGTCTCGAAAACACCTGGCTATCTGAAAATATTTTTCTACGCCGGCGACCATCAGCAGTTGTTTGTACTGCTGAGGCGCCTGCGGTAGCGCATAAAATCTCCCTGGAGTGATTCGACTGGGCACCAAAAAATCGCGCGCTCCTTCCGGGGTGCTTTTGGACAGAATCGGAGTCTCAACCTCGACGTAGCCCTGGCTGTCGAGATAATCGCGCGTCGCCTTCGCCGCGATGTGTCGCAACCGCAGGTTGCGCGCGAAGCGGGGGCGGCGCAGGTCATAGTATCGGTGGGTCATTCGCAACTCTTCATTCTGCGGTTCGGCGTCGATCGGGAACGGCAAATCGTCCGCTCGATTCAGAATCTTCAGTTCGCTCGGAATGATTTCGATATCGCCGGTGGCCAGGTTTGGATTTTCCGTGCCCGGCAGCCGCGCCGCGACCTTACCCGAAACCTGAATCACGTCTTCGCTGCGCAATGTATGCGCCTGCTTCGCAAGCCCCGCATTTTCTTCCGGCCGAAACACGATTTGCGTCAAGCCTTCGCGATCCCGCAGGTCAATGAAAATGACTCCGCCGTGATCGCGTGTGACATTTATCCAGCCGGCGAGCGCGACTTGGCTGCCGATGTCGGCGGTACGAAGTGAATTGCAGTCGTGCGTGCGATACATGGCTAACACAGAAAGCATGTTATTGTGCGCGGAGCGAAGAATCTCTCGAATTTGTGTGACGGCAAGTAATTGGGAGGGGTCCTTTGCTTCGCTCAGGATGACAGCGAGAGAACACGCCGAATGTGCGATTGCAACTCGTGATTGTCGATAAGCAATTCTTCCCGCGAGGCTAGCGTTTTTATTTTGACCTGCGGCCATTCATCTCCGAACAAGACCGCAACGCGCGCGCCCAGTTGCCCGGCGGTTTGGAATTGTTTGCCAACTTTTTCGCTGGTCAGTGGATAATCCACGCGATAGCCGTGGTCGCGAAACTGTTGAATTTGCGCAAGAGCGTCGGGGCGGCGCTGTTCCTTAGCAATAACCACATAGATGTCGATCATCCGGTCGTTCGCGATTGCCCTCTCTAATTTCCCACCCACATGAGCCGTTCCATTCATTAACTCGCCGAGCACAACGTCGCCCATTGCGAAACCGAGTGCCGGCATCGAGACTGCACGATCGCTTAGTTGCGCGATGAGGTTGTCGTAGCGGCCACCACCGGCTATGGCACGGAATTTTCCGCCGCGGTCGAACGCTTCAAATACGATGCCGGTGTAATAAGCGAGCCCTCGCACAATGCCGACATCAACGGCCACATAATCGGCAAGACCTCGCTCCCGAAGGCCATCAACAAGTTGCTCGAGTTTCTGGCTGTTCCCGCCGCTTTTTAGAATTGAAAAGATCGGATCGGCGAGTTTGCCAAGTTTTTCCGCGGTTTTCTCGCGCGGTTCGCGCCCGGATTTATCGATTGCCTGTAACAGTCCATCCCATCGGTCCGGCGATACTTCTTTGTCGCGCAAAAAATCGATCCAGAAATCGCGATCGCTGATCCGCACGACAAAATCTTTTTCGACAAAACCAAAGGCACGCAGGATGTCGATGCAAAGCGCCACCAGCTCGATATCAGCGGCCAGGTTCGCTTCGCCGATAATGTCGCAGTTGAGTTGAAAATGTTCGCGTAATCTTCCGCGCTGTTGTTTTTCATAACGGAAAAACTGACCGATGGAGAACCATTTGAGCGGCTTCTTGAATTCGCGCTCATGGGCGGCGACCACGCGAGCAAGCGACGGCGTGAGCTCGGGGCGCATGGCGACTTCGCGTTCGCCCTTATCAATGAAATTGAAAAGTTGATCGACGATTTCTGCGCCGCTCTTTTTTTTGTAGAGGTCTGTCGGTTCAAGAATGGGCCCATCCCATTCAACAAAGCCGTACCGCCGCGCGACTTCGCGCCAGCGCGCAAAGATGTAATTGCGCACGGCGCAGTCGTCAGGCAGGAAATCGCGAAAACCGGGTAAAGCCTGCATAAACGGCACGTTATCTTACCTCGTTGCAACAAAAGGCCTTACGCCCGCCGATGCGACCACGCGAGGCGGAATTTACGATATCAGGGCAAAGCTGAAAAAGCTTCGGCAGCAAGGAGCCGGAGAGAAATAGAATGGAGAGCATCAATTCAATCAAAGCAGAGGGACAAATATGAAACAAACGAGATTAGTGAAAATATTAACGGTTGCGGTCGCTTGTGCGGCGACACTGGGAATAGCGCACGGGCAACAGACTACCACAACGACCACGACCGCGGACCCTGTAACCGGCACAACGACAACTCAAGAAACAACAACGACCAGTGCCGGCACGATCGTAACGTATACACCGGATTCGGATTATTTTATGTTCCGAACAGCGCCGAACGTTGCGCCAGCGCGTTATTACTACACGAGAGACACGGCGATCGTCGACCCGGAAGGTCATACCGTAACTTGGTCGGCCATTCGCCCAGACATGCCGGCGACCGTCTATTACACGAGGGTTGGTGACCGGGTGCTTGTACGCAAAGTGGTGTTGAGTCGACCGCCCGCAGTTATCAGGCACGAGGAAACAACCACTACGACAACGACAAGACCTTAACGGGAAAATCGTTCCCGCTAAAAATCAGAGCGCCCGCGAGAAATCTCGCGGGCGCTTTTCTATAGGCAGGTTGCTGTTTGCGACGCAGGGTCAGGCAATAGCAATTTCCAGATGTCCGCTTCTCGCGTAGATTCACGGCCGGATGGCTGCTGCTTTAACAAAAGAAAAGCCGGAGTTGCAGAAAAAGGTGCACGAAGTCCCGCACAAGCCGGGTGTGTACCTGATGCGGGACCGATTTAACCGCGTGATTTACGTAGGCAAAGCGCGAGACCTCCGCAAACGGGTGGGTTCATATTTTCTGCCCTCCAAGCTGGCACAGGCTGATTTGAAAACGCGCGCCATGCTCGACGCGACATGGGATTTTGAGACACATACAGTTCGCAGCGAAGCGGAATCAGTTTTGCTCGAAGGCAAACTAATCAAGGAATACCGGCCGCGTTATAACGTTTCCTTCCGCGACGACAAGCGGTTCCTTGTGGTCAGGGTCGATCTTTCGGAGCAATGGCCGCGTTTTCGGCTCGCTCGATTCAAAAAGGACGATGGCAGCCGCTATTTCGGTCCCTACGCGCATGCTGGGGCGTTGCGACAGACATTGAATTTCATGCGCAAGAAATTTGGCGTGCTCACATTTGGACGAGGCTCGCCGACGGAGCGCGAATTGAAGTCCGCGACCTATCAGGTGCCGGTGCGTTTAAGCGAAATTAATGCTGAGCGATATCGCGAGCGCGTCCTTCAGGCGTGTGAATTTTTGGAAGGAAAATCGCGGGAAATGATCGCGACCTTGGAAGAAGAAATGCGCAAAGCGGCCAAGAAAATGGATTTCGAGAAAGCCGCCGAACTACGCAACATGATTGACGACTTGCGCAGCACGACACGGCCAATGCGCCGATTTACGCGTGGTAGTCTACCGAGCTCGATCGATCCAATGGCGGATGTAGGGGCGTTGGCGGATGCGTTGCACCTGCCGCAGGTGCCGCGCGTGATGGAATGCTTCGATATATCAAATATTTCAACGACGCATGTTGTCGCCTCGATGGTTTGTTTCCGCGACGGCGTACCGGACAAGGATAATTACCGACGCTATCGAGTCCGAACGGTTGATGGACAGGACGATTTCGCAAGTATGGCCGAGGTGGTCCGGCGCAGATATTCTCGTGTCCTACTGGAGGCGCGCGACGTGAACTCCGACGTCGCAGAATTTTCACAGGAGAATGCGGCGGATGCGCTGGCACGAATTTCCCGTCATCCCGAGCATAGTGAAGTGAAGTCGAGGGACCCCGCAGCGCAACCGCAAGATAATGCAACGGGATTCCTCGACTCCGCTCGGAATGACACGAGCTTTGTTGCCGTCCGCTTACCCGACCTGATTATCGTCGACGGCGGGAAAGGCCAACTTTCGGCCGCGTGCCGTGAATTGCAGCGGTTGGGGTTGCACGATCTTCCCATCATCGGGCTGGCTAAGGAACGAGAAGAAATTTATCGACCCGGACGGGCTCTGCCGCTGCAGCTTCCACTGGACTCCGGCGCCTTACGATTACTCCAACGCATTCGCGACGAGGCGCATCGCTTCGCCAACGCATATCATCAACTGCTTATGAAAAAACGCGTAGGCGAAAGCATTCTCGACGATTGCCCAGGTGTGAGTCAGAACCGCAAGAATTTGCTGCTGCGAAGGTTCGGGTCCGTAAATCGCCTGCGTAAGGCGACAGTGGACGAAATCGCTGCCACGGAAGGGATTGGCCGGAAGTTGGCCGACGAAGTGCATCAATTTCTGCAAAGGCATTGATTATTCACGGATGCGGCAGATTCGCCTTTTCGAATGAAATTACTCTGGGGAATTCTTGGCGGTTTATGGGTCGCATTCTGGATCCAGGCAGCGCCGACTTCATTGTTTGCGCAGGCGCTCGCGCCGTCGGCTGTGTCCAGCGCGACTCCGAGCGCAACTCCGACAAGCGAGGAAGATACGATCATCCCCACGTTTGAGACACAAAAACTTGCGCGCACTTACATCCTCGATGTTCCGGCGCCCCGTGGCCAGATCACCGATCGCAACGGCGAACCGCTCGCGCAAAATAAGCTCAGCTACAATCTCGCCATCAATTTTCCTACGCCGCTTGATTTTTCCGATGCCCAGGCGGTCAGCTTCGCCAGGGAAAAAATCGATAAGACCGCCAGGCTAATTGGCCGCAAAATCAAGATTTCCGACGAAGCAATCCTTCGTCACTACCGTAACAGGGGGATCATGCCGATGGAGATCGCGCAGAATCTTAGCCAGCTGGAGTACGACCAGATCAAAAATGATCCGCCAGCTGGAGTGATTGTGCGCCCGATCTACGTGCGCGTTTATCCGAACGGAAAAGTGGCCGGCCAAATTATCGGTTACACTGGCAAGACCGGGCGAAATCCTGATGGCATTGTTGATAATCACGAGACGCTCTGGCCTGAGACTGAGGGACGCGAAGGGCTCGAGCAAACATTCAACGAAATGCTCACCGGCAAGCACGGCGAATACAAACTAACCTTTGATAAAGATGGGAGGAAGACCTCCGAGAAACTGATCACTCCGCCTGAGCCCGGGTACAACGTGGTCACCACGCTTGACCTGCGTCTTCAGCAACTCGCCGAAAAGGCGCTGGAAGCAAAAGCAAAGCGCGGCGCGATTGTCATTATGGACCCAAACAACGGGGACGTTCTCGCGTTGGCCTCCTGGCCTACCTATGATCCAAATCTGTTTGTCCCATCGATCTCAGCTGAACAACTCAAAAACTTGCAGAACGACCCGGACATCCCGCTTTTGCCGCGAGCATATCGTTCGTCTTACCCGCCGGGATCGACCTTTAAAATTGCCGTGGGAATTGCGGCGCTGGAAAGCGGCGCGGTGCATTCGGACGACCGCTACGAATGCGTCCCGGCAATTCAGATTGGCAACGTCACGTTCCATAATTGGAAAAAGGGCAATCGCGGCGCGTTGAACTTTGTCCAGGCGCTCACTGAATCGTGCGACACATGGTTTTACCAAGTGGGAATCAGGACCGGCGCGCAACCCATCATCGATTGGGCGTTACAGTTAGGGTTCGGCGCGAAGTGCGGCATTCCTTTGCGCGGCGAAGCCGAAGGTCGGGTTCCCAATGATGAATACATGAAGGCAACGCACGGTCGCAGACTGCTCAACGGCGACATTGCGAACATGTCGATCGGCCAGGGAGATACGCAGGTCACTCCGTTACAAATGGCACAGGCCATGGGCGTCGTGGCAAACGGCGGCACGCTCTATCAAACACGGCTGGTTCAACAGGTGCAGACATTCGATAACCAACCAGTGACTGCCTATCAGGTGCGAGCGAAGCGAACGTTAAAGCTGTCATCCGAGACACTCGACGAATTGCACACCGGAATGATTGACGCCGTAAACGGCGCCGGCGGCACTGCGCACCAGGCCAGCCTCGATAATGCCGAGGTGGCCGGTAAGACTGGCACCGCGCAATGGGGACCAAAGAACAAAGAGCGCACGGCGGCGTGGTTCGCCGGATTTTTACCGGCTGACCAGCCGCGATATGCATTCGCAGCTCTTTACGAGGGGGACGTTGGCAGCAAAGTCCATGGCGGCTCTGCGGCTGCCCCCATGATTGCCGATATTTTTAAAGAAGTTTACAAGGGTGAAAAGGTAATCACCCAGCGGCAACGTCGCGCTCGTGAACAACCAGAAATTCGCCGAGCCGAGCCGGTAGAAGAAGACGAGTCAGACTAGCTACAAGTTACGCCGCTGCTGTTTCCTTCGGCGATTCCATCGTACCTTTGAACTTCGGCGGTTCCTCTTCGACGCCGAAATTCTCGGAATAAAGTTCCTCGACCTTCGCCATGTCGTCTGCGGTAAGCGAAGGACAATCCGGCGCCTTGGCGAATTCGACGAGCTGTTCTTCGTTGTAAATGTTTGGCAGCGTGGAAGCGACAAGATCGTCGGCGAGCAACCATTGCAGTGCCGCCTGCCCGAGCGTGCGCTCGGAATTTTCCAGGAACCGTAATTTCTCAACCTTTTTAATCCCGTTCAGCAGCCAGCTGCGCGGTCGATGGCTGCGATGGTCTGTGGGCGGAAACTTCGTCTCCGCAGTATATTTGCCTTCCAGCAATCCAGACGAATGCGTGACCCGAATGAGGAACATTGTGTCCTTGCCAGTATCGGTTGCCGCCTGGCGAAAGGCGCGCCCCGGATGTTGCTCGAGCATATTGTAAATGTGTTGCACGCTCGTCATGTTCCGCTCGCGGATGCAATTGGTCCCCTCGTAGAGCCAGCCGATCGCCGGTCCCAAGGCGATGCCATAATAGCGAACTTTTCCTTCGGCCTTTAGTTTCGCGAGCGTTGTCCACAACGCATCATCATAAACCTGTTCCATCCGGATATTGTGCAATTGCAGGAGATCAATTCGATCCGTCTTTAACCGCTTCAACGCTGCGTCCGTCGCGCGAGTAATCGCGTCCGGTGAAAAGTCCTGTGGAATTTCACGCTGCCCTCTGCCGCGCGCTTCGCCGTAATGTACAAAGTCGTAGCCAACCTTCGTTGCAATCACGATTTCATCCCGCTGGTTCGGGAACGCCCTGGCGATTAGCTCTTCACTCAAGCCGTTTCCGTACGTATCGGCTGCATCGAACAAGGTGATGCCGAGATCGAACGCCTTGTGCATGAGCGCAATCGCTTCGCCCTCGGTAAAATTTCCCCACCAGCCGGTGGAAATGGTCCACAAACCAAAGCCGACCTCGCTAACCGTTAGTTTAGTGTTTTTATATGTGCGAAAGCGCATGAGCAGAAGCTAAACGTGTATACCGGCTTCACGCAAGCTAGGAGGTGCCGTTCTGAAGGCATCGACAGTATGGCA
>Ga0070741_10017955_pt1 | contig 11538 bp, 9 predicted proteins | sample Coa_R1_4_FD_66440 | JGI IMG/M metagenome (GOLD analysis project Ga0070741, IMG submission 66440) | Surface soil microbial communities from Centralia Pennsylvania, which are recovering from an underground coalmine fire - Coalmine... | ecosystem: Environmental > Terrestrial > Soil > Unclassified ...
CAACTTCGTTATCCTCTATATCTTGCGTAGTTCTGCAAGTGCCCGCCTGGGTGGTCGCATCGCGCTAATCGGCCGGTGAGTTTCAGCCTGCGGTTTCATTGCTTTTATTCGTAGGATCTGGCCTGTTCGCCCAGAGCGAACAGCCTCGTCCCTTTATCTCTTTTGGAGAATTTGGAATGTCCACCAGTTTCCCTACTGCGGGGAAAATCGCGCGCAAGTGGTACGTGGTTGATGCCGCGGACCAGACTTTGGGCCGCCTCGCGACCAGAGTTGCGCACATTCTCGCAGGCAAACACAACCCGCAGTACACGCCATTTATCGATACCGGCGACCATGTGGTCGTCATCAACGCGGCCAAAGTGAAGCTGACCGGCATGAAGGCTGGACAGAAGGTTTACCGCCGCTACACGGGATTCCCCGGTGGACTGCGCGAAGAGCAGTTCGAGAAGAAAATCGCGCGGCGTCCTGAGGCGATTGTGGAAGACGCGATCAAGGGCATGCTTCCCAAGACCAAACTCGGACGCGCGATGGGAAGCAAGCTGAAGGTTTATCGCGACGACAAGCACACGCACGCGGCACAAAAGCCTGAGCCGCTGGCAGTCGGAAAATAAGCTTCGAAGCTCCGAAGCCACGTGGCTTCGAAGCTTCCATAAGGAAACGAAAACAGAATGGCTGATCTGGTTCAGTACTACGGCACGGGACGTCGCAAGTCGAGCATCGCTCGCGTGTTCTTGCGTCCCGGCAGCGGAAATTTCAAAATCAACGGACGCGAGTTCGACAAGTACTTCGTCACCGACGCGCAGCGCGTAAGCGCCAAGTCTTCTCTCGTCAGCAGCGAGACGGCTACAACATTCGACGTGATTGCCACGGTCCACGGCGGCGGAGTGAACGGCCAGGCTGATGCGGTGAAGATGGGCATCGCCCGCGCACTGCTCGAGTTTAACGGCGAGTTGCGCAAGAAGCTGAAGAGTGAAGGTCTGCTCTCCCGCGACGCACGCGGCAAAGAGCGCAAGAAGTACGGACAAAAGGGAGCACGAAAGCGCTTCCAGTTCTCGAAGCGGTAAATCGGCTGCTGGCTGCTGGCCACCGGCTTCCGGCTTGTTTTTCGAGATCTAGAGTTGTTCGAGTTCGCAAGTTCAGTTCTTGCGAAGAACGGTACGTAAACAATGTGCTAGCCGGAAGCCGACGGCCAGTGGCCGGCAGCCGCGCAGCACAAATCTTCCCGAACCCGAAATCCAAATTTCAACGGGTCCGGGCCGGGAATGTAATTCTTGGGACGCAGTTTGGATCCTGGGAATGCAATCCATAGAAGGAGGTCAATTGGCGAATATCACAATGAAGGAATTGCTCGAAGCGGGCGTTCACTTCGGGCACCAGACGAAGCGCTGGAACCCCAAGATGAAGGAATTCATCTTTGGCGAGCGCAACGGAATTTACATCATCGATCTGCAAAAGACGCTCAAGATGTTCAAAGACGCGAGCAAGTACGTGCAGGAAACCGCCGCCTCAGGCAAAACCATTCTTTTTGTCGGCACCAAGCGTCAGGCACAAGACGCAATCGCCGAAGAGGCCACCCGCTGTGGAATGTTCTATGTGAACCAGCGATGGCTCGGCGGGCTACTCACCAATTGGGTGACAGTGCAGAAATCAGTGAAGCGGCTGCAGGAACTCGACGACATGGCCACTGACGGCCGTTACGAGCTGCTCCCGAAAAAGGAAGTCATTAAGCTGGAGCGCGAACGCAAGCACCTGCAGGCCAACCTGGCAGGCATCAAGTCGCTCAAGCGATTGCCGGACACGCTATTCGTGATCGACTCGAACAAAGAGCAGATTGCAGTGAAGGAAGCCCGCAAGCTCGGCATCCCGGTGGTCGCCGTAGTCGACACCAACTGCGATCCGACTGAAGTGGATTACGTGATCCCCGGCAACGACGACGCGCTGCGCGCGATCAGGCTCTTTGCCTCGAAGATCGCCGACTCGATCGTCGAAGGTGCCCAGGCCGCGACCGACAAGGGCAACGCCGAACTCGCCGGAGCCATGGCCGCCGCCGCCGAAGAGCAGTCTGCAGGCGAAGGCGGGGAGTATGCAGCCGACGGCGAAGCCAGCACAGAAGAGATCAACCTCGAAGAGGTGCTGGGCGGAAATATCCGCAAGTCTCCGGCAGTCGCAGCGGCATCGAGTGAAGCGGAAGCCGAAGCAGCATACGAGTAAGCCGTTACCTGTGATTATTTGCGGGAGCGGTTTTGGTTCGTTACTGTCACTCCTCGCGCCGCGCCGAAGCACTCTAGAACATCGACGTGTTGATTTTGCGGCGCGGGGGATCTGCTGTTCTCGCGTGCCTGAATTAAAAGCAGGTCCCCCGGGGCCGCAGACAATTTGACGAGTCATTAGGGTCATCCCGGCGGCCCAGGGATGACAGTATCAATAAGAGTTTGGTTTGGAACTGACGAGCCAGCTAGCGGCTAGTAGCTAGCAGCTGAATTTATGAGCACTACTACTGTGAATATCGACGCAAAATTGGTAAAGGAGCTGCGCGACAAGACCGGCGCTCCATTTGGCGACTGCAAGAACGCATTGGTCGAGGCCAACGGCGACATCGAGCAGGCGGTAATCGTCCTTCGTAAAAAGGGCGTTGCCACGGCAGGCAAGAAGGCCTCGCGTAGCACGAACGAAGGTTCGGTCGCCAGCTACATCCATGCCGGCGGCAAGATCGGCGTATTGCTTGAGCTGAACTGTGAGAGCGACTTCGTCGCGCGCACCGAAGATTTCAAGGAACTGCTGCACGATATTTCCATGCACATTGCGGCGACCGATCCGAAGTACATTCGCCGCGAGGATGTCACGACCGAAGACTACGAGCGGGAGAAGGAAATCTATCGCTCGCAGGCTGCAGCGACGGGCAAGCCGGCGAATGTCGTCGAGAAGATCGTCGAAGGGAAGATGGCCAAGTTCTACGAAGAAGTTTGCCTGCTCGATCAGCCGTTCATCAAAGAGCAGACGATCTCAGTGTCTCAGCTGATTGCGACCAAGATCGGCAAACTCGGCGAGAACATCTCGGTTCGCCGCTTCGCCCGCTTCAAAGTTGGCGAGCAGAACTGGACGATCTGCCAGACGAAATCTCCAGCCGGCGACCAGGCAACGCAGTAAGTTCGCTCCGACACTAATCTAAACAAAAGAGCCGATTTCTCGGCTCTTTTGTTGTTTTGGAGATCCTGCCGTTCTCACCGCTACGTCGGTACAGCTTCAATCAAGTCCAGCGGCGATTTGGTGTAGATCACGCGATTCAACTTGAATCCCGCGCCACTCAGCAAAGCGCGCCACTCCGGCTCGGTGCGCTCTTTGCCCTGCAGAAATGTCATCATCTCGATGTCGATCAGCTTGGCCGGATGCGGCGTGCCGTGGGTGGGAACGACCGCCTCGCCAAGGATGAGCTTGCCGTGAGAGGGAATCACCGCACGAATGTTTTTTAGAATGCAAGTTGCATCCTGATCGTTCCAGTCGTGGAGGATGTGCTTCATGAAATAAGCGTCGGCCCCGCTGGGAACAGCCTTGAAGAAGTCGCAGGCAACAGTGCAGCATCTGGAGTTTAGTCCGTCCGCAGCAATGGCGTGATTGGCTTGTTCAACTACTTCAGGCAGATCGGCAACCGTGCCTTTGAGTTTGGGACAGGCCTTGAGAATCGCCCGCACAATACCGCCGAGTCCACCACCAAGATCCATGATGTGCTGAAACTGGGTGAAATCATATGACTGCAGAAATGCGGGTGCGCAAGTGCTGCTGAAGCTGACCATCCCTTTGTGGAAGATTTCAGCTTCTTCGCGGTTTTCGGGACGAAAAAACCACTTGAAGACTGGCTCACCGAATACATCTTCGAACGGCGTTTTTCCACGTTGCAGGCTGTCGGTGAAGCTGCCATACACTTTGTAGTGCAAGGGATCGGTCATGTATTGAATGATGTCCCGCATCGAACCCTGCGCGTCGGTTCGCAGCAGTGAGCCAGCGTCAGTGAGCGCGAACGCCCTTGCAGCTGTTTCGCACACAATTCCCGCCATTTCCAACGCGCGCAGGATTCGGTAGAGCGCATCTTCCGGAAAATTAGTTTGAGAAGCCAGATCGGCGACCTTTGTCGTGCCTTTGGCGATCCGATCGGCCACTTCGAGTTTGGTGAATGTTTGCATACAGCTCGAGATGATGAATCCCAGTCCGGCTCCGATTACGACCTGCGCGGGCGCTGGTCCCTGAGCTGACAAGGTGTGTTGTGGCTGTTCAACAGCGGCTGCGGACATGAATGCTCCCTTGGGTTGATGTGGGTTCCCCTATCTTGCTGGGATGGAACCTCCGATGTAAAGCCCGTTGACGCCCCGCATCGCAACTGTTCATTTTCGGACAGCCCTTCGCGCCGACGAACAAGCCGCTTGCTTTACGGTTCTCAATTGCGGTTGTAAATCTCTCACCTATAGAGAGTTAGTGGCCTTTCTCGTTAGGTCAGCTACGTGCCGTTTATGACCCGTGAACTCAAGCCCGACCAAGGCCACTCAATGATTCAGTTACGCGCAATCGAAAAGACGATCAAATCGCCTGCCGGAACAATCTGGCTGCTGCGGCGTATAAACCTCGATGTCGAGCAAGGGCAGTTTGTAACTGTGATGGGGCCATCTGGCGCGGGCAAGACCACCTTAATGAGCATTCTCGGAATGCTCGATGATCAATGGACTGGCGAATACTACTTCGCAGGTGAGGCGGTGCACAAGATGAACCGCAAGCAACGCTCTGAGCTCAACAAGAAGAACATTGGCTTCGTCTTCCAGAGCTATCACCTACTCGATAACCTCACCGTCGCCGAGAACCTCGATCTCCCGCTTTCATACAAAGACATTAAAAAATCGGAGCGCGCCAGCCTGGTCGCCGACACGCTCGATCGCTTCAACATCGTCGGAAAAAAAGACCTCTATCCGAATCAGCTCTCCGGCGGACAGCAGCAGTTGGTCGGCGTGGCGCGAGCAGTGATCAACAAGCCCAAACTCATACTTGCCGACGAACCCACGGGCAATCTTCACTCCGATCAGGCAAAAGAAATCATGGAGCTTTTCCGGCAGCTCAACGAAGCCGGAACGACGATCATTCAGGTCACGCACTCGGAAGCCAACGCAGCTTACGGCCATCGCACCATCAAGCTGCTCGATGGCTGGATCGTCGGCGACACGGCGCGTCCGGTCGAAGCCGGCGCCCTGGTGACATAACCGTCACGCAAAGAGCTATTGACCAAGGACACAAAGGAGCCTTGAAGCCGATGCATAAGTGTTTTTACCCGCAGCTCAGAGCAACAGCGCTGTTCTGCATCGCGAGCGTTTCCATCGTTGGGATTGCACAGGAAACCAAGCCCGCCGACAATCCGGCCGCGCCAGCAACCGCGGAGCAATCTGCTCCTGCAGCCCCGCAACCAACGACCGCCAGCAGTGCCCCGGTGCAGCAGCCCGCACCGGAGATTCAGCGCACGAAAATCGATTTCTCGAAATCGCGCAAGTCCTTCCCGAATCTTCTTGCACCATATGAAGGGCGTACGCTTCGGTCGCCTCGCCTCGATAACTCCGCACGCATTTATCAGCTAATCCACGAAGGCAAGCTGACGCTATCGCTCAATGATGCGATTGCGCTGGCGCTCGAGAACAATCTCGATCTGGCGATCGCTCGCTATAACCTCGACATCGCCGATACCGACATTCTCCGTACAAAAGCAGGAGCCAGCGCACGTGGCGTAGCCAGCGGTTTAGTGCAAGGTACGCCAGGCGGTGGTATCGGCGGATTCGGAACCGGAGCTCCAGGCGCCGGCGCAGGTGGAACCTCTGGTGGCGCGGGCGGTGCCGGCACAGGCGCGGGCGGACTGGTTCAGTCGACAATCGGAGCGGGTGCGCCGGTGAGCTCATACGATCCGCAGATCAACACGCAGTTCAACGTGGAGCACGGCGTCTTCCCAATTGCCAACCAGGTAACAACTGGCGTTGCTGCATTGCAGCAAAACAGTGCAAATGCGAATGCCAGCTATCAGCAGGCATTCCCGACGGGCACATCCATCGACTTCGGAATGCAGAACACGCGCCAGACTTCAAACGGCCGCTTCACCGAGCTCATGCCTGCCCTGAATTCGGCGTTTCGGTTCACAATGACACAGCGCCTGCTTTCCGGATTTGGGCTTGGACCAAACCTGCGCTTCCTGCACATCGCCAAGAACAATCGCGAAGTGACTGACATCGCCTTCCGCAATCAAGTCATCGCCACTGTAACGCAAATCGAGAACATCTACTGGGATTTGGTTGACGCGGTCGAAGACGTAAAAGTAAAAGAGCGCTCGCTCGGATTGGCTCAAAAGACGCTCGAAGATGACAAGAAGCAGGTTGAGTTGCGGGCCATCGCGCCAATCGAAGTCACGCGCGACGAGGCCGTTGTCGATTCCAGCAACCAGGATTTGATCATCGCTCAGACTAATCTGCAGCTTCAGGAGCTGCTGATGAAGAACGCGATCACAAGGAATTTGAGTGACGCGGAAATTGCCGCCGCAAACGTAATTCCTACGGACACGATTAGCGTTCCTGCAACTGAACCCGTGGTGCCGACGCAGGACTTGATCGCCGATGCGCTTTCACATCGTCCGGAACTGGCTGAGGCGAGAATTGATATGACAAACCGCCAGATCTCTCGAAAGGCTGCGAAGAACGCGCTGCTGCCCGCACTCGACTTCGTTGCTTTCTACGGTGGATCCGGATTGGCAGGGGTCCCTAATCCGCTGGTCAACGCGAACGCCGGGATTCCGATTACGGGATTCGGCGACGTCTTTACGCGCACTTTCAACGGCAGTTCGCCCGATTACTCAGTTGGTTTCAACCTGAATATTCCGCTCCGCAATCGAGCGGCGCAGGCCGACCAGGTACGTTCCGAATTGGAATTCGGGCAGGCTGAGCTTCATCTACAGCAGCTTCAGAATCAAGTCGGCATCGAGGTCCGCAACGCGCAGTTTGCGCTAATGCAGAACCGCGCGCGTGTCGTCTCTGCCCGGAAGGGAGTTGAAGTCGCGCAGCATACGCTAGAAATTGAGCAGAAAAAGCTGACCCTCGGCGCTTCCACCAGCCTGCAAGTACTGCAGGTTGGGCGCGACCTGGCCGTAGCCGAGTCGAATTTGGTCACGGCGATCACCGCTTACGCCAAGTCGCGAGTGGAACTCGACCGCTCCATCGGTGCTACGCTGGTAAATAACGGAATCAGCATCGATGATGCGGAGACTGGCGTAGTTCACGCGCTGCCGAAGATGTCGGGCATAGCGCCGGTTAATCAGTAATTAGGTCCTTTGAATTGTCATTCCGAACCATGCTCACGCGTGCTTTTCGCGTGAGCTGGAGTGAGGAATCCCTACGCACTTCCAGGAAGGTTGCGCAGCGATTCTGGAAATCCATAAGGATTTCTCCGCCAAAACCAGGCGTTCGGAATGGCAGCAAGTAATAGGAGCACATTTGCCAATCAGCAGTCTCGAACAGGGCGAAGTCACAGAAAGAAGCACCACATCTGCCCCGCCGCGCATCCTCGTCGCCGATGATCAGGCAGACGTGCGCGAAGCTCTGCGCCTGCTCTTAAAAGGTGAAGGATACCGCATCGACGCCGTCGGCTCTCCCGAAGCCGTCATGGAAGAGCTGGCGTCGGGCGAGTTCGACATTCTGCTTATCGATCTGAACTACACGCGCGACACAACCTCCGGAGAAGAGGGTCTCGACCTTCTCTCAAAAATTCAAGACGTTGACAGTACGTTGCCAGTAATTGTCATGACCGCCTGGGGCAGCGTGAACATCGCGGTCGAAGCGATGCGCCGAGGCGCGCGCGACTTTATTCAGAAGCCGTGGGAAAACGAGCGACTCATCAGCATTCTGCGGACGCAGATGGAATTAAGTCGCGCGCTCAAACGAGCACAGCATCTCGAAGCCGAGAACCGACTGCTGCAAGCGCAGGGTCGTCCGACGTTTATCGCTGAGTCCAAGGTGATGCAGCCCGTTTTGGAACTGATCGCACGTATTGGACCGAGTGACGCGAACGTACTCATCACCGGCGAGCACGGCACCGGCAAAGAAGTCGTCGCGCGCACGCTGCACCTGCTCTCGCCTAGAGCCTCCCGACCGATGGTGACAGTCAACACCGGCGGACTGCCCGAAGGGACGTTCGAGAGCGAGTTATTTGGTCACGTGAAGGGTGCATTCACTGACGCGCGTACCGACCGCATCGGACGCTTCGAACTCGCCGATAAGGGAACCATCTTCCTCGACGAAATTGCCAACGTTCCACTGAAGCAGCAAGCAAAGTTGTTGCGCGTTTTGGAAACTGGGGAGATGGAGCGTGTGGGTTCTTCGAAGACGAAGAACGTCGACGCCCGCGTGCTCTCAGCGACCAACGCCGATCTAAAAACCGAAAGCTCCAAGGGAACGTTCCGCGCCGATCTGCTCTTCCGCTTGAACACCATCGAAATTCATCTGCCGCCGTTGCGCGAGCGCCGTGAAGACATTCCTCTGTTGGCGCAGCATTTCCTGAAGGCGTACTCGCAGCGTTATCGCAAGCAGGTCAACCGCTTCGATCCTGCGGCAATGCAAAAAATGTTGGAGCACTTCTGGCCGGGCAATGTTCGCGAACTCGACCACTCGATCGAACGTGCAGTGTTGCTCGCCCAGAGCGAATCCATCCGTCCAAGCGATTTAGGACTAAGCGACCGGCGCGAGAGCACGAGTTCCATCGAGGAAATGAGCCTTGAGGAAGTAGAATCGCTGCTCATCCGCAAGACGCTGGGACGCTATTCGGGCAACATCAGTCACGCCGCTGAAGCGCTGGGACTGAGCCGGAGCGCGCTCTATCGTCGCATCCAGAAATATGGCCTCTGAGCTCGACATCTTCGGGCACGTAGTCGCAGCTACTTCTCCTCGTCGCAAAAGAAAAAAACAACTGAGCTTCGAGAAGCGCCTGCTTCTTTTTGCGCTGGGAGGAGGCCTGTTTCCGCTCGCGGTCTGCGAGCTGCTGATTTGGCTGGGCAGCTATTCGTCACAAACGCAATGGACTCTCACCTTCTTCCTGGTCCTAGGCTGGCTGATCGCCGCATTCACGATCCGCGCACAGGTGATTCGACCTCTGCAGACGCTCTCCAACATGGTTGCAGCCTTACGCGAAGAAGACTTCTCGTTCCGCGCACGGCGCGCCAGCCGCAACGATGCCCTGGGCGAACTCGTGCTCGAAATCAACGCGCTTTCCGATACCTTGCAGAGCCAGCGTCTGGGATCGATGGAAGCCGTCGCTCTGCTCAAAAAAGTGCTGATGGAGATCGATGTAGCCGTCTTCACCTTCGATCCGCAGCAGCGCCTGCGAATCGTAAACCGGGCCGGCGAGCAGCTCATGGCTATGACTGCCGAGCGCATGCTCGGACGCACCGCCCAGGAACTCCACCTCGGCAGTCTGCTCGGCCATTCCGGCGGACGCACCCTGCGCATGAGCTTCCCAGGACGCGAAGGCCGATGGGCCATTCAGCAAACGTCATTTCGCGAGCGCGGCGTACCGCATCAACTCCTGCTGATCTCCGACCTGAGCCGCGCGCTGCGGGAAGAAGAGCGCCAGGCCTGGCAGCGACTGATCCGCGTCCTCGGACACGAGCTGAATAACTCGCTGGCGCCGATTAAGTCGATTGCGGGAACCCTGCGGTCGCTAGCGGCGCGTCCAAATCGCCCGGCGGACTGGAACCAGGATGTCGAACGCGGCCTCGAAGTCATCGAAAGCCGCGCGGATGCCCTCAGCCGCTTCATGCAGGCTTATACCAAGCTCGCACGCCTGCCGGCGCCTACCTTTAGCAAGGTGCAGATCGGAGCCCTCGTCCGCCATGCTTCCGGACTTGAGGCGCGACTCCCGGTCGAGGTCGTGGCGGGCGAGGAAGTTGCCTTAGATGGTGATCCGGACCAGCTCGAGCAATTGCTCATCAACGTCGTACGCAACGCCGTCGATGCCTCGCTCGATCCCTCGATCCGCACGCCTGGCTCGGTCCAGATCGGCTGGGATGTCAACGGACAATCGGTCGAAGTCTTTGTCCGCGACCAAGGCCCCGGACTGCTCAACAGCAACAACCTGTTTGTGCCCTTTTTCACCACTAAGTCGGGCGGCAGCGGCATCGGACTAGTTCTGAGCCGCCAAATCGCTGAAGCCCATGGCGGCACCCTGACACTCGAGAACCGCAAAGACGTCCGCGGATGCCAGGCCACGCTCCGACTGCCACTCGACTCCCACGCTCCCATTCAGTGACGCTGAGCAATTGATCGCTCCATGCCATTCAGCCGAAATTCCCTGCGCAGGGAATTTAGCAGGGAAATTTTTCCCGCAAAAAAAATTTCAAAGTTCGGACCCGCATCAACACAGGCGATTCGCGATCGACCAGGGAATCAGCAGGGATTTAGCAGGGAGTGGAGCAAGTTTGCAATCGAATCGCTTCTGCCGGCAAGACTTAGGTCAGCCTCGGGCAGCCCCGCAGGGCAGATGGCCACCCTCAGGAGGGAAAAGAGCAGCGAATTCCGACGCTCACTGTGGCGTGTCACTTTTTTTCGCAAGCCGCGCGCCACCTGAATCACCGCTCACGTCGCACTCCGAAGACCGCGAAGCTTGAGCAACGAACAGCCCTTCGTTGTCCGGGCAGCGGCTCGCGCGTATCGATTACTGGCATTTGCGTACGACTTACCGCCTACGTCAATTCCCGGTTTCCTGCATTGTTGCGCTCTAGTCCCGTTTGCTCTCCCGCAATTCATTGGCAGCAGAACTACTTAGCTCACCTTTTGGTTTGACAACCTCGATTGCGTGCCGATACGATTCGGGCCGCTGACAAAAAGATCTCGCGACGTGCGAATCGCGGGGCCGATCACAAATTGGAGGAGCAAGATGCGTGTGTTGTTCCGTTTAGGAGTCGTAGCAGCGCTTTGCTGCTGGCTTGCGTGCGCCGCGATTGCGCAGGAGATTACGGGTAGTATCGCCGGTACGGTGAAGGATCCGCAGGGTGCAGTGGTTCCTAACGCCACCGTAATCATCACCAACACCGATAAGAGCGCCGTCGTGCGCACAGTAAAGACCGGAGCCGGAGGCGAGTTCGCTGCGCCACTGCTGCCAGTCGGCCATTATGCATTTACGGTTACAGCCGCAGGATTTCAGAAGTTTGAACAAACGGGAATTACGCTCAATTTGGCCGACCACCTCACTTTCTTTCCAACTCTTAAGGTCGGCGGCGCTTCAGAGACAGTATCCGTAGAAGCGAATGCGACACAGGTCAATTTGCAGTCCGTAGAAGCATCCGGATTGATCAACGGAACCCAAGTTCGGGAACTAGCCCTGAACGGTCGCAACTGGGAGCAACTGGTAACGCTCGTTCCAGGGGTGTCCGATGCTGGGCAATCCGACCAGCTATACGTTGGCGCTTTTGCTCCTCAAGGAACAAACTTGGTGACATTCTCGATCAATGGTGGCCGACGTGAAGAAAACAATTACATG
>Ga0070741_10017956_pt1 | contig 11538 bp, 15 predicted proteins | sample Coa_R1_4_FD_66440 | JGI IMG/M metagenome (GOLD analysis project Ga0070741, IMG submission 66440) | Surface soil microbial communities from Centralia Pennsylvania, which are recovering from an underground coalmine fire - Coalmine... | ecosystem: Environmental > Terrestrial > Soil > Unclassified ...
GCGACTCCAGCGACATTTGTGACAGTGCTCCGCGGTGCCGGGAACCGGGCCCGGCACCGCATGAACACTGGGTTTCCGCGCTAGTGGAGCTCGACGCGCTCGACCGAGCCGAGCCCGGACGAGGCGGGAGCGATGCTCCAGCTCGAGAAGTAGAGCGACCCGTCGGGACCGCCGGCGAAGCCGCCGGGGAAGTTCAGGTCGTCCACGATCGTCGTCGGGCTCGTGCTGCCCGGCTCGACCCGCACGAGTGCACCCGTGCCGGGCGCGGCGTTGTCGAGGCCGAGCGTCGAGAACTCGACGGCGTAGAACTGCCCGTCGGCACCGAAGCCGCAGCCGGTGACCGCGGTTAGCCCCGTGGCCCACTGCTGGAGGCCGTCCGTCGCCGTCCAGCGCCAGACGATCGACGCTCCGGGGGCGTTGCCGCCGCCCGTCAGCTCGCCGATGTAGAGGGCGCCGTCGGGACCCTGCTCGACGCAGGTCGGGACGGCGTCGCTCGCGGGCGGGTTCGGGAAGAACGCGACGACCTGGATGCTGCCGTCGGGCCGCACCCGGTCGAGCGTGTTCGCGCCCGCGTCCACGACCCACACCTCGTTCGGCAGCGCGAGCACGCCGTACGGGTTCGCGTCGGGGAACTGGTCCGGGACGAGCGACTTGTGGTCGGCTGCCCAGTCGAAGTCGAAGTTCCCGACGTCGGCGACCGTGGACGCCGAGCCGCCGCTGACCTTGACCAGCTGCCCCATCTGCGACAGCGCCTTCGTCACGACCGGCTCTGGAATCGGCAGCGGCCCGGGCGGAATCGCCCGCGATGCCCCGGTCTCGATCCCGTAAATCGACCCGTCAGGAGCGACTGAGACACCGTCGATACCCGTCGAACCGAACCCGGTCTGATCCGAGATCGAGAACCAATCGTCGACGACGTTCGTGACCGCGCCGCTGTGGACGTCGATCCGGCTGATCTTGCTCGTGAAGCCGATGCACGTGTCGCCGTTGCCCGTCTCCGGACCGCCACCCGGGATGCAATAGGGACCGCCGTGGCCCGCCTGTGCCAGGTAGAGCTGGCCGTCCGGCCCGAACGCCAGGTCACGCGGGTTGTCGAGCCCCGTCGCGACCGTTTCGACGGTGGCCGCGGATGCGGCCGCCGTGGCTTCAGGTGCCGCCGCCTTCGTGGCCGGCTTGGCGGCGTCGCCGTCATGCCTCTTGTGATGCCGGTCACCCGCGGCCGCAGTGCCTGACACGACGGCTGCGAGCAGGACGACGAGAACCGCCGTCAGAAGTCCGCGCATCGTGCTGCGCTTCCTCATCTACTCTCCTCCCCTAGTCCGCGGGCGCCTCACACGACCGCGTCGCGGAGACCCTAAACGACTCGCGGTGCCGTTGTCACTAGCGTCCGCCGGACGCCTGCTCCAAGGGTCCATCGACGATCTCGACACCGAGCGCCGTCGCGAAGACCGCGGCGTTCGCGAGGACGTCGTGCCAGGGGATCCGCGCGCCGCGGAGCGCCTCCGGGCCGCGCAGGCCCGCGAGATCGCAGCCCCGGAGCTCGACGCGCTCGAGCCGGCATCCGGAGAACGTCGCCTCCCGCAGCTCGCAGCGCTCGAAGAGGACGTCCTTGAGGACGGCGCCGTACAGGTCGCACTCCGTCATCCGGCAGTCCCGGAAGACGACCCGCTCGAGCCGCGTGTGGCGAAGCCCGGCGAGATCGATCCGGCACTCGTCGAAGGTCGCGTCGCGGACATTCGCCTCCGCGAGCTCCGCTCCGGTCAGCCGCACCCGCCGCAGCTCGACTCGTTCCAACGCGATCCGCACCGCTCGCCCGTTCGCCCAGTCGACGTCGCCGACGACCGCGTCGACGAGGTCCTCGAGCGCGTGGACGCTCGGCGAGCCCTCGTCGACGTCCGGCGGGTACGGCGAGCGTGGCGGCTTCGACATCCTCGGAGGATTGCACCATCCGCGGGTGCCGGATCGGGGGTGAGACTTCCGGTGGCGGTACCGTGGCGAGCGCGTGAACGCGTATCTCCGTCTGCTCGCTGCGCTCGTCGCCGCGTCGTTCCTCTGCCTCGCGACGCTCGAGCTCGAGATCCATCACACGGGCGACGGGTTCTACCGGTTCCTCGCCTGGAACCTCTTCCTCGCTTGGGTGCCGTTGCTCTTTGCGTGCGGTGCGTACGTACGCGTCAATGCGCGCGCGATCCCGTCGGCCGTCGCGCTGCTCGTCCTCTGGCTCCTGTTCTTCCCGAACGCGCCGTACATGCTGACCGACTTCATCCACCTCGGCAGTGGAGGGAGCAAGGCGCCGCTGTGGTACGACGCGCTGATGCTGTCGTCGTTTGCATGGACGGCCCTCGTGCTCGGCTTCATCTCGGTGTACTTCGTGCAGAGCACGGTGGAACGGCTCGTCGGAGCGGCCTGGTCGTGGGCGATCGTGGGCGTCGCCTTCGCGCTCGGGAGCTTCGGCGTCTACCTCGGCAGGTTCGTCCGGTTCAACAGCTGGGACGCGCTCCTGCGCCCGAACCGAGTTGCGCACGTGGTCAGGCATCAGCTCGAGAACCCGTTCCAGCATCCACGCCTCCTGGGCACGCTCGTCGTGCTGACGGCGTTCCTGATCGTCGGCTACAGCGTCGTGTATGCATTCGCCGACGCGCACCTGAAGCTGCGCAAGTCCGACGCCGAGATCCGCCGATGGGTGTGACGCACGCCGAGGCGCGCGCGATCGCGCTGTCGCTGCCCGGTGCGGTGGAGCAGGACCACCACGGGCGGCCGTCGTTCCGCGTCCGCGGCAAGATCTTCGCGACGCTGTGGACCGACGAACGCATGAACGTGATGCTCGACGAGGGCGGCGTCCGAACCGCCGTCGCCGAGCGGCCGGACGCATGCGAGGAAGTATGGTGGGGAAAGCGCCTCGCAGCCGCGGGCGTCAGCCTCCCCAGCGTCGACGAGGCGTACCTCCGTGAGCTGCTGGAGGATGCGTGGGCGGGCAAGGGCGGACGCGGCCGGTGAAGGCCGTGGTGGCCCTCGCGATGGTCGCCGCCGGCTGGTCCACGACGGTCGGGTTCGCGGCCGGACGCGCGCAGGCTCCGCCGTGTCGTCTCTCGCAGTTCCGCGTGTCGGCCGGGCCCGACTGGAGCGAGGCAACCGGCCAGCACACCCTGATCCTCCGGCTCACGAGCCGAGCGCGCCGGACGTGCTCGCTCGACGGGTTCCCGCGGGTGACCTTCTACGACCGGCGCGGCGCGATCCCCTTCGTGATCAACCACCGGGGCGACCAGATGATCGCGCGCCGGCGACCGCAACCGGTTTCCGTCGACCCACACCATCCCGTCTGGATCGCGCTGAACAAGTACCGGTGCGACCGCGGCAGCCGGAGACGCACGACGCTCATCCGCATCGCACGTGGCGGCGAGCCGGTGCATGCACCGGCGACGCTCGCTCTGCCTTCGTCGACGCCACTCGCCGAGCGCAGCCCCGACTACTGCGGCGAGGGCGATCCGGGCTCGATCGTCACCGTCTCGCCGTTCGCGTCGACGTTCTGGCAGGCGATGGGCCGGCCGAAGCCCTGACCCCTCGACCGCGCTACAGCCGCGCGCGTGCGAGCAGGACCTTCGCCAGCCGGACCTCGGCTGCCGCAACCGCACCGGAGCCGCTGAGCGGAGCGGTGACGGCGAGCGAGATCTCCGTCTGCTTGCTACCGATCAGCACGAAGTCGACGAATACGGCGACCGTTCCGCTACTCGTCTTCACGTTTGCAACCAGGCGATACGCGCGCGCGTACGCGGTCAGTGCCGGAAACACGCGTCGACGCAGGGACACGAAGGTCGCCGAGCTCGGCAGCGACCTCGTGAACGTCGTGCGCAGGCAGGACTCGAGCTGCGGTGCGAGCACGGTCCGCTGCCAGTCCAGCTGAACCATCTTCGCCGACTGCAGCACCTGCGCCTCGCTGTCGAGCGAGAGCCCGCCGTTCTTCCATTGCGATTCCGCGTCCCCGATCAGCACGAGGTCGGACTGCTTCGGCTGGAACCCCGGACAGTTCAGCGTCGCTCCGGGCGAGGGCTTCGTCGGCCCACCGGCCCACCCCGGCGCTGAGCCGAGATCTGCGCGCGTGATCACTGCAGCGCGTGCGGCGACCTGACCGGCCGCGGTGTAGTGGATCTTCTCCTTGTCGGCGGCCGCGACGGCGGCGACCGCGAGCGCCACCGCGAGCGCAAACGCAAATGCCACGCCGAGTTTGAGCCTCCGATGCCTGCCCATGCCGGGACCCCCTTCTGCTCGTCGCCGCGCCCGACGCGGCCGAAACGGCCTTCGCCGTGCGCAGGTGCGATCCTGCGCTCCCGTGGAACGAGGCTGCGGCGGGCGTCAGGCGGCGAGGCGCGGCGGCCGGGCTTCCACAGGGAGCTCAGCAGCCCGTTGACCCGAGGCGCCGACCGGGACGCTGCGCCGAACCGCATCGGCCAGCGTCGAGACCAGACCGACTGCGAGGCCGACGCCGAGGATGCCGTTCACGACCATCAATGTCATCGATGTCATGCTCGGGTAGATCGGCCCGACCCGCCTCCGACATGACCCCGAACGAGGGACATCCCGCCACCGGCGGCGACCCGCCGCGGTCGCGCCGCATCATCCGCTTGATCGCGGCCGAGCGCCTCGTCCGCGGGATCGCGCTGATCGTCGCCGGGATCTACCTCCTCACGCACGTCGGCAGCGACTTCGGTCGCATCGCAGACCACCTGATGCGGGCAGTCGAGCTCGATCCGCGGCGCCCCTTCTTCCACCGCATCGTCGAACGGCTGCACCGCCTCCACGCAGGCACCGTCGTCCTTACCGGGAGCGCCGCGATCGGCTACGGCGCCCTCGAGCTCGTCGAGGGAACCGGCCTGTGGCTCGACGAGCTTTGGGCGGAGTACCTGACGGTGATCGCGACTGCGCTGCTGATCCCGCTCGAGCTCTACGAGCTCGTGCACAAGCCGTCAGCACTCAAGGCCGCCGGCATCTCGGTGAACGTGGGAATCGTCCTCTACCTCGCTTGGCGCCTTCGGCGTCGGGTCGCCGGCCGCTAGAAGTCGAACGCGGAGGCGCCCTCTTCCACCGGGGAAGCTGTGGGCGTGTAGTCCCGCCGCTCCCCGACGCCCTTGCGGCCGTAGCGCTCGCGCAGGCGGGCGAGGAACGCCTCCCACGATTCGTCGCCGAGCAGCGGCGACCACGACTCGGAGCCGCCGCGCATCTCCACGGTGATGCTCGTGACTCCGAGCGCGTCGAAGAGATCGTTGTCGTTTCCCATACCTCGAATGTCGGCGAGCGTCGTCGGTGCCACATCACCCGTGGGAGCGAACCGCGCCTCTTGCGGGCGTCAGCTCGTGAGCCTCTGGCCGACGAGGACGCCGGCGATCCCGCCGACGGCGCCGAACAGGAGCGACTGGAACCCGAAGTCGGACGCGCCCCAGGCGAGGACGGGCACGTAGGCGCCGACGAACAGGCCGACGCAGCTGCAGATGCCGATCACGGACATGATCGTGGTATCGGCATCCGCCGCCGTTCTGCTGAGAGTTCGAACTGCAGCTACGGCAAGAGTCAGGCACGTTGGCGCCGGCCGGGCCGCGCGCCGCGGAAGACGAGCGCTCGTGTCGCGCGCGGGATGAGGGCACGCCTGACACGAGCTTTGAAGCCAGATCCGTGAGGTCAGGCGGCCCTCGAAGGCCCATACGGGATTCGAACCCGTGCCGCCGCCGTGAGAGGGCGGTGTCCTAGGCCACTAGACGAATGGGCCCTGCAGCGCGCGCCAGTGTAGCGAAACGGTTCCTCGGGTACCCAGCGCGCATGTTCGGACGCTGGAGGCGCAAGGAGAAGCACCACGCGAACAAGCAGCAGGGGGACCCCGGCGCGCTCGAGCGTGCGGGCGATCCCCGCGGCGGGCTGCAGGCGCCCGATTACCGCCGGGCGGAGCCCACCGACGTCGTCGAAGCCGACGGTGTCGCGATGGCCGGACCGGGCGGCGCACCGCAGGAAGCGCTCGATGCGGACGCCCGCCGAGACGCCAACCGCTGAGGTTTGCGATCCGCCGGACGCGGCGACCTAATCGATCGTACTCCGATGTAAAAGAAAGGGTTGGGATGGGACTCACGACGGCCGACTTCCTGCTCCAGCGGCTGCACGAGAACGGCGTGCGCCGCATCTACGGCTATCCGGGCGACGGCATCAACGCGATCGTCGGCGCGCTCGAACGGCAGAAGGACTTGATCGAGTTCGTCCAGGTTCGGCACGAGGAGCAGGCGGCGTTCATGGCGTGCGCGCACGCGAAGTGGACAGGCGAGGTCGGCGTGTGCCTCGCGACGTCGGGCCCCGGGGCGATCCACCTCCTGAACGGCCTCTACGACGCGAAGCTCGACCACGCGCCTGTGCTCGCGATCGTCGGGCAGCAGGCGCGGGCCGCGCTCGGCGGCCATTACCAGCAGGAGGTCGACCTCCAGGTCCTCTTCAAGGACGTCGCGCACGAGTACTGCGAGATGGCGACGGACGCGGCGCAGATCCGGCATCTCGTCGATCGCGCGCACCGAATCGCGCTCGACCAGCGCTCGGTGACGTGCGTGATCGTGCCCAACGACCTCGGCGAGGAGCCCGCCGTCACCGACCCGCCGCAGAAGCACGGGACGATCCACTCCTCCCCGGGCTGGAACGCTCCGCGCGTCGTCCCCGCGAAGCCGGAGCTCGACCGCGCGGCCGAGATCATCAACGCGGGCGAGAAGGTGGCGATCCTCGTCGGCCAGGGAGCGAAGAACGCGACCGACGAGGTGATGGCGATCGCCGACAAGCTCGGCGCCGGCGTCGCCAAGGCGCTCCTCGGCCGCACGGTTCTCGACGACACGCTGCCCTACTGCACGGGCTCGATCGGCCTGCTCGGCACGAAGCCGAGCTGGACGCTGATGAACGAGTGCGACACCTTCCTGATGATCGGCTCGTCCTTTCCCTACTCCGAGTTCCTGCCGCAGCCGGGGAAGGCGCGCGGCGTCCAGATCGACCTCGACGGGCGCATGCTCAACATCCGCTACCCGATGGAGCTGGGGTTGATCGGCGACGCGAAGGCGACGCTCGAGGAGCTGACGCCGCTTCTCCACCACAAGACGGACCGAGCATGGCGCGAGCAGATCGAGGGCGAGGTCTCCGAGTGGTGGCGCTTGATGGAGGAGCGGGCGCTGCAGGACGCGGACCCGATCAACCCGCAGCGTCTCTTCTGGGAGCTCAACAAGCACCTGCCCGACGACGCGATCCTCTCGTCCGACTCCGGGTCGGCGGCCAACTGGTTCGCACGCGACCTGAAGCTGAAGCCGTCGCACCTGGCGTCGCTCTCGGGGACGCTCGCGACGATGGGGCCGGGCGTGCCGTACGCGATCGCGGCCAAGTTCGCGTACCCGAACCGTCCCGCCGTCGCACTGGTGGGCGACGGGGCGATGCAGATGAACGGGATGGCAGAGCTGATCACCGCGGCCAAGTACTACGAGCGCTGGTCCGATCCTCGTCTCGTCGTGCTCGTGCTCAACAACCGCGACCTGAACCAGGTGACGTGGGAGCAGCGCGCGATGGAGGGCGACCCGAAGAACCCGATGACGCAGAGGATCCCCGACGTCCGCTACGCCGAGTTCGCGCGGATGATCGGGCTCGACGGCGTCCGGATCGAGACGCCGGACGCGATCGACGCGGCGTGGGAAGAAGCGTTCTCCGCCGACCGGCCGTTCGTGATCGACGCCGTCACCGACCCCGAGGTGCCGCCGCTCCCGCCGCACATCACGGTCGAGCAGGCGAAGCACTTCATCAGCGCTCTTCGCGGCGGCGATCCCGACTCCCGCGCGATGATCACCGAGTCCTTCAAGCAGAAGGTGCTCGAGTTCCTGCCGGGCAGATGAAGCTCGACGTCTCCTGCTTCACGATCCCGACCGACGAGCCGGAGTCGGACGGAACGCTCGAGTGGGACTCGACCACGGTCGTCGTCGTCGAGGCCGTGCACGGCGGCCGGCGCGGGATCGGCTGGACCTACGCGCCGGAGGCAGCGGGCAAGGTCGTCGTCGACCTGCTCGCTCCTGTCGTCGAGCGTCACGAGCCCGACGCGGTAGCGGCGCTCTGGCTCGAGCTAGGAGCGCACCTCCGGAACGCGGGCCGGCCGGGAATCGCCCACTGCGCCCTTTCGGCGGTCGACCTCGCGGTCTGGGACGTGCGTGCCCGACTGCTCGACGTGCCGCTCGCGAGCCTCCTCCCCGCCGCACACGACCGCGTACCGATCTACGGCAGCGGCGGCTTCTGCTCGTACTCGGACGAGCGCCTTCGGGACCAGCTCGGCGGCTGGGTCGCCGAGGGCATCCCACGCGTGAAGATGAAGCTCGGACGGAATCCCGAACGGGACCCGCGCCGGCTCGACGTCGTACGCGAGGCGATCGGGGACGCCGAGCTGTACGTGGACGCGAACGGCGCGTTCGCCCCCAAGGAAGCGGTCCGCTGGGCGCAGCGGTACGTCGAGGGCTGGGGCGTCCGGTGGTTCGAGGAGCCGGTCTCCTCGGCCGATTTCGAGGGGCTCCGACTCGTGCGCGAGCACTCGACGCTCGACGTGGCAGCCGGCGAGTACGCCTACGTCCTCGCCGACTTCCGGAATCTCGTCGGCTGCGTCGACTGCCTGCAGGCGGACGTCACGCGCTGCGGCGGGATCACGGGTCTGCTCCGGGCGAACGGGCTGGCGGCCGCCCACGGGCTCGACATCTCCGGGCACTGCGCGCCGCAGCTCTCCGCCCACGCGCTGTGCGGCGTCGACCGGCTGCGCCACCTCGAGTACTTCCACGACCACGTCCGGATCGAGTCGATGCTCTTCGATGGCGTCCTCGCTCCGGCGGACGGCGCGCTCGTGCCCGACCGCTCGCGCCCCGGAAACGGGCTCGAGCTGAAGCGGGCCGACGCGCAGCGGTGGGCGGCATGATCGCGACGCTCCTCCGGAACATTCGCGACGGACGGACGCAGAAGCTGCTCGCGGCGACGACGGCGATGTCTGCTCCGGCCCTCGGTCTCGAGATCTACTTCGAGCACTACAAGGGTTCCTTCGGCGACAAGTGGATGTGGACACCGCTGGTCCTCACCCCTCCGCTCACCGCGGCCGGCGTCGCGGGGTTCGCCTCCGAGCGTGCGGCCCGGACGCTGTTGCCGCTCGTCTCCGCGCTCTACTTCCTCGACGGGCTCGTGGGGATCGTTACCCACGTCCAGGGCGTGCGGAAGCGGCCGGGCGGATTCGAGGAAGCGCACTACAACCTCGTCATGGGCCCGCCGCTGCTCGCGCCAGGCTCGCTCTGCCTCGTGGGCGCGCTGGGCGTCGCGGCCGCGATCGTCAAGCGCGAGCGATGAGCCTCGAGGACGCGGCACACCCGAACCCGCACGACCTGCACCAGGAACGCGGCACGACGCCGCAGATGGTCGGCCGCTACCCGGAGTACGACGTGCTCCGAGAGCAGGACCACTGGGATGCGGTCACGCGGACCGTGGTCCTCGACCGCGTGCACAACGTTCCTCCGTTCCGGTTCTTCACCCCGTCCGAGATCGAGACGCTCAAGGCGTTCTGTGACGTCGTCACGGCGCAGGACGCCGAGCCGCGCATCCCCGTCCTCTCCTACGTCGACGAGAAGCTGCACGGCGGCGTCGGCGACGGGTACCGGTACTTCGACCTGCCGGGGGACGGCGAGGTGTGGCGTCGCGTCGCCGCCGGCCTCGACGCGGAGGCGCGTCGGCTCGCGTTCGACTCGTTCGCGGCGGCGCCGGAGGAGGCGCAGGTCGGGATCGTGCACCGGTTCTCGAAGGCGGAGCTCCACGGCGATGTGTGGAACACGCTGAACGTCGCGCGGGCGTGGAAGGTCGTGATGCGCTACGTCGTGCAGGCGTTCTACTCCCACCCGTGGGCCTGGACCGAGATGGGCTTCGGCGGCCCCGCCTATCCACGCGGCTACGGCGCGTTCGGCTCGCCACACCTCGGCGAGGAGGAGAGCTGGGAGGCGCAGGAGTCGGTGCACTACGACCCGGTGCGAGACGTGCGGAAACGAGGTCTCGATTGAAGAGGATGCTCCGCAAGGGCTCGCTCGCGATGCCGCGCGACAACGACTCGCCCTTCCTCCTCGACAGGCACAAGCGCGGCCTCCAGAACCTGCACAAGATGGCGCGCTACCGCGACGACGACGCCGTCGACCTCGTGATCGTCGGCGCGGGCGCGGGCGGCGGCGTGCTCGCGCAGCGCCTCGCTCGCAAGGGCTGGAAGGTGGTCGTGCTGGAGAAGGGTCCGTTCTGGGACCCGGACCGCGACTGGGTCAGCGACGAGAAGGGAGCCGGTCAGGCGGGCCTCTACTGGACCGACGACCGCATCATCTCTGGGAACGACCCGATCGAGATGGGCAAGAACAACTCAGGCCAGGGCGTCGGCGGCTCGATGACGCACTTCGCCGGCTACGTCCCGCGGCTGCACCCGTCCGACTTCGAGGTACGAACGCGCGACGGAGTGGCCGTCGACTGGCCGATCTCCTACTGGGACCTGCAGCAGTCGTTCGAGCGCGTCGAACGGGAGCTCCCGGTCGCGGGCGACTTCTGGCCGTGGGGCGACCCGCACGGCTACCCGCACAACCCGCATCCGATCGCCGGCGCGGCCTCCGTCGCGTGGGAAGGCGCGCGCAGCTACGGCATCGAGATGAAGGTCGGTCCCGTCGCGATCACGAACGGCGTGTTCGGCAATCGGCCGCACTGCATCTACCGCGGCTTCTGCCTGGAAGGCTGCAAGGTCAACGCGAAGGCCTCGCCGCTCATCACACATCTGCCGGACGCGATCGAGCGGGGATGCGAGGTGCGCGCCGACTCGATGGCGATCCGCGTCGAGCTCGACGACACGACGGGACGCGCGCGTGGGGTCACGTATGTGAAGGACGGTGCCGAGCGCTTCCAACGCGCGCAGGCCGTAGCCGTGTGCGGCTACGCGATCGAGACACCGCGCCTGCTCCTCAACTCCGTCTGCCGGCGGCATCCGAACGGCCTCGGCAACAACGCCGACCTCGTCGGCCGCTACGTGATGGTGCAGGGCGCGACGCAGACGGCGGCGCGGTTCCCGGAGCTCCTGCGCATGTACAAGGCACCGCCTCCCGAGATCTCGTCGGAGCAGTTCTACGAGACCGACGAGCGCCGCGGGTTCGCGCGCGGCTTCTCGATCCAGACGATCTCGCCGTTGCCGATCGGGTGGGCCGAGCACGTGCTCGCCGAGGGCCACTGGGGTCAAGGCCTTCGCGAGTACATGCGCGACTACAACCACTGGAGCGTGCTCGGCATCCTCGCCGAGTTCCTGCCACAGCCCGAGAACCGCGTCACGCTCGCCGAGGAGACCGACCAGTTCGGCATGCCGGTCGCGCACTTCAACTACAGCCAATGCGAGAACGACCAGGCCATCGTCGACTACGCCCGCCGGATCCTCGGCGAGATCTGGGAGGGCGCCGACGCGATGGACACGCTGACGATCGACCGCTACGCGCACCTCGTCGGCGGCTGCCG
>Ga0070741_10017957_pt1 | contig 11537 bp, 8 predicted proteins | sample Coa_R1_4_FD_66440 | JGI IMG/M metagenome (GOLD analysis project Ga0070741, IMG submission 66440) | Surface soil microbial communities from Centralia Pennsylvania, which are recovering from an underground coalmine fire - Coalmine... | ecosystem: Environmental > Terrestrial > Soil > Unclassified ...
CCGGAGCGTTCGGTGAATCGGGACGTGTTAATTTATATGAATCATCCGTTGCGTTATCGAGGTGAAACGTTCTATCAAGCGGGCTTTCAAAAAGGCGATTCCGCGACGATTTTGCAAGCGGTGCACAACCCGAGCTTCCTCGCGCCCTATGTTGCGTGCGTGATCGTCGCGGCAGGATTGCTTGTGCAATTTGGTTTTCATCTCGTCGGGTTTGCACGGCAACGAAGGAGCGCCATCGCATGAAGCGCTTTTTGCCGTGGGTCATTTTTGTTGTTGCTGCTGCATGGATCGCGGTCAACTGGTTGCCGCCCAAGACTGCGAAGGGCGATCTCGATCTGACAAAGTTTGGCAAAATTCCGGTGCTCGTCGGTGGCCGTCTGAAACCGCTCGACACTGTGGCTCGCAATTCGCTCCTGATCATTCACGGCAAACAGGAACTGCACCTCGAAGACGGCAGGCGACTGACCGCGATCCAATGGCTGGCCGACGTTGTCTTCAATGCTTCGGTCGCAGATCAATATCCGGTTTTCGTTGTGCAAAATTCCGACGTGCTCGGCATGTTCGGCTGGCAACAAAGCGACCGGAAATATTTCAGTTTCAGTGAGTTCACGCCGTTTCTGAAGCAGATCGACGAACAGGGCGCCCAATCGGACAAACTTGAAGCGGTTCAGCGCTCTGCCTATCAGAGCGCGATCCTCAACCTGCGGAACGGGCTGGCGTTATATCAGCGGTTAAAGAACAGCATCCAGCCAGAGGGCGAGCAAGACTTCGCCTCTGAGTTACAGACCTTTGTAGGCAATGCCCAAGGCGCGGCGAAGGCAGCGCGCCAACGTGAGGCCGGCGAGAATTTCGATAAAGCGAAACTGAACGATGTCGCTGACCTGATGCAGAAATACGAGCGGATTTCGGAAATGGCCTACGTCCTCGCCGTTCCTCCGGCGAAAGAAGACGGGGATTGGCAGTCGGTGGGCGCGAGCTTGCTCCACTCTGTCGGCAGCGGTGAAATTCATCCGGTCGTGATGGAGTACGCGGTCATTGGCGATGCTTACCGCGCAGACGATCGCTCGCTTTTCAATCAGCACGTGGATTTCATGGTTGATTGGTTCGCGAAACAGCAGCCGAACGCGATGAAACGGACGTCGTTCGAGTTTTTGTTCAATTTTCTCCAGCCGTTCAGCCAAAGCATGGCGCTTTACGTCCTAGGGTTTCTTCTGGCTTGTCTTTCGTGGCTCGGCTGGAGCCGAATCCTGAACCGTTCGGCATTTTATGTTTTGTTGCTCGCGCTTGCCATTCACACGTTCGGCCTTGTCTCGCGCATGTATTTGCAGGAGCGGCCGCCGGTGACCAATCTTTATTCCTCCGCGATTTTCATCGGCTGGGGCGCAGTCATTGTCTCGCTGATACTCGAAAGAATTTTCAGAGATGGAATCGGCGCGGCGTGCGGGGGCGCGATTGGCTTTGTCACGCTAATCATCGCGCATCATCTCGCTGGCAGCGGGGACACACTGGAAATGTTGCAGGCAGTGTTGGACACCAACATCTGGCTGGCCACACACGTTGTTGCGATCACCACGGGTTATTCCGCCATGTTTTTGGCCGGAATGCTCGCGATCATTTACATCGTTCGCGGCGTATTCACGCGCTCACTGACGAAACAAACCGCAGATTCGCTCGCGCGCATGACTTATGGTGTCGTTTGTTTTGCCACTCTGTTTAGTTTTGTTGGCACAGTGCTCGGCGGCATTTGGGCCGATCAATCGTGGGGACGTTTCTGGGGCTGGGACCCCAAAGAAAATGGCGCGGTGCTGATTGTGCTTTGGTGCGCAATCATTTTGCATGCGCGTTGGGGCGGATTTATCCGGCAACGCGGCCTGATGATCATGGCGATCTTCGGGAACATCGTCACCAGTTTCTCCTGGTTCGGCGTGAACATGCTCGGCGTCGGCCTGCATTCCTACGGTTTCATGCAAAAGGCCTTCCCCTGGCTTGTAGGCTTCATGGTAAGTCAGCTTGCGTTAATGTGCATGGCAGCAATGCCGCTTGAGCGATGGCGAAGCTTCCGCACGGCGGGCGCTTTCCCTCGCGACGCGCGCCCGCGAATCTCGCGTACGCTCTCTCCGGGACAATCGCCAGCGAAATAATGCGCACCGCCGAATTTCCTGAACGCGAGGCGATCGGAGGGCCTGCGTTTCTTAACATGCAAAAATCTGATTGAGAGATGGGAGGAAATTCATGGGAAACGAAACGCTGAGCATAGTCGACAAACGCACCAAGGCTACCTACGAGCTCGCCCTTACAAGGGGCGCCGTTCGAGCCATGGATTTCCGCCAGATCAAGACCGGCCCGGAAGATTTCGGCGTCATGAGCTATGATCCAGCATTCTTAAATACCGCATCCTGCCAGAGCGCGATCACATTTATTGACGGCGATAAGGGTATCCTGAGTTATCGCGGTTACCCGATCGAACAACTCGCCGAGAAGTGCACCTTTCTGGAAGTCGCTTATCTGATCCTCTTTGGCGAACTACCCACTAAGCAGGAACTAAGGAACTGGACCGACAAGATTACCTGCCACACGATGCTGCACGAAAACAGCAAGAAGTTCCTGGAGGGTTTCCATCACGACGCCCACCCGATGAGCATGTTCATCAGCACGGTGGCGGCGCTCTCAACGGTTTACCCGGACGCCAGGAATGTGCTCGATCCGGAGATGCGCAAACTGCAAATCTGTCGGCTCATCGGCAAGGTCCCGACCATCGCCGCTTACTGCTACCGTCACAGCCTCGGCTTCCCGTACATTTATCCGGACAACGATCTGAGTTACACGGAGAATTTCATGAACATGCTGTGGAAGATGGTTGAGCCGAAGTACCAGGCGAATTCGGCTTTGGCCCGGGCGCTCGACATTTTGTTTATCCTGCATGCCGACCACGAACAGAACTGCAGTACCAACGTCATGCGGGCCGTCGGCAGCTCTCGGGCGGACCCGTTCGTTGCCACCGCAGCCGCAGCTGCCGCGCTTTCCGGTCCGCTGCATGGCGGGGCCAACGAAGAAGTGTTGAAGATGCTGGATGAGATCGGATCCAAAGACCGCGTCCCGGCGTACATTGAGAGCATCAAGGCAGGCCACGGCAAGCTGATGGGATTCGGCCACCGGATCTACAAGAACTATGATCCTCGCGCGCGGATTATTAAGTGGGCCGCCGACCAGGTCTTCGAAGTCACCGGCAAAAACCCCAAGCTGGAGATTGCCCTGGAGCTGGAGCGGATCGCGCTGGAAGATGAATACTTCACCAAGCGTAAGCTCTATCCCAACGTAGACTTTTACTCGGGAATCATCTACCAGGCCATGGGCTTCAAGCCCGCGATGTTCACCGTCCTTTTTGCCATTCCACGCACGGTTGGCTGGCTGGCTCAGTGGCAGGAGATGCTCACGGATCCGGAGCAGAAGATTGCCCGTCCCCGGCAACTTTACATCGGCCATGACGAGCGCGATTTCGTGCCCATGGACAAGCGGACTGCGAAGCGCTCCCGCGACTAGGCAAGGGGCTGCGAGGGCGCCAATAAATGCACAGCGTTTGCCAACGCCTGCGTAGGGCTTCGTCTTCGACGGTGCGAGTATTGGTTCGATGCAAACAGTGACAGCGAGCTGGCCAGCAAAACACAATTGGCGCTACATCGCGCGTGAGGCTCTTCCGAAACGCGATGCCAGTGAACGCATCTGCGACTTTGATGAGATCTACGGGTTGTACGATGAAGCTACCGCCCGGGCCCAAGCCAGCCGTTGCATCAATTGCCCGGACCCGCCCTGCGTCAAAAACGGGTGCCCGCTCGCGAACCGAATTCCAGAATGGCTGGGCCTTGCCGCGGACGGGCGCTTCCTGGAAGCAGCGGAGCTATCGCGTTCCACCAGCAACATGCCCGAAATTTGCAGCCGTGTCTGTCCGCAGGATCGCTTGTGTGAAGGCGCATGCATTCTAAATGCTCGCTCGGACCCGGTGTCGATCGGTGCAATAGAAAAATTCATCAACGAATATGCATTCGCGCATGAGACGCTCGACGGGGTAGTCGCTTCACCGAATGGGCGCAAGGTTGCCGTCGTTGGCAGCGGTCCGGGCGGAATGGCGTGCGCAGACGAACTGGCCAAACTCGGCTGTGCCGTCACGATTTTTGAGGCGCAAACGCGTCCCGGAGGCCTGCTCGTCAACGGCATTCCATCGTTCAAACTTGAGAAACCCGTCGTGGAGCGGCGTTTCGATCTGTTGCGGCGACGCGGCGTCACAATTCAGTGCGGCGTGACCGTCGGGCGCGATATTCCATTGTCGACGTTACGCCGGCAGTTCGACGCGGTGTACCTCGCGATCGGGGCGCAGAAACCGAAGTCGCTCGATATTCCAGGCGCCGATTTGCGCGGAGTATTTCACGCACTGCCGTTTCTGATTCAAAAGAATCTCAAGACATCGGACGGATCGCCGATTGAAGTGCGTGGCAAACGTGTCGCTGTGCTGGGTGGCGGCGACACGGCAATGGATTGTTTGCGCACGGCGATCCGCTCCGGCGCGCGTGAAGCGATTTGCATTTATCGACGCGACCTCGAAAACATGCCGGGCAGTCGGCGCGAGTATTTGAACGCGGTGGAGGAAGGCGCGCAGTTCATGTTTCTTATCAATGCGGTATCGTTGTCAGGAAATGCCGCCGGCAACGTTTGCGAAGCCCGGTGTGTGCGAATGGAATTGGGTGAACCGGATGCGAAAGGTCGCCGCAAACCGCAACCGGTTCCGGGTTCGGAATTCAGCGTGCCAGTCGATCTGGTGCTGATTGCGTACGGTTTCGATCCAGTGCCGATTTTTAGCGCTGGCAATCCCGACAAGATCGACATCAACAAATGGGGCGGCGTGATCGTCGATCAAAACCAGATGACCAGCGTGCCCGGCGTGTTTGCCGGCGGCGATCTTGTGCGCGGTCCCGATCTGGTCGTGCGCGCCGTGCGTGATAGTCGCAAAGCCGCCGCGGGAATACATAACTATTTGTCATCTCGGGTTTGAGCAAGTCTCCCTGTCGGAACAAAAGCTTGAACCGGCTGGAACTACCGCATAAAAAAATCAGCGATGGACGAACAAGCTGTGGCCAGTTCACCGACGTCGCGCCGTCATTTTCTCGATCTTCTTTTGGGTGTAACGGCTCTTGGTTGGTTAGCCAGCATCGTTTATCCGATTATTCGATACCTCAAGCCATTGCCGCAAACCGGGCCTACCGGGCCGACACGGTTAACGCGCGATGAAGCGTCAAAACTGGAGCAGAATAAGTTTGTTATCGTCCCACTGAGCGGGCAGCGCGTGATAATTTTGCAAGCGGGCGATCAGTTACACGCGTTCAGTGCGAAGTGCACGCACGAAGGATGCACCGTCACATTTTTGCCGGGGCAATCTGTAATTTGGTGCCCATGTCATGATGGGCGCTTCGATCCTGCTAACGGCCGGGTCTTGTCGGGGCCGCCGCCGCGCCCGTTGCCCCAATACCTCGCTCAACGCCAAGCTGACGGTGCAATCATCGTTTCTGAACAAAAGGCCTGAAACTTTATACGCCGCGCGGGATAGCGCGCCATTCATAAAATGACTCCGAATTTAGAGGCGGCGGAAAAAACCCGGGGCCTGCGCGGCTGGCTGGATCGGCGTTATCAACTCACCCCGCTGCTCGAGTTCCTGCGTCACAAAGAAGTGCCGTTGGGTTCCCATTGGATGGGCTGGTACTACCTCGGTGGGATCACAATGTTCTTTTTCATTGTGCAGGTAGTTACCGGTGTGCTGTTGCTGATGTATTACCAACCCGGTGAAGCGACCGCTTACGAGAGTATTCGTTTTCTGACGACCAAAGTCCCGTTCGGCTGGCTGATTCGGTCGGTGCACAGCTGGAGCGCGCATCTGATGATCATTTCGCTGACGCTTCACATGTTTAGCACCATGATGTTGAAAGCGTACCGTCCGCCGCGGGAAGTAACCTGGGTTTCCGGCTACCTTTTGTTCCTGCTCACGCTTGGCTTCGGGTTCTCGGGATATCTTCTGCCGTGGAACAAGCTTGCTTATTTCGCAACGACCGTGGGCACTAACATTGTCAAGTCGGTGCCTTTCCTGGGCAACTGGCTTTTGCAAGTGCTGCGCGGCGGGCAGGATGTCACCATCAATACTCTGTATCGATTTTTCGCGGCGCATGTGGTGATTTTGCCATTGGCGTTCGTTGGCTTGATCGGCTTGCATTTGCTTTTGATTCAGCGTCAGGGGATGGCGCCGCCTCTAGGGGCCAAGACCGCGCCGCGCGGCATGAAATTTTTTCCCAGCTTTGCTCTGCGCGACGTGTTGTTGTGGCTGGCCTGTTTGATGGCGCTGGCGGGACTTGCGGTTTTCCTTCCCTATGGGCCAGGCATTCCGGGAATGGATTGGGAACTCGGCGAGAAGGCAGATCCACTCGCGCCGGCGTATCCCGGTATAAAACCGGAATGGTATTTTCTGTGGGAGTATCAATTACTGAAAGAATTTCCACCGCACCTCTTTGGACTGGAAGGTCCAGAAGTTTGTTTGTTGTTGATTGCGCTTTTATTCGGCATCTGGGCTCTCATCCCCTGGCTGGACCGGCGGGCTTATCGCGATAAGCCGTCGCCAGCTTTTAACGATTTGGGTTGGGCTGCCATTCTATTTTTGACTTTTCTCACTTTGGCGGGCTGGGACATTGGTGCGCGCGGAGCAGGCAGCGAGTTGTCTGCGATGCACAATGTCGCACGGGTCTGCGCATGGTGGACGTTGGCCGCAGGCGTGGTGGTTATTCTTATTCGATACTGGCGCTTCGAAGATCGCTGGTTCATCCTGACCGGCGCAGTGTTATTGCACGTGGGGCTTCATGGCCTGGCTGGCGTTCCATATCTGCTTGCCGGTCTGATCGCAGTTGTAGTCGCAGCTGCGGCAATAGCGATTTCGTGCGTGGCCGGTCCGCGTGGTGATTCGAGGGACGCACCGTGAGAACGATTGCCATCGTCTTTGGCCTGTTTTTGATCGCCGTTGCTGGTTTTGCGGCAGACCAAAATTCCACCGGAGCAGCTTCGAAGCTTACCACGATGCTTGCTGCCAAAGACGAGAAGGGGAAACCCATCATCACTCCAGAAGAGCGCGCCTATTTTGACGGTCTTAACGATAACCTGAAGGGATTGCTCAATCAGGCCGTGCAAAAGGAATGGATCACGCGGCCGGAACATTTGGCTGTCCTGCTCTCGCTCGGATTGCGACCGCAAAAAATGGAGGTGCTTCTGCAGAACAATTGCGTGCTCTGCCACAGCGATTCAGGAAATCAATCTGCCGAAACGCTTTTTACAACCACTTCGACTGCGACGACACCGGCTTCGCATATGAATCTGAAAGAAGTGGTGGAGGACGTTCACTTTCGGAGCGGCGTTTCGTGCGCGGGCTGTCACGGGGGCGATCCCACGGCTGATCTTGGACACGATTTCGTCAAGGAATGGCCGGAGAAAGATCGTCAGAAAAATCGAGCCTGGGTCGTTCAATTTTGCGCGCGCTGTCATTCCGATCCTGCGATCATGCACGAGTTTAATCCGTCGCTGCCGACCGATCAGTTGGCGAAGTTTAAGGACAGTCCGCATGGCCGGACATTGATGGAAAAACATGACGACCGCGCGCCGTCGTGTGTGAGTTGTCATGGCGTTCACGGGATTCGTCCTGCCAAAGATCCACAATCAAAAGTGTATGCGCAACGCGTGCCCGAGACGTGCGGCGCGTGCCATGCCGATCCGAAAATCATGGCCGGATTTACACGCGCGGATGGGTCGCCACTTCCGACCACGCAACTTGCTGACTATCGCGCCAGCGTGCACGGCCAGGCGCTGCTCGTGCGGGGTGATTTGGGTGCGCCAGCATGCAACACTTGCCACGGCAACCACGCCGCCAGTCCGCCAGGCGTCGCGCAGGTGAGTCGCAGTTGCAGCCTTTGCCACTCGGCCAACGCGAGTTTGTTCGACGGCAGCAAACACAAGCATGCATTCGATCAACATGGCTGGCCCGAGTGCGGTCAGTGCCACAGCAATCATGCCATTGTTAAGACACATGACTCCATGTTGGCGACCGGGCCAGGTCAGTTATGCGGCGACTGCCATCGCCAGTATGCAACCGACAACCCCGAGTGCATCAAAACCGCGGACTATTTTCACGAAACAATCACGCGAATGGAGCAGGCGCGGACAGGATTTATTACAGTTTCGGAAAAGCTCGCCGCAAAAGGCCTGGACGTGGAGCCGATCAGCAACGAATTAACCGAGCTCGGAGATACGTTAAAAAAATCGCGGACGTACGTGCATTCGTTCAGCCGAAGTACCTTCCAGCAGGTGGCCCTGCCAGGTGAACAGGCCGTTCAACGCACCGATGCGCTCGTCAAAAAAGCACGCGAAGAGTACAAATATCGTCAGATCGGTCTGGCTGTCAGCATTGGCTTGATCGGGCTTTTGATGCTCGCCATTTATTTGAAACTCAGGCAGCTCGAGAAAGAGTAGCGCACGCGTCTGGCGTGTTGGTTTCGGCGTCACGCCGAAACAGGCTTTCTCCCTGGCTTGGCAACAACCTCGATTTCCCCGCGCAAGCAAACCTCGCGATCGCGAGGACGCGCTCGTCAGCACGCGCGACGTAACTCGGTTAATTTTTTTTTGCTTTTGCCTACCTCGTGCGTTTGGCACGATGAAATCCTGACAGTGACGTTGAGATGATGGGGCGAGGCGAACCAGAAGGCGGCAAACGGTTTTTTCCCAGTGGCGCGATTTTCTTCTTTGCGCTTCTGATTCTCTTTTACGCCGCGCTTTGGCTCGTCATTTACTGGCTGATGATTGCGCGAGCATGAACAGGTTGAGCGTCACGCAATTGGAAAAGCGGATCATTTGGATCGCGCTGGCATTTGTGGTCGTGTTGCTGGCCCTCTCGGCGCTGGCGATCAATCTTTTTCATGTCGGGCTGCCCACGTGCCTCACCGACATCAAACCGTTTCAGAAAGGCGAACTGATTACTCATTCACCGACGCATTACGAACTGCATTATGTCGCGCGCATGTGGAAGTTCGAGCCAGAGGATGTCACCGTGCCCGCGGGATCGACAGTAGATATTTACCTCAGCGCGGCGGATGTGACACACGGTCTGATTATGCTGGGCACCGATCTTAATCTGATGGCTGTGCCTGGGGTGGTGAATTATGCGCGTGTGAAATTCGATAAGCCGCACGTTTATCAACTGCTCTGTCACGAATTTTGCGGGACCGGCCACGATCGCATGGCTGCCGAATTGCACGTGGTGGATATGGCGTCCTTTACTGCGAAGCCCAGTCCGCCACCGGCGGCGACGCCGACGCACCCGGGCTACCAAGTACTCGATGCGAATTTGTGTACCACATGCCATTCACTCGACGGCCAACCAGGGATCGGGCCGACGTTTAAAGGATTGTACGGACGAACCGAAAAGTTGAGGGACGGATCGACGGTCACCGTCAACGACGCTTTTATTCGTGAAAAGATCCTTCATCCAGAGGCGAAGAGAGTAGCCGGTGAATTTGAGCAGGAAATGCCTAAGACTGAGCTCAGTTCCGAGGAGATCGAGGAAGTCGTCGAGTACATCGAAACATTGAAATAGGAACTAATCGGATGGAACCAACTGAGCGAAGGATCGACATCGAACCGGGACTCAAGCGGATGATCCTCATCGAGATCATCTTCCCGATGGTACTGTTGATCCTGGGAATTTATCACGGCTTGATGCAGGTTCTTTACCGCGCCGGGATGATTCGGAGTTCGCAATTCCTTGGGTTGAGCTATTTCGAAGGTCTAACACTACACGGAGTCGTGAACGCCATCGTGTTCACCACTTTCTTCGCGGTCGCGTTTGGATACGCGATTATCCGTTACTACCTGAATCGCCCGCTCAACATGAAGGCGGCGTGGCTATCATTCGCGATGATGATAGTGGGAACCTTACTGGCGGCAGTGGCGATTCTCTCGGGCAAAGCCACGGTTCTCTACACGTTTTATCCGCCGTTGCGCGCGCATCCGGCTTTTTACATCGGGACGGTGCTGTTGGTACTCGGCTCGTGGGTGGCGTTTTTTAACTGGCTGCCGCCGTATCTTGCCTGGAAACGCGAACATGCGGGAGAGAAGGTGCCCTTGGCTGTTGTGGGCATTTTCGCGACGTTCATTGTCTGGCTGATCGCAACGACGCCCGCGGCGATCGAAATCATTTTCTTACTCATCCCGTGGTCGATGGGATGGGTCGCTACGGTAAATGTTCCGCTGGCGCGGATGCTCTTCTGGTTCTTCGGCCATCCGCTCGTCTACTTCTGGTTGCTTCCGGCTTATGTCATGTATTACACAATGCTGCCGAAGCTCTCCGGCGGGAAACTCTTTTCCGATTTCGCTGGCCGTCTGACTTTTCTCTGGTTGGTGCTCTACTCCGCGCCGGTCGGGATTCATCATCAATTCACCGAGCCCGGCATCAGCAGCACTTGGAAATTCGTGCACGCATTTTTTACCATGCTGGTGGCGATACCGAGTTTTCTGACCGCATTCACGCTCGCTGCGTCCATGGAGTACGGGGCGCGGGAGCGCGGCGGCCGCGGGTTAATGGGTTGGTGGACTAAACTTCCTTACCTGGATAAGGACCGCTGGCTATTTGCCTATCTCTTCGCCGGACTAGTTATTTTCATCTTTGGCGGGGTTACCGGAATCATTAATGCGTCCTACAATTTGGATGTTGTCGTGCATAACACGTCGTGGTTACCCGCACATTTTCACCAGACTATCGCCGGCCCGGTCTTTCTGGCTTACATCGGGATGAGTTTATTTCTGGTCGCGGAACTTATGGGCAAACAAATCAGGTTCCCGACGCTCAACGTATGGGTACCGTACGTCTGGACACTTGGCATCATGATTTTCTCCACTGGCCTGTTCATCGGTGGTGCGGGTGGCGAACCGCGACGGACCAACATGGGAATAAGTTACACCAATCCGCAATCGCACCTCTATCACGCTGATTGGCAGTTCGCGAAGATGCTCGGCAGCACTGGCGGAACCATCATGACGATTGCGGCGCTCATGTTTTTTGCGGTGTTTTTTGCGACACTTTTCGGAAAACGGAATAAATCGGGTGCGCTGGAGTTGATTGTGTCGGAACCGTACTACGACGAGCAAGTTCCTGCTGTGCAAAGTTTCACGCCGTGGTTGCTCGGAGCCGCGTTGCTACTGGTGATCGCGTACGCAGCGCCGATTGCCCAAACCGTTCGAAGCAATTTCCCTGGTGCGCCTCCATATTCCCAGGACAATCCGGCGCCGCTTCGTCTGACACCGAACAAATGAGATCGCACCCGGGTCGCTCATTTTCTGGGAGCCAGCTCATAAATATGTGGTGTTGTACCCACGGCGCTGTGTCGCCGTGCCGCGGGGAGCAACATCGCCGAAGTGCCTCGACACAGCGAGGCGGCTACAGGATTTATGCAATGGCTTGTGTTTTG
>Ga0070741_10017958_pt1 | contig 11537 bp, 10 predicted proteins | sample Coa_R1_4_FD_66440 | JGI IMG/M metagenome (GOLD analysis project Ga0070741, IMG submission 66440) | Surface soil microbial communities from Centralia Pennsylvania, which are recovering from an underground coalmine fire - Coalmine... | ecosystem: Environmental > Terrestrial > Soil > Unclassified ...
CGCGAAACGGCATGACGACGCTGACCGCCGGCCGAGCCTCCCCTTGCCGAGCGCTCCCCGAACGGCCATCCATGAGCGGGCGAGGTTAACCCACCGGCCGAGGCCCTACCGTGCGCGCCATGCTCTCCGTCGTCATCCCGACTCGCGACCGCCGCGAGGTCTTGCTCGAGACGCTGCGCGCCCTCCAGGCGCAGCGGTTGCCGAGCGAGGGGGCCGAGGTGATCGTCGTCGACAACGGCAGCCGCGACGGCACGCCGGAGGCCGTCCGCGAGCTGGCCGGCGGCGCGGCGATCCCGCTCCAGCTGGTAGACGAGCCTGAGCCTGGGCCGGCGCGGGCGCGAAATGCCGGCGTCGCCGCGGCCACCGGCGAGCTGATCCTCTTCCTCGGGGACGACACCGCGCCGGCGGAGCCGGACCTGCTGGTCCGCCACGCAGAGCTTCACCGCGCGGATCCGGACCCGCGCCACGCGGTCCAGGGCAGGGCGACCTGGACCCCGCGGCGCGAGGTGACCGACTTCATGGAGTGGCTCGAGCGGACGGGCCTCCAGTTCAAGTTCGACCAGCTCTCCCCCGGCCCGGTGGACCCGGTCGGCGCCTTCGTGACCGCCCACGTGTCGCTGAAGAGGCGGCTGTTCGAGCAGGCCGGACGGTTCGACACGCGCTTCCCCTGGGCCGCGCTCGAGGACGTGGAGCTCGCCCTCCGGCTCGAGCAAATCGGGATGGTGCTCGATTACCGGCCGGAGCTGCTCGTTCTCCATGACCATCCGACGACGCCGGCCGCCGCGCTCGGCCGCTGGAACCGGATCGGGCGCTCGGCGGCGCTCCTCTTCCAGATCCATCCGGACTGGGACCGCCCGGGCCTCGACAGGCCCGACGACTGGCGCTGGCGCCTGCTCGAGTGGAGCTATCCGCTCTGGAGCACCGGCGCGCGGTTGCGGCTCCCCAGGGGGGCCCGGGAGCGGATCTGGCGGTTCGCCTACCTCTCCGCGTATGCGCGCGGCTACCACGAGGGAGCGCCCACCTGCCCCGGAAGCGAGCCTGCGGGCCGACCCGAGGGCGTCCGCTAGCCTCACGGCGTGCGGGGCTTTTCACTACCGGGCGTTCGGCGGCCGCTGGCGACGGCCGGCACCGCGGCGGCGGCCACCGCCTTCGTCATCGGCTTCTCGCTGCTGGCCCGCGACCAGCCCCTGATCGCCGTCGCGATCCCGTTCGTCCTCCTGTTCGCCGTCGGATGCATCCGCTGGCCGGCGGCTGCCGTCACCGGGTTGATCGCGATCAGCGGCACGTACGGCAGCCTGACCGCGTTCGGGATCCTGCCCGCCGGCCCGATGGTCGACCTGATCCTGTCGGCGCTGCTGGCGGGGACCATCCTCTCCCAGCTGCTCGGCGTCCGCGACCGTCCCTGGTGGATCTGGCCCGGGGTGGCAATCCTCGTCCTGTACGTCGCGATCACCTTCCTCGAGATCGCCACCGCGGCGAACCTCGGGCTCGGGATCAAGTCGTTCAGCTACCAGGCCTGGTACATGCTGCTCGTGCCCCTGCTCGCCCTCGCGGGCTGGAGCCTGCCCACCTACATGCGGATCTACCGGTCGCTGCTCGCGGTGGCGGTGTTCGTCGCCGGCTATGCCGTGTTCCGCAAGCTCGCCGGGCCGGCCGCCAGCGAGCAGGCGCTCGGCCTGCGCAGCGCCGGCGTCTTCAACACGGTGGGCGGAGACCTCAAGCTCCTCGGCTCGTTCCCCAACCGGCACGAGCTTGCCTTCTGGGTGACGACGGCCGCGCCCTTCGCGTTTGCGGTCATGCTGATCGACCCGCGCAAGAGCTGGAAGATGCCGGCCGCGTTCACGATGGCCGGCTGCGTGGCGGCCGCCTACGCGACCGACGTGCGCGCGGCGCTCCCGGCGCTGATCGCGGGCGGCGGCGCGGTGATCGTGCTGAACCAGATCGCCGGGCGCGGAAAGGTGCTGGCGCAGACGGTGGCCTCGCTCGCGATCGCCGCGACCGTCGGCGCGGTCCTCTTCACCGTCATCGTCGGACCGGACTCGAGCCGCTACGGGGCCATCCTCAATCCAAGCGGAGACGTCTCCTACCAGTCCCACCTGACCAAGTGGACGGCCGCCATCCAGGACCTCCACGGACACCCCTTCGGCCTCGGCCTCGGGACTGCGGGCAGGCTCGCCGAGCAGGGGGCCGGGCCATTCATCACGGAGGGGACCTACGCGATCGACAGCTCCTACCTGAAGATCGCCTACGAACAGGGCTTTCCGGTGCTGGTGCTCTTCGCGATCGCGATCATCGCCCTGCTCGTCGAGCTGATGCGGCGATCGGTCCGGGCCCGATCTCCCGGTGTCCGCGCGCTCGCCATCGGCGCCTCCGGCGCGCTGATGGCGGCGATCCCGATGTGGGTCACCGGCCAGTACATGGAGTCGCTCGACACGCTCTTCCTCTGGATCTCGATCGGAGCGGCAATCGGCGCGATCTCCGCCGAACGCGCCCAGGCGATGCGGGAGGGGCCTGCGCAGCAGCCGTCCGCACCTCCGGTCCCCGAGCCCCTACCTGCCGACCAGCGCGCCTGAGCCCTCGACCGCCTCGGCACCGGGCTGCAGGAGCGCGCGCGTCGCCTGGACCTGTGACGCGCTCAGAAAATTCGTCTCGACCCGCCTGCGGCCGGCCTCGCCCATCCGCGCGGCGAGCTCGGGATCCCGGATGAGCCGCAGCACGCATTCGGCGGCCTGAGCCGGATCCCGAGGGCGGTAGAGCAGCCCGGTGACGCCATCCTCGACGATCTCCAGCGGGCCGCCCGAGGCGGGGGCAACCACCGGCAGCCCCTGCGCCATCGCCTCGAGCAGAACCATCCCGTAGGGCTCGTCGTGGCGAGCGTGCAGCAACAGGCCGCAGCCGGCCAGCACGCCGGCGACGTCGGAGACGCGGCCACGGAACTCCACGGCATCGCGGAGGGCGGGATCGGATTCGACCCGCGCCCGCAACCGCCGCTCGAGCTCCCTGTCCTCGTCTCGGAACTGCGCCTCACCGACGACCGCGAGCTCGAAGTCGGGCTCATCCCGGAGGACTCGAGCCGCCACGTCGACGGCGAGGTCCGTGCGCTTCACGACCGAGATGTGGCCGACGATCGCCGCGCGCCGGGACCCCGGGGTGGCTCGGCCCGGATCGAAGCGGTCCGGATCGAGTCCCGGATGAACGACCGATACGCGCCTCGAGAGGCGGCGGGAGCGGCCGACCAGGTCGGAGGCGATGTAGTGCGACGTCGGAATCAGACGCGCCGAGCCGTAGGAGGCGACCAGCCGCACGGGCCACCGCAGCGGGTGCGGCGGCAGCAGGTCGGCGAAGGACCAGACCACGCGCCGACGCATCCCGAGCGCCGCGAGCGAGGCCAGCAGGCCGGGGCGCAGGCCGATTGCGAAGACGACCTCACGGTCCGGGTTCCGGTGCAGGATCCGGCGCAGCTCGAACGCGCTGCGGAGGCCCCTGAACAGCGAGCGGACGGTCTCGAGAGCGCCGCCGCTGTGGCGAAGCGAGCGAAACGGGAGGTGGACCGTTCGCGCGCCGAGCCCCCGCACGAACTTGCTGGTCGGGGAACCCTCCGGGCAGGCGACCAGCGCGTCCGGGTCGTCGGCGATCACCGGGGCCTGCGCCGTCTCGGCGCCGCTCCAGTCCCGGTGCTGGATCACGTAGAGAACCACCCGGTCAGCCCCAGGGGCCGGGCCCGAGCCTGCCGTGCCGGTAGTCCCGCCAGCCGGCGAGCACCGCCCTGACCTGCTCGCGCCGCTCAGGAGAGCGAAGGGCGTGCACGAGGTTCGCGCCCAGGATCTCGAGGTGGCGGAGCGCGGCCCTGGGACCCCGCATGGGGGCGTGGCGGGCGGTCACCACGAAGGTGTTCCTGGTCGTGTAGTAGGTGACGCGTGGGGTCTCCTCCCCCCCGCTCGAGGCGGCCTGCGCGTGCCAGAGCCTTGCCTCCATCGCCGCGTAGTTGCGCCTGCCCGCCTTCCGCATGCGCAGCGCCCAGTCCACGTCCTCCACGTAGAAGAAGAGATCCTCGTCGAGCAGTCCGACCTCGCGGACGACGGGGAGCGGCACGAGCATCGCGGTTCCGGCCGAGGCGTCCACCTCGCGGACACCATGGAACTGGCCGGTGTCCCGCTCACCTCGCCCCAGCGGCGGGCCCTGGTAGCCCCGGCGCGGGTTGAAGCGCAGGCCGATCATCGAGATCGTGTCCGGAGAGTCCCGGAAGAAGTCGAGCGGGCTGACGATCCCGGTGTCCGGCTGCCCCTCCGCCGCGTCGAGCAGCCTTCGGATCATCGTGGGATCGACGTCGGTGTCGTTGTTGAGGAGCAGGACGTAGTCCGCGTCGAGCTCGAGCGCCTTGCGGGTCCCCGTGTTCATGCCCCCGGCGAAGCCGAGGTTGGCCTCGTTCCTCACCACCAGCACATTGGGGAACCGCTCGGCGATCGCGGGCTCCAGCGGCTGATCGGACCCGTTGTCGACCACGATCGTGGTCATCTCGGGCCAGTCGGAGCGGCCAACCGACTCGAGGCAGGCGAGCGTCTCGTCGAGTCCGTTCCAGCTCAGCACCACCACCGCGACGTGCGGCCGGCGCCCACCGGCTGTGGCGTCCGGCGGCTCCTCACGAACGCGGGTCCCGGCCACGGGAGGAGGACTGTCTACTCGGAGCTCCGGTAGCCGCCGTAGGCGTAGCCGTAGTACGACTCGTCGCCCGGGCGGTAGCCGGTGACCACGACGCCGGTCGGGCGGCCGGGCAGGTGGCCGAGCGCCTCACGGGCCGCCTTGGCCTCCTCGCGCGTCGTCTTCGAGAGGCGCACGCAGACGAGCAGACCGTCGACCTGAGGAGCGAGCTCGAGCGCATCGACCACGGACAGGATCGGGCTCGTGTCGAGGACGACCATGTCGTACGCCTTGGAGACCTTGCTCAGGAAGCTCGAGAAGCGGTCCGAGCCGAGCATCTCGGCGGGCAGCTGGGCGGTCTTGCCGGCGGTGATGCAGACCATGCTGCTCGCCTCGTCCTGTGCCTCCCCGCCGTTAGACCCGTTCGCACCTCCGGCGGCCCCGAGCTTCACGACCTGGAGGATGTCGGCCGGCTTGGCCTCGCCCAGGAGGTAGTCCGTAAGCCCCGGTTCCTCCTCGATCCCCAGCCGGTCCGCGAGGCAGGGGCGCCGCAGGTCGCACTCGACCAGCAACGTTCGCTTGCCGGCCACCGCGGCGGCCCCGGCCAGCGCGAGGGCCACGGTCGACTTGCCCTCCTCGGGGAGCCCGCTGGTCACCATCACCGTCTTCATCGGGGTACCCGCCTGGAGGAACTCGAGGTTGGTTCGAAGCATCCGGAACGCCTCGAGATGCGACTCGACGTCCGCGTCGTCAACTCTGCCGTTCGCGAAGCCCGCGTGGCCGAGGGCGTCGTCCGGCACGCGTCCGATCACCGGCAGATGGAGCTCCGCCTGGACCTCGTCGGCATTGCGCAGCCGCCGGTCGAGCGAGTCGCGCAGGAACGCCGCGAGCAGGCCGAAGGCGAGGCCCACCAGCGCACCGAGGATGGTGTTCCGCGCCGTCTTCGGCGACGAGGGACTGCCCGGGACGGTCGCCGCCTTGGCGATCTCGACCGGACGGGCCAGCTCCTTGATCGCCTGCAGGTGCGCGATCTGGCTCTCGAGAACCTGGATGGTCGTCAGTGCGGTCGCGTCCTGCGACTTCTTGGCGGTCCGGAGGTTCCTGCGGAGCTGCGAGATCACGCTGTCGATTCGCTTCTGCACCGCCGCTGTGTCGAGCTGCTGGACCTCCCGCCCGAACGCGTTCGCGAGAGTGGTCGCGAACTGGGGATTGGCGTCGGTCGCCTGAACGACGACGAAGTTCGTCTTCGCCCCGACCTGAGTGGACACCTCGTCCTTGATCTGAGAGGTCGTCTTGTTCGTGTTGAGAGAGCGTCGCACCTGGTCGACCACGTCGGGACGGGTGACGCGGTCGGCGTTGATCGCAGCTCGCTGGTCAGGGGCCAGCTCGGGGATCGAGGTCTGTCCGACCAGGCTCAGGTCCTGCGAGACGTCGCGGAAGAGGAGGTCGGTTTCGGCCGTGTACTCCTTCTTCTGCAGGGAGGAGACAAGAAACGCCGCAGCCGCGAAGGCGACCATCACACCGATGATCAGCACGCGGTGCGAGCGAAGCACGCGCAGGTAGTCGCGCAAGGTGGAGTAGCGAGGCGTGTCGTTCACTTTGCTTCGGGGCTCCCCGGCTCGGCCGCTCCTTGCCGAGCGGGACCGCGGTCATTGTAGGGCGAACTACGGCGCCCCTGGGCAGGTTCCTTCACAGCCGCGGACGAGCAGAGCGGGTGGGCCTCAGCTTTCGCCGATCCGATTGAGCCGGCGCGCGTCCGCCTCCTCGCGCGCCGCGGCGGCTCCATTCCCCAGGCGCCGATCGACCGCCGCCAGCTCCGCAGCCCAGCGCCAGTTGGTGGGCTCTCGCTCGCGCGCGCCCTCGAGATCTTCACGCGCCGCCGTGAGATCTCCCAGGGACTCCTCGCTGAAGGCCCGCTGCGCCCGCGTCGTCGCCGCCCACGGCTCAGCCTGGATCGCCTGGCTCGCCAGCGACCGCGCGCCGGCCGCGTCGCCCGCCGCCAGCGCCTTCTGGCTGTCGCGCGTCCGCTCGGTGGCCACCAGCGCCGGTATCTGAACCGCGCCTAGCGCGAGCGCGACCACCGTGGCCGCAATCCGGAGCCGCACGAGCGCCGCAGGGCTGCGGCCGAGCCTCACCGACGTCGCGGCAGCCGCAATCGCCGCGCCACCCAGCCCGAGCGCCACCAGGGCGGGGAACTGCCAAAGCCAGTCCAGGCTGGCGTGGAAGAGGAAGACGATGAAGCAGGCGAGCATCGCGGCCGACGCCCCCAGGTCGGTTGTGCGGCGGGCGCCGCTGCGCCCTCGCAGACCGACGAAGATGAGGCCGCCGATCGCCACAAGGAGGAGGAGGAACCCAACCGCCCCCTCTTCCCCAAGCATCTCGAAGTAGAGCGAGTGCGCGTTCAAGACCGGCGTCTTGACGCGCCCATCGCGGTCCCACCAGAACTCGAACGCGCCCGGGCCGATGCCCTTGAAGCCGTTGGAGCGGAAGGCATCGATCGCCGACCCCCAGAGGTCGTTGCGGTCGCCGCCGGCCGTCGCCAGGCGCTCGGTCCCCTGCTGCGTGGAGACGTTGTCATATAGGAACTCGTGCCAGGTCCGCGAGATCACGTGATGGCCGGCCACGCCACCGACGAGCAGGACGAAGACGACGGCGACGGGCGTCGCGATGCGCGCGACGCGCTGCTCGAGGCGAACCCGGTCGATCCCGGTCGCCGAGGTGAGCGCGGCGAGACCGCCACACGCGAGAGCCACCAGGAGCAGGGCTGCGGTCACGGTCGCGCCGCCCTTCCCGCCCAGGGCGTGGGCGACCTCCGGCTGTCCCCGCACGACAAGGATCATGACCCCTGTGCCGGCACCCACCGCGATCGCGTGGATCGCGGCCGTCCAGCGGTTGCGGCTCAGCACGACGACGGCCAGGACCGCGACGCCGGCGCTGAGCACACCGCCACGTGAATACGTCAAATAGACGGTGAGTCCCGCGACCGGCGCGGCTGCGAGCGCCACTGCGCGCACGGCCGCCCGGCGGGCGTGCGCGCTCCAGCACAGGCAGATCGCCAGCGTCATCGAGCCCCAGGCGGCGACGGCGTTCCAGTAGTTGAACGGATAGGTGAGACGATCGCTGTCGAAGGCGATCTGCACCTGATCGACGGGAAAGCCAGAGGGCATCACGCGACTCGCGACCGCCAGGACGCAGACCGCCACAGCGCCGACCGACAGGCCCGCCGCCGCGGCCCGGAACGTGTAGCGGTTGAGAGCCGACCAGGCCAGCACCACCAACCCGACGTAGCCCAGGAGGCGCGAGAGCTCGATCCAGGTCCGTTCGCTGCTCTCGGTCCAGGTCAGGCCGAGCAACGTCCAGCCGACGAGTCCGGCGAGTCCGATGCCTGGAATCAGCATGCTGCGGTCAAGCTGGACTCTCGGCAGTACGCCAAAGGCGAATCCGACCGCGATGGCCCACCAGACGACCAACGCGGTCTGCTGGCGGATCACGATGTCGTACCCGCCACCGTGGAGCGCGAGCCAGGTCGGCAGGAGGGCGGCACCCGCGAACGCGATGGCCCGGCGGACCAGGAGCGGCCTCGGAACTCCCTCGTCCGCCTGGCCCTCTCGCTTCCGCGAGAACGCGCCCGCGGCCTGCCGAGCGCTCCGGGACCCCCTGGTTGCTCGAGGACTCGTCATCTACGATTTGCCCGCCATGAGGAGCCCGGGGCAGGATAGACGCGAGACTCGCCGGATCCTGAGCCCCGGGATGCTGGCCGTCCGGATGGGCGTGGCCCTGGCGCTCGCGCTCGCCATCCCGGCGCTCGTCGCCGCAGGCGCCGCGGCGAAGGGCGGCGCGAACTGTGCCGGCAAGCCGGGCAGCCCGGACCGCGCCGCGCTTCTCCAATACTGTCCGAAGGGAGCCAAGTCCGGATCCGGAGCAGCGCCGCTGCCTGGGCAGCCGGGCTACACACCACCCGCAGCGGGAGGCGAGCAGGCGAAGGGGAAGGCGAACCACCATGCTGCGACGGACAAGCCGACCCTGCCGGCGACGAGTTACCCCTCGAGCGGCGGCGTCAACCTGCTCGTGCTGATCCTCGTCCTGCTTGCGCTCGGTGGCGCGGTCACGTATGGTGCCCGCCGCTGGCGCCGCAGCCGGCCACAGCCGTCCCGCTAGCCGGGACGCTCGACCAGACAGGGGTCACGATGGCTGAACCGAACGGGGTGGATCACGGCTTGCCCGAGCCCGACGACTGGCTCGAGTGGGTCCCCGCGGAGGTGCAGGAGGCGATGCGGAAGCCGCGCTTCCGGCGCCTGACGCCGGACGAGCGGATCCGCCGGCACGGCCAGGAGGTGCCCGCCGCGTACCTGCGACCGAAGCGATTCGCCCGGAAGGGCGGCGAGCATGGGGCAGCCGCGACGCCGACGATCGTGATCGCGCCGCCCGAGCCGGAGTCGGCACCCGGCCGCGAGGAGGCACCCGAGCGACCGCCGGCAGCGTCAACTGCGCCGCAGCCGGCGATCGACGAGAGGCTCGCCCGCCGGCTGGAGGAGGTCGAGGGGGTCGTGGACCAGGCCGCCCGATCGGTCACTCGCCGCGCGGAACGCGTCAGGAGCATGCTGGCCGACACCCTCGGCGCCGCCGGCGGCGACCTGCCGAGCTAGCCGGCTGCATCCGCCCGCCGGGCTCCTATTCTTCGGGCGTGCCGCGGAGGCAAGCGCAGAACAGCCCGGAGGAGGATTGGCAGCCCGTCGGCGGCACCTCGCCCGGCGCCGGCGGGCCCGATGCGAGGGCGGGCACGGGGACGGACGAGCCTGACACCGAGGAGTGGATGATCCCGGCGGCTGCCCAGGCCCAGCCGGCGAAGCCCGAGCCGAAGGCGAAGGGAACGGCCGCGAAGCGGAGCCCGAAGTCTTCGCCCGCGCGCGCCGAGCCTGCGCCCGCCGCGGCGGAGCCACCGGAGGCCTCAGAGGAGGGGCCGGGGGACGACAGCGAGCTCGTCGCCCTCCGGCAGCGACTCGAGGAGGCCGAGCGTCGCGCCCAGATCGCGGAACGCCGCGTCGAGGAGGCGGCCGAGCGCGAGCGAGAGGCGCGGGAGCGTGAGGCACGTGAGAAGCAGGCGCGGGAGCGTGAGGCACGTGAGAAGCAGGCGCGCGAGCGCGAGGCGCGCGAAAAAGCGGAAAAGACCCGGAAATCGGCGAAATCGGCCGGCTCACGCAAGAGCGCGCCCGAACCGGCCACCCCCAACGGCCAGAGGCTTGACATCAACAGCGCGCGCTTCGAAGATCTGCGGTCCATGGGCCTGACCGTGGCCCAGAGCGCCCGACTCATCGCGATCAGGGATGTGCGCAACGGGTTCGAGTCGCTCAAGGAATTGGACGATCTGGACGATCTTCCCCAAGACCTGGTTTCAACGCTGAAGCAGCACCTGCGCGTCTGACTCAGCTCACCACCGCTCGAAATCCACAAAATGGCGAATAACTCCTCACCGAAGCGGCCAATTCGTGATCCGTGGGTGCCCGACGCGCTCAACGGCGGCAAGCGCCGCAACGGAGCTCGCTCCGCGGCCGGGAACGGGGCCGAGGTCGAGGAGTGGCTTCCGTCCGAGGGGATCGCAGCGCCGCGCGGCGGCAAGGCAAGCCGAAACCGCAAGCAGTCACGGAGCGGATCCGCCGCGCGTTCAGCGGAGCCGTCCGGCCAGCCGGAGTCGCGAGCGCCTCGGCGGCGACACAAGCTTCCCAAGCGGGCCTCCCCCCGCGAGCGCTGGTTGATCTTCCGCCTGCGTCGCTCGCGCAGGCGGGAGGAGGAGCTCCGCGCTCAGATCGACCTGCTGCAGGCGCGCATCACCGAGCTCGAGGCCGAGGCCAGGGCGGCCGGCCGAAACGGAGGCAGCCCGAAGGTGTCGCCGGCCAACGGGAACGGCGCAAGGCCACAGCGGAAAGCCGCTCCCAGGCGACGCACATCGACGGCGCCCGCCGCTTCGAAGGCCCGCAAGCAGACGGCAGCCCAGGCCAAGCGCGCTCGCTCTTCCCGTGAAACCGCGCGGCGGCGTCCCGCCAAGGCGACCGCGCGCCGCAACGGCAGGAGCGCAAGGAACGGGAACGGCAAGCTCGACCTGAACGCCGCGACGTTCGACCAGCTGCGCGGCCTCGGACTGAGCATCACCCAGACCTCACGGCTGATCTCTCATCGTGAGACGGCCGGCGGCTTCGGGCAGCTCGATGAGCTCGCCGAGATCAAGGGGCTCTCCAGGGCGACGATCGCCGAGTTGCGCTCCCGGGTCCGGGTCTAGCTTTCCGCCGCAGCCCGCCAGCATCGGCAGAAGTGGGTAGCGCCTTTACGAAAATTTTGTAGGATGGACGCGTGATGGATGGCGCAGGAGGGGCAAGTCGGTCACATTCTCAGTTGACCGGATTGCTACTCGGCGCCAGACGGAGGTTCCAGGCGCGATTGGGTAGCTAGCAGCGCCGGGGCCAACCGGGGGGAGTCCGACCACGGGATCCGGAACCGGGGGCGGACCGACAAGTGAATGTCGGGAGCGGAGGAAGGAAGGCTAATGGATTCGGCTGAACTCGACTCGGGAGCGACCCTGACGGTCGCCATCCCACAGTCGCAGACGGGAGTGCGCGAAGAGTCCGTGGCCGAACGGGTGGTCGGCAACCGCAACGGTGCCGGCGCCGTGGCGCTTCCCCGGCAGGGCGGGCTCGGGGAGCTCGCTCCGGCCGGTGGCCGCTACGAGCACGGACAGACCCTCACGGCGCGCGTCACCAAGCGCGCGTTCGACCTGATCGGGGCGATCCTGCTGCTGGTCGTCCTGGCGCCGGCGTGGATCACGATGGCCCTGCTGATCAGACTCGATTCGCCGGGGCCGATCCTGTTCCGCCAGCGGCGCATCGGCCGCAACGGCGAGCCGTTCT
>Ga0070741_10017959_pt1 | contig 11536 bp, 9 predicted proteins | sample Coa_R1_4_FD_66440 | JGI IMG/M metagenome (GOLD analysis project Ga0070741, IMG submission 66440) | Surface soil microbial communities from Centralia Pennsylvania, which are recovering from an underground coalmine fire - Coalmine... | ecosystem: Environmental > Terrestrial > Soil > Unclassified ...
GAGACCGACGATGTCGACGACGCGGATCTCGCTCACGCTCTCGGGGATGAGGTTGACCTTGGTGCGGATGAGGTCCTCGTCCTCGACGGCCGTGGCGCGCGGCAGGAAGGTGACCTCGATGGGACGGGCCGCGACCAACTCCTTGTTGACGAGGTCCTCCACCGTCTGCCCGAAGCCGTCGGGCAGCGGGTCGAACTCGAAGTCCATGCGCGCGGACAACGGCTCCATGTTCCCACCCGTCACGGCCGTGCCCCACTCGTTCCAGATCACGCCACAGAGCACGTGCAGGGCGGTGTGGGTACGCATCAACGCGTGGCGGCGGTCCCAGTCGACCTCACCCTCCACCTCATCGCCGACACTCGGTAGGGGGGTGCCCTCGAGGGTGTGCCAGGCGTGCTCGCCCTCCTTGCGCACGTCGGCCACCCGCAGGCCTGCCAGCGTCCCGGTGTCGTGGGGTTGGCCACCGCCCGTGGGGTAGAAGGCTGTTCGGTCCACCGCCACCCGGTCCCCCTCGACCGCCGTGACCGTGGCCGTGAACGTCCGCAGGTAGGCGTCACGCAGGTAGAGAAGCTCGGTCACACCGTTGATTCTGCCTGTTCGATGAATATGCTTCCGCCCAACTCGGCGAACAAGGAGAAGAGATGCCTCACGCAAGGGCCCGTGCGCTCCGGGTGGTAGCCGTTCTCGCTGTGCTGGCCGTGGGCTTGGCCGCCTGCGGAAAGAGCAAGAAGTCGTCAACCAGCGCGAGCACCGGCAGCACCGTGTACATCGGCTTCGTCGGCGCCAAGACGGGTGACAACGCCAACCTCGGCATCAACATCCGCGACGGCATCAAGGTCGCCATCGACGAGGAGAACGCCAAGAAGGACGGTCCCACGATCGCCCTCAAGGAGTTCGACACCGGCGGCGATCCCGCCCAGGCCACCACCGTCGCCCCGCAGTTCATCCAGGACAACAGCGTCATCGGCACCGTCGGCCCCGCCTTCTCGGGTGAGACCAAGGCCCTGATCCCGCTGTACCAGGACGCCGGCCTCGTGTTCATCAGCCCGTCGGCCACCAACGTCAAGCTGCCGACGATCGTCTCGCCCGAGACCGTGTTCCACCGCGTGATCGCCGACGACGCCCTGCAGGCCAGCGGCATCGCGTCGTACCTGTCGCAGACGGTGAAGCCCAAGAGCGTGGCGTTCATCAACGACAACAGTGAGTACGGCAAGGGCCTCGCCGCCGACGTCCAGCGCCTGTCCGTCGCCAAGGGCGTCAAGGCAGCCACCACCCAGGTGGTGGACCCGAAGGCGCAGGACTTCTCGGCCACCGTCAACGCCATCAAGGCCAGCGGCGCCGACACCGTGTTCTACGGCGGCTACTACGCCGAAGCCGGCCGCCTGCGCAAGCAGCTGGTCGACGCCGGCGTGAAGGGCACGTTCGTCAGCGGCGACGGCTCGCTCGACCCCGGCTTCATCACCGCCGCCGGTCCCGCCGCCGCCGAGGGCGCCAAGCTCACCTGCCCGTGCAACCTGTCTTTCTCCACGTCGACCGGCACCCTGAAGACGTTCTTCGACGCGTTCAAGAAGGACATCGGCAAGGACCCGGGCCTCTACTCACCCGAGGCGTACGACGCGGCCAAGATCCTCATCAAGGGCATCAAGGCCGGCAACACCACGCGGCCCAAGCTGCTCGACTACGTCAACTCCAAGCTCGGCACCTATGACGGCATCTCGAAGACGATCAAGTTCGAGAACACCGGCAACATCGGCTCGACGCAGTTCTTCGTGTTCGAGGTGAAGGGTGGCGCCATCGCCCCGTCCGAGACCATCACCGCCGACAAGCCGCCGGAGACGACCACGACCGTGGGTCCGTCGACCAGCATGACCGTGGGTGCCTCGACCACGACAACCAGCAAGCCCTGACCGGGTAGCCGACAAGAGACAATGAACGGAGGGCGCTTCGGCGCCCTCCGTTCAGTTCTAAGGGAGTCGTCATCGACCACTGCTTCCACTGTCTGAAAGACCAGTTCGGTCCCCAGACCTTCGATGGGCTGACTCTGGGCGCGATCTACGCGTTGATCGCCCTCGGCTACACGCTCGTCTACGGCGTGCTGCGCCTCATCAACTTCGCCCACTCCGAGATCTTCATGATCGGCGTGTTCGCCAGCCTCTTCGCCATGCACGCCATCGGGATCGAGCCGGGGACCGCGGCCAAGACGGGGTTCGCTCTGGTGGGCGTGCTCGTCCTCGTGACAGTCGTCGGCATGGTCGCCTCCGGAACGACGGCAGTCGTGATGGAGCGCGTCGCCTACCGGCCTCTGCGAAAACGCAACGCACCACGGCTGGCGTTCCTGATCACCGCCATCGGGATCTCACTCACACTGCAGGAGTTCTTCGCCATCCGGTACGGCCGCAACCAGTTGGGCGTGCCTCGCGTGCTCGCCAAGAAGACCCTCTTTGTGGTTGGCGGCGCCGACATCCGCACCGACAAGGTGCTGGTGATCGTGGCCGCGCTCGCCCTGATGCTCGCCCTCGATCGTTTCGTGGCGAGGTCACGGCTGGGGCGCGGCATACGGGCCACCGCCCAGGACCCGGAGACAGCCCAACTGATGGGCGTGAACATCGACCGCGTGGTGATGCTCACCTTCCTGCTCGGCGGGCTGCTGGCAGGCGCGGCGGGCACGCTCTACGGCATCTTCTTCGAGGCGGCCCGCTACAACATCGGCTTCCTTCCCGGCATCAAGGCATTCACGGCCGCCGTGCTCGGAGGCATCGGCAACATACGCGGTGCGCTGGTCGGGGGGATCATGCTCGGTCTGCTCGAGAACTATGGCTCGGCCGTGCTGGGCGTGCAGTGGAAGGACGTCTTCTCCTTCACCGTGTTGGTGCTCGTGCTGCTCTTCCGCCCGACGGGGTTGCTGGGCGAGAGCCTGGGGCGGGCCCGGGCATGAAGGTGCGCCGTCCCCGCCTCGGCGTTGCCGACGCGGTCCGGCGGTGGTGGGCGCGCCTGCCGTGGTGGGGGCAGGGACTGGTCGGGGTGGCGGCGTTCGTGGCGGCCATCGCGGCGGGCGCAGGCGTAAACCCCAAGTGGCAGAGCGTGTTGTTCTTCCCGGTGGCGGTCTACGTCGTGCTCGCCCTCGGGCTCAACATCGTGGTCGGCCTGGCCGGCATGCTCGACCTCGGCTACGTGGCGTTCTACGCCGTCGGCGCGTACACGGCGGCCGTGTTCACCACCACCCTGCACTGGAACCCGTGGGCCGCCCTCCCGATGTCGATCGGGTTCGCCATGCTGGCCGGCGTCATCCTCGGCGCGCCCACCCTGCGCCTGCGCGGCGACTACCTCGCCATCGTCACGCTGGGGTTCGGCGAGATCGTGCGGATCGTGGCCCAGAACACCAACGCGCTGGGCGCCACGCGCGGCATCAGCGGCATCCCCCACCCGTCGTCGGTCGCGGGCCAGCACTTCCGCTTCGACTCGCTGCCGTACTACTACCTGACAGTCGTAGCGATCGCCTTCGGCGTCCTCGTCGTCGTGCGCCTGAACCGCTCGCGGGTCGGACGGGCCTGGGCGGCGATCCGGGAGGACGAGGACGCAGCCGAGCTGATGGGCGTCCCGACGTTCGGCATGAAGTTGTGGGCGTTCGCCATGGGCGCGTCCGCCGGGGGCCTCGCCGGATGGATCTACGCCAGCAAGGTGGGCTTCATCAACCCGGACGGCTTCCCGTTCTTCCTGTCGGTCATCATCCTGGCCGCGGTGGTGCTGGGCGGCATGGGCTCGATCCCCGGGGTCATCGCCGGCGCGTTCGCCATCGCCTTCGTGCCCGAGTACCTGCGCAACGTCACCGCCGGGCCCAGCATCGCCAAGTTCCTCAACCACTTCACCGGCGGCCACGTCACCGACATCGCCGAGTACCGGGTGATGTTGTTCGGCCTCGCCCTGGTGGTGATGATGATCTTCCGGCCCCAGGGCATCCTTCCCAGCGGCCAGCGGGCCGCGGAGCTGACCGACGGCGAGCCCGACGCGCCGCCGGCTGAGGCCGCCCCACCTCCGCCGTCGGGCGAGAGCGGCGCGGCGGCGGCCGAGCTGGCGGGGGCCACCGAGGCGGCGCCGATCGTGCTCGAGCTCGAGCACGTGACGATGGAGTTCGGCGGCGTGGTGGCGATGTCCGACGTGTCGGTGTCGGTTCCCCGCCATCACATCTTCGGCATCATCGGCCCCAACGGCGCCGGCAAGACCACGCTGTTCAACTGCGTCACGGGCGTGTTCCACCCAGGCGACGGCGACATCCGCCTGAACGGCGCGTCGATTGTCGGGCGCAAGCCGCACGAGATCACCGCGGCCGGCGCCGCCCGCACGTTCCAGAACATCCGACTGTTCCCCAACATGACCGCGCTGCAGAACGTGATGGTCGGCGCCGACGCCCGCCACCACACGAGCGTGCCCGGCGCGCTGCTCGGGCTCCCCCGTCACCGCCGCGAGGAGCGCACCGGGCGCGACGAGGCGATGCGGCTGCTGCAGTTCGTCGGCATCGGCGCGCGCGCCGGCCACGTCGCCCGCAACCTGCCCTACGGCGACCAGCGCCGGCTCGAGATCGCCCGCGCCATCGCCACCGGCCCGAGCGTGCTGCTCCTCGACGAGCCGGCCGCGGGCATGAACCCGTCGGAGAAGCGCGCCCTGGTCGAGCTGATCCGCAAGATCCGCGACTCGGGGCTCACGGTCGTCATCATCGAGCACGACATGGGGCTGGTGATGGGCCTGTGCGACCGCATCGCCGTCCTCGACTTCGGCAAGAAGATCGCCGAGGGCCCGCCCACCGAGATCCAGAGCGACTCGCGCGTCATCGAGGCCTACCTGGGAGCGCCCACCGGTGCTGCTTGAGCTCCGCGACCTGCACGTGCACTACGGCAAGGTCGAAGCACTCAAGGGCATCTCGTGCACGGTCGAGGCGGGCGAGATCGTCACGCTCATCGGCGCCAACGGCGCCGGCAAGACGACGACGCTGAAGACCATCTCGGGCGTGCGGCCCATCACGTCGGGCACCATCACGTTCGACGGGGAGCCGATCAACGACGTCGCCCCCCACCGACGGGTTGAGATGGGGATCTGCCAGGCGCCCGAGGGGCGCGGCATCTTCCCCGGCATGACCGTGACCGAGAACCTCGAGATGGGCGCCTACGCCCGCCCCGACCGCCGCAAGGGCCTGGCTGCCGACTACGACCGCGTGTTCCAGCTGTTCCCCCGCCTGGCCGAGCGCCGGCAACAGGCGGGCGGAACGCTGTCTGGGGGCGAGCAACAGATGCTCGCCATCGGCCGGGCGCTCATGGCCAACCCGAAATTGCTCCTCCTCGACGAGCCGTCGATGGGACTGTCGCCGATCTTCGTCACCCAGATCTTCCGGATCATCACCGAGATCAACCAACAGGGCACCACCGTGCTGCTGGTGGAACAGAACGCGGCCCAGGCCCTCCAGATGGCGCACCGGGCGTACGTGGTCGAGACGGGGCTGGTCGTGAAGGCGGCGCCCGCCGCCGACCTGCTCACCGACGAGGACGTGAAGCGGGCGTACCTCGGCGGCGACGTGACGCGGTAGACCGGCACCCTGAGCGCCCGAAAACCCGTCTCACGAAATCCCGGCCCCCGTCGTTCTACTGCCGTGGACCTGCCCCCCTTCCAGGAGCTGATCGACGCGCACGCCACGACCATCTACCGGTTCCTCGCCGCCCGGGTGGGATTCGTGGACGCCGACGACTGCTTCCAGGAGACCTACCTCGCCGCCCTGCGGGCCTACCCCGACGTGACGGACGGGTCGAACCTGCGGGCGTGGCTGCTGACGATCGCCAACCACAAGGCGATCGACAGCCAGCGGGCGAGCGGCCGCCGGCCCCGGCCGGTTGCGGCCGTCCCCGACAGGGCCGTCGAGCAGCCGCCACTGCAGGAACGAGCGCTGTGGGCCCTGGTCGGCGACCTGCCCGTGAAGCAGCGCGACGCGGTGCTGCACCGGTTCGTGGCCGATCTGCCATATGCCGACGTGGGCGCGGCTATGGGGTGCAGCGAAGACGCGGCCCGCAGGAGTGTCTTCGAGGGCGTCAAGAAGCTGCGGGAGCTGAAGGAGAAGTTGGCATGACACGAGAGCCGCGGGAAGCCCGCGAACTGGAGGAACTGATGACCGCAGCCGTGCAGCGCGCCACCGCCGACTTCACCCGCCGGGCCGAGGCCGAGGACCTGGTCGACGTGGCCTACGCCAGTGTCGACTCGCCGTTCGGCCCGTTGCTCACGGCGACGACCGACCAGGGTCTCGTCACCGTGGTGATCGACGGCGACGACGAGGCCCACCTCGACCGCATCGCACGCGAGATCTCGCCCCGCATCCTCGAGAACCCGTCCCGCCTCGACGCGGTGCGTCGCGAGCTCGACGAGTACTTCGCCGGTCGCCGCCGCGACTTCGACCTGCCCGTCGACTGGCGCCTGATCAAGGGCTTCAGCCTCAAGGTGCTGCAGGCGACCGCCGCCATCCCCTACGGCCGGGTGTCGACCTACAAGGACATGGCCATCCAGGCCGGCAGCCCGAAGGCCTCCCGCGCCGCCGGCAACGCCCTGGGATCCAACCCCATCCCGATCGTCGTCCCCTGTCACCGGGTGCTGCACAGCAGCGGCGGCCTGGGCGGCTACGGAGGTGGCCTGCCGATGAAGAAGTTCCTGCTCGAGCTGGAGGGCGCGATCTAGCCGACGGAGCCGGCCGTACACCGCTTCGACAGCTCAACCGCCAACGCCAAGTCCTCACGCCGGGTCATACAGCGAATCAGAGGCCTGAGCTCCCGCACGATGTCGTCGACCTCCGACTGCGTCGGGCGCCACCGGCTGACACGGTGCTCCTGGGGAGAAATCCTGAGTTCCATCTCGGAGTGTTGATCGGCACACCAGCGGGGCGGGCCGAGCAAGTAGCTCCGAAATGAGTCGAACGCCCTATACCCGGGCCATGACCTCTTCGACGTCGGCGATCATGCCGGTGACGAACGGACCGAACTCGGCGTAGGTGGCCGAGGCCTCGTCGAAGCGCATGGTGTAGACGACGTCCTTGAGGTCGTCGGGGTGGGCGGCGAACAGCGTGACGCCCCACTCCCAGTCGTCGATGCCGGTCGACGCGGTGATGAGCTGCATCACGCGGCCGGCGAACGTGCGCCCGACCTTGCCGTGGCCCTGCATCAACGCTTCGCGCTCGTCGAACGGCAGGGCGTACCAGTTCTGCCCGACGTTGCGCCGCTTCGACATCGGGTAGAAGCAGATCGCGTTCTTGTCGTCGGGCGGCAGCTGCGGGTAGAGGCGCGGCCGCTTCATTCCCTCGGTGAGGTGCTGCGCGTACTCGGACACCTCGGTGACGGACACGAACGAATCGACGACATCGAGGCCCGCGGCCTGCAACGCCGACTGCAGGTCGCGCAGCTTCCAGAGGTCGTCGCCCAACGTCATGAACCCCACATCCGCCTTGTGCCCCAGCGCCGCGAACGTCACCACCTGCACGTCGGCGGACTGCGCCGCCTTGACGGCGGCGACGACCGCTTCGCGATCGACGGTGGACGGCACCTTGCAGAACAGGTGCACCACCGCCAGGCCGGTGCTCGGTACAACGGGTTCCGTCACGGACCTCATTCTACGTTTGGCGTCGCGCCGCCCCAGTCGCCAGGATGAACGGGTGCGGCGGCGAGTCCCGGTCTTTGCCCTTCTCGCGGCCGCGCTGGCCGGTGGCTGGGTCCTGCCTGTGGCGAGCCACGCCGCCGTGCCCGTCCTCGTCATCGACGGCCGGGGGTTCGGTCACGGCGTCGGCATGGCGCAGGACGGTGCCCTGGCGATGGGCAAGGCGGGTTCGAGCACGAACCAGATCCTGGGGGCGTTCTATCCCGGCACCGGGCTGGCCAAGGCGTCGGGGACGGTGCGGGTCGGCGTGCTGTCGCCCCAGCCCGGCGCGGTGGTGCTGGCGTTCCCCAACGGCGGCCAGGTGCGCGACAACCTCGACGGCGCGCAGTCGCCGGGCTTCCCCATCGACGTGTCGCCCGGCGGGACCGTCAGCGTCGGGTTCGACGGCAGCCGCTACATCGCCCGGCCGATGAGCGGCGCGCAGATGAGCGCGGCGGCGAACGCCGGGGCCGCGCCCAGCAGTGGGGCGAACGCCCGGCCCGGCGGGGCTGCGCTCAACGCCGACGCCGCTGCCCCCGACACGACGACCACCTCCAGCACGAGCACCACGCTCCCCCCGCCGACGCTCCTTCCCGGCCCGCCGACGACGATCTCGCCCTCCACGTCGACCACCTCGACGACCCAGCTCGGCGGCGTCAACCCCGAACCGTCAACGGGCACGTCGTCGTCCCGCCCGTTGTGGGCCGTGCCCGCCGGGAGCAGCACGGTGACGGTGGCCATGCGCAGCCGCACCTACCGGGGCCTGGTCGAGGCGCTCGGTGTGTCCGGCCAGGGCGTGCGCCTCGTGAACCAGGTCGACGTGGAGACCTACCTCAAGGGCATGGGCGAGGTGCGCAACCCGAGCTGGCCGGCCGCATCACTGCGGGCCCAGGCCATTGCCGCCCGCACCTACGCCCTGCGGGCCATGCAGACCGCGGGCGAGCTGTGCGACGACGAGCGCTGCCAGGTCTACATCGGCGCCGCGGCCGAGTACGCGGCGATGAACAAGGCCGTCAACGACACCAGCCGCCAGGTCGTCGTTTTCGGGCGCAGCCTGGCGTCCACGGTCTACTCCGCCAACGGCGGCGGGCACTCCGCCAGCCGGGAGGAGGGCTTCGGCACCAACAGCGACGGCTACCCCTACCTCCGACCGGCCCCCTACCTCACCAACGACCCGTCGCCCTGGAAGGTCGAAGTGGCGATGAGCGACGTGGCCGCCCGCTTCGGGTACCACGGCACACTCACCAACGTGGCCGTGCAACAGGCTGGCCCGTCGGGGCGTGCGTTGCAGGTCGTGCTCGACGGCAGTTCGGGACCCAAGGGAGTCGCCGGTCGGTCGTTCGCCGCCAGCCTCGGCCTCAAGTCGACGCTGCTCACGCTGCACACGGCCAGCGCCGACACCGCCCCGCCGCCACCCGCGGCGGGCGGCGCGCTGCAGGGCCTGCCCGAGGAGGCCGCGCAGGCCGAGGGCGCGCCCGCCGACCCGGCGTCGGCCGGCGTGCCCACCGCCAACCGCGCCCGGGTGACCACCGAGACGCTCCACCACGACGGCGGCGCGTCCAACTGGTGGTTGTTCGTCGTGCTCGGTGTCGTGCTGAACCTCGGCGCCGCCGGCGCGCTCGTGCGCCGGCGCTTCAGCGGGACGGTGGCGGAGCCGCGGTGGTCCCACTCGGCCGAGCGGTCGCCGCGTAGCGCTGATGTACCTGCTCGCAGAAGGTGGCGCAGAGGTCGGCGAATCCGCGACTTCTGATCTCCAGCAGGTTCTCGGCGTTGTATTCCCCCGAGTGCGAGCAGTTGTAGGAGCCGGTGAGCACGACGTCGTCGCACACCACGACCTTGGCGTGCATGTAGTTGTGCGGCGGCGGGGCCTGGAACGGCACGGACTGCTTCTCGGCGAGCACGCCTGACGCCCGCACCTTCTCGTACAGCGGTCCCTTCCACTCCGCCCGCCCGTCGGCCTCCCACTGATTGAGCGCCTCCGTCATCTGCGGGCCGTCGGTGGTGGCGAGCACGTCGCAGCGCTTGTCGTCGAGCACCTCGACGAGGGTGCCGAGGATGGGCCCGGAGGTCAGCACCGGCGAACAGATGCGGATGCGCTGGCGGGCGTTGCCGATGTGCGTGGCCACCAGCTGACCCATGGCCCGGCCCCGGCCGGGCGAGAACAGCACCCGCACCGACAGGGGCTCACCGCCGAACGTGAGCTGGGCCGGCGTGTCGTCGAACGTGCCCGTGCCGAGCACGTGCTGCTTCTGCCACAGCTGCTCGAAGTCGCGTGTGTAGGCGGCGGCCAGGTCGGTCGACGGGATGGTGACGATGACGTTCTCCATGCGCGACCAGGCGTCGTCGGTCCAGTTGGCCGAGCCCGTCCACACCGTGTCGCCGTCGCGCACGACGTACTTGTGGTGCATCAGGTCGGGCACGCCGGGGATCGCGGTGGACGGCACTGCGGCCGCCAGCCGCTGCAGCAGCGACGGCAGTTGCGGCGGTGGCGGAACGGGCACCGGTTTGCGGTGCTCGTCGTTGTACACGGCGCGCACCCGCACGCCACGGGCCTCGGCGTCGTCGAGCGCCTTGACCAGCGCGTTGCCGGCGTCGCCCTCCATGTGGGCGTCGTAGACGGCGAGGTCGAGGGTGCTGCGCGCCTGGCCCAGGAAAGCGGCCAGCCGGTCGAGCGTCTGCCCGACCGGCTGGCCTCCATCTGTGAGAAAGAAGAGCTCAGGCTCCTCCGAAGGAGGAACTAGAAGTCCTCCCTACCCGTTGTCGGACTCAAAAGTCCTCCATGCCGCCGCCCGGCATACCGCCGCCGGCGTCCTTCTCGGGCTTGTCGACGATGACCGCCTCGGTGGTGAGGAACAGCGCCGCGATCGACGCCGCGTTCTGCAGGGCCGACGACGTCACCTTGGTGGCGTCGGTGATGCCGGCCTTGATCATGTCCTCGTACTCGCCGGTGGCGGCGTTGAAGCCTTCGGTGGCGTTCTTGAGGTTGCGCACCTTCTCGACAACCACACCGCCCTCGAGGCCGGCGTTGACCGCGATCTGCTTGAGCGGCTCCTCGGCGGCCCGGGCCACGATGCGGGCACCGGTGGCCTCGTCGCCCTCGAGCTTCTCGGCCCGGTCGAGGATGCGAGCCTGGGCCCGCAGCAGGGCAACCCCACCGCCGGGAACCACGCCCTCCTCGACGGCTGCCTTGGTGGTGCTCACGGCGTCCTCGATGCGGTGCTTCTTCTCCTTCAGCTCCACCTCGGTGGCGGCGCCGACCTTGATCACCGCGACACCACCCGACAGCTTGGCCAGGCGCTCCTGCAGCTTCTCCCGGTCGTAGTCGGAGTCGGTGTTGTCGATCTCGGCCTTGATCTGGTTGATGCGGCCCTTGACGTCGGCCTCGGAGCCGGCGCCCTCGATGACCGTGGTCTCGTCCTTGGTGACGACGATCTTGCGGGCCCGGCCCAGCATGTCGAGGGTGACGTTCTCGAGCTTGAGGCCGACCTCCTCGGTGATGACCTGGCCACCGCTGAGGATCGCCATGTCCTGCAGCATCGCCTTGCGGCGCTCACCGAAGCCGGGGGCCTTCACGGCCGTGCTCTTGAACGTGCCGCGGATCTTGTTGACGACCAGGGTGGCCAGGGCCTCGCCCTCGACGTCCTCGGCGATGACGACCAGCGGGCGGCCGCTCTGCATGACCTTCTCGAGCACTGGCAGCAGGTCGCGCACGGCGGAGATCTTCGAGCCGACGAGCAGGATGTAGGGGTCTTCGAGGACCGCCTCCATGCGCTCGGGGTCGGTCACGAAGTAGGGCGAGATGTAGCCCTTGTCGAAGCGCATGCCCTCGACCAGGTCCATCTCCATGCCGAAGGTCTGGGACTCCTCGACGGTGATGACG
>Ga0070741_10017960_pt1 | contig 11536 bp, 6 predicted proteins | sample Coa_R1_4_FD_66440 | JGI IMG/M metagenome (GOLD analysis project Ga0070741, IMG submission 66440) | Surface soil microbial communities from Centralia Pennsylvania, which are recovering from an underground coalmine fire - Coalmine... | ecosystem: Environmental > Terrestrial > Soil > Unclassified ...
GCGAGAACGCGCTGCGTGTGATCGACGCCGTCAAGGCGAAGCTGCGCGAGGTGCAGCGCTCGCTGCCAGCCGGCGTCCGGATCGTTCCCACCTACGATCGGTCCTCGTTGATCGGCGAGTCGATCGGCACCCTGCGCCGCACGCTCGTCGAAGAAGCCATCGTCGTCTCGATCGTCATTGTCGTCTTCCTGCTGCACGTCCGTTCGGCGCTGATTCCGATCCTCGCGCTGCCAATCGCCGTCGTCGCCTCGTTCGTGCCGATGTACTACCTCGGCGTGACGTCCAACATCATGTCGCTCGGCGGGCTCGCGCTGGCGATCGGCGTGCTCGTGGACGCCTCGATTGTCATGGTCGAGAACGCGTACCGCCATGTCTCGGAGGCCGGGCGGGCGCCGGAAGCGCCGGCGGGAGGGCCCGCGAGCTGGAGCGTCGAGCCGGGCGCCGGGGCCAGCGAGGAGCGGGCTCGAGTGATCATCCGCGCGGCCAGGCAGGTCGCACGCCCAATCTTCTTCTCGCTCGCCATCATCGTGATCTCGTTCGCTCCCGTGTTCCTGCTGGAGGCGCAGGAAGGACGACTGTTCCGGCCCCTCGCCTTCACGAAGACGTTCGCGATGACGGCGGCCTCGATTCTGTCGATCACCCTCGTGCCGGTGCTGATGACGATTTTCATTCGCGGCCGGCGCCTCAGGCCCGAGGCGCGCAATCCGATCTCGCGGCTCTTCACGCGCGCCTACGAGCCGATCCTTCGGCTGGCGCTGGAGTGGAAGTGGACCGCGCTCCTGCTCAACTTCGCCGTCGTGCCGGCCACGATCCCGCTGCTCGTCGCGATGGGCAGCGAGTTCATGCCGCCGCTCTACGAGGGCTCGCTGCTCTACATGCCGACCTCGCCGCCGGGCCTGTCGATCACCGAGGCCACGCGGCTCCTCCAGGTGCAGGACAAGATCCTGCGGACGTTCCCGGAGGTGGACACCGTCTTCGGGACGGTCGGCCGCGGCACGACGCCGACCGACAACAGCCCGATGGGGATGGTGAACACGACGGTGACCCTGAAGCCGCGCCGCGAGTGGCGGCCCGGGATGACGGTCGAGCGGCTCCAGGCCGACATGGACGCGGCGCTGCAGGTTCCGGGGTTCCCGAACGTCTGGACGCAGCCGATTCGCAATCGCCTGGACATGCTCCTGACCGGCATCAAGACGCCGGTCGGGATCAAGGTTCTGGGGTCGGACCTGAATCAGATCCAGGAGATCGGCAGCGAGATCGAGCGCATCCTGCAGGACGTCCCCGGTACGCGGAGTGTGTACGCCGAGCGGGTCGCCCAGGGGTACTTCACCGACATCGCCGTCGACCGCCAGGCCGTCGCCCGCTACGGGCTGACGGTGGGCGAGGTGGAGGATGTGATCGAGTCGGCCATCGGCGGACAGAACATCACGCGGACCATCGAGGGGCGCGAGCGGTATCCCGTCAATGTCCGGTACGAACGGGGCTTCCGCGACAGTCTCCCGGATCTCGCGCGCGTGCTCGTGAAGACCCCCTCCGGGCAACAGATCCCCCTGGGCCAGCTGGCGGTGCTGGCCCTGACGCCGGGCCCGTCGATGATCCGCGACGAGAACGGCCGGCTGGCAGGCTACGTCTACGTCGACACGGCGACGAGCGACATCGGCGGGTACGTGGAGCGGGCGAAGGAGGCGATCGGACGACGCTTGAAGCTGCCCGCGGGATACACCCTGCTCTGGACGGGACAGTACGAGTTCCAGGTTCGCGCGCGTGATCGCCTCAAGCTGCTGATTCCGCTCGTCTTCTTCGCCATCTTCCTGCTGCTCTACATGACCTTCCACTCGGTCGCGGAGGCCCTGATGGTCATGCTGTCGGTGGTCTACGCGATGACCGGCGGCGTCATCCTGCAGTGGCTCCTCGGGTACAACTTCTCGGTTGCCGTCTGGGTGGGCTACATCGCGCTCTACGGCGTGGCGGTGCAGACCGGGGTCGTCATGGTCGTCTACCTGCACGAGGCGCTCGAGCGCCGGCTGCGGCAAGGCGGTCCCATCACGGAGGACGATGTGTGGGAGGCGACGATCGCCGGATCGGTCCTGCGGCTGCGGCCGAAGCTGATGACGGTGAGCACTGTCATGGCTGGCCTCGTGCCCATCCTTTGGAGCACCGGCGCCGGCTCGGACCTCATGAAGCCGATCGCCGCACCGATTGTGGGCGGCATGATCACGTCGGCGATTCACGTGCTGGTGATCACGCCAGTGATTTTCTCTCTGATGAAGGTGCGGGCGCTTCGCCGGGGCGCGCTCGGACGCCCGCCTGCGCCCGGCGGTCGGTGATGCGGGCTGTTCGGCCGGCGCCGCCGCGCGCCGGGCGGCGGCTGTGGCTACGGCTCGCCGCGGCCGAGCAGCGTGCGCAGCCGGCGCTCGGCGCGCCACTCGAACACCGCTGTCCCGATGAGGACTGCCGCGCATCCCAGCAGGACCATCACGAGCGTCGTACGGTGGAGGAAGGTCGTGAGCGCCAGCAGCAAGGCGAGTCCGGCGGCGGCGGCGGCCGGCGGCCACAGCACGCGCCGGAGCGCTTGCGCTTGGCCGGCGGCGAAGTACGCCGCCAGGATGGATGCGGCCCGCATCGCGTCCGGATCGTCGGGCCCCCCGGGGCGGAGCTCGACCAGACGCGTCGACGGAGTGAGGTGGGCCACCTCGATCCACGGTAGTCGACTGCTCCTAAGAAGTGCCTAATCATAAGGGCCCCGGCCGTTCGGCGCTTAGGCCCTTCTTAGGAGCGCAAGGGTAGACTGGAAGGCAGCCGAAGTCTCGCGGAACGCGCGAGGCGCGGGGGACCCACTCGTTCGGGGCGCATTGGCCGGCGCCGGTCCGGCGGCGGCCATAGGACACTTCCGAGTCCGAGCCCGTCAGCTAACCCCGTAGGCCTTCACGGAAGCGCACGATCGAGGCCCGATGGCCATGGACCGCCCTGCGCTCCATGGCCATTTCGTTTTTTGGGCCCGCGATCGAGCGGCTTCGAGCCGGGCCATGCCGCACACGCTCCAGCCATCCGTCCGCCCCGCTTCGACTCGCCCGTCGGCCAGGGTCCTCATCGCGACCACGGCGATGCTGTCGTTCATCTCGTTCTGGCGCGCCGCGGCGGTCGTGCTGAACGACATGGGGTCGTCGGCGTTCTACGCCGGCGCGATTGCCGAGCACTTCGTCGGCAAGAGCGCGCCCTGGCTGATCCTCGCGATCATGATCCTCGCCTACGCCGTCCGATCCGTGTACATCGAGAGCTGCAGTATGTTCGTGCGCGGCGGCGTGTACCGCGTCGTCAAGGAGGCAATGGGATCGACGCTCGCGAAGTTGTCGGTCTCGGCGCTGATGTTCGACTACATCCTCACCGGTCCAATCAGCGGCGTGTCCGCCGGGTTGTACCTTGCCGGCCTCGCCAACGAGCTGCTCGGCGCCGCGCACCTCGCGCTCGCCCTGCCGATGAACGCCACCGCGGCCGTCTTCGCGGCCCTCGTTACCGTCTATTTCTGGTGGGAGAACATCAAGGGGATTCCGGAGTCCAGCGAGAAGGCGCTCCGCATCATGTACGTCACGACCGTGATGGTGGTGATCATGATCGCCTGGTGCGGCTACACGCTGGCCGTCCGTGGGGGCCACCTGCCGCCGCTGCCGGGCCTCTCGACTATTCGATACTCCGAGGACGCGCTGGGCTGGCTCGGGTCCACACGCCTGCCGTACACGGTCGGATTTGTGGCCGTCCTGATCGGCCTCGGCCATTCGGTGCTCGCGATGAGCGGCGAGGAGACGATGGCGCAGGTCTATCGGGAGATCGAATATCCGAAGCTGAAGAATCTCGAGAAGGCGGGCTTCGTGATCTTTCTCTACAGCCTCGTCTTCACGGCGGGTACGGCCTTCTTCGTCGTCATGATCGTGCCCGACGCCATCCGTCCCGACTTCTTCGACAACCCGCTGGGCGGTGTGACGCGGTACCTCGCGGGGCCGGAGCCGCTGCGGATCGCCTTCCGAGGGTTCGTGGCCGTCGTCGGCACCCTGATGCTGGCGGGCGCCGTCAACACGTCCATCGTCGGTGCCAACGGCGTTCTTAACCGCGTCTCCGAAGACGGCATTCTCCCGCACTGGTTCCGCCATCCGCACCGCCGGTTCGGCACGTCTCATCGCATCCTGAATCTGGTCGCAGGCCTGCAGCTGTTGACCATTGTCCTGAGCGGCGGGAACATCTTCGTCCTGGGGGAGGCCTACGCGTTCGGCGTCATGTGGAGCTTCGCGCTCAAGGCGCTCGCGGTGCTCGTGCTCCGCTACAAGCAGCCGAGCGAGCGCGAGTTCCGGGTGCCCCTCAATGTGCGGATCGGGTCGGTGGAGCTGCCGATCGGGCTCGGCCTGATCACCCTCATCCTCTTTGCCCTCTGCATCGTCAACCTCTTCACGAAGCAGGTCGCGACGATCTCCGGCGTGGCCTTCACGATGATCCTGTTCGTAGTGTTCACCGCCTCGGAGCGCACGACTCGAAGGCGTGCGGCGGCGGAGGCCGAGCTCGACCAGTTCAACCTCACGCCGAGCGACGACCTCACGCCGGAGGCGCTCGGCGTTCGCCCCGGGTGCGTGCTCGTGGCGGTGCGGAACTACAACACGCTGGACAACTTGCGGGCGGTGCTCGATCGCGTCGATACCCGAGAACGGGACGTCGTCGTCCTGCATCTCAGGTTCGTGCAGCGGACCGGTGCGGGGGAGTACGAGCTCGCTCCTGAGCAGCTCTTCGGGCTCGAGGAGCAGACGCTCTTCACGCGCGCGCTCGCGCTTGCCGAGAAGAAGGGCAAGAGCCTCCATCTGGCGGTGGCGGCGGCGACCGATCGCTGGGACGGCATCCTGCGCGCGGCGCGGAGCGTAGGCGCCTCGGAAGTGGTGCTCGGCGCGTCGCCGACTTCACCGATTCAGGAGGAGGCCCGCCTCGCCGGCCTGGCTTGGGAGCGGCTGCCGACGCCCAAGCCGCAGCTGAGGCTGGTCATCGAGTCTCCCGGCGGGCAGGAGCACGTATTCTATCTGGGCCCTCATGCGCCGCGCCTCACGCCGAAAGAGATCGACCTCATCCACCACGTCTGGCTCGAGGTGAGCGGCGAGATTGCACCGGTCGTGGTGCATCACCATGACATCGTGCATGTTGCGGTCGAGGCCTTCCGGGACGCCCTGCACGGCAGCCAGCGCCGGGAGATGATGGATCGCTTGCTCAAGCACCTCGAGGCCGTCGATGATCGTGAGGAGCGGCGGGTCTAAAGGGCCGCGTACGGCGTCAGACCCGGTAGGCGGGCGGAGGCGCCGATGGGCCCACGGATTGCCGCGAGCCGCACGCGGGGGCGCCTCGAATGGCAGGAGCGCCGCGAGGCGCGGAGAAGCGGAGGGCACGGCCCGGATGAGCCCGCTATGAGCCCGAGACAGGATCTCCTCTCGTTCCTGGCGGGCGTCGCGGCCATGGCCGCCGTCGTGCTGGTCTACACGCGCTGGCTGCACGTCGACAACGCGCTGATCGTCGGCTTCACCTTTCTGCTCGTGGTCCTGCTCGTGGCGGCCGCCGCTTCGCTCTGGGTGGCGGCGGCCGTCTCGCTGCTCGCGATGCTGGCGTTCAACTTCTTCTTCCTGCCGCCGCTGGGGACGTTCTACCTGGCCGAGCCGCAGAACTGGGTGGCCCTCTTCGTGTTCCTGACTGTCAGCCTCGTGGCCGGGCACCTGTCGACGGCCGCGCGGACCCGCGCCCGCGAAGCCGTCGGCCGCCAGAAGGAGCTCGCGCGGCTGTTCGATCTCAGCCGGGACGTCCTGCTGACGACCGACAGCGCCGAGGCTATCACCCAGCTGGTGCAGATGATCGCGAGACGCTTCGCGCTCGACTTCGCCGCGATCTGCTTGCCGCGCGCGGGCGGATGGGACGTGCACCCGGCGGGCGCCCTGAGCGGAGGGGCTGTCGATGCCTCGCTCGCCGCGGCGCTCGGTGCGCTCGATCCGGCGCCGACGGGTGGACATCGCACGGCGATCATCGAGGGCCGCCTGGTCCGGCTGGCGCCGCTCAGGCTCGCCGCGCGTGCCGTGGGGGTGCTCGCGGTCGCTGGCCGCCCGATCGAGGCCGGCACGCTCGACGCGCTGGCCGGTGTGGTCGCGATGGCCGTGGAGCGCGCGCAGTTCCTCGAGGCGCGAAAGGCTGCGGACCTGGCACGCCAGAGCGAAGAGCTGAAGTCGGCGCTCCTTGCCTCGATCGCGCACAACCTGCGCACGCCGCTCACGACGATCCGCGTCGCGTTGGGCAACCTGCAGACCTCGTCGATCGCCGACGCGGACCGACGGGAGCAGATCGACCTGATCGTTGCCGAGGTCGACCGCCTTCAGCGGCTCTTCCAGAACATCCTCGAGATGGCCCGCATCGACGCCGGCGCCATCGCCGTGGACCGGCGCTGGGTTCTTCCGGCGCAAATCGTCGAGGCGGCGCGCGATCAGGTCGAGTGGGTCCTGCGCGGGCACCCGCTGCGGCTGGACGCCGGACCGGACGTGCTGGTGCAGGTCGATCCGCGCCTCACCGCGTCGGCGCTGGCGCACGTCCTCGAGAACGCCGCGCAGTATTCGCCGCCCCTCTCGCCGATCGACGTCTCGCTCGCTGTCGAGGACGAACGTCTGACGATCACGGTTCGCGACAGAGGCCCGGGGCTCGCCGAGGCCGATCTCCCGCATCTCTTCGAGCGTTTCTACCGCGGCGTAGAGTCGACGCGCCGGATTGCAGGGACCGGGATGGGGCTGTCGATTGCCCGCGGCCTGCTCGCGGCCGAAGGCGGACGGATCTCGGCCGCCAACGCGCCGGGAGGCGGCGCCCTCTTCACCCTCCTCGTTGCCGCGGCCTGGAAGGCGTCCGGCGCGCTCGAGCCGTCCCCGGGGCCGCTGGTCCCTGCGGGCGCGCACGGAGAGGCCCCGTGACCACGGCGCCCCCGCTCATCCTGCTCGTCGACGACGAGGTGCCGATCCAGCGGTCGCTCGCGCCGCTGCTGCGGTCGCGCGGCTACGACGTCGAGGTGGCCGGCACGGGGGAAGCCGCCTTGAAGTCAGTCGCCGCGCGCTCGCCCGACCTGATGATCCTCGATCTCGGGCTGCCCGACATCGACGGCATCGAAGTGTGCCGGCAAGTCCGCCGGCAATCGCTCCTGCCCATCATCGTGCTGTCGGCGCGCGGCGGCGAGCGCGACAAGGTCGACGCGCTCGAGCTCGGAGCCGACGACTACGTGACCAAGCCGTTCGGGCCCGGCGAGCTCGTGGCGCGCATTCGCGCGGCCCTTCGGCGGGCGGCCGGGGCAGGCGACGGCCCGGCGGGCCGCGTGCGCGCCGGCGATCTCACGATCGACTACGACCGCCGCCGCGTCTACCGCGGCGGGGACGAAATTCGTTTGAGCCCCAAGGAATTCGAGCTCATCGCCCTGCTGGCGAGGAACGCCGACCGCGTGCTGACCCACCGCGTCATCCTGAAGACCATCTGGGGGCCGCAGGCGGTGCACGAGCCCGAGCACCTCTGGGTGCTGATGGGGCAGCTCCGGAAGAAGATCGAGCCGGACCCCTCGAAGCCCCGATACCTCATCAGCGAGCCCTGGGTCGGCTACCGGCTCGCGACCGAGCCCGCAGACGACGGCCCCGCGTGATCGCGGCCGGCCGCTTGCGCATGCCGCTCCCCGGGAGCCCACCGCATCTATAGACCGTTTTCATTGCGCTCCCGCCCGTTCCGGCTGGATAATCGCGTTTCCCTCGAGGGCGTCCCTTGGGCAACCGCCTTTCGTCCGTCCGGACGGCATCCTTCGCGCGCAGGCCGCTGCCCGGTTTCGCGCCCGGCAACTCGGCGCTCGTTCGCTATGGCGTCGCCCTCGGCTCTGTCGCCGCCGTCGTCGCGCTGCGCCTCGCCCTGGATCCGCTCTGGGGCCCCGACCTTGCGTTCACGATGCTGTTTCCGGCTGTCGTCACGAGCGCCTGGCTGGGCGGGTTCGGGCCGGGGATGACGGCGACGCTGCTGTGCGCGCTGGTGGCGGTCTCCTTCGGGATCGGGCCGGGCGGGCCCGGGAGTGAGCTCGTTGGCGTGGCCGTCTTCGTCGCGACCGGGGCGGTCTTCAGCGTGCTCAACGAGGCCCAGCGCCGCGTCGCGGCCGCGATGGCCGAATCGGAGCAGCGGGAGCGCGCCGCCCATGCCGAGGCGAAGGCGGCGGCGGACCAGCTGCGCCTGGCGCTCGATGCCGGCCGGATGGGCACGTGGGAGTACACGCTGGGAACCGGCGCCGTGACGTGGTCGCCGGCGCTCGAGGCGATTCACGGTCGGGCGCCGGGGAGCTTTCCGGGGACGTTCGAGGCCTTCCGTCGCGAGATCCATCCGCTCGATCGCGACCGCGTCCTCGAGGCAGTCGATCGCACGATCCACGAACACCGGGACTACCACGTCGAGTACCGCATGGTCCGCCCCGACGACGCGGTACGGTGGGTGGAGGGGCGCGGCCGGCTGTTCTTCGACGCCGAGGGCCGGCCGGATCGGATGGTCGGCATCTGCTCGGATGTGACCGAGCGGAAGGAGGCCGAGCAGCAGCTGGCGGAGCAGGCGCAGCTGCTCGAAACGATCAACGACGCGATCTACGAGCTGGACCCCGACCTCCGGATCGTCGCCTGGAACCGCGGCGCCGAGCGGATGTTCGGCTACACGGCGGCCGAAGCCGCGGGCAAGATGTCGCACGTGCTGCTCGGATCGAGCCTGTCGCCGGGCGCGGGAGCGGCGCTCGTCAAGCGCGCCGCTCGAGGCGAGATCGCGCACGCCGAGATGGAGCTGCGCCGCAAGGACGGCAGCTGGATCTGGGCCGAGGTCACAGGCATCGGCCGGCGGGGGCCGGACGGGCGGCTCGGCCGCCTGATTGCGATCAACCGCGACATCACCGACCGGAAGCGCGTCGAGGAGGCGCGCGCCGAGCTGCTGCGGCGCGAGCAGGCTGCGCTCGCCGAGACCGAGCGCGCGAGCCGCCTCAAGGACGAGTTCCTGGCCGTGCTGTCGCACGAGCTGCGAACGCCGCTGAACGCGATGCTGGGATACGCCCAGCTCCTCGCGGCCAACCAGCTGGCCCCCGATCGCGCCAGGCACGCACTCCAGGCGATCGAGCGGAACGCGCGCGCCCAGGCGCGCCTCGTCGAATCGCTGCTCGATCTGTCCCGGATCCTCGCCGGGAAGCTGGAGCTGGATCGCCAGCGGCAGGACCTTGCGTCGATCATCGACGCGGCCGTCGAGGTCGTCCGCCCGGAAGCCGACGCCAAGGGGGTCGCGCTCGAGATCGTCCAGCCGGGGGCGCCTGCGGCGGTCATGGGCGACGCCGCCCGGCTCCAGCAGGTCTTCTGGAACCTGCTGTCGAACGCCGTCAAGTTCACCCGACCAGGCGGCCGCGTCGCCATCCGCTGGAGCGCCGCGGGCGCCCGCGCCGTCGTCGAGGTGGCCGACAGCGGCCAGGGGATTGCGGCCGACCTGCTGCCGCATGTGTTCGACCGCTTCCGGCAGGCCGACAGCGCGGGCCGGCCGCGCCCCGGCCTCGGGTTGGGGCTGGCGGTGGTCCGCGAGCTGGTGCAGGCGCACGGCGGTACCGTTGCGGCCGACAGCCCGGGCGAGGGCCTCGGCAGCACGTTCTCGGTCACGCTGCCGCTCGCCGGGCGCGCCCGGCCGTCGCCCGAACCCGAGCCGCCCCGTGAGTTCCAGCCGTCGCTCGCCGGGATCGACGTGCTGGTCGTCGACGACAACGAGGACGCGCGCGACCTGCTCGTCTTCGTGCTCGAGTCGCGGGGAGCCGCGGCGCGCGCCGTCGGATCAGCCGTCGAGGCGCTACGAGCCATCGAGGATCGCCGGCCAGACGTCCTGCTGGCCGATCTCCGCATGCCGGAGGAAGACGGGTACTGGCTGATTCGCACGCTGCGCGGCCGCGAGAGCGGGGAAAGCCGGATCCGGGCGATTGCCGTCACGGCCGACGCCAGCCCGGGCGATCGCGACTCCTCGCTCGCTGCCGGCTTCGATCGGCACCTCGCCAAGCCCGTCGACCCGACGCAGCTCATGCTCGCGGTCGCGCAGGTCGTCAGCGGCGATCACGCGTAGCGCGGCCCTTGGATTCCGACCGCCACGACGAGGGCATGCGGCCGAGGTCGACGCGGCGGGAGCACGCGCGCCGTCGCAGAGAGGTGCGTGGCGATCCACGCGGCGCCGCTCCCGAGGCCGCCCTCAGGACGTCTGCTCGACATCGCTGCGGATCGACCGCTCGCGCCATCCGCGCTCGACGAGTTCGCGGCGCTTGCGCTGCGCTTCCTCCTCCGCCGCCGCCCGCGTGTGGTGACGGAAGCTGTGATAGAGCTCGCCGCAGTACAGGTACCGAATCTCGACGCCCTGCGTCCCCGCGTCCCAGATCTGGCACTCCATCGCCGAGCCGTCGTGAAACAATCGCCACGCCGTCCGCCGGCCACGCCATGCACGCCAGATGCGATCCACCCCCATCTCGCCCTCGACGCCTCGCCCGATCACGCCGTTCGAACGGGCGGCTGACGGTATACCGCGCTCGCAAGGCCCCGCACAAGGAGGACGATCACCGTCATCTCCAATCATCGAGGACGTACACCCCGGGCCGGTTGTAGCCGTCCTCGTTCGGCCGCTGCATCGCCACGCCCTGCATTTCCGTGCGAAAGCCGCGCTGCTGGAGGCGAATGTACGCCTCCTGGCGGGCCGCGTTGACGCCGGCCGCCAGACGCCCCGCGCCCAGCTCCGCCGCGAGCTCTTCGCAGGCCGTGAGCAGCAGGTCGAAATCCTCGGGCGAAGTGCCGCTCGGACGGACGGCCCCGAACTTGACATAGCATGCGCCGCTGCCCGCTTCAGTCCCGGTGCCGCAGTGGCACACGGCCAGCCCGCTCAGGCGCCCGTTCCGCCACAGGAGCAGCGTGTCGCCGAGCTGCTGCCCGGCGACGGATCGGATCTCGGACGAGACGTCGAGCCCCGCATAGATCGCGTCGGTCAGCTCGCGGCAGTCCGCAATCCGCCGCGCGCGCTCGGCTTCCGACAGACCGGTCAGCCGCGTCCACGCTCCCGCGCGAGCCCCCGCGCGCGCCGGGTCGACCGGCTTCGCCATGATCGAGGTGAGGAATCGGGGCCAGAACCCGAATCGCTGATAGAGGCCGACGTGCTTCTGGCTGTGCGCAAAGGTGAACAGACCGGCGTGCCGCGTGCCCCACTCGTCGAAGCGGCCCATCACGGCTTCGACGAGCCGCTTGCCAATTCCCCGGTCCCACCGCTCGGGGCGAATCGTGAGCGGGCCGAAGAAGCCGACGCTCCCCCAGTTGGCCGCGAAATTCGATCCGACGACGACGTCCCCGAGATACGCGCCGAAGGCGGCCGAGGGATCCGCCCGCCAGCGCGTGCGCACGTAGTCGGCGTCGCCGCCGAAGGTCATTGGATCCGGAAGACCGATGAACGTGCCGAACGCCTGTCGAAAGACGCGGTCGGCCTC
>Ga0070741_10017961_pt1 | contig 11535 bp, 11 predicted proteins | sample Coa_R1_4_FD_66440 | JGI IMG/M metagenome (GOLD analysis project Ga0070741, IMG submission 66440) | Surface soil microbial communities from Centralia Pennsylvania, which are recovering from an underground coalmine fire - Coalmine... | ecosystem: Environmental > Terrestrial > Soil > Unclassified ...
GTTTATCGATCGGCGCGACGTCAAGCGCACGCTGCTGCTGCACCCGTTCACGGGCGCCGATTATTTTCTTGGTGCGTTCCTGCTGGGCGCCTACCAGGAAATCCTCGGCGACCTGCACAACCTGTTCGGCGACACCAACACGGTTCACGTGCGCCTTGGGCCCTCCGGCGAAGTGATTCTGGATTCGGTGATCAAGGGCGACACAGTAAAAGAAGTGCTCAACTACGTCCAGTTCAATTCCGAGCTCCTGGTGATCAAGCTGCGCCGCGACGTGGAAACGGCGCTCCGGGAAGGCCGGCTGAGCTACGAAGAAAGCGGCTCTTTGCTGAAGTTCTACGAAGAAGGATTGCACGGGTACACGTATCTAGAGGACGTGCACGAGCGGTAGCCCCGTTTGATCTTCTACCACCGCCGTCTCCCCAGTGGCACCCGAAAGGAGCGCGTCCCGCTCCGGTCTAGGCTGCCGGCGGGTTGAGGTGCAGCTTCTTTTCGATTTCGACGAGCCGGTCCTGCACTACGGCCAGCCGCTGCTCGGCGGGCCCAATCAGGGGCTTCCATGGCCGCCTCCCGGGCCGATGTCTGCTTTTGGAAGGGCTCGAACCCGCGCAGGATCTCGCTCTGCATATCCCGCATCCGCTCGGTAAGCGTATCCAGGATCTCGGTTCGGGCGTCCCGGATTCGCCCGGCCAGCGTGTCGATGACTTCGCTCTTCATCCCCGTCCGGTACTGCTTCAGCTCGTCATCCATGGCTTTGATTATCCGCGGTTTCCACACTCTCGCTCGTTCCGATACGACCGACGCGGCCGGGCGACGCCTACTGAGTTTTCTGCCCTGTGCTTTTCTGGGTCCGTCGGAGCCCGTGGGCTCGTAAAGATACTCCGGCTTGTCGGTATAGGCATAAGCGTTCAGCAGCCCGTGGGCGGCCCAGATCTTGACGGTCGTTGGGTTACCGGATAGGGCGGTCGCCATCTCTTCCAGCGTCAGCATTCCCAGTGCTCGCAATCGGTCAAACCGTGGTTGGAGCGAATACTGCCTTTGGATTCGCGCAATGTAGCGCGCCGTGAAGCGATTTCCCCTGCCGGGCTTATACCCATCTCTGTTGAGTGCAGCTGCAATCGCGCCAAAGGTCATGGTATCCAGTAAGCGGTCTATTCTGGTAACGACTTCTGCATCGGTCACTCCGATTTCCCCAGGCTCGCAGCGGGTTCGGCAGAGTGACACTCTTGCAGGCGCCCCCACGAAACCGGAGATGAAGGCTGATCGTTCACCACGAATCATAGTCACGTCTTCAATCAGCGGCCAGATCATACGTTTGCGATCGGGTCTTCGATCTCCGCATCTTTCCAGAGTCGTGGCAGATCCTCCGCCAGCGCCAGGATTGCCGATCGTTGCTCATCAGCGAGTATCCTGCGGTCCTGTTCACGGCGTTGTTCATATTCTTTCTGCACGTCGCCGAATGCCCGTAGCTTCTCGTTCCAGTCAGCCTCCAGTGAATCGGCAACCACTCTGTTTTCCGGGTCTACACGCATGTATCTGCGTTGCGCCAGTTCTGCTTCGTACCGAGCACGTTCCACGTGCTGCTTTCGCAGGCGATCGGATTGGTCGAGCCGAGCCTGCAGTTGCTGTTGCACGGTCAACGCGATATCCAGAGTCACAGGATTGATCAGTTCCAGCAGCATATCGCCGACTACACGGTCGACGTCGGCGCCCGGGATGCGCTGACACAGCGGTTCGGCATTTTCGATGCCCTTCCGTTGACAGACGTACTCCGGACACAGCCCTGCGCGTCGCGCGTGATAACGAAGCGTCATGCGTCGACCACACTTACCGCATATGATGAGGCCTTGAAGCAACGCAGGTCCTTCACGAGGAGGGCTCTTCCAACGGTCGGATCCGATTGCCTGCGCGTTTTCCCGCAGGCGCTTCAGATTTCGTTCGTACTCGTCCCAGCTAATATAGGCTGGGTGCGACTCAGGAATGAACGTGTGCCATTCTTCGCGTGGCAGCGGCTGTACTCGGGATCCACCATTGATGTCTTTCCGCACACGGGTGCGACCAAAGACAAACACGCCGGTATACCGGGGGTTGTGCAGCACCCGCAGCACATGGGAGTGCTCGAGCTTGCCCCAGATTGCGTCCCCTTTGGACGAACCAGACTGGATCCGCCGGGGGAACAGCATATGCGACTGGCGAAAGTCCCTGACCGTCGCCATCGCTGATCCAGTCCTTCGGAACGTGTCAAACAGCAACCACAACGTGTTTTGAATCTGCTGATCTGGATCAAGAACCAGACGGCCCAACGGATCGTAAGCAAAACCGATCGGCGGCCGCAGAAACAGTTCGCCGCGCCGCGCTTTATTCAGGATCCCGCCTTGTAGACGCGCTCGCAGCACGTGGAGTTCGGCTTCACTCATTGTTCCTTTCAGCCCGAGCAGGAGCCTGTCGTTGAAGTGAGCCGGATCATATACTCCGTCTTCATCGAGAATCAGGGTATCGGCCAGGGCGCAGATCTCGAGCAAGCGATGCCAGTCCATCGAGTTTCGCGCCAGCCGCGAGACCTCCAGCCCGAGCACGATGCCTACACGTCCGAGGCTGACCTCCGTAACCAGACGCTGGAAACCTTCCCGGTCCGCTGCGGAAGCGCCGGACTGACCGAGATCGGAATCGATGACGATGATCTGGTCCTGCTGCCAGCCAAGTGCGACTGCATGCTGCCGAAGCGCATACTGCCGTTTTGTGCTTTCGACATTTTCAAAAACCTGACGAAGCGTCGACTGCCTGATGTAGAGATAAGCAGCCCGTTTCAGATGCGTGGCCTTCACTTTCTGATGTGCGTCCGCTCTCATACCATCCCTTTCGAAGCTCTGTGAAGCAGAATGCTGGCGAGGAGGACAACCACCTCGCCACGAAGACCAACCGGGCTGCAGGACTCCAGATACGTCTGCGGCCCGGTTCCGGAAGGCGAGCCGAGGAGTTGCCCGCAGGCTTCCATCCAGCATCGGAAACCGCGGGTCATCAGAATCGACATCCCGGGTCCCTGCTGGAACGGTCCGACCGCCTGCGAACGGAGTTCCTCGTATGCCGCAACCAGCCGACGGTCGCTGCCGACGACACAATCGGAGTCGGCACTCAACGGCGTTTTTTTTGGCGCAGCACCTGGCGGTCTATGCTGCGCGGGTGGACCGAGACGCCAAAGCGCTGTGCGATTCGTTCGGTCAGATGGGAACTGGAAATGTCCGGATCGGCCGCACGGAGTTGCACAACGAAATCCATCAGTTCCGCCGTCAGTTTGTGCCCGGATCGCGGCCCGCGTTTCTGCGGCAGCAGGCCGGCGAGTCCGGCTTCTCGAAAGGCTGCCTGTGCCTGATAGAAAGAAGGCCGCGAGAAGCCGAATGCTTTCGCGGCCTGACTGACTGGTTTCTTGTCGATATCGACCAGCCGAAGCATTTCGTACTTGACCTGCAGCAGGTCCTCCCGGTCGAAGAATTCGCTTTGCTGGAAGGTCTCGTGTGTGACGTCTCGGGGACGCGGGTTCAGCGTGCCTTGGCGCCGCAGGAACGATCGTTTGTTCTGCTCCGGTTCCGACATAGCTCGCTGTAAATACAATTATGTCCAATTGAAGGCAATTGTCAAGCACTTTATGTCCGCACGCCATTGACTAACCAGTACAATATCGGCATTTATTGGCCGCCGCACGATACGCCAACGCCGGATGAGCAGACATCATTCTGTTAACACTACGGACATCTTTCACCTTACACATTGCCAACTCCTTTGGATCGTAGCTGGCGAACCAGCCCGGCCAAATCCAACAGGTCTTCTGCACGGAACAAGGACCGGCCCTCGGCGACGGCGACAAAAGGATCGGCAGCGATGACGTCAGTCCAACTGGCCGGAAGCGCAATCAATTGCTGTTCGTGGTTGTAGAAGTAGACCCGATCCTCACGCCAGGCACTTTTGTACGCAACTAAAATCGAAGGGCTGGCCCCGCCAAGGATGGAACGGGTGAATGACGTGAAAGATTCGTGCCGCAACGTCGCCTTTCGGCGCAGTTGTCAATGTGGGCCAACGCGTACGCCGAGCGGGTGATCGGATCGATCCGCCGTGAGTGCTTGAATCATTTCATGATCCTGAATGCACGCCATCTGAAGAAGACATTGGTGGCGTACTTCCGCTATTACCATTGTTCGCGGACGCATTTAGGACTCGGTAAACAATGTCCGATCGAACGACACGTGAGGGACCGTGGGGTAATCGTCGAAAAACCGGAACTGGGAGCCTTCACGATCGCCATGACAGAGTCGCAGCGTGAACAGATATATTATTGGCGGACCACAGGTCCAGATACGACCCGATTTTGCGGTTGAACTACAGGTCGGAGCAATGGCCGCAGAAGGGTCGGTTTTGTGCCGCGTACTTTGTAGCCTGCCCCAGCGCAACGGCCGCAATGGTGGACAGCCAACGGTCTACCGAGTTCCCACCCCGGATCCGCCACCTGCGGTTCCGTGAAGTAGCCGTTTCGATTGACGAATCTTGCGTGAAATCGGCAACAGGACAGTAAATGTCGAACCAGACCCCACCCTGCTCTCGATCTCAATCCGGCCCCCATGCCGATTCACGATCCGCCTAGCGATCGCCAGGCCGAGACCAGTGCCACGCCCCTCAATATGGTAGCGAGGCGAGCCTCGTTGAAATGGCCTAAACAGCGCTTGCAGTTCTTCCGCGGGGATCCCGGGCCCTTGATCTCGAACCGAAATCGCCGTCATATTCCGGCTGCGTGCAACACGAATCTCGATTTCTCCGCCCGGATGGGAGAACTTGAGCGCATTGGTCACCAGGTTATCAATAACTTCACTCATTCTGGAAGGGTCGATCGAAACTTCCGGCAAACAATCCTCAGCAACCAGATTGATGCGAATTCCCTTGCTTAGCCCCAGCAGGCGGTTAGCAACCAGGTTCTGATGTATTAGTGCGAGGAGATCAGTCGGTCGACAGTCCAGCTCGATCGTACCCGATCCGATTCTTGAGATGTCGAGAATGTTATCAACCAGCCGCAATAATAACTGACTCGAAGACCTGATCGAAGTTATCAATTGCAGGTGCTCTTCGAGAAGGGTAGATCCGGCTTCATCCAAGAGATATTGACTGGCCGCCAGAATTCCCGCAATCGGATTGCGCAAATCGTGTGTCGCGATAGCGAGTAACTTCAGGTTTTCGGTCTTGCAATACTGTTGAGGGCAGGACGCCTTAGAAGCGACATTCGGTTCGCCACAGTCACTTGGATCATCGACCGAGTAAGCCACCGTGTTTGATACCTTATATCAAGATATGGATATTAGCGAGCCAGCGTGTAACTTCGCGTGTCGAAGTCGAGCTCGATGGACGCTCAAATCTTTGGAAAACGGAGCCGAAAAATGCCCGCGTCTGAATTGCATACGACCCGCAGTGTTGCATGCGATTAACTCGCCCTCAAATAGGCGGCTTGCTTGTATCTCGATCGGTGCGTCAACGTGGCGCAACCTTTCGGGCCGCAATGTTTCGCAACGCGGAGCCGGAGCTCCGCTCGGGCGCGCATCAATCTGGATTTGGCGGCGGGCACCGATACTCCGAGGCGTGAGGCGACGTCGGGCATTGGAAGTTGCTCGACATCACGCAGCAGCATTACACTGCGAAGAAGCGGAGGAATCAGCGAAATCTCTCGCCGGATGAGCTTGGCCACCTGCTGTTCACCCAATTCGTCCTCGGGGTCAGCTCGCTGCCCGACGAGCTCCAGCCGGACGTTGGATTCCGTTGATTCGTCGAGGTATACGAAGGAGGACTTACGCTCCTCTCGTATACGCATAAGGCACTGGTTCTCCACGATCCGGCTAAGCCACGCTGAAAATGTCCCTTCACCGCGATACTGTTCAAGCCGCTGAAACGCTTTCCAACACGCGTTTTGTACTTCATCCTCCGCATCACTGCGGTTTCGCATCATATACGTCGCTCGTTTCAAGCATGTCGTGTAGTATTTTTGGATTAATGCGTTGAATGCGCCTCGATCTCCGAGACGCGTCATTTCGACCAGCTTCTCGTCTTCCGACGCCGAGTCGATATTTGAAGATGTGTCTGCGGCTTCGGTGACCTCACTGCCCGGCGCTTCGCTCGTTGCCTCCGTGGAGCTTGACTCGTCAGCATCTGCCCGAACCTCGGTTGTGGCAACCGCCGCGGAGTCCAACCCGCCCGGATCTGGCAGAGCCTCGGCTTCTGTTTCCCCCGTGACCTCTGACACGGGGAATCCTCCGAACCCGCCAGTTCCGTCTCTTAAGTCTTTCCACGATCCCTCGATTTGCCCAAACATGCAGTCCTTAAACGCACCTCTAAGTCCAACCGGCGACAATGAAGAGGCAGCTTGGAATCAACCACTTACATGCTGGGTTTCAGCAGAAAAAACGAGCGGAGGACATTTTGGTGCGAACCATCCACTGAAACTTGGACGTTTTGAGTCTTAAGGGTCTTGATTATCCACTCGTTCGGAGAGAGCTAATCAGGCACTTTGCCGGACCTCTTTGACGTGTTCAGTAGGAATGCGATACTTCTTCATCCGGTACGAGAGAGTTCTCCTGCTTAGACCGAGATAACGCGCCGCGTTGGTTTGATTTCCCGAGAATTTCGCCAACACTCGCAGGATCAAATCCTTTTCCAGCATGGTCAGGTTGACGCCCTCATCCGGAAGGTCGGGCGCCGCGATTGCTTCACGAGAATTCTGAAACCAGAGGAACTCTGGCAATTCCTCGGGAGTAATCTCCGAATCCCGAGCCAGCAGCACGAGACGTTCGACGATGTGCTGGAGTTGGCGCACATTGCCGGGCCAACTGTAACTGGAAAAGTACGGAACCAGCGTCGAGGGCATTGTCAAGTCGGGACGGTTATGCTTCGTTTTGCAATTCGAGAAAAAATGCTGAAGGAGTTCCGGAATATCTTCAAGGCGCTCGCGAAGGGGCGGCACCTCGATCGGAACCACCAGCAACCGGTAATAGAGGTCTTCTCGGAATGAACCGTCTTTAACCATTGCCGCAAGATCACGATGGGTGGCAGCCATGATTCGCACGTCCACTTTTGTCGGCGAAGTGGCACCAACTTTTTCGATCTCTTTTTCCTGGATCAAGCGCAGAATTCGAACCTGGAGGTCTAACGGCATCTCTCCAATCTCGTCCAGGAGCAGGGTGCCACCATCGACCATTTCCACTTTGCCCTTTTTGTGCCCGAACGCTCCGGTAAAGGAGCCTTTTAGATACCCAAATAACTCAGATTCAAGAAGCTCTCGTGGAATCGCGGCGCAATTAATAGTGGCGAATGGCCTGTCCCGGCGTGCGCTTCTCAGGTGAATCGCCTTGGCAATGAGTTCCTTGCCGGTTCCCGTTTCACCGTGAATGAGGAGGGTCGCGTCCGTCGAAGCGACTCGTCGCGCGATCTCCAGTGCGGCCAGCAACGCTCTTGACGAGCCGATGATTTGTTCGAATCCGTACTTTTCGTCGAGGGAAGTCCGCAGAACTTGAACTTCCTCAATCAGACGGTGGTGATCCAGGGCGCGGCCCACCAGCGCCTTCAACTCGTAGGGATGGATGGGTTTAACAATATAATCGTAAGCCCCCGACTTCATGGCTTCGACGGCGCTCTGCACCGTGCCAAAGGCCGTCATTACGATCAAGGCCGTGCCAGGATACTCAAGGCGGACTCGCTTCAAAAGATCGATCCCAGACAATCCTGGGAGATTTAAGTCTGTGATAACGAGTTGGGGAGCAGATTTTTCCAATATCCTGAAAGCGGTCGGAACGTCGTGAGCGGATGACGTTTCGTACCCTTCTTTAGCCAATTGCGCTTGCATTACTTGCCGAAGGTTGTCATCATCCTCAACGAGTAGTACTTTAGGCCTAGCAGGCATAGCTGATCCAGCTTGAGATGATATCACTCAAAAAACCCGAAACGTGTTGCGCTTCTAAATATCCGGCAGCATCCCGCAGATCCCAGCCAATTCCCTAGGCAGCTGGCCAAGCCGATTAGCCAATTATTATCAATAGATTATAGCTTATCCCACTCATCTGGCGATTGCAGCCAGTCTGAGGGATCTTCCGGATATAATTCAGAAATAGGTTCACAGGCTTGGAGGCATCTTTAGTATGTCCAGGAGAACTACCGGCCCTCTGCAAGGTCCTATTTCGCTGCGACCATATCGTTACTGCCTTTCTCTTTTCTTGGTAACCATATTGTCTTCAATCAGTTATGGCGCCTCTGAACCACCGCTTGACGGATCGAGTCACGCGGCGGACCAGCCCAGAGTCAACCTCGTTCCCCGTCGTCGGCCGGCGTCTGATAGTTCTAAAAGCAATATCCGCGTCGATGTAAATGTCGTTCTCATTCCTGTAACGGTTACCGACCCGTTGGGAACTCCGGTTTTGGGTTTGCATCCCGAATCCTTCCGTGTCCTTGAAGACGGTATCGAGCAACCGGTTGCGCATTTGGTCTCTCAAGACGCGCCCCTCTCTCTGGGCTTCGTGTTCGACGCCAGTAAAAGCATGGAGAGTAAACTGGACAAATCGCGCGCGGCGATCGCGGAAATCATGAAAACCTCGATTCCCGGTGATGAGTACTCGTTGTTCAGCTTCAATGATGATCCCAAGCTTGTATCGGGGTTCACTTCCGATCCAGGCGACATCCAGAACTCTCTGATGTCCATTCAACCCAAGGGCTGGACCGCGCTACTGGATGCCATTCACCTGTCTGTGAACTATATGAAACGGGCGAAGAACACCCGCAAGGCGCTGGTGGTTCTCTCCGACGGCGGGGATAATAATAGCCGCTTCAATCAACATGAAATTCGGGAACTCTTGCGCGAAAGTGACGTCACCCTCTATGCCATCGGCATCCTCGGCCGCATGGTCACCGCTGGCGCTATGAAGTTGCTGGGCACTTTGGCGGAGGAGACCGGGGGACGTCTATTCCCGGTGCGCGATGTGAATCAGTTGCCGGAAGCGGTAGCAAAACTGAATGCGGCCCTGCGCGACCAATACATGCTGGCATATTACCCGACAAACCAAGCCCGGGATGGCAAATTCAGGCGTGTCCAGGTTCGGCTGGTCATTCCTCCGAGCTCCGGGTCACTCCACGCCTCGTGGCGCTACGGATATTACGCGCCATACTAGGCCGTACCATAAGGGCATGCTTGAGGCGATGCCGTCCGTAGCCAGACGGACTTAGATTTTCGCGCTCTCTCGCGTGATGGTCATTCCTGTAGTTGTCGGCGCAGGGCTTCGACCGGAGATTTGTGGATCTCGTCGCTTGAGGCGGCTGCCAGGAATTCTTCGAGGTGCTGGCGAGCTTCTTGGCGCTTTCCGCTGCCAATCAGCAGTTGTGCGGCCACGAGATGCGCCATCGGCACCTCGGACGCCGCGCGTTGCAAATGTTCCAATGCGTCGGCGGACCCGCCAGGAATGTTCATCAAACTGATGCCCAACACGTAATGAACACGGACGTTCCCGGGATCCACCTGAAGAGCCCTGCGAGCTACGCGGCCCGCTTCCTCCATTTCGCCAAGCTTGGCGAGAATCAGGCATAGCTTCGATAGGGCGTGCCCGTGATTCGGGTCCCGATCCAGGGCTCGTCGGAACTGTTCGACGGCCTGGTGCAGTTCGCCGGTCGACACGTACCAGCAACCTAGCTCGACGTACGCGTCCACGAACTCCGGGTCAATCCTGATGGCCTGATGAAACTCGCTCAGAGCCGCCCGAATACGGCCGTTGCGCACGGCATCGCGAGCCCTCTTCAGTGCTATTTGGGCCGCTTTCGGGACATTGTGCTGCAATTGCTGAATCGACACGGTCCCCTCCGCCTTTGGGCTTGTGGCTGGGGTAGGTGGCAGCCGAACGAATAGGTTCTCATGCGGATTCCTGAGGTTTACCTGTTCCTGATAAAGCGGTATTCCGCCCGAACTGGAAACGAACAGTTGATAAACGCCTGGAGTCAGCGATCCGATATCAAATGAGCCGTCTGGGTTTACGTCGGCCCTCTCAGGCAAACCGCGGCTAGCAGACCTAAACTCCACTATCAATAATGTCAAGTGGGAATCGACCGACGAAATCTCACCATGCACGGCCACCGTTTCCGAGCCTGGATTCGGCAGCATTGATGGACTGCGTGCCAACTGGCCGGTAGCGGCCATAGTTATTATTAAAAATCCTGGCACGAGGAACGATATTCGCATTGAATTCTCCACACGTAGAGCAAAGCTCGTAGCCGCAAACACGGCTATCAGTCACCAGCGATGGAACAACTACCAGGACGATTCATTTGCTGGAGTTACACAAAAAAAAGTACAACAAGCTTGTGCCCGTAAGCATCTCCTCTGGAGGCAGGCAACAGCTTTCGGTGAGCCGCAATTTCTGAGAGGTGCACAAGAACTCATGTCCGATCCGAAAACGGCCCCTGGCAGACCTTCGCGTTCTGGTTCCAGGCGCTCGAAAACCGATCGCGCTCAGACAGCGCGAAGACCAGCTCGACTCCTTGCGGTTATATCGAACCGCGATGATCAGAAGGCGCTTAAGCGTATTCTGCAAGGCCAACAGTGGCAGCTCTTTTTCGCAACTTCGTGTGCCGAGGCAATTGAGGTCTTGACTTCACAACGAATACCAATCGTGATGTGCGATCATGACCTGCCCGACGGCTGTTGGAAAGACATCCTCGATAATTCCGTGCAATACCGCCAACATCCAACGTTAATTGTGAGCTCCAGACTAGCCGATGACTACCTATGGACCGAAGTACTGAATCTTGGCGGGTATGATATTCTATCGAAACCGTTCGACCAAGACGAGGTTCGTCGGGTGATCTTTGGTGCTTGGCTTCGTGAAGCAAACCCAATCGGTGCCCGCGCTGCGTCCCACTAATTCGGCGCCCGGCGCGCATACGTCTGGGTCATTTCGCCTCTGGGGAACACGATAGTGTCTACCACGTTAAGGTCGTTTCCGAAGTGACCCTGTCGGCATAAAACGTCAATCACTAGAGTTTTCCGGAGCTGCTAAGGCCACACGAGATTTCAGCACCGATTTTAGGACTGTCACCGAACGGCAAACCAACTCTAAACCTAAACATCCAGGGCCAGTCTTTATGCCCGGTCCGAATAGCTCCCTGAAGCTCTACCCCTTTGTGAGTGGTTCGGTTCTAGAACGAATTTAGGGAGTAATTAACGACTCCCGGAACACCAGCGGCGCCACCGAATATGATGAAATCGCGATGCAACCCCGAAATCTGTGAATCAATGGGTCGACCCTCCTAATTGGGCATCGACGCCTATGTGGCGAGAAGCGTCCGAGAAGCCGGTGAGTCGAACCTACAAGGGATTACAGATTCGCACACACTTCCACCTCCTATTCCGTCGCCGGCAGAAATCCGATTGGCGGTCAGCCATATTCGGGCTAGCCGCACAATGAGAAGCTGCCTGAAGTTAATGCAACTCCTCGAGTATGTGGTGGAAGCAACCATCGAAGGCGAAGCCGAATA
>Ga0070741_10017962_pt1 | contig 11534 bp, 9 predicted proteins | sample Coa_R1_4_FD_66440 | JGI IMG/M metagenome (GOLD analysis project Ga0070741, IMG submission 66440) | Surface soil microbial communities from Centralia Pennsylvania, which are recovering from an underground coalmine fire - Coalmine... | ecosystem: Environmental > Terrestrial > Soil > Unclassified ...
GGGACGGTCGCGATGTAGGTTGGTTGCTTGGGGTCGTCGCCAAGCTCGCGACGAAGCGAGGCGATCGCCTGGTAGACCGAGTCCGAGGTCACGATCACGCCGGACCAGACTTCTTTGAGCATGTCGTCAATGCTGACGGTCTCGCCCGCGCGCTGGGCGAGGTAGAGCAAGAGTCGCATGGTCCGCGCCTCCAACCGGGCGGTCTCGCCGTTGCGCGCGATCTCGCCCGTCGTGGGATTCACGGACCAATCGCCAATGATCACTGGCGGCAGGGTGCGGTCGGATCCGGTTTCGGTTGATCGACGAGCGGCCGATGATCCAGGTCGGCGACACGCAGCGCCGTCGCGTACACCAAAGTCGCGGCGCGCGCCATGTGCGCGTAATCGAGATATGGTGGCTCGTCAGTCACCTGATGGTAGTCGACGCCGTACCCCGTCGAGAAGTACGCGACCGGGATGCCGTAGCGCGCGTAGGAGGCGTGGTCGCTCCGGCAATACTTCTGAGACGGATGGCCCGGCGCGTCCCACGAGTAGTCGATCGACATCGGTTCGGGCAGCGTCGCGTTCACCGAATCGATCAGTGCGCCGAGCTCTTTGGAGAGCCGTCGCGCGCCGCCCGATTGGAGATATCGCGGGCCGGAGCGCGCCGTGTCGGCGTTGTACTCGTGGCCGAAGAGATCCATGTTGAGGTACGTCACGATCGAATCGCGCGGTACCGTCGTGTGATCGGCGTACCAGCGGGAGCCGAGCAACCCCTGTTCTTCGCCGGTGTGCGAAACGAAGAGCACGGAGCGCGCGGGGCGCGGGCCTTTGGCGAGGGCTTGCGCGATGGCCAGGAGCGAAGCGGTGCCGGCGCCATCGTCGTCGGCGCCATTGAAGATCGAATCCCGATGCGGTGCACGAATGCGTCGCAGACTGTCGACGTTCACCACGATCATCGGCGATCGCGAACCCGGGTTACCGGCCGCCGGACCATCGAGATGGTGCTGGGCTAACAAGATGTTGTACGCCCGTACCGAATCGTGATCGAGACCGAACGCCCCGATGCCAACGTGATCGTTATGCGCGCCGATCGCGACATATTCGCCGCGTCGGGCCGGATCGCTGCCCGGCAGAATCGCCACGACGTTCCGGGCACGGATCGCTTCCGGCTCGAGATACCGTATTTGCCCACCGAGCACACCACGCGCAGGCGCACCGACGGTCAACTGATCGAGCGGCGCGCCGAACAAAGCGACGGCCGTCGCCGAGCCAATTTGCACCGCCAACGGCGGCCGCGCGCTGGACGGTACGGAGAACCGCTTGAGGCGCGTGTAGATCGTGACCGGCGGCAGCTCCGGCAGCACGATGACGACAGCCGCGGGCGGATGAGTGAATGCCGGCATGTAGCGACCGCTCCGGAGATCAGGATGTCCGTCCGGCAACTGACCGATCGCGAAGACGACGATCTTGCCGCCACCGGAATCGGCGTTGATCAGTGCCGTGCGGTCAGGCGACAGATGTCCGCCGTACACGACCGGCACTCCGCTGGGATCAAATGACACCGCGGCGTTACTTGGGTTGGACGGCACGACGGCCGTCCAGAACGGAAGCGGCGCGCCGTTCACGGTCAGATGCGCGGTTGTATCCAGCCGACTCGAGATCATCGGCACGTACTGGAGGTAGCCCCCGCTATCGCCCGCCGGCTGCAGCCCGAGTCGCTTGAACTCCGAAGCGATGTAGTCGGTGGTCTCGATGTTTCCGCGCGATCCGGGGAGCCGACCGCCCATGGAGTCGTCGGCGATAATTTCCACGCGATGCCGCAGTTCCGCGGCCGTAATGGGCGATCGCGGTGCGACCTGGCCTCTGGGATGCGCACAGCCGGCGCTCAGCGCCAGTGCGAGTGCTAAGCTTCGACGCATAGGCGGTGAACTTAGGCATGGGCTCCGCAATACGATAGTACGTTTACGCTCCGGTCGACGCGGGTCCCAGCCACGCCCGTCGGAGCTTGAGCTGCTCCGGGGTGGCCGCCGGATCGATCTCGAATCGCTGCGGCATCCCCTTGTCATCTTCGATCAGCTTGAAGCCGAGTTTCGCGTAGTACTCCTTGAGCGGCGGGCGCTCGGTCCCGAAGATGTAGCGGTTGAAGAAATCGCGCGTGTCGGGCGACGTGCGCGCGACGATCGTGTCGATGAGGCCATCCTCCGGGAACGCGCGGTGCTTCCCGTATTGCTTCGAGAGCTCGAGGATGAGATCCCGGAGCCCGTGCTCGCCGTCTGATTCCTCGAGCAGCTTGATGTCGAGCAGTCCCGCGACGACCGCGCCGCGCATGTAGATGTTCGGATATTGTTTCTGACCCGAGTCGCTGTAGGATGCGAGGGACATCTTGCGCAGCGACCAGGTCGTGTCGAACCTCGCGCGGTCATAATTCTCCTTCTGCACGACCAGCGCGAGGTAGTCCGGCAGCGACTGGAGTCCGTTCTGCAGCATCATCATGTGCGCGGCCCACTCGGTCGTGCCCTCGTAGAGCCACAGGTGCTGTGACGGAATAGGGGTCGCGAAGTTGAAGTGCTCGATGATCTCGGAGTGGATGTTGAGCGGCGTCACGACGTGGAAGAACTCGTGGGCCGCGATATCGCGGATCTGCACGCCGTAGTTGTCCGTGTACGGTGCATCCGGCAGCACGTACTCCGAGCCGTACGAGTGCTCCCACGCGCCCGTGATGCTGCCGCGGCCGTACGTGCCGAAATCGTACAAGAACGTGTAGTGGTCGACCGGCAGTTTGCCGAGGAATTTGCCGGCGGCCGTCAGCATGTCCCGCATGGCATCGCGGACTTGGTTGGCGCTGATGTCCTGGTGCTGGGTGCGGACGAAGATCCGGACCGGGACGCCCGTGACCTCGAGCGTCGCGCTCGTGAGATGGGGGCCGAGGAGAATGGGCGAGTCGACGAGCCGGTCGTAGGAGTCGGCCTCGAATACGCCATCATGCTCGGTGAGCGGCGTGCCGAAGGTCCAGCCGGTCGGGTAGGTGAGCTTCACGGTCAGCGGCGCGCTTTGCATGCCGCGGGGGAAGCCGAAGACGCCTTGGCCGTTGATCAGGGCGTAGCCGGATTCGAGGACCGTGCCGCACATCGGGTAGATCGGATCTTTCGTGTACGCCGTGTCGCGCGTGGCGGTCACGCGGTACGTGATGACGCGGACTTTGCCGGGATTACTCAGGCGCCATTCGTTCGTGCCGATGCGTGTACTCGGCACGACGTTTCCACCGGCGTCCGTGGCGACGAACTTGTGCACGAAGCGGCCAATGTCCATCGTCTGATACGTGCCGGGCGCGGTTGCCGCGAATTCAAAGATCGCGTTCTCGTCCGTCAGCGACGGGACCTCGAGCTTCACCGCGAACACGTGGTGCACGGTGTCCGACAGATTGACGGCGTAGGTCAGCGTCGGCGTCGACTGGGCGCCGGCGACGGACGCGAGGGCCAGGAAGGTCAGCGAGAATATTTTCACGTGTCGAGGCTAGCACTCATGCGGAAGGGAAGGAAGGCTCTCAATCAAATCCTGACCGTTTGCGTACTCGTGCCGGCGAGCGCCCAGGCGCAGTCGCCGGAAATGGCCAGGTTGGCGAAGGCATTGGCCGGCGACTGGAGTACGGTCGAAGTCGTGCAGTTTGGCCGGCCTGTCGCTCAGGGTGCTGGGCGCAAAGGCGAAAATCACGTTCGGCTCGTGGGCGGCGGGACCGCGCTCGTCTCCGAAGGGCACACCGTCGGCAGCGTCGGCGGTGACTTGCGGTGGTTCACGACGTTTTGGTGGGATACGGAGATTCGGCGTTACCGGTTTCTGACCTGCTTCACCGCGGCTGACGCCAACGGGTGCGAGTTGCGCGGTACCGCGTTTTGGGATGGTGAGCGGTTGGTCAACGAATACCAAGAGCGGGTTGACGGTGTGTTGACGAGAATGCGCGATGTTTGGAGCGACATCACGGCGACCTCGCATACGCTTACGGAAGAGCACGATATGGGGCACGGCGTCATGAAAGCCTATGTCGTGTCGCATGATACGCGAATGCCTTGACAGGCATATACATCGATAGGCATATTAGCGCATGGTCGATACGTTCGCTGCGCTGGCCGAGCCGAATCGGTATCGGATTGTGGAGCTGCTGAGGAGCGGCTCGCGCTCCGTCAATGACATCGGCTCGTCGCTGCGGCTCAATCAGCCGCAGGTCTCGAAGCATCTCCGGGTGCTAAAGGAGGCAGGGCTCGTCGACGTGGAGCCGCGGGCGCAGCAGCGCCTGTACCATCTGCGCGCGTCGGAGCTGTGGCGGCTGCACGAGTGGCTCGAACGGTATCGCCGAATTTGGGAATCGCGGTTCGAGCAAATGGACGAGCTGTTCGAAGAGCTCAAAAAAGGGGAGAAGGCCGATGGTGATGACGATGAATGAGACCGACATGAGAGTCGAGGGCGATCGCGAGATCGTCATCTCGCGGACGTTCAACGCGCCGGCGCGTATGGTGTTCGATGCCTGGACGAAGCCGGAGTTGGTCAAGCGCTGGTGGTCGCCGAAATCGCACGGCGACATCGTGAGCGCGGAGGCCGATGTTCGCCCCGGCGGCGCGTATCGCTACGTCATGCGGAAGGCGAATGGTCCCGAGATCGCGTTCTCGGGTACATACTCCGAGGTCACGCCGCCCTCGCGGCTCGTGTACGAGGAAGTGTTCGAGCCCATGCGCGCGGCCGGCGCGGTGGTGGTTACCGTCACGTTCGAGGAGAGAGACGGGAAGACTCGTCTGGTGCACCGCGGCGTCTATCCATCGAAGCAGGTGCGCGATGGCGTGCTCGCGTCGGGGATGGAGCACGGGATGCGCGAGGCAATGGATCAGCTCGACGTGCTGGTGGCGTCACTCGGCTAAGTGCTGCGCGACAGTGCTTGACGGGAGCGAGTGTATGGCGTATCTATACACTATACACTCGCTCCCTCATGTTGCTCACCATCGACACGAACGACCCGCGGCCGATTTATACCCAGGTCGCCGATGGCATCAAAGAGCTGATCGCGCGCGGCAAGCTCGCCGAGGGTGCACCGCTGCCGCCGGTGCGTCAGGTCGCGGCCGACCTCGGCGTCAACCTCAATACGATCGCGACGGCGTATCGCACGCTGCAGGATGAGGGGCTCATCGTCATCAAGCACGGCTCCGGCGCCGTGGTCGCGTCTCGCACGACAACCGAGCATAGTCCCGATGAGCTGATCCGCCAGCTGCGCGCGGCGCTCACGGATCTCGTGCTCGCTGGATTTTCAACGCGCAAGATCTTGGCGCTCGTGGCGCGGGAGCTCAAATGATGGATCCCGTGCGTGGCTCACTCGTGCTGTATGCGCTCTTCTGGTTGGTTCGCATCAACGGCTGCATTCGCCGCGGACGCCAGCCGTTGCTGCGCGGACGCGAATGGTTTTTCGATGTTCACGTGCCACCGGATTTCTACGATGGCGCGGGCCGGCGCCTGCTGCATCACTATTGGATGCGCATGATGATGCCATTCGCGGTTGATATCCCGATCGCCACCTGGATCATCATGTCGGGTCGATTCGTCTGGCTGAACGGATTGGTGGCTGTACTCGGCGTGTTCATCCATATCAACCACCTGATCTCAGTCGACCTGGCCGAGCGTCAGGCGCGGAAGTTTGCACTCGATGAACCGGTGGCCGCGGTCATGCTCTCGCTCACCCCGCGTCGGTTGCGCCAGTACGTGAACTGGAAGCTCGAGCTCGCGCTGATCGTCACAACCGTGTCGGCGCTCATCTGGGGCCGCGAGCACTGGAAGCCGCTGGCGATTCTGCTCTATCTGCACGTGGGCCTCGTGTACGTGAAGCACCTGATCGTCGCCTGGCGGCGGCCCGTGCCACGCGAGCAGGCGGAGGAGCACATGGCCGTTCAGGAGGCCAAGCGCAAGTACTACCTCGCCACGCTCGACTGGTGGCGCGGAGTCCTGACGATGCAGGTGCTCGTCTGGCCGGCGCCCTTCGTGGTCTGGTTCGTGTTCGCGATCGTCGCCACGATCGTCGTGGAGATCAAGCGCAAGCAGCTGGCGCGGTTGGCGCTCCGTGCGAGGCCCGTGATCATGCCGGACTTGCTCGATCAGGCGAAGATCGCCCGGTGGCCGCTCTGCTACGCGCCGTCGGCGCCCCTCCTGATGCTGAAAGGCGCGCGAGGCTACTCGATCAATCTCGCGAACACCTGCGCGGTGATCGGCCTCGCGTATGTCGCGGGATTCATGGTCCTCGGACACGCGCTATGACACGAGCGAAGATCGGGCGCATGCTGGCGCTCATCCCGATCGTTATCTTCTCAGGGATTATCGGCGCCGCCGTCGCAACGTCTTCGGCCACGATCGAGACGCAGCGAACCCGGATATCGCTCATCCTCTGGGCGGCCTTCTTCATCATCTGGAGCATCGCCGGACGGAACTCGGCGCCGAGCCAGCGGTCGGAGTCATGGGGCTCGACGTATATCCATCAAACGGCGTTGATTGCGGCGTTGATGCTGCTGTTCGTGCAGGCGCCGGGGCTCACCGGCTTTTTTCTCCCCGAGTCGTTCCGTCCGGCGGTCGTCATCGGCGTCATCGTGCAGTGCGCGTTTCTGTTGTTCGCCTTTTGGGCGCGATGGCACCTTGGGCGCAACTGGGCGGCCGAGGTGCGCATCGGTGAGGGACACGAGCTCGTGCGCACCGGCCCGTATCGGTGGGTGCGGCACCCGATCTATACCGCGATGCTCGGGATGTTCGTGGGCACGGCGATCGCCTCGGGCCAGTACCACGCCCTCCTCGGCGTCGTCATTCTCTTCGTGGCCTACATAAGAAAAACCCGGCTCGAGGAGGAGATCCTGAGCCGGACTTTTCCGACGGACTACGAGGCCTATCGCCGTTCGACCTGGCGACTGGTGCCTCCGGTCTTCTAGAGGCCTACTGCTCGGCGGGTCTCCACCAGTACACGGGCGCCAGCTCTTTCTCGCGCGGATAGATCTCCTTCAGCGTGGCCCCCTCGTAGAGCCGCCCGTTCTTCATGACATACAGAATGGTGTTCGTGTTCTTGATGTCATCGAGCGGATTCTTGTCGAGCACCTGGAGATCGGCGAGCTTCCCCGGCTCGAGCGAGCCCAAGTCCTTGTCGACCCCGATCGCCTGAGCGCCGAAGATCGTCCCGACTCGCAGCACATCGTGCGCCGGCATGCCGCCGCTCGCGATCGACCAGAGCTCGAAGTGATCGCCGAGGCCTTGGAGCTGACCGTGGCCGCCGAGTCCAACCCGGCCGCCGGCGGCGACGATCTTCGCGGCCTGCGCGGCCACGTTCGGGAAGCTGTACTGGCTGTCGGCGAACCAGCCGGGGCGGCGCAGCGTGCGGCGGTCGACCTCGTCGTGGGGCGTGAAGTGCCGAAGCTTCACATCGTCATGCACGTTGTAATGCTCGTACCAGTAGTTTTCGGCCCACGGCCCGCCGTACTCGACGAGCAGCGTCGGCGTGTACGTGATGCCGCTCGACGCCACGAGCTGCACAACGTCCTTGTAGAGTGGCATGATCGCGTACGCATGCTCGCTGCCCGCGTAGCCGTCGATCGCCTCCGTCAGGTTCTTGCGGAAGTCGAGACCGCCCTCGAGCGTCGGCGTGATGTTCTGCTCGCGCGCGGCGATCAACGTCCACTGGCGCTGCATCCGGTCGCCGACCATGTACTGCTTCAGCGTGTGCGTCTGATAGAAGTCCGAGTAGCGCGTCAGCACCTCACGCGCGTCGGCCTGGCTCGAGACCTCGTCGGTCCAGAAGACGCCCGGGCCGGTCGTGAAGATGCGCGGGCCAATGAGCTCGCCGGTCTCGACGAGATCCCCATACGTCAGCACGTCGGTCGTGCTCGTCTGCGGATCGCGCGTCGTCGTGACGCCATACGCGAGGTTGGCGAGATACTCATAGACCTGGGTCTTGTGCACGCCCCAGGTCGGCCACATGTGCGAGTGAACGTCGATGTAGCCGGGGATGATCGTCTTCCCGTGCACATCGATCTTCTTCGCATTGGCCGGCACGCTCACGCTGCCGCTCGCGCCGACGGCCGCGATGCGATTGTTGGTGACGACGATATCACCCTCAGGGATAATCTCGTCGCCCTTCATCGTGATGATCCGCGCTCCTGACAGGACGACGGTGCCCGTCGGGCGATCCCGCGGCACGACCATCGTGATGTCGAACCGCTTGGCGTAGTACGCGTAGTGCGGCATGGATGCCGTGTCGGCGCCCTTCTTCCCCGTGTCGGCTTTGGCGCGGGCTATCGAGTCCTTGATCGCGGTCGTCGCCGCGGCGAGATCCCACGTGAAGAACGAGCGACCGAGCGACCAGTACGCGGTCTTGCCGTCGGGCATCCAGCCGAGGAAGTCGCCGCCCACGCGCGTGAAGCGTCGAATCGGAAGCGGCGCCTCTTCCGCGCTTTGCACCGACACCGTCGGCGTCTGACCGCCCGCTTGCGGAACGGCGACCAGGTAGACCTTCCGGTTCACCGAGACGACCGCCTGGCTCGAGTCGGGCGAGATGATGATGTCGTCGGCCGGGTTGGGCTGCGGTTGCGGCTCGGCCTGCGTCACCTGCCGCGCATTGTCCTCCAGGTCGAACCCCTTCTCGACGTAGCCGGTGACCTTGAGGTGCACGCGGCGATCCGTGCCATCCCAGCGGACGGAGACGAGGCCCTCGGCGGGATCATAAAAGAAGACCCGCGTGGTATCGCGCGTGAAATGCGGCTGACCGTAGTTGTTGAGCGGCGTGATGAGAGTCTGCTCGCCGCCGCTCGCCGGCAGCCACACCAGCTCGATCACCTGCGGCCCCGGGCCCTCGAACTCGTTCGCGCGCTCGGTGCGCTGCTGGCGCGGACCGCGCACGACGACCAGCCGGTGGCCCGTCGCATCGTACGCCAGATTCTCATAGAACGCGGGATGACGCGAGAGCTTTTCGGGCTTGGCCTTTGCCTCGTCCGTGCGGACGCGCCAGATATCGCCGCCATCTTCCGTCCACGTCACGAAGGCGAGCGACTTGCCGTCGGGTGACCACGTCGGCGAGTACTCGCCCGTCGTGAAATCCGTGACGCGGCGCGGCTTGCAGGTCGCGCAGCCATTGTCGACGACCCAGAGCCGATCGAGCGCCGTGAACGCGAGCTTCTTGCCGTCGGGCGAGGGACGGGCCTCGCGGATCTGACGCACGGTGAGCGACGTGTCGTCGATCGGATACTGGAACTTGACCAGCGGCCCCATCTCGATGTCGACATCGGCCGTAAACGGAATCGGGGTCGCCGCCTTGGTCGCGACGTCGACCTTCCAGATCTTGCCGCCGTACGCGATGACGATCGCCTTCGAGTCTGGCGTGAACGAGTAGCCGGGCAGGATGTCGCGCGTGTATCGCGACTCCATATCGTCGCGCGTGATGTGATCGACCAGCCAGACTTCGTCGCCCGATTCCAGGTCGCGCAGTTTGAGGCCGGTGATGCCGTCGCGCCGGGAGGCGAACGCCAGCCAGCGGCCATCGCGGCTCAAGGCGGGTCGCATGCCGCCACCGATGTTCGTCGTCCGATCGAACGTCTTGCCCGTCAGGCGATCGTAGACCGCCACCTGCCAGGCGTCCGTCAGCATCTGGTTGTACTGGAAGCGCCCGCGCTTCACGGACGCATAGATGTAGCGCGGATCTTTGCCGAACGCCGCGCCCAAGTAGTTGTCGTACGGCGGGGGGTTGCCGCGCGACGGGGGCGGACCCCCCTGCGGCGGCTGTGTCAGCACGATGCCCTTGCCGCCGGAGGCGTTCAGCAGGACGAGATCGTACTTGCTGCCCAGGATCCCGGTCTTGTTGCGCGAGACGACGAGATACTGGCCGTCGGGCGTCCAGACCGGCGAGACGTACTGGGCGTCCTTGTCGCTCGTCAGCTCGCGCGGGTTGTGCCCGTCGGCGTCGACCAGCCACAAGTTCTCGTAGCCCGTCCGGTCGGTAACGTAGACGACCGTTTTGCCATCGGGCGAGAACCGGGGCTGTCCGTCGAATCCCATGCCCGACGTGATGCGCGTGGCCGTACCGCCGGTGATCGGGACCGTGTACAGGTCGCCGACGAGATCGAAGACGATCGACTTGCCGTCCGGCGACACGTCGAGGGACACCCACGTCCCTTCGTCAGTCGTGAATTTCGTGTGCCGGGTCGGCAGGATCGGGAGGCTTGTTTCCGGAGCGGTTTTCTTCGTCGAGTCGCCGGCGAGCGTATGCGCGGCGAGAAGGAGGGCCATCAGCATGGGGCCTAAACTGAAGCGAGTTACTCCCTGCGTAAAGCTCTGATGGGGTCGATCCGACTCGCCGATCGGGCGGGGAGCAAGGTCGCGAAGAGGGCCGCTGTCATGAGGATAGCCAGCATCAGCACGACGGTCAGGGTCTCGTTCGGCCTGGCCCCCGCCACCAGGCGCTCGACCACCCGCTCGGCCCCCAACGCCGCCGCCAGCCCCAGGACAGCGCCGGCGAGGATCATCCCGACGCTCTCGCGGAAGACGAAACGAATGACATCGCCCGCGGTCGCGCCGAGCGCCATGCGGACGCCGATTTCCGGCACGCGTTGGTTCGTGAGGTACGCGAGGACGCCGTAGATGCCGATGCCGGCCAGCAGCAGCGCGAGACCGGCGAATGTCCCAAAGAGCAGCATGAGAAACCGTTCGCGATCGAGCGATGCGCTCACGAGTTGGGGCATGGTATGAACGTCGTACAGAGCCTGGTCACCGGCGGCGCCACGAAGCGCCTGTTGCAGGGGTTCGATGACGCTCGTGGGCGCCGCGTTCGTCCGGATGGCGAGCGACATGAACGACGAATACGTCGGGAGGATCCCATCGGGTAATTGAGCGAATGCGGCGTATATCTGATCGCGCACCGGCGACGTATCGTCTCCGGATAGTCCCCAATGCCGCACATGACCGACGACGCCCACGATGCGCACCGGGTCGGTGCCGAGCGCGGGCACCCAGAGACGCTTGCCGATCGCCGCGTCAGCGCCGCCGAACGAGTGTCGAGCCAGGTTCTCATCGATCACGACGACCTTGGGGTTTCCGGTGCTGTCGCTCTCGTCGAGAAAGCGACCCGCGCGTAATGGGATGCCCATGACTCGGCGGTACTCCGGGGTCACGGTCGACTGCAGCGCGACCGGTTCCTGATCCGGCGGCGGCTCGACGGGCGTGGTCCAGTAGGACACCGAGTTCTCGCCCTCGCGCATCGGGATAATGTCCGAGAGCGCGGCAGATGCGACGCCTGGCACGGCGCGTGCGCGAATCAGGAGATCACGCCACCCGACACGCGCCGCCGATGGAGTCGCGAGCAATGCCGGTGACAACGCGACACGCGCGGCGAACGCGTTATGAGTGTCAATGCCGGGATCGCGCCCCGACATCGTTATGAGCGCGCCGCCGACCGTGCCGGCGGAGGCGAGCAAGACGGCCGCCAGCACGATTTCGGCGATCACGAACGCGCTGTGCAGCCGACGCGTGCCGCCCGCTATCCCGCGCGATCCGGCG